>OLQT01001490.1_pt1 | contig 14336 bp, 14 predicted proteins | sample 1672651 | NCBI WGS metagenome assembly OLQT01 (sample SAMEA3136709, study PRJEB25190) | human gut metagenome | biome: human gut; feature: human-associated habitat; material: faeces | place: Austria | collected 2013 | reverse complement strand
TTTGCTGAAGGGGATTTCAGAAGAAATTTCTGGGTAGGCAAAGCCGGGAGGTCCCGTTACAGACGATAAAGTGTCCGTTTTTAGAAACGGGAAATAAGGTGGTACCGCGAGCTTTCGTCCTTTGATTGGACGGAGGCTTTTTTTGATTCACGGTGAAATGAAAAAAATAGGAGGAAATACTATGAAAGAGCTGGCAAAGAATTTTGACCCCTCTGTTGTAGAGGAAAGACTTTACAACAAATGGATGGAAAAGAAATATTTCCATACAGAAGTAGATAAAACAAAAGAACCTTTTTGCATCGTAATGCCGCCCCCGAATATTACAGGGCAGCTGCACATGGGACATGCACTGGACAACACCATGCAGGATATTCTGATCCGTTATAAGAGAATGCAGGGTTACAACGCACTGTGGCAGCCCGGCACCGACCATGCAAGTATCGCTACCGAGGTCAAGATCATCCAGAAGCTGAAGGAAGAAGGCATCGACAAGCACGATCTGGGTCGTGAAAAGTTTTTAGAGAGAGCCTGGGAGTGGAAGAAGGAATACGGCGGACGTATTATTAGTCAGCTTAAAAAGCTGGGATCTTCCTGCGACTGGGACAGAGAGCGTTTCACCATGGATGAGGGCTGTAACAAGGCAGTTACCGAAGTATTCGTGAAGATGCACGAAAAAGGCTATATCTACAAGGGTGCCCGTATCGTTAACTGGTGTCCCGTATGTAATACCTCCATCTCCGATGCAGAGGTAGAATATCAGGAGCAGGCAGGACATTTCTGGCACATCAAGTATCCGCTGATGAATGAGGATGGAACTCCCAGCACCACAGAGTTCCTGACCTTTGCCACTACCCGTCCCGAGACCATGTTAGGTGATACCGCAGTAGCCATCCATCCCGATGATGAGCGTTACAGCCATCTGCATGGCAGAAAGGTACTGCTTCCTATCGTAAACCGTGTGATCCCTATCGTTGAGGATGCTTATGTAGACAGAGAGTTCGGTACCGGTGTCGTGAAGATCACTCCGGCGCATGACCCCAACGACTTTGAGGTTGGTAAGCGTCATGATCTGCCCGTGATCAACATCCTGAATGATGATGCCACCATCAATAAAAACGGCGGCAAGTTCGAGGGCATGGACCGCTATGAGGCGAGAAAAGCCATCGTGGAAGAACTGGATCAGATGGGCCTGTTAGTAAAGATCGAAGATCATGTACACAACGTAGGTACCCATGACCGTTGTAAGACTACCATCGAGCCCATGGTAAAAGACCAGTGGTTCGTTAAGATGGATGAACTGATCAAACCCGCAAGAGAAGCTGTGAAAAATGGTGAGATCAAGCTGATCCCCGAGCGTATGGAGAAGAACTATTTCAACTGGACGGACAACATCCGCGACTGGTGTATCAGCCGTCAGCTGTGGTGGGGACACAGGATTCCCGCTTATTACTGCGATGACTGTGGTGAAGTAGTCGTAGCCAAGGAGATGCCGAAGGTATGTCCCAAGTGCGGCTGCACCCACTTTACACAGGATCCCGATACCCTGGATACCTGGTTCTCCTCTGCACTGTGGCCTTTTGAGACCCTGGGATGGCCGGAGCAGACCGAGGATCTGAAGTATTTTTATCCTACCGATGTCCTGGTGACCGGTTATGATATCATCTTCTTCTGGGTTATCCGTATGATCTTCTCCGGATACGAGCAGATGGGAGAGAAACCCTTCAAGACCGTATTGTTCCACGGACTGGTACGTGACAGTCAGGGACGGAAGATGTCCAAATCTCTGGGCAATGGTATCGATCCCCTGGAGATCATCAGCCAGTACGGTGCCGATGCACTGCGTCTGACCCTGATCACCGGCAACGCACCGGGCAACGATATGCGTTTCTACTATGAGAGAGTAGAGAACAGCCGTAACTTCGCCAACAAGGTATGGAATGCTTCCCGCTTCATTATGATGAACATGGAGCAGGCGCTGGAGAAGACCGGAAAAAATATCACCACCCCTGCGGCAGCAGATTTACAACCCGTAGATAAGTGGATCCTGTCCAAGTTAAATACTCTGGTAAAAGATGTGACCGACAACATGGATCACTTCGAACTGGGTATTGCCGTACAGAAGGTATATGACTTTATCTGGGATGAATTCTGTGACTGGTACATTGAGATGGTAAAACCCCGTCTGTACAGCACCGACGATGCAGTCAGCCAGAATGCGGCACTGTGGACCTTAAAGACCGTCCTGATCGACGCCCTGAAGCTGTTACATCCTTACATGCCGTTCATCACCGAGGAAATCTTCTGCACCATTCAGAACGAAGAAGAGTCCATCATGATCAGTAAGTGGCCGGAGTACAGCGAGGATCGTGCATTCCCCGCAGAGGAGAAGGCCATCGAAACGATTAAGGAAGCCGTTCGCGGTATCCGTAACATCCGTACCGAGATGAACGTGGCACCCAGCCGTAAGGCAAGTGTATACGTAGTCAGCGAAAATGACGAGATCCGTAAGATTTTTGAGGAGGGTAAGCTGTTCTTCGCAAGCCTTGCTTATGCGAATGAGATCATGATCCAGGCTGACAAGACCGGCATCGCAGACGATGCGGTATCCGTAGTGATCCCCGGTGCAACCCTGTACATTCCGTTTGCGGAGCTGGTAGACATCGCACAGGAGATCGAGCGACTGAAGAAGGAGCAGAAGAGACTGGAAGGCGAGCTGTCACGTTCTAAGGGAATGTTGTCCAATGAGAGGTTCCTGTCCAAGGCTCCCGAAGCGAAGATCGCAGAGGAGAAGGAAAAGCTGGCAAAATACGAGCAGATGATGGAACAGGTGACAAAGCGTTTAGAACAGCTGGCATGAACTGCAACGAAACGTACAGAGTAAAAAGAACGTAAAGCATAAGGAATACGATGAAATTCGGTAATGACATGATAACGTTTGAAGAAGCGGTGGCATATCTGAAGGATATGCCCCGCTTTACTGTTAAAAAAAATCCTGCGGACAGCAGGGACTTTAAATGGTTTTTAAAAAAACTCGGAAATCCGGAGAAGGATCTTCGGATCATTCATGTGGCGGGTACCAATGGAAAAGGCTCTGTCTGTGCCTACATGAGTTCGATCCTGCAGGAAGCAGGCTATCGCACGGCCGTATTTACTTCACCTCATCTGGTGGATATGCGGGAGCGTTTTGCCGTCAATGGTAAAATGATATCCGAAGAAGCTTTTTTACAGGTTTACTGTGCAGTAGGGGATGCGCTGCAGGAGGCAAATTCCGTTAACCCGGGAGTCTTGTTGCCGGGAGAAGAAGCTGCCCCGGAATTTGTACTCAACTTTTATGAATATCTTTTCTGCATGGCATTACTCTGTTTTGCAGAAGAAAAACCGGATTATTGCATCATTGAGACCGGTCTGGGCGGCAGACTGGATGCCACGAATTACGTGGACAACAAGCTCCTGACCGTCATCACGCGGATCAGTCTGGATCATGTACAGTACCTGGGAGACACCACGGCGAAGATCGCTGCGGAAAAGGCAGGGATCCTGCGCCCGGGTGTTCCGGTGGTGTACCTAGATGGGGATGTGGATGCCAGTGCGGTAATTTGCCGCAAAGCGTCAGAACTTGGTGCCCCACAGATACCGGTGTCGAAAAAGGACTATACTTTCCTTGGATTTCGGAAGAAATACATTGATTTTTCCTTGCGCTCTGAGTATTATAATTATATTAGTCTTACTTTGCACACCATTGCACGCTACCAGATGGAGAATGCAGCGTTGGCGGTTCGGGCCGTGGAAGTACTGTTTCACAGTACGAATACGGAGGAGAACGGCGGCAGGCTCTATGCAGGAGCCGGGTGTCCCGCTGTGGAAGAGATCCGTCAGGGAATCCTTGGCTGCTTCTGGCAGGGACGCATGGAAGAAGTACTTCCGGAGGTGTACGTGGATGGTGCGCATAATGACGACGGCATCCGGGCTTTTCTGGATACCGTGGAACAGGACGGCTGCACGGAGGGCAGGAGACTGTTATTTGGTGTGGCGGCGGATAAGGATTGCAGGCATATGATACAGAGGGTGATCACGTCGGGATTATTCGACCGGATCGCTTTTACGCATATGCGGACGGCGAGGTCACTTTCGCTGGAAGAACTGAAAGGTTTACTGGCAGCTTATCCGGAAGACCGGTTTACTATGTATACGGAAGCGGATGCGGCGTTTCGGGAACAGCTGGCGGGTAAAGCGCCCGGCGAACGGTTGTACATTGCCGGAAGCCTGTATCTTGTCGGGGAAATAAAGGAGTCTTTGGACCATGATCAATTTTGAAGAAGAACTGAAGAAATTTCATCCCAGCCTGGAAGTGGAAGATGCTGAGGAAGCTATCTACAATCAGGATCTGACCGATGCGGCGGATCTTTTGGTGAAGATGATGAAAGAAGCAGAAGAAAAAGAAGAGAAATAAGGAGGGAAAGCATGTTTTGTTATAACTGCGGCTGCCATCTGTCGGAGCATGATTTCTGTACATCCTGTGGAGCAGATGTATCCCTCTATAAAAAGATCATGTGCATGTCCAACCGTTTTTACAACGACGGATTGGAGAAAGCGGGAGTACGGGATCTTACGGGTGCGATCAACAGCTTACGGCAGAGCCTGAAATTCAACAAAAATAATATCGAAGCCAGAAATCTGTTAGGACTGGTATATTTTGAGACCGGAGAGGTCGTGGCGGCACTGAGCGAATGGGTCATCAGCAAAAATATGCGGCCCGAGAAAAATATTGCGGACGATTATATCAATATGCTGCAGTCCAATGCGACCCGCCTGGATGCCATTAACCAGACGATCAAAAAATATAATCAGGCACTGGTCTATTGCAATCAGGACAGCAAAGACCTGGCCATCATCCAGCTGAAAAAGGTGTTATCCCTGAATCCGAAGTTCATCCGGGCACATCAGCTTCTGGCACTGCTCTATATGGACAGTGAACAGTGGGACCGTGCAGAGAGAGAACTGCATAAGTGCATGGATATTGACCGCAATAATACTTTGACGCTCCGTTATCTGAAGGAAGTGGAGACGCAGCTGACCCCGGATGAGAACAACAAACAGACCGGCCGGCGTAAAAAGGATGATGCGGTGCGCTACCAGAGTGATAACGAGATCATCATACAACCGTTGAATGTAAAGGAACAGAAGAGCGCGGGAATTTCTTCCCTGATCAATATTGCCATCGGACTGGTCATCGGTCTGGCGGTAATGTATTTCCTGGTGGTTCCGGCGGCAGTGTCCAATGCGAATAATGAGGCACAGAAGACCATTACCGATATCGGCAACCAGTTAGATACCAAGACTTCCCGGATCCAGGAACTGGAGACACAGATGGAAGCACTGCAGACGGAGAATGATACCCTGAACCAGGAACTTCAGGGATATGTGGGAGCCGATGGAACCTTACAGACTATCGACAGTCTGCTGACAGCGGCCACTACTTATCTGGAGACACAGGATATTACACAGACCGCGGCGAACCTGGAGACGATTTCCGCTTCTGTGAATGTGGATGACACCTCCGAAGCGTTCCAGAAGCTGTACAAGACATTGCTTGGACTGATCGGCCCGCAGCTGTCGGCGCAGTACTATGAGACAGGTTATAATGCATACCGCAGTGAGGATTATAAAGCGGCTATCGAGAATCTGTCCAAGGCGGTGATCTATGATGAGACGAACAAGGATGCCTGGCTGAGCCTGGGGAATTCCTACCGCAAGAGTGATGACGCACAGAATGCGATCACCACCTATGATAAGATCATAGAGCTGTTCCCGGAGACCGAGACGGCCAGAAGTGCGCAGAGATATCGTTCCCAGCTGGCAGAAAATACCGCACAGTAACGGAATTTAAAACATACCATCAGACAATTACACAATACACGAAAGAGAACTTGCTACAAGAGGCAGGTTCTCTTTTTTTATAGCAAAATGAAGAAACGCTGTGCAACAGCAGAATGAGAGGAAATATGGAAGATTTTCAAGACTTTCAGATCATTGATAATTGCCTGATGGTGCGTATGCCGGAGGAAGTGGATCACCACAGAGCCTCCTATATCTGTGAAGGGGCAGACAGGCTTCTGGTCAGGGAAAATGTGGAAAATGTAGTGTTTGATTTTGAAGATACCCGATTTATGGATTCTTCGGGGATCGGAATTATTATGGGACGATATCGCAAGATTTCCTGCTTCGGAGGCCATGTCTATGCGATCCATACGGATCGGCAGATCCAGCGTATTTTCCGGATGTCGGGACTTCATAAAATCGTTGAGATCCTGCCGGGATAAGAGAGGCGGAGCAAAGACATTGTCGAAAATCACAGAATATGAAAGAAATCATGCAAAAAAATATGAAAAACAGTGCAATGATAGGCGCAGAAATGAGGAGAACATGGTGGCAGAGAGGGAAGAAGTGCAACTGACAGAGGAAAGAGAGGATGTACAGTATAATAAACAGAGGAAGCGGAATGAAATGGAGATCGTATTTGACGCGGTTTCCTGCAATGAAAGCTTTGCCAGAGTGGCAGTGGCGGCATTCATCACCCATCTGAATCCGACGCTGGAGGAACTGGCGGATATCAAGACCGCGGTGTCGGAAGCGGTGACCAATGCAATTATCCACGGTTATGAAAATCTCGCAGGGTACAGCAGGCATGGGGAAAGCATTCCGGCGTACAGCATCGTCCATTCGGGAAAAGTGCGGATGCACTGTGTCCTGGATGGAGATGTGTTATCCATCGAGATCACAGATCAGGGAAAGGGAATCGAGGATATTAAGAAAGCCATGGAACCTTTATTTACCACGAAACCGGAACTGGACCGCTCCGGCATGGGGTTTGCTTTTATGGAAGCTTTTATGGACGACCTGGAGGTAGAGAGTACGCCCGGTAAGGGAACGCGGGTACATATGCGGAAAAAAATGCGTTGCGGAGACTGGATCGGAAAAGAGGACTGAGGAATGGAAGAAGTATCAGTACTCATCGGAAGATCACAGAGTGGAGATAAAGAAGCAAGAGAAGTACTGATCGAAAAAAATCTCGGACTGGTACACCATATCGTGAAACGATTCCTGGGGAGAGGTTATGACCCGGAGGATCTGTTCCAGATCGGTGTCATCGGTCTGATGAAAGCCATTGATAAATTTGACCTGAAGCTGGAAGTGCGGTTTTCCACGTATGCCGTTCCGATGATCACCGGAGAGATCAAACGGTTTCTGCGGGATGACGGGTTACTGAAAGTGTCCAGAACCATCAAGGAGGACGGTCTGAAGGTCAGGCTGGCAAGACAGCGGTTACAGAGCTGCCTGCACAGAGAACCGACACTGCAGGAATTGTCAAAAGAGGCAGAGCTGAGTCAGGAAGAGATCATCCTGGCTATGGAAGCGGGAGCGGAGGTGGAATCTCTCTATAGCAGTGTGGGGCAGGAGGACGGTAGCGAACTGTGCCTGGCGGACCGGGTGGTGGCCGCGGCCCACGGCTGTGTGGGAGCCAGCATGGGAAGCAGCGGTGCGGTGGAAAATGATGTGGAGAAGGACAGGCTGCTGGATCAGATGCTGCTGGCACAGTTGCTTGGGGAGCTTCCGGAGAGAGACCGGGAGCTGATCCGTATGCGCTATTTTCAGAATAAGACCCAGACGGAGATCGCCGGGATCCTGGGGATCAGTCAGGTGCAGGTCAGCCGCCTGGAGAAAAAGATATTGCGGGAAATGCGGGAGATGGCCGGATAAATCGAAATTTCATTAAGAATTCATAAACATAATTTTTCCTCTTTCTTTCTTTTTGAAAATCTATATAATAAGAATAGAGAAATGTTGTAACAGGTCAAAAGGAGAGCAGGGGTACTTATGAAAAAACAAAATGAAAACGGACGGATCTCCGAGGATCGTCTGAACAGAGCAAATAAGCGTAAGAAAAACAACACCATAGCATCGATTCTGGTCATGACCGGATGTCTGTTAGTACTGGTGCTGGTGACCTATGTTGCCGGAATCCTGTATTCCTGGATCGACAGCAAGTTCCAGGATAACGCAAATGATCTGGCAGCAGCAGCGGAAGCGGGCGGTCAGACGGAGAGTACGGCAGAGGTTGCCAGGACTTATACGCAGGAGGAAGTGGACGCACTGATAGCGGAAGCAAAGCAGCAGGCCGAGGATGAAGAAGAGAACAAGATCCTCTCCGGGATCCGTGACGGTCTGACCTCCGGCACTACCATGGTAGAGACCCTGCGTCCTTACTATCCCAATGAACTGGTCGTGGTGAGCAACGGAACCTTTAATTTCGTACCCATTCGTGAGGATTTGCAGAAAAATGATTATGTATTGGAGAACCTGAATATTCTCGAGGACGGAGAAGTGCAGTATATGCAGGACGGTCAGGTAGTATCCCACAAGGGAATCGACGTCTCCAAGCATCAGGGCAATATCGACTGGACGAAAGTCGCTGCGGATGGCGTAGAATTCGCTTTTATCCGTGTGGGACTCAGAGGTTACGGTACTGAAGGGAAGCTTGTGGAAGACGAGTATTTCGAACAGAATATCAAGGGTGCTCTGCAGGCAGGCATCAAAGTAGGTGTCTACTTCTATTCCCAGGCGATCACGGATGCAGAACTGTTGGAAGAGGCGAATCTGGTATTAGAGAAGATAAAGCCTTACAATGTTGAGCTTCCCATCGTCTACGATGTGGAGAAAGTCAGCGGCGGCAAGGGACGTGCCAACGATCTGTCTGTGGAAGACAGAACCCGCCTGACCGCCCTGTTCTGCCAGACTGTGCAGGATGCCGGCTACAAGCCCATGATCTACCATAACATGGAGATGGCTACGCTGATGCTGGATCTGGGACAGCTGGAACAGTACGATAAGTGGTTCGCTTACTATAATGATGATCTGTATTATCCGTATGCCTATAAGGTTTGGCAGTATACCGAAAAAGGTGCAGTGGATGGCATCAATGAGGAAGTGGATCTGAATATCTGGTTTGGGGACTTTTAAAAATAAAATGATAGTGCTATCAGGCGGAACCTCTCTCAATCAGGGAGGTTCCGATTTCTATTTTTACAGGAATATCGAATCCTCCTTTTATCATATCCAAAAGTCTGTTCAGAGATGCTTCCGCCATGCAGGATGGATAAGCATCGATTGTGGAAAGACCCGGATGGGAATTCTCTGAATAGAACGAATTATCGAATCCGACGAAAGCAATAACCTCAGGTGTTTTATAACCTCGAGATTGAAAAGCCATCATTGCTCCGACTGCCTGGGCATCCGTATCGGCTATATAGCATCTGGCAAATTGGTTTTTATACATCAGAATATCATTCATATCAGCCTGGGCACCGTACATATTAGGGAGCGTGATATTAATATCACTGTTCCGTACAGACATCCTGTATTTCTCCAATGCTTGAGTATACCCTATAAAGCGTTCTTCGTAATTATACAGTCTGAGTGATGATTGCAGGTATCCCGGCTGACATTTGTATTTTTTGATCAGATACTCTGTCGCAAGGTAGGCACCTTGAAGATTATTCACCTTTACACAATTGACCGGTACAGTGTTGAACCAGGTGTCCATAAGGACAAGAGGAAAACCTAATGCCAGAAAACTTTTCAGCCGGTCCGATGAGATATCCGTGCCTAACAGCAGAATGCCTGCGCAATCCGAGTACTTGATTTTTTCGAGATTGTTATCAAAATCCGCATCTTCTAAAATTTTAATGCTTTTATATTTATAACCTTTTGCAGGTATTTCTTTATCCAGACTAGAAGCGAGATAACTGAAAAACGGAGCTTCCTGGGGAGAGCTATAGCTGACGTATCTCACATAATAAATCGTGCCGGTCAATTTTCCCTCTTTTGTGGAAGCTGAAAAATCATAACCATATTCATGAGCCGCTGTGAGAATTCTTTTTCTGGTTGCGGTGCTGACTCCAGGTTTGCCGTTAAGCGCTACGGAGACGGATGCGGTTGACAGATTTAATAATTGGGCCAGCTCTTTTGCCGTAATTGACATATTGATTTGTCCCTCCCATGATATGATTAGGCTGATTAGGCAACTGTTAGGTGAAAAATACCAAAAACATAATTGAAATTAGCAATTATATATTGTAATTTTACAATATCCCGGGAAGAAAATAAACTATAAATTTGGAGGGCATTCATTTTATGACGTATGTAAAATTGATATTATTTATCGTGGCAATATTGATTTCCGTACTTGGCGGTAAAAAGTTGAAAATAAATGCGGGATTGATTGCCATTGGCTTTGCGTTTATTTTTGGTGTGACAATTACCGGACTTGGGGTTAACGGTGTGGTAAATTTGTTCTCAGCAAGGCTGTTTGTCAATATGTTTTTGGTTACGTTCTTTTTTGGATATGCGACAGCAAACGGTACGATGTTGAGCATCACAAAGTATTTGTTTAAGAATTTTAAAGGTGCACCCTGGCTGTTACCGCTACTTTTCTTTGCAATTCCGGTTTTAATGGCTTTTGCAGGTGCTTCCACAGATTCCATTATTTTATTTTTGACTCCGATCGCATTTGCATTTATTATTGAAGCAAAGCTTCCTCCCGTACTGGCATCCATTTTGCTTTGGGCAACTTGTGCAGGCTCATGGGCACCCTGGCTTACCAATTATGCTACATTTTCTTCATGGTTTGGCGAATCCATCGGAATGGAAGCAGCAGAGGCAGGATTTACAAAGCTCTTTGTCGTAACCTGTGTCATCAACATTTCCTTTATGCTCATTTCTTACATTGTACTTGGAGGATGGAAGGTTAAAACGTCGATGGAAATTCTCGGAGACGAAAAAATTGAGATTACTAAAGAACAGAAAAAAACTATGTATATTATTTTAGCGGTAATTGCTGTACTTATTATCCCTACTCTGATTCAGTTGATTCTTCCGAATCCCGTAACGGGGTGGATGAAAGCAAATCTGACTATTCAGGTTCTTTCGGCACTTGGAATCATTGCAATGCACCTGACCAAGGCAGCAGATACCAATGATGTAATTAAGAATCAGATTCCATGGGGACTGATTATCATGGTATGTGGCATGGCAATGCTGATGGGAGAAGCAGGAAACTTAGGAGTGACCGAAACAATTTCAGCCCTGCTAGAGTCTGGATCTTTGCCAGCTTCGGCGATTATTCCTTTCATTGCAGCAGTATGCGGATTTTTAAGCCTGTTTGTATCCGGTGGCGTTATTACACCGCTGATTATTGCACTGGCACCGGCACTTGTTTCTTATGGGGTATCCGGCGCAGCAATTATAGTTGCATCACAGATGGGTATGATTGCGACCAGTATTTCTCCATATTCTATGGGAGGCGCAATCTGCATTACCGGCTGTCCTGAAAAGTATTCAAGCAAAGTCGGAAACCAGCAGTTGATGCTTGCAATTATGATGGGGGTTATTGTAACGTTACTGGCAATATTAGGTGTATTTAATTAAAGGAGAAGATGTATCATGCCAATGATAGAAATAAGTGAAGGAGTACATATTCATTATGAAGAATATGGCGAAGGGGACAAGACGGTCATTTGTTCTATGATTGATTATCCAAGATATTCTTCCATCAGAGATTTGTGCAAATTTGGCTACCATGTATATCTGCTTACAAACCGTGGATTTGGAAAATCAGATCATTCAGATATTGATTACGGTGCCGGATGGTGGGATATCTGGGCAGGAGATGTGATCCGCTTTGCAGATAAAAAAGGAATTGACAAATTCGTCTATGCGGGAGATTCCCATGGAGCGGGAACGGGATGGCATCTTTGTAAGGATTACCAGAACAGATTGAATGCATTCGTCGCAATAGTTCCGGGACCCTATAATCTTGATGAGGGATTTGTATCCTATAGAACGAGAATTTTAAGAGGGGAAAAAGTAAAGCCAATGGAAATTCCACCGGAGACTTTTGAAGATCCTGCAGTAATGGAAAGAGCGAGACGGGATAAGGAATATATGGCCGTAGAGCAGCTGGATCATCAATCACCGGAAGAAAAGAAGCTCGATTATAAGCGTCCGCTTTTAGATTTACAGAATGAGGCAAATACGCAGGCGTTTTTAAAGGGGATTACAATTCCAACGCTTCTCATCGGTGGAACGGAAGATCCCATCTCCAGACCGGACCTTATGGTACGTGCGGTTGAATGCATTCCGCACAGCAAGCTTCTTTTATATGATGGCTTTTCCCATAACGAACCCTGGAGGATTTTTGTGGAAGAAGTGTCTTCAGAGATTGCGTTCTTTTTGAATAATGTTTTTGAAAATGAGGGACATTATTACAAAAAGATAATCAATGATAACTGATAACTGGGGAGGAGGGACTCTTAGAATCCCTCCTTCTTGCGTACGAGTCTTAACTCTCTTCTCTTAACGGCATTATCCCACTCCATGCGTTCCCCCTCGTTCTCTAAGATGAGACCGGGAACCGGGGTGGGCTTTCCATCGTCGCCCATGGCTACCATGACGAAGTAAGCCCGGTTGATGGGGTGCCTGGTGCCGTCCTGCTCTTCGCGGTAGGTATCCACGCGTACTTCCATAGAGGTATGTCCCACATGGGTGACTTTACCGATCAGTACGATAATGTCATTCAGATAGGCACCGGATTTGAAATACAGGTTGTCGATGGCTACGGTGGTGGCATCTCTGCCGCAATGTCTTCTGGCGGTGGCACCGGCTACTTCGTCGATCCATTCCAAAAGCCTTCCACCGAACAGCCGACCAAATCCGTTGATATCCGGATGGATGACAACGTGCAACTGATGGGTCTCGGAAGCAGAGACTTTTTTTGCGGGAAGCGCTTCTGTCTTTATTTCTTTATTATTTTCCTTATTATCTGTTGTACTCATATTCTATAAACCTCACATTAATTTTTTCAGCCTAATAATGATCACACATCAGGCATGCCCTATGTTCCAATAATTCAATGACGCTGACGGGTACGGAGCATTGCGGAAATCAGCGTAAATGGAAAACACATAAACGTAGTATAACACATTCACGGAAAAAGTGCTATCCGTATAGGATTTTCGCTTTTGGGATATTCTATTTCGTATGGAAGGAAATTTTTTGAAGAACCGTTTATAATTGCGGGAAGCGAAATTTTACGAAAGGGGAACGGGAATGCTGATCAGACAATTATTGCTTATAGCAGCAGGAGCCAGTTACGGTCTGCTGTCGGCGGCGGGAGTGTTCACGGTGCTGGTGGCGGTGGGACTGATCCCCAGATTTGCAGGGAAAACGCATACGGCCCGCTATGTATTGCTGTATGAAGAAATGGTGATCTTCGGGACGCTGGCAGGGTGTTTTGTTACTGTTTTTCCAAAGTACAGTCAGTGGGGAAGCTTTTTGCGGGAGCAGTTTCCGAAGGAAATGAAGCTGTGGATGGCAACGGGGGTAGCGGCACAGGCAGTCTTCGGATTATTTTCCGGGATGTTTATCGGATGCCTGGCACTGGCTATCGCGGAGATGCTGGACAGTATTCCTATTTTTGCGAGAAGGATTTCGTTCCGGCATGGTCTGGGATGGGCGATCTTAGGTATGGCTGCGGGGAAATTATGCGGTTCCCTGCTGTATTTTGCAACAGAATTTTACAGGACGGTGCAATAAGTATGAAACAGCAGTTGGTTTATCTGAAATGTGACAGAAATGCGGAGGTTCAGGCGCAGGATGTATTTCTGAAGGATGTGGCGGAGGTCCGTTGCCGGGACAAAGTACTGTCGGCAAAATTAAATGCCATCAAGGTCTGCCATTTTCCGAAAGAAGGCGAAAAGCGCTGCGTGATCAGCTGCCTGAAGCTGGTGCGTCTCATGGAGGAACTCTGTCCGGAAATAGATGTGCAGGTGGTAGGAGAGACAGATGTACTGGTGGAATGGATCAGTGTGGATCAGTACAAAGGCTGGCAGCAGTGGCTCAAGGCTGCGTTCGTGTGCATGATCAGCTTCTTCGGGACAGCATTTACTATTATGGCATACCATAATGATGTGGGGATCAACGAAGTATTTACCGGGGTGTACCGAATGTGCATGGGTGCGGAACCCGGAGGAATGAATACGCTGGAAGTGGCATATTCTGTGGGACTGGCGGCAGGTATCATTGTGTTCTTCAATCATATCGGAGGCAGGCGGTTGACGAAGGATCCGACACCCGTGGAAGTGTCTATTAAAAATTATGAGACCGATGTGGAGAAGACGTTGATCGAGCAGGCGGGAAGAGAAGGCAGGGAGATCGAGGGGGATAGTTAGGGAAGGTTCAATAGTCATCCGAGATTCCCGTTTTGTAAACGAGTTTCACAT
>OLQT01001489.1_pt1 | contig 14336 bp, 13 predicted proteins | sample 1672651 | NCBI WGS metagenome assembly OLQT01 (sample SAMEA3136709, study PRJEB25190) | human gut metagenome | biome: human gut; feature: human-associated habitat; material: faeces | place: Austria | collected 2013 | reverse complement strand
CCAACCACACCTGTCCGCCCAAAGGCTTGACGGCGCGGCGCACGTTCTCAGTGAGCGTTTTCAGAAAATAAGGGCGGTTCTGGCCCTTGAGATGGACCTCCCCAAAGCGCACCAGCAATACTTCTCTCATCTCTATCTCCTCTGAAAGCGCCTCAGTTGCGGCCAGACGCGGCGAAGCACTTCGGCGGCGTAGTCGATCTCCTCAAGGGTGGTGTGCGGCGAAAGGCTGAAGCGCAGGGCGCTCTCGGCGCGGTCGATGGGGACGCCCATGGCCGTGAGTACGCTTGAGACCTTGCGCTTTTTCGACGAGCAGGCCGAGCCGGTGGAGGCGTAGACCCCCTCGGCCTCCAGCGCGTGGAGCATCGTCTCGCCGCGCACGCCGGGGAAGCTGATGTTGAGTATGTGCGGCGCGCCCTTTTCCGGGGCGGGGCCGTTGATCACAGCCTCGGGCACAGCGTCCATGAAGGCCCTGACCATGTGGAGCTTTTTCTCCATCAGGCCGGAGGCGTCCATCTCCCGGACCGCCTCGTAAAAGCCGGCGATGCCGGGGGTGTTCTCCGTGCCGGAGCGCAGGCCGCTCTCCTGCCCGCCGCCCAGCACGAACGGCGGCAGCGACAGACCGGGCCGGATGTACAGCGCGCCCGCGCCCTTGATGCCGTGGACCTTATGGGCGGAGACGGAGATGAGGTCCGCGCCGAGCGTGCGCGCCCGGAACGGGACCTTGAAAAAGCCCTGCACGGCGTCCGTGTGGAACAGGGCGTTCGGGCAGACGCGGTGCGTCAGCCGCGCCATGCGCTCAATGGGCATGACCGCGCCGGATTCGTTGTTCACCATCATGATGCTGACAAGGATCGTATCCGGCCGGAGGGCTGCCTGCAGAGCCTCGAGGCTCACGCGGCCCTCCGCGTCCGGCTGCAGATAGGTGACGGAAAAGCCCTGCTGCTCCAGCTTCTGCATGGGATGGAGCACGGCATGGTGCTCCACAGCCGTCGTGACGATGTGGCGGCCGCGCTTGCCCAGCCGCTCGGCGGCGGAGAAAATGGCCCAGTTGTCGGCCTCCGTACCGCCGGAGGTGAAAAAGACGCGCTCCGTCTCCGCGCCCATGGCCTCGGCGACATCCTGCCGGGCCGCGCGCAGCAGCCGGGCCGCCTCGATGCCGAGGCGGTGGACGGCGCTCGGGTTGCCCCAGCGGGCAGTCAGCGCGTCGTTCACGGCCGCAACAGCCTCGGCGCAGGGCCGGGTCGTGGCGGCGTTGTCAAGATAGATCATGTTGCTTCCTCCCGGAACATCTGGCAATAGCCCAGCGGCAAAAAGCCCATGCGGGCGTAGAGTGCCGCCGCGCGCTCGTTTTCCGGCTCCGTTTCCAGCCGGATGCGGCGAATATGCTCCGCTGCGGCAAGGCCGCGCAGCCATGCGAAGAATTCATGGCCCAGGCCGCGGCCGCGGAAGGCGGGGCGGACATACAGCTCCTCCACCCACAGCTCCAGCCCGCCCGCCTCGTGGGAATATTTGAGCGAGAGCAGGCCATAGCCCGCAGTCTCGCCGTCCTGCTCGAGCAGGCAGGCGCGCTGCAGGCTGTCCGGGCGGAACAGCTCGTCGAGCGCCGCGTCGTGGTAGGATGCGGGGAGTGGGTGCAGCACGGCGTCCGTATCGTAGAATTCCGCCAGCATCCCGCGCAGCACGGCACGGTCGGCGGACGTGACAGGTCTGATCATAGATCGGTCCTCCATAACAGAAAGCCTCCGCCCCGCTGAAGCAGGGCGGAGGCAAGGAATCTTAGTGTTTCTTTGCCAGCGCTTCGCGGATCTTGTCGCACAGGACCTCCGGCGTCAGGCCGTAGGCCTCGAGCACGGCGTTGGCCGTGCCGCTGCGGCCGAAGGCGTCGTTCACGCCATGGCGAACGAGCGGCGTGGGGCAGTTCTCGCTCAGGAACTCGGCAACGGCGCCGCCGAGGCCGCCGATAATGCTGTGCTCCTCGGAGGTGACGATGCAGCCCGTCTCGAGCGCGGCCTTCCTGACCAGCTCGCCGTCGAGCGGCTTGATGGTGTGCATGTCGATGACGCGGACGGAAACGCCCTCCGCAGCCATCATCTCGCGGGCCTTCAGCGCCATCTGGACCATGAGGCCCGTGGCGATGACGGTGACGTCCTTGCCGTCCTTCAGCGTGACGCCCTTGTCCAGCTCAAACTTGTAGCCCTCGATCTCGTCCGTGACGGTCTCAACGGCAGCGCGGCCCAGGCGCAGATAAGCGGGGCCATCATACTCGAGCAGCGCCTTGACGGCAAGCTTCATCTCGTAGCCATCGCAGGGGCACAGGACCTTCATGCCGGGGATGACGCGCATCAGGGCCAGATCCTCGGTGCACTGATGGGTCGCGCCGTCTTCGCCGACGGACAGACCGCCGTGTGAGCCGACGACCTTGACATTCAGGTGCGGATAGCCGATGGAGTTGCGGACCTGCTCCCAGGCACGGCCGGAGGCAAAGATCGCAAACGTGTTCGTGAAGGGCTTGAAGCCGCAGGTGGACATGCCGGCAGCGACGCCGGTCATGTTGCACTCGGCGATGCCCATGTCGAAGAAGCGCTCCGGGTACTTGGCCGCAAAGCCCTTCGTCATGGTCGCGTTGGAGAGGTCGGCGTCAAAGACGACCAGCTCCGGATACTGTTCTGCCAGTTCGACAAGCGCCTCGCCATAGGCGGCGCGGGTTGCAATTTTTCCAGCCATCTTATTTGCCCTCCAGTTCCGCTAATTTGGCCTCGACCTCAGCCTTGGCCTGTGCATACTGCTCATCGTTCGGTGCCTTGCCGTGCCAGCCGGCGTTGTTCTCCATGAAGGACACGCCCTTGCCCTTTGTCGTCTTGGCGATCAGGACGGTCGGCTTGCCCTTGCAGGCGGCAGCGGCCTCGAACGCGGCGATGAGCGCATCGTAGTCATGGCCGTTCACATGGATGACGTTCCAGTTGAAGGCGGCGAACTTCTGATCGAGCGGCTCGGACGGCATGACGTCCTTCGTCGCGCCGTCGATCTGCAGGCCGTTGACATCGACGACGGCACAGAGATTGTCCAGATGATACTTCGCAGCGGACATGGCGGCTTCCCAGACCTGGCCCTCGGCGATCTCGCCGTCGCCCAGCAGGGCGTAGACGCGGTAGTCCTTCTTTGCCAGCTTGCCTGCCAGCGCCATGCCGACGGCAGCGGAGATGCCCTGGCCCAGGGAGCCGGTGGACATGTCGACGCCCTTGACGTGACGCATGTCGGGATGGCCGGAGTAATGGCCCTTGATGGAGCGGAAGAGCTTCAGATCCTCCTGCGGGAAGAAGCCGCGCAGGGACAGCACCGGGTACAGAGCCGGGGTGCAGTGGCCCTTGGACAGCACAAAGCGGTCGCGGTCCGGATCCTGCGGGTTGGCCGGGTCGACCTGCATGACGTTGAAGTACAGCGTCGTGAGGATGTCCATCGCGGAGAGGCTGCCGCCGATGTGGCCGGACGCGGCGGTATGAACGGCGTCAAGTCCGAGCAGCCGTGCCTTGGTAGCCATGATTTCGAGCTGTTTGCCGTAAAGTTTTTCCATAGTGATCATTCCTTTTCGAGTTATTTCAAAACGCAGAAGCGGGATGCTAGGATTGCGTGGGACGAATGCGGCGGACGTAGTATTCTGCAATGGCATAGTTCTGCTTTGCCTGCAGCGCGTCGCCGGAAAGCGTGTAGGTCAGCAAGGCGATGCCCTGTGAGGCAGTCGGAGCGCTGCCCTGCGCGACAAGATACATGCCGCGGCTCTGCATGACGGGCAGCACCGCACGGGTCTGCCGCTGGAGCTGCATCCAGGACGGGCCTTCCCAGCCGCAGCAGTCAAAGAGCACGGACATGAGATAGCACGGCGAGATGGTCGGGCCGGTGCCAATGTCGCTTCTTCCAAGCACAGCCTTTGCAGCATCGTTGGTCCAGATGAGATACGGCGTGGTATACAGGTTGTAGAAGCCCTCTGCCGTTCCCTCCTGCACGTTGACACCCAGCTCCTCATAGAAGCTGTTGCCTGCGCCGAGCGTCGGCTTGTGGTCGCCGAAGAACACGAGCACGACCGGCTCGGGGTCATCGCGGAACGAGTCGACATAGGCGGCAAGCTGCTTTCCGGTGCTGGCCACGCTGCCGAGATAGTTGTTCACGGTGTAGTAGGCCGCATCGGAGATGCCTTCGTGCGGGATGTAGGTCTCGCCCCAGACGAGGGTGTCGTCCGCATAGGGGCTGTGGCCCTGATAGCTGACACTGAACGAGAAGCGCGGCTTCGAGGGATCGCGCGCTTCCCAGCTTTCGGCCCGCTCGGCGAAGAATGTCTCGTCGTTCGGGTGGCCGTCCAGACTGTTTTCATCCGTCAGCAGGTTTTCGTAGTAGCCATCGAGGAAATGGTACGTCTCGAAGCCGAGGCGCTCGTTGATCTTCTCGCGGCTGTAGAACCAGGCATAGCCGGGATGGCCGCCCTCTGTCTCATAGCCCTGCTCAAGGAAGTAGCGCACGAAGGACTCCGTGTCGCGGCGGTAGCGGGGCTGCGGGTAGGAGTAGCCCGTCAGGAAGGCACGCTCGGCATTGATCGTACCGCCGCCGATGGTATCGGAGATGAGCGTACCGGTGTAGCTCTCGGCCTGCAGCGCATGGAAGTCCGCATAGGGGTCCTGCACAAAGCGGTCGGAGACGGTCCCGAACACGGACAGGTCGGAGAAGCTCTCGAGCATCGTCGCGATGACGTTGACTCTCTGCCCCTCCGGGATATCCGCCTCGGGGTAGGCGCTGAGCAGGTCCTCTGCCTTCCGCGCGGAATAGCCGTCCGGCTTGGCGGGTATGGCCTCTGCCAGCGAGTTCAGGAAGGAATAGACAAAGCCCTTCGAGGCATAGTTCTCCGCATCCTTCCAGACGTTGAACAGCGAGGTGTTTGCCTCCATCATGCTGTCATAGAGATCTGTATTGCCGTACCAGAGCTCCCATGCACCGAAGCCCAGCAGCACGATGAGCACCAGCGCCAGAACGCGGAGCCACCAGCGCTTCTTCGGCATGCGGCCGCGCGCCCAGCGGTGCAGGACGATCGTCCCGGCGGCAATGAGGGCGATACCCACAAAGAACATTGCCGGGAAATGCAGGGTATACTGTCCGATGATGCCCGCTCCCTCGCCGATGGTCAGGAAGTCCTCCGCCACGAACGGGTCGCCGCGGAGCGTGACCTTGAAATAGTTGACGAAGTCCATGATGAACAGCAGCACGGACGGGATGAGGAAGCCAAGCCATGCGCGGTTCGTGGCGAAATAGGTGAAGGCCACGAGCAGTGCGACCGGCAGCAGGTTCAGCAGGTAGATCTTCGGCACATGCAGGTAGGAGCTGAAGCGGCCGCGGGAGAAGTCCAGCGTGCCGATCATCTGCAGCAGCATGTGCAGACCGAGCACGGCCGCGGCCAGCAGCAGGACCGTCAGCAGCCAGCGAACGGCAGGCTTCCGCTCCTTCGGGCGCAGCCGCTCGCGCAGGCTGCGCTTTTCCGAGGCGCTCATGTCAGAATGCGAGCTTTTCGGCAAGCCATGCCTTCAGCTCGGAAACAGGGATGCGGACCTGCTCCATGGTATCGCGGTCGCGGACGGTCACGGCATGGTCCGCCGGGGTCGTCTCGTCGCCCACAGTCTGGAAGTCGACGGTGATGCAGTACGGCGTGCCGATCTCGTCCTCGCGGCGATAACGCTTGCCGATGGAACCCGCATCGTCGAAATCGACCATGAATTCCTTCTGCAGGTCATGGTAGATTTCCTCGGCAGCCGGGGAGAGCTTCTTCGACAGCGGCAGGACGGCCGCCTTGTACGGCGCAAGGGCCGGGTGCAGATGCAGGACGGTGCGGATGTCGTCGTTGCCCTTCTTGTCCTGCCCGACGACCTCTTCGTCGTAGGCATCGGCCAGGAAGGCCAGGAACGAGCGCTCGACGCCGAGGGACGGCTCGATGACATAGGGGATATAGCGCGTGTTCTTCTCCTGATCGAAATACGTCAGGTCCTTGCCGGACGTGTTCTGATGCTGCGTCAGGTCATAATCCGTGCGGTCGGCAACGCCCCAGAGCTCGCCCCAGCCGAACGGGAACAGGAACTCGAAGTCCGTCGTCGCCTTGGAATAGAAGCACAGCTCCTCCGGGTCATGGTCGCGCAGGCGAAGGTTCTCCTCCTTCATGCCGAGCGAGAGCAGCCACTGCTTGCAGAAGCCGCGCCAGTAGGCGAACCACTCGAGGTCCGTGCCCGGCTCGCAGAAGAACTCCAGCTCCATCTGCTCGAATTCACGCACGCGGAAAATGAAGTTGCCCGGCGTGATCTCGTTGCGGAACGACTTGCCGATCTGGCCGATGCCGAACGGCAGCTTGCGGCGCGTGGTGCGCTGCACGTTGACGAAGTTCACAAAGATGCCCTGCGCCGTCTCCGGGCGGAGATACACGGTGTTCTTCGCGTCCTCCGTGACGCCCTGGAACGTCTTGAACATCAGGTTGAACTGACGGATATCCGTGAAGTTGTGCTTGCCGCACGTCGGGCAGCAGATGTTCTTCTCGTCGATGAAGCTCTTCATCTCGGCCTGCGAGAAGGCGTCGATGGGCTTCGGCAGCTCCTCGCCGGTCTTGGCGCAGTAGTCCTCGATGAGCTTGTCTGCACGGAAGCGCTCATGGCACTCGCGGCAGTCCATCAGCGGGTCGGAGAAGCCGCCGAGGTGGCCGGAAGCGACCCACGTCTGCGGGTTCATGAGGATCGCGCAGTCGAGGCCGACGTTATACGGGTTCTCCTGCACGAACTTCTTCCACCAGGCGCGCTTGATGTTGTTTTTCATCTCGACGCCGAGGGGGCCGTAGTCCCAGGTGTTGGCAAGGCCGCCGTAAATTTCGGAGCCAGCGAACACGAAGCCGCGGTTTTTGCACAAAGCGACGAGCTTGTCCATGGTTTTTTCAGTATTTTTCAGCATAATTTTTCCTCCGGAACGATCCATTTGGAGTTTTTATTACATCATGATCCAAAATAATATTATAAGCGCGAAATTGCCTGAAGTCAAGCGGTTTTGGCGCTTTCGCAGGCGGGAGCATGCCAAAAAAGCCGCCGTCCGCATCAGCGGGCAGCGGCATCGTTTCTGGAAAGCAGATATACACAGTATTGATTCATGCTGATGCCCTCCTGCCGCGCATGCTCCGCCAGAGAGCGATGCAGGCTTTTGGGAATCCGCAGCTTGAACTGACCGGAGTAGTTCTCGAGATCGTCCGGCTCCCGGACCGGCAGGCCGTCCTCCAGAGCCGCCTGCAGCCATGCTCGCTTGGCATCAGCCGCATTGGCAACCGCTGCCTCGAGCGTCTCGCCGCAGGTGATGCAGCCCGGCAGGTCGGGGAAGGACACAACAAAGCCGCCCTCATCGGGGTCCTTTACCAGCTCCATGCGATACGGCAGAGCAAGATATTCATTCAACGTTTTCATGATTCTCCTCGCTTTCTATGACCTGTCTGACCATTTCTACATAGACTCTTTTGATTGGTTCATGCTTTGGCACTGTGATCGGCCGACAACCCTCTCTTTTCTATATTATATATGGTATCGTATTTGGTGTCAAGTTGTTTCTGCCGCAGGCAAAAACTGCCGGGGCCACACAGCCCCGGCAGAGGTTATTCCTAAATGTCGTAAATGCCCAGAATGACGATGCCCGCAACAACGAACCCGATCATAAGATAATGCTTCCATGAGAGCTTTTCCTTCAGGAACAGGCGGCTCCACAGCACGGAGGCTACGCAGTAGGCCGAGATGATCGGTGCAGACATCATAACGTGCTCCTCATCGGCCAGCGCATAGATATAGAACAGCTGGCCGACGGTCTCGCAGGCAGCGCCGACATACTTGGGCAGCTCCGCCTTGAACGTGAACTTCTCACGGCGGGCCAGCAGGTAGACAAGGCAGCCGATGCCGGCGGCCAGGAACGTCAGCTCATAGGCGACGTTCGCGGAGTCCTCGTTCAGGCGTTCGAGCACGAGACTGTCGGCAAACGTCCCGGCGGCGTCGAGCAGGCAGTAGGCCACGGGCAGGCAGATGGCAAGCCAGCTCTTGGCATACTTGCGGTTCGCGTGCTCCTGACGGCGGCGGCGCAGGTCATCGTCCTCGCGCGCCTCCACGACGCCGAGGCCGACGACGCCGAGGCACACCAGACCGACGGCGCACAGAATGACCGCCTTCTGCGGGCCGTTATAATCGGACAGCGCGCCGGTGCACAGGCACAGCACGGCGACGAGCGCACCGGAGCTGTTGCAGATCGGAGACGAGATGGAAAGCTCGATGTAGCGCAGGCCGACATAGCCGAGCGTCATGGAGAGGATGTAGAGCAGGGAGACGGGCAGGTATGTCCAGACGACGTCCCAGGTGACGGAGACGTGATGGAACACGATCATATAGGCCGCATGCAGGCCCATGACGAGGCCGACGGCGACGACCATTTTCAGATGGGCCGTCTTATCCTTTTCGCCGCAGCAGCCGATCTTGGAAAACAGATCGGAGCCGCTCCAGCAGATGAGCGCGATGAGTGCAAACCAGAACCAGTTCAAGGGATGATACCTCCAGATTATTTATTGTACTTCCGGCAGCGTGGCCAGACCGGCGTCTGCCATGTTCTGCAGGGACAGCAGGATGCCGAGCTTGGCATGATACCATGTCAGGCCGCCCTGAAAATAGACGGCATAGGGCGGGCGGATCGGGCCGTCGGCCGAGAGCTCAATGGACGAGCCCTGCACGAACGCGCCTGCCGCCATGATGACCTCGTCCTCATAGCCGGGCATATCCGACGGGATAGGGTCGGCATAGCTGTCGACCGGCGCGGCGGACTGGATGCCCTTGCAGAAGGCGATCATACCCTCGCGTGAGCCGAGCTCTACGGCCTGAATGATGTCGTGGCGGGACTCCGAGCCGTTCGGAACGACGCGGAAGCCAAGGCGCTCATAGAGATTGGCCGCGAAGATCGCGCCCTTGAGCGCAGATGCGACAACGGTCGGGGCAAGGAAGAAGCCCTGATACAGCGACGGCAGCAGGCCGAGATTCGCACCGACCTCCTGCCCAAGGCCGGGCGCGGAGAGGCGGTAGGCGCAGCGCTCGACAAGGTCCGTCCGGCCGCAGATGTAGCCGCCGATGGGAGCAAGGCCGCCGCCGGGGTTCTTGATGAGGCTGCCGACGATCATGTCCGCACCGATGTCGCTCGGCTCGATCGGCTCGACGAATTCGCCGTAGCAGTTGTCCACCATGCAGATGATATCCGGCTTCAGGGACTTCAGGAAGGCGATGAGCTCGCCGATCTGCTGCACGGAGAACGTCGGGCGGGTCGCATAGCCCTTGCTGCGCTGGATGGTGGCCAGCTTTGTCTTTTCGTTCACGCAGGCACGGATGGCCTCATAGTCGAACGTGCCGTCCGGCTTCAGGTCCGCCTGCCGGTAGCTCACGCCGTATTCCCGCAGCGAGCAGGGCGACGGGCGGATGCCGATGACCTCCTCGAGCGTGTCATACGGCGCGCCGACCGGCGAAAGCAGCTCGTCGCCCGGCAGCAGGTTCGCAGACAGGGCCACAGTCAGGGCATGCGTGCCGCAGGTGATCTGCGGGCGCACGAGCGCGGCCTCGGTGTGGAATGTGTCGGCATAGACGCGCTCGAGCTTGTCGCGGCCGACGTCGTCATAGCCATAGCCCGTCGTTGCGGCAAAGCAGGCCGCGCTGACGCGGTTTTTCTGCATGGCGGCAAGCACCTTGGCCTGATTGGCCTCTGCGATGCGGTCTACGGCCGCAAAGCGCTCCCGCAGTCCGTCCAGCACCCGCTCGCCGAAGGCACACACCTGCGGCGAGACACCGAGCGGACGATAGATCTCTTCTGCGTTCATTTCTGATTCTCCTCTTCCTCCAGATTTTGAAAGATCTGCCGCGCCACGTCGTGCATCACGTCCGGCGGCGTCACAAGCAGTCCGTTTTTCTCATCGCCGAGCACGAGCAGCGTGTCGCCCGGCCGGATGCCGAACAGCTCGCGGGCCTCCTTGGGGATCACGATCTGGCCGCGTTCGCCGACCTTGACCGTTCCGAAAACGTGCCGCCCGCGCGGCATGCCGGGCAAATGCTTGCCTCCTGCCATCGAATCCCTCCAAAATCATATTTTTCATACTTGTACGAACGCTATTGTAGCGGCTGCTTTGCCGTTTGTCAATGGGAAATCGGCGCAGACCACCGGATTTGTCATTTCAGTAAGGCACTGCCAGTTCGTACAGGGCAGCGATAAAACGTACAAACCAATTGCGTCTGTAGCGGCGCTCAGGGAGCGCCATACAGGCTGGCAGTATACGCTGCATTGCTTCTATGGCGCGAGGTCACCTGATTTGTCATTGCGAGGCCCCATCGGGGCCGTGGCAATCTCCTGCAACAGCCTGCGATTTCGCCGATGGCTTTCCTGCGCTCCGGATGGGTACTGCGAGATTGCCACGTCGGGCTTTCGCCCTCCTCGCAATGACAAACCTGTTTGTCTTACGCCGCCGAATCACCGTCCCAATACCTGCTACTGCCAATGGCGCTCTCTGAGCGCCGCTGCAGACGCAATCGGTGCCTGCCGTTTTATCGGCAGCCTGTTCGTATCGGCAGCATTGCGCCGGGCCCGGCTGTCCGCTCCCCTACAATTGCCAACGCATAAAACGGCCGGCCGGGGGAGCTTCCCGCCGGCCGGCCGAACCGTATTCCGTTTATTCCGTTTCGTTCTGCATCTGCTCCGTCGCAATCTCGGATGGGCTTTCGCCCTTTCCGGTCAGCGTGACATCCGTGTAATACTGCCGCCCGTCACGGTAGATATATACGCGCAGCTCTTCGCCGACATGGCAGGCGCTGAGAATGCTGCGGTAGTCGTTGAGGTTCGTGACGGCGCTGTCGCCCAGCTGGCAGATCACGTCGCCCGCGTGCAGGCCCGCATAGTAGGCGTTGCTGCCCGCCGTGACCGACTCGATGACGACGCCGCTCGGCAGGCCCCAGAAGCGCCGGTAGGTCTCCGGGATCTCCGAGACCGTCAGTCCGAGCGAAACGCGCCCGCTGACATAGCCGTTGACGATCAGATCGTCGAGAATGGTCTTCGCCTCGCTGATCGGGATGGCAAAGCCCAACTCCGGCACGGTCTGGTAGGACACATACGAGCCGACATGGTCGATGCAGATGCCGATGACCTGCCCGGCCTCGTTCACGAGCGGTCCGCCTGCGCTGCCGCTGTCCGGCGCGGCATCCGTCTGGAACACGTTGAGCGTCTCCGCGCCGATGCGCACGCCGCTCTGCACGGCGGCAATGCTGCCGTCCGTCATGGTGGCGTTGTCAAACGCCGCACCGAACGGATGGGAGAACATATAGACGGTGTCGCCCGCTGCAGCCCCGGCAGAATCGCCGAACTCCGCGGGCTGCAGTGCCGTCTCCGGCTCGATCTTCAGAACGGCCAGATCACTGCTCTCGTCCATGCCGGACAGGGCAGCCGCATACTCCATGCCATCGCTGAGCTGCACTGTGATGCTCTCCGCGCCGGAAACGGTGTGCGCGTTCGTGATAAGGTAGCCGTCCGCCGTCATGACGATGGCCGTGCCGCCGTTTCCGTCCGCGTACACCAGCGCAAGGCTCGGCCGCAGTGCCGTGTAGATCTCTCCGGCGGAGCGCGTCTGCGTGTCCTCGGCGCTGATCTGCAGCGTGCCCGTGCCGTTCGTGCGCGGCTCCGTCGGCTCGACGCTGTGGCCGGAGGGCGCAGTCAGCGTCGGCGTGACGCCGGTCTCCGTCTCCGCGCCGACGGTCGTGTTCTTCTGCACGGCGCGCATGCGCAGCGTCAGGAGCATCAGCACCGTGATGACGTTCGCCACGATCATCACGCACAGCAGCACGACGATCAGGCCGGTATGCGAGCGGGGCGGCTTCGGCAGGCGGCCCGTTCCGTAATACCCCGGCGTGCCGGGCTGCCATTCCGGCGGGGTCTCCTGATACTCCGGATCCATGGGAGTCATTTTATCCACAACACGCCCTCCTTTCGGGGTCTCGTCTCGCCGGTCAGAGGACCAGCGGCAGGGTAAACGTGAATTCCGTCTTGCCGTCGCGGCTCGTCACATAGATGTCCTCTCCGTGTGCCAGTACGATGGTCTTGACGATGTACAGGCCGAGGCCGACGCCGTCGCGGTCGGTCGAGCGGCTCTTGTCCGTCTTATGGAAGCGATCGAAGATGAGCGGCAGCTCCTCCGGCGCAATGGTCGGGCCGGTATTGCCGACCGTGGTGACGGCCTTATTCCCGCTGCGCTCCACGCGGATGGAGAGCGTGCCGCCGTCATCGATGAACTTCACAGCATTGTCGATAAGGTTATAGAGCACCTGCGTCACGGCGTCCGGCATGGCCCGCACAGTCACGCCGAGCTCCGGCATATCTACATCGACGTTCAGGTGCTTGCGGTTGATGCGCTGCTCAAAGCTCAAAAGCGCCTGCCCCGCCGCCTCGCAGATGTCGAAGTCCGCCAGCTTATCGGCCGGGATGCCCTGATCCTTCAGGCGGGAAATCTCCAGCATGTTGCGCACGAGCCGTGACAGCCGCCGCACCTCCGTGGAGACCAGCTCCATATAGTGCCGCTGCTCTGCCTGCGGGATCGTGCCGTCGAGCATACCGTCCAGATAGCCCGCGATGGTTGTCATCGGCGTTTTCAGCTCATGGCTGACATTGGCCACGAATTCCTGACGCGCGGTGTCGGCATTCTGCATGGCGGCCGCCATATTGTTGAAGGCGACAGCCAGCTCCTCCATCTCCTCGGTCTGGCAGTTCGTCGAAACGCGGACATTCAGATTGCCGTGGGCGATCTGGCGCGCCGCGGCGGCCATGTCCTGAATCGGCTTCGTCTCGCGGTTTGTGAGGAACGGCGTTGCGAGCAGCGCCACGGCAAACACAGCCAACGCCGTAAGCATGAAGATCTTCAGCGCACCGGTCGTCAGCTCGGAGATCGTCTCGCGCTCCACAGACACAAGCACGATGCCCTGCCGGTCGCCGTCGGACGATGTCCTGGCCAGCGCCACGGCCACGCGCTTCTGGCCGTAGATTTCAGCCGCCTCATCATTCAGATCGGGGCTTTCGCCGTTGAACAGCGCCTCGACCTTGTCGGCCGGGAGCTGATAGCCGATGTGCGAGCAGCCCTGAATGTCCTGCGCGCACAGCACGACCTTGCCGCCTGCATCGCAAAGCAGGATGTCGTTGCCGGAGGCGGACGAGGCAACGGACAGCGTGCGCAGAAAATCCCAGCTCGTCGTCACGTCGTCCGAGACGGCGCTCGTCTGCGTGAGCCACACGACGGACTGCGCCGTTCCGCGCAGGGAGCTTTCACGCTCCCGGATGACATAGTGCGTGAACAGGCCCCAGAAGGACACGCCCAGCAGGATGGTCGCCGCCAGCAGCAGACTGACGATCAGCGTGACCTGACGGCGAAATGTCGTGCGCATGGCTTACTTCACCTCGAACTTGTAGCCGACGCTCCAGACCGTTTTCAGGTCCCACTGATCCGAAACGCCCTCGAGCTTCTCGCGCAGGCGCTTGATGTGCACGTCGACCGTGCGCGTATCGCCGAAGTAGTCAAAGCCCCAGACCTCGTCGAGCAGCTGATTGCGCGTATAGACGCGGTTCGGCGTTGAGGCCAGATGGTACAGCAGCTCCATCTCCTTCGGCGGCGTCGGGACCTTTTTCCCGTCGACCGTCAGCTCAAAGGCATCCATGTCGATGACGAGCTTGTCGAATTCCAGACGGCGGCGGCTCTTCTCCGGCTCGATGCCGCTGCGGCGCAGCACGGCCTCGATGCGGGCGAGCACCTCCTTCATTTCAAAGGGCTTCGTGATGTAGTCGTCCGCGCCCTGCTTCAGGCCGTTGACCTTGTCCTCCGTCTCGCTCTTTGCGGTGAGCATGATGATCGGCGTCTGCGACTCGGCGCGGATGGCGCGGCAGACGCCCCAGCCGTCCAGCCCCGGCAGCATCACGTCCAGCAGCACAAGGCTCGGATGGACGGTGCGGAACTGCTCCACGCCGCGCATGCCGTCCGGCGCGATGACGACCGTATAGCCCTCTTTTTCCAGATACAGGCGCAGAAGATCCGCAATGTTGCGGTCGTCCTCCACGATCAAAACTGTTTTCGCCATAAGTATATGTCCCTCTCTCCCGGCGTGCAGGCAGAAAGCGTCCCCCACGTCGCTTTTTTACCTACATTATATCCCACTTTCACCGATTTGCTTGAACATTTTGTTAAGGAACCTCTGATTAAATTGCAAGAGCGGTCAGCGAGGGATTTTGTTCCAAATTGA
>OLQT01001485.1_pt1 | contig 14359 bp, 10 predicted proteins | sample 1672651 | NCBI WGS metagenome assembly OLQT01 (sample SAMEA3136709, study PRJEB25190) | human gut metagenome | biome: human gut; feature: human-associated habitat; material: faeces | place: Austria | collected 2013 | reverse complement strand
GAGAAATCTTATCCATAAAAAATGCCCCCTTTCAGATAAACAGTTTTATTTTTTTCAACTGTCTACCTAAAAGGGAGCATACCATTATCTTCCTGAGTTCGTCTGTTTCGGCACCTCCGAATCCCTCTTCGAAAACACACATCCGCAATAATCCTGCCGATACAGATGGTATTCCTCAGACAATGCAATAGAACGTAAATACCCTCCTTTTTTCTTAAAATCAGATGGCAGATGTTTCACCCCATATTTATCAGCAAGTTTTTCTCCAATCTCATTAATCCACTGGGCATTTTTGTGCGGGCTGATTGAAAGGGTTGTCGAAAAATAATCCGCTCCCATCTCTGCAGCTTTCTTCGCGGCTTCTTCCATACGAAGTGCGTAGCAGTGATAACAGCGAAGTCCTCTTTCCGGCAAGTCTTCCATTCCCCTTGCCATATCAAAAAATACCTGTGGGTCATAATCACCTTCTACGAAAGTAACATCTTCCTCATAACCTGCTTCATGAATAAAACGCTGAAGCTCTTTTACCCTTTTGGTATATTCTGTTTCTGGTGTGATATTAGGATTATAATAAAAAATCGTAATTTTAAAATACTTTGTCAGATATTCAAGAACATAGCTGCTGCAAGGCGCGCAGCATGCATGAAGGAAAAGAGCTGGGCGATTTTCTCCCTCAGCACACTCCTTCTCAATTTTATCTGTGATTTTATCCAATATCTTTTGATAATTTACTTTCTGAATATTATTTGTATTCATCTAAACTCTCCTTGTAATTTTATTTCTTCAAAATATCCATAACAAACTCATCATAATCCTGCTTTTTCATTTAAAGTGTTTATTTTGAAGCATTGTATCACAAAATAAATAAAATTCTGACTGTTGTTCAACTGCCAAAGACAGCCTCAGAGAATAAAATAATCCTTATTGTGGCCTCGGAACAAGTGTTGGATACGGGCGGGCAGAGCGAGTATTCAACACGCTACGACTAAAGTCACAAATAAGGATTATTCTCTGAGGGTGTCTCCCTTTGCCTGCGGCAAAACAGAAATTACTCTAAACCTTTGATTGCGTTGACTGTCTTCTGGTATTTTTCTTCTACTTTCTGGAACATATCTTCACTTCCGGCTGTTTCTTTTCCTCTTAACTTTTCAGTGATTTCTGCGCTTACTTCGTAGAGTTCATCAAATCCGAGGTTTAAGCATACACCTTTTAATGTATGTGCTGCGCGGAACGCTTCTTCGTCATCATTTTTTTCCAGATTTTCTTTTAAATTATTAAAGCTTGGATCTTGTAAGAACTTTAAGGCAAAACGTTTAATCATGGCTTCGCTGCCCATTCTTCCTAAAACACTCTCGTAATCAGACCCCATCTGTTCATAACATTCTTTTACTGTCATTGTCGTTCTCCTTAATTCTTCTTCATTTTACTTAACATTTCTTACTTTTTGTCTTCTGGCATGGATAATTCTGATATTTCTGAAATCGGACATTGTACTGGTACTGGTGAAATTTCTGGAACATCCTGAACTTCAAGTTCTTCCTTTATTTTCCCTTGAATCTCTTCGAGACATTCTAAAAGAAGTGGATTAAATGCCCCACATTCTCCGGCTAATATCATTCTAACCGCTTCTTTATGAGAATAGGCCTTCTTATAGATGCGATCACTCACTAATGCATCATACACATCTGCCAACGATACAATCTGAGCGGAAATAGGAATCTGTTCTCCTTTTAAGCCGTCCGGATAGCCTCCTCCATCATACCGTTCATGATGCCAGCGGCAAATCTCATAAGCAACTTTTACTATTGGTTCATCCTGGTGTAATGCCAGATTCTTTAAAATAGATGCGCCAATAATCGGATGTCTTTTTATGACTTCAAATTCTTCCTCTGTCAGCTTTCCTGCTTTATTTAAAATTCTATCGCTGATGCCAATTTTTCCAATATCGTGAAGTGCAGATGCCGTTATAATAAGCAGCCTGTCTGACCCATTCAAATGATATTTATCTGTCTTTTGTACAAGACTTTCTAATAAAAGTCCAGTGAGAATATTGATATTAAGCACATGCTGGCCGCTTTCTCCATTACGGAACTCCACAATCTGGCTTAATATACTGATCATCATCCGATTATTCTTTTCTTTTTCATATACCTGATTCGTAATTAACGTAACAAGATGTCGCTGTTTTGCATAGAACTTGATAGTATTCAGCACTCTTCGATATACTACTCTTGCATCAAATGGCCGACTGATATAATCGACAACGCCCATCTCGTATGCTCTTCGCATGGTATCCGGCGAATTTTCACTGGAAATCATGATAACCGGAATTTCTTCATTCCAATGTTCCTTTATCATGAAGTCAAGAACTTCAAATCCATCCACGACTGGCATAACAATATCTAAGAGTACAATGGAAATGCTTGTACCATATTGTTGAAGAATTTCAAGTCCCTCTTTTCCATTCTCCGCCTCTAAAATATCAAATTCTTCTCCAAGCATTTCTGAAAGAAGCATGCGGTTCATTTCCGAATCATCGATAATAAGAATCTTTTGCCCGCCTTTTCTTCCAGTTTCTCTATCTTCAGTACAGATCTTAGATTGTTCTGTAACTACGCTATTCTTTGTCATCTTTGCCTGGTACATATACTTGTCTGCACGTCGGATTGCATCTTCTATCTTCTCTCCATTTGATAAAACACCTCCAACACTCACAGAAAGACGAAGCTGTGAATATCCTGGAACTGCTGCTGTATGAACTCTTTCCTGAATCTGGCGCAGCTTAATCTCAAAAGCATCTCCCTTGATATCCGGCAATAAAAGTAAAAACTCATCACCACCATATCTTATGAGTATATCGCTCTTACGGATATTCTTCTTTATGATCTGTACAACAGTATCTAATACCATATCTCCTGCTTCGTGGCCATAGGTATCATTGTAAATTTTAAAATCGTCCAGATCTATCATGGCAACTCCAGCTGAAAAACGTGTTGTCTTAATCTTCTCTTCAAAATACCTGCGATTATATACGCCTGTCAGTGCATCTCTGTAAAGCTTATCGTTATATCCGCTAATCTCACTCAATAACTGATTCTTTCCATCATCATCTACCAGAACTTCTCTGTCAAGACGGCTGATCATTTCCATCGCATATGGCTTACCATCTATCTTTACATATTTCGAAATTACCTGATAAAAATCCTGTCCAAGTAATTCAAGCTTCGTGCGCTGTACTTTATCCTGCATTACTTTTAATGAAATACAGTTCTCACAAACTTCATTCCTTCCCCAGAAAGAATAGCACTGGCATACCTCGCCGCCCTCTGACTCAATACCACTGCCTCCATAGAGAGTTTCTTCATCAAGCAAACGCACAATGTCGAATACTTTTTCAAGTTGCTTTATCATCTCTTCTGATTCCTGCTTTGTCATTGTTTCATCTGCCTGCATCCGTTCCCCTCGCTTCCCTTTTTGTCTGTTGTGACATCCTCCCCGCCTGTATAGGTGGGGTTTCCCAACCTCGGCAAGTTTAGTTCTCGTTCGATAGCACTACTGTGCTAAGCATATGCGAGCAATCCCCGTGTGTCCCACGGTTGTGTTATATTTTATAGCATATTACTGTTTTTATTATACCATTATGTAAACATATTGCATAGTACTATTCTCGGATATAGCAGCCTTTCTGCTCCCAGTGGCCAACCCACTTTGCCTGCCGATTTGTACCCTGCGGCCGCTTGCCGGAGGCTATCTGCAACGGATCTCCTACTGTATTCTTGTTATGAACTAAAACATCATATACTGCTTCATCCAGTCCTGTCTTTTCCAGATTCACAGCCGTTGTCTGGTCAAAGTCCGTATGTACCTTATGAATTGCAACGGCTGCTGCTTCTGCCGCTGCCTTGATTGCTCCAGCATTTCCTTCGAACTTAATAAGAATATGTCCATCATATCCACTATACTCATATCCTAAAAGCCTGATATTGGCACTTTTTGCTATGGTATCCGCTGCCTGCAAGGCTGCTGCAAGACCGACGGCTTCTACAAAGCCGACACATTTCCTTCCCACACCACTCTCCTCCTGACATTTTACTATATAAAAATTCAAATAACTATTTCAGAAACAATTCGTAAAATCACATGTAAAAATCCTCTGAATCTGAAATTGTTCTCATTATCCCATGATTATAATTATAACAGAGAATCCCATAAAATCAAGGAAAGTAATTCTTGACATTTTAGTGCCTAAACTATATAATTTTTGAAGCATTTTTTGTAATCTCGGAATTATTCTATATTTAATTTTGTTATTTTTTGATTGGTTGTACTCAAATTTATAAAATAAATATGATGCATAACATTAATAAAATTTGAATTCAGCCACCAAAAAGCTATTTTCAAAATCAAATACAGGAAAACTCCGTGAGTGCATCATCAGGGAGGTATTTATGAAAGAAAGAGAAAAATTAGGTTCTCGTCTTGGATTCATTCTGATTTCCGCCGGCTGTGCAATTGGAATCGGAAATGTATGGAAGTTCCCTTACATGGCTGGGCAAGGAGGCGGCGGTGCATTCGTACTCTTCTATCTCATTTTCCTGCTCATGCTCGGACTTCCTATTATGACAATGGAATTTGCCGTTGGAAGAGCAAGTCAGAAAAGTCCTGTAAAAGCTTACTACGCTTTGGAGAAACCAGGACAGAAATGGCATATCCACGGTTACATCACATTAATCGGATGTTATCTGTTAATGATGTTCTACACAACCGTTTCCGGATGGATGCTTCATTACTTCTATCTGACCGCAACTGGAAAGTTTACCGGACTTGATTCCGAGACAGTATCCGAACAGTTTAACACGATGCTCAGTCAGCCGCTCGTTATGGGATTCTGGATGGTTGTTGTCGTTATCGCCGGTATTTTAGTATGTTCCATTGGATTACAGAATGGACTTGAAAAAGTAACAAAAGTAATGATGATTTCCCTTCTCCTTATTATGATTGTCCTTGCTGTCAACAGCTTTTTTATGGACGGCGCAAAGGAAGGCTTAAGTTTTTACTTAATTCCTGACTTTGGACGAATGAAAGAAATCGGAATCATTAAAACGATTACCGGTGCCATGAACCAGGCATTCTTTACATTAAGTCTTGGTATCGGCGCCATGGCAATCTTCGGAAGTTATATCGGAAAGGAACGCTCTTTACTTGGAGAGTCTTTAAACATCGCTCTCTTAGACACATTCGTAGCAATCACTTCCGGACTGATTATCTTCCCTGCCTGCTTTACATTTAACGTAGACCAGACTTCCGGACCAGGGCTTATTTTTATCACTCTGCCAAATATCTTTAACCATATTCCTATGGGAAGATTATGGGGAAGCCTATTCTTCGTATTTATGTCCTTTGCCGCATTTTCCACGATTCTTGCCGTATTTGAAAATATCATTTCCTGCGGTATGGAATTAACTGGATGGAGCAGAAAGAAATCAAGCTTTGTCAATGCCATCGCTATTATCTTACTTTCTATTCCATGCGTACTTGGATATAACTTATGGAGCTGGGATGGATTTGCTGTATTTGGCGGTGCTGTACTTGATTTTGAGGACTTCTTAGTAAGTAACCTCTTCCTTCCACTCGGTTCCCTTGTATATCTTTTATTCTGTACAAGCCGATACGGATGGGGATGGAAGAACTTTACTACAGAAGCCAACACGGGAAAGGGGCTTAAGATGCAGAACTGGATGCGAGGATATATTACTTACATCCTTCCGCTAATTGTACTGTTTATCTTCTTCTTTGGATTATATGATAAATTTTTCTAAATTTTGATTTGCACAGTAATAGACGCCCACAGAAAATAAAAGAAACTATATTTGTGACTTTAGTCGCGGCGGTTTGGATACTCGCTTATACACGCGAGTATCCAAACCTTGCTCCGAGGCCACAAATATAGTTTCTTTTATTTACTGTGGGCTGTGCTTTGGATGGGCAAGAAAAAATGCAATCTATTTTGGAATAATTTGCAAATCCGTCGAAGGATCGTCTTTGACAGTTAAAGGAAATTCAGAAATTATTTTTGAGAAATTTGAGGAAGGAGATTGGCGATATAGAATATTCAAGAAATGAAATACCATAAGGTTGACACTTAAACTATTGTTATAATAGCACATTGATTTATGATTTCCACTAATAGTTAAAACCAACTTTCCAGAAAGCCATACCCCTCTAAAGCCTTCCTCAAATCCCTCCAATATGAGTTCTGAATTTATATAGACAGCCAAAGACAGCCCACGCTACAAATCAGAATCCTCCACATCAATCACTTTGGGTTGTTTGCGGTAGAGAATATCATACATGACTGGAACGATAAATAGGGTCATCAATGTTGCATAGAGCAGTCCAAATGCAACTACCACTGCCATTCCCTTCTGCATCGCATTTCCGGCATCCTGTGAAAATACCATAACACTCATGGAGAGAATTGTGGTGAGTGCAGTCATGAGAATGGGGCGCATTCTTGTTTTTCCTGTTTCTATCAGGGCTTCCCGTTTACTCATGCCACCTATTCGCAGCTGGTTGACGTAATCAACGAACACAATACCATTGTTTACAACGGTTCCCATTAAAATCATGAATCCCATCAACGCCATTGCGGAGATGGACATTCCAAAAAATCCAAGTCCGATCATTCCTCCTGTGAACGCTAATGGTACAGTGAAAATAACGATAAATGGGGATAAAAGGCTCTGGAACTGTGCAACCATTACTAAATAAATGAGCATGAATCCAAGTGCTAATGCTTTTCCCATCTGTTTTAACATATCTGTTGTCTGTGTGGCATCACCGGAAAGTTTTACTTCATAGCCGCCTGGCGCTTTGTATTTATCAATCTTATCCTGTAACTTTCTTGATAAAAGGGTTGCATTTGCATTTTCATCAATTTCTGCCGTTACGGTAATATATGGTTTCTGGTTTTCTCTGGTGATGTTGTCCATGCTGTATCCATCATCTTCAGAAGCAAAATCAGACAGTTTATATGTATGTTTTTCATCCTCACCATCACTGTTTTTCTCGGTTGTTTCTATTTTCATATCTAAAATATTTTCATAGGTGAGTTTATCCGTCTCATTAATGAGGTTGACTTCCACATCTTTCTCATCCATGTTGAGCGTAATCGCATTTTTCTCCGTTGTAGTATGTTTCAATATTTCCTGATAAATCTGTGCGATAGTCAGTCCATGTTCTGCCGCTTTATTGCGGTCAATTTTCAAATGAAGCATTTTGTCAGCGGACTCAATACCATTTGACGCTGTTTTTACTTCGGAAATCTCTTTCATCATCTTGATAACATCTTCACTGATTTTAATTAACTTCTGCTGGTCCTCTCCATATACGTTGACAGAAAGCCCTCCACCGGAAAGACTTGACATATCGCCCATTGCAGAAGAAGAAACCGTGATTTCCTTACATTTTACTCTTTTAGTTTTGCTCTCGATTTCTTTTCGGATTTTGCGAAATTCCTTTGTTGTCTTTATATTATCTTCTGTGATGATATTAAAGCTGAAGCTTGTGTAATTATCTGTCGTTCCTGTTCCGAGCATACTGGAAGTTACACTGGCATTCCCATCAAGGGCGGAAACCTTTTTAATGCCGTCTACTCCAGTTAGAATTTCCATAACCTCATCTGCTGTCTTGTAAGCATTTTCTTTTTTTACGTTATCATCTAATGTCATACTGACTGCAATCTGATTACTGTCCATGTCATCCATCATAACAATTCCCGTCCGCATACTCTGCATCACACAAAGTACAAGAAGTACAATAGAAATCGCTAACGGAACAATCTTAAATCGGAGAGCCAGTTCTAACACTTTTCCATACACATCTTTTATCTTATCAAACCACGGCTGTTTTACATCTTTTGTTTTTCTAAGAAGCACAGAACCCATTGTCGGCACAACAGTAAGTGCCACTAATAAAGAAGCAATTAATGCATAGGAAATGGTAAATGCAAACGGCATTAAAAGCTGGCTTACCATACCCGAAGTATATACCATCGGCAGGAATACGCAGATTGTTGTAATCGTGGATGCAAGAATCGGCCCTGCTACCTGCGCTGTTCCCCTCACCGCTGCCTTTGATGCCGACATTCCTTCATTTCGAAAACGGTAAATATTTTCCATTACTACAATGGAGTTATCTACGAGCATACCGATACCAAGACAAAGCCCGGCCAACGACATAACGTTAATATTAATTCCCGTAAAATACATGATAATAATAGCAAATAATACACTAAACGGAATACTGAATGCAACAACGATTGTCGGGCGGATATCTTTTAAGAAAAGAGCAAGTACAATAATTGCAAGTACTGCTCCTAAAAGGATACTGCTCAATACACTCTTTATAATAATGTTAATGTAATCACCCTGATTCATTATCGTGGTAAAGGAAAGTCCTTTATATTTTTTCTCTAAATCTTTAAAAGAGTTCTGAATTCCCTTGGATACGGTACTCGTATTTGCAGTACTTCCTTTAAATACTGATAAAAGAATCGCATTTTCTCCATTAACCTTAGAATAAGCATCTCCCTGATTATCCACTACTATGATATCAGCAATATCTTTTACCCGAATCTTTCCCACTCCGTCAATCTTTGTGAGAACAAGGTTTTTAAGCTGCTTTTCATTGGTAAAATTATCTCCGACTTCCACAAGCCACTGGTGTGAACTCTTATCCTCAATATAACCTGCCGGCATGGAAAAGTTCTGTGCTGAAATCATTGCAGACAGTGTATCGAGACTTAAAAGGGTATCAATATTTGCATTCTCTCTTGCCGCCTTTCGGGAATCTTCCAGTTTATCTTCTGAATCCTTTAACTCTTTTTCCGCAGATTCTATCTGTGTCTTACCTGCCGCAATCTGTGCTTGTCCCGAACCAAATCCTGCAGCGGCTGAATATCCGCCTGCAATAAGCTTTGACTGCTGCTCATCTAAGCCTTTCATCTGTTCATTTAATTTATCAATAATCGCTTTCTGTACCTTAATTTTTACTTGCAGGTTAGAAAGTTCAGTATCAATCTGTGGCAGGCGAACCTCCACTGCCTTATACATCTGTTTTAATGAATCTATTGTCAGCTTGGAAAACTGTTCACCATACCCCATCTGCTCCATCCAGGAAACAAAGGCTTCAAACTGCTTTGGATGTTGTATTGCTTCTTTTACAGAAGACGGAATCGTAATTCCCATCTGCTTTGCAGCCTCTCCCATTGTCGCATTCAAACTTTTGAATGTGTTATTCAGCGTCTTATACGTCTTCTCTAAACCTGCATCTTTATATGCTTTCTTCTCCGCTTTTAATGCACTCTGACTCGCTTTTAAGCTGTTAAGTTCCGCCTCATATGCTGCTTTCTGGGATAACGCTTCTGCGAGCTTTGTCTGTGCCTCTGCAAGCTTTGTATTCGTCTCTTCCTGCTTGCTGCTCAGCGTCTTTTCCTGCTTCTTTAACTGTTCCTTACTCTTTTTTAAAGAAGCCTTCGCCTCCTCAATCTTATCACTCGCCTCAAGGAGCTTATCATTCGTCTGTCCGAGAATCTTATCATTCATCCGGTCAATTTTCTTCTCATTCAGTCGGATTTCCACATGATCTTGTATCAAGCCATTCGCAGATACACTGGCAACATCATCCTGACGCTCCAGGTACGGCTTTACCGTCTGCTCCGTAAAACTGGACAGTTCCTTAATGTCTTTTCCCTCATAACTGACACTGGCATACATCGTTGCCATCATATCCGCACTGATTTCCATGATATTGGGTGTTCCGCAGCCCTCCGGCAAATCTAATGAATTCAGCGCTTTCGATACACGAACCAAAGCTGCCTCCATATTTGTATCTTCTGCAAACTCTAACATCAACATTCCATAATTATTTGCCGAAGTACTTGTCAGCTTCTCCACGCCGTTAATCGTACCAAGCGTACTCTCCATCGGTTTAACAACATCACTTTCCACCTTTTCCGGAGAAGCACCCACTTCCGTTGTAATCACAGCCATGTATGGGAGTTCCATTTTCGGCAAAAGATCTGTCTGCATCTCACCGAGACTGACAAAACCAATAACCAGGACAATGATTACGGTCACCAATACAAAATATGGCTTCTTCACAAAAAACTTTGTCATATCCTTTCCTCTAACTTTCTTTTTGTTCTCTTTCTTTATTTCTCTATCTGAAAAATGTCCACCCTCTACTATCAGAAATAAATCCTTAAATTTAGACATTATCATATAATTGTATCACAAGATGTGTGAAATTACTATTTAATTCATTAAGAGACAGACGCCCGGGAAGAGAACCGATAGCCTATATTTGTGACTTTAGTCGCTACGAGAAACCGTCTTCTATGAAAAGGCCGACATGAAAAGTTATTGATTTTGACTCAGTTGTACAAAACACAAAGTCGTCAAAATCAATAACTTTTAATGTCGGCCTTTTCTAACATTTTACTACAGTCTCGTAGCTCCGAGGCCACAAATATAGGGTATCGGTTCTCTTCCCGGGCTGTCTTTGGCTGGATTTTGTTTGAATTAAATAGTGGTTGCGGGGATTTGGGGGAGAGGGCAGAAGTTTTCTGCTTGCTCTCAGAATATTGCAGGTCAAATCATACCCTCTATTCCCAGTCATTCTCGAGTAAGCAGAATACATCAGCTTCTGTCCCCAAATCCCCTCCCCCTGTTTAATTCATCTTCTCCAGCAATGGCTTCGTCTGTAGTTTGTCTAATGAATTAAATAATAATCTGTGTTATTATATTTGCAGGAGGTTTTAGATTATGATTCAAGATATTTACCCACATAAATTAGATAATCATTATGATATAAATGCCGTACCAGATATGGACAGTATCGTTTTGTATTTTACGGAGGAAGGAGTTCTTCACCGGCTCGGTCAATATAAGGAATATGATAACTATCTCTTTTTCCCTGCGGTTCGTGATTTTCCCAGTGATACTACTGACATTGATGAGTTCCCTTTTGAAAAAGATGATCTTACTTATCTTTTTTCTGTTGATGATGCCCATTACTTTTTACTGGAAAAAGAACCTGCTTATTTACCAGAAGGATATGATTTTGCTCCTGTCAGAAAACTCCGAACGAAGGAAGTGCATCCTAAATATCGTATTTTTACTGGAATTACAGGATTTCAGCTTAGTAATTGGTATAAGAATAATCGTTTTTGTGGCCGGTGCGGAAGCAAAACAGTTCATTCCACTACAGAACGCGCCTTAAAGTGTCCTTCTTGCGGACATGTTATTTATCCAAGAATTGTACCCGCAGTTATTGTGGGCGTTTGCAATGGAGATGAAATCCTTGTAACGAAATATCGTACCGGCTTTGCTCACTATGCACTGGTTGCTGGTTTTACGGAGATTGGAGAAACTTTAGAGGAAACTGTTCAAAGAGAAGTTATGGAAGAGACTGGACTTCATGTAAAAAATATTCGTTATTATAAATCTCAGCCCTGGGGAATTGTTGATGATATTCTTGCTGGATTTTATTGCGATGTTGATGGCGATACTGAAATCCAGATGGATGAATCTGAATTGAAACTCGCAGAATGGAAGAAACGAGAAGATATCGTATTACAGCCTGATGATTTCAGTCTGACAAATGAAATGATGCTAATGTTCAAAAAAGGTAAGCAATAAGCTTAAAATTCTTTACCTTCAAGAATACCCCATATATGTGACCTCGGAGCAAGGTTTGGATGCGAGCGCAAAAGTGAGCATTCAAACCGCTGCGACTAACATATATGGGGTAGATTCTCTCTTTTTTTTGGGGGGGCTCTCTTGCCAGCGGCAAACTAAAAGTTATGCTTCTATATCAATTTGTTCCTGCAATACGACACATCCTGCCATGTCTCCAATTACATTGACACAAGTTGCTCCCATATCACATAACGTATTGATACTGATATACACGCCCATGACTCCTGCTGGAAGTCCTGCCATTGTCGCAAGTGCCGCAAAGGATGCAATCGCTCCACCTGGGATTCCCGGCGTTCCTACGGATAGGAGTACATTTGCTAAGAGTACAAGTACCATCATAGAAATGCTGATATTTACATTACATGCATTGGCAAAGAACATGATCATAAATGACATTAAGATTGATACTGCGTCCATATTTACCGTTGCGCCAAGTGGAATGGTGATACTGGAAACCTGATTGGATACGTCAAGTTCATCTTCCACACACTGTTTGCTTAATGGAATTGTTGCAGAACTGGAACAGGTTCCAAACGCATTTAATGCGGCAGGCATAATCGCTCTGAAAAAACGAATTGGACTTGTCTTTCCAAGTACTTTTACTGCCGCTCCATATACTACTAATGCAAATCCAAAGAATGCAATATATAAAATGACAAGCTGTGTTGCTAAAGATACAATTGTGCTTGTTCCATTTGCCTCTACTACCGGTACAATCGTACAAAATACTCCAATTGGAGTGAAATACATTACTGTGCTGATAATCTTAAGACACACTTCGTTGAGAGAATCGATTACCTTTAATAATGGCTCTCCCTTTTCACCGATTGCAATTAATGTAAATCCGATAACCAATGAAAATACAAGTACCTGCAGCATATTTCCCTCTGCAAATGCCTTCACTGGATTAGATGGAATCAGACTCTTAACCGTATCTAAAATACTGTCCATCTTTGTTGCCTGAATATCTGATGTTGCCATCTCAAACTTTACGCCTCGTCCAAGATGAATGAGTCTTGGGATAATTAATCCCATAAAACTTGCAAGTGCTGTTGTACACAGAAAAAACAGCATAGCCGCTCCTGTAATCTTACCTGTTGTTTTTGCACTTCCAATACTGGCAATTCCCATCACGATAGAACAAAATACTAATGGGAAAATCATCATGTTCAGTGCATTCATATAAATGCTTCCTAATGCACTTGTCGCAGTAAGCACAACTTCAAACTTATCTGCCAGAAATAATCCTGTCAGAATTCCGAGAATCAGTCCGGCAAAAATCGCTCCGGTGATGTGCTTTCTGTACCATTGATAAAAACCTTTCATCTCTTTGTACTCTCCTCACTTTTCTTGTTGTAAAAATCTATATCTTCAGATATACAAACCAGAACTACAAGTTGCTTACTTTAACAACTATTTCGTGAAAATCTATATCTTCAGATATACAAATCTGTAACAATCTATAAAACAAATCCAGAGCATGTTTGAAAATACTTTCTGCAAATTATGGCATGCAGATTGCCTTTTGATTGTTCAAACACGATCTGGCTTCCTTACTGTATTTTATAGAATTGCTATAGAAATTAGTGTATACCAAAATGAAAGTTGCGTCAATGATGCTTTATTTACCTTCCTGAGTTCGCCTCCTCCGCCCACGGCAAATCAGAACCTCCTCTTGCTATATGAATCATTATCCTTTATAATAAAGGTAATATTTATATTTAATAAACTTATAACTTTTATCAATATTTAAGGAGAATTCATATGCATTTTTGTCCCGAACGATTAATTCAAGTGAGAGAATCATTACATATCAACAAAGCTGAAGCTGCACGACGCTTAAACCTCTCTGCGATGGCTTATGGCCGCTACGAACGAGGGGAACGCGAACCTTCTTATCAGTACGCTTTTTATATTGCATACACTTTCCATTGTAATCTTGACTTTCTTTACGGGCAGTCTGATGAGATGGAAACAGATTTTATCACTATCACCCGCTCTGATTCAGAAGAAGTCTACTCTCTTGTAGAAGAAATGCAGAATAACAGTGATTTTGAAAAGAGAATTCTGGCTTATGCGGAGAAGTTAAGAGCGCTTTAATATTGTTTCGCAAAACTCCAGATAAATACTGCTATCAGTGTTATAATTAAAAGAGGGGCTGCCAATGATATGAATCCTGCTATCAGCAATCCAATTAAAATCACTGGCAGACCTATAATAAATAATAATGCTTTTGCCATTCCCCATGTAGCTTTACATGCTAAAACAATGAATTTAATTGATAATATCAGTATTCCTATTACAAACAATGTAATCATAATTTATACGCCTCTGCTTTCGTTTTGAGTTTTGTTGTTGCGCTTATTATATCATCCGCTCACCAACTCAAAAAGTTCTGTGATTTATTCATATTTACCAGGAATTTTTATATTTTTCACATATATACTATTTTTCTTTATGTACATATTCTATAGTACCTTCCCTTTCAATATGTATCTGTTCCTCAAGTATAGCTAATTTATGATGGACATTATTCTCTCGATTCAAACACGCTCTAGAGCGTGTTTGAAAAACATTTTAAGTTGTTCATTTTAACC
>OLQT01001469.1_pt1 | contig 14466 bp, 9 predicted proteins | sample 1672651 | NCBI WGS metagenome assembly OLQT01 (sample SAMEA3136709, study PRJEB25190) | human gut metagenome | biome: human gut; feature: human-associated habitat; material: faeces | place: Austria | collected 2013 | reverse complement strand
GTCTATAGGGAAAAAACTGGCTCTGAGATACTCATTTTGAAGAAATTGAGTATCTGGCAGGCGAAGTTTTCGCTATAGGCCCATATTGTTTCGTTTTTGTTTTTTACCCGTTCCAAAAAGTACCTACAGGGAAATTTATCTTCTATAGACCCACGAAGATTTTAGATCAACTATTTCACTAACTCTCAATTTTCTACACATCCGGTTCTGAGATGCGTGTGACTCCCACATAGATATCCGATATTTCAAACCATGTAGGATAATCGACTATACCGGTCTGCGGAAGATGAAATATTTTTTGGAACATCCTGACTGCATCCGCAGTATCGGGTCCATAGATACCGTCCGGGATCAGAGTAGGGATCGCCGGATAATTCCTGGCGATGCGGTTCAACTGCTGTTGCAGCTGACGGACTTTTTCCCCGGAAGACCCAATAGTCAGGTCATATCCCGGCCAGGAGGACGGCACTCCCGATATAATATCCGCAGAATTGATGTACATATCATTACCGTAATAATAATGAATGATATCAATGGCGGAATATCCCTGCTCCGCCAACGACTGGGATCCCCACTGACTCAATCCCCTGCATTTGGTCCGATTGCCGTCACAATATGATGTGAAAATAGGCTGCCGTACGCCGGGTCTGGATAAATAATTGGTAAAAATGGAATCTACCAGATAATCGATCTCTTCGAACACATTTCTGCCATAGATCCATTTTTGGTCATATGCCGTAGAAGAAGTTATTGTAAAGTCATATCCTTTTCCCCTGTACCACTCTGTAAATACACGATTTAGCGTAAACGACTGGATCACCAGTATATTTGCATAGATCGCACTTTCCGGCCAGGTCGGATAAATCTCGCTGGAAGCTACATTTTTAATATAATCCTTATAGCGTACCCAGTAATTTTTGGCAGTGGGATCCTCCGGGTCGCCATCATGTACGATCACGTATTCCGGAATGACAACGCGACTTAAGACAATCTCCCCTGTCTCGTTCATAGGCTTGATCTCTTCTTCCGGAATCTTAGGAGGATATTCTCCAAACAAGGTATGTGGCGGGATTACCACCACCTTCTCCTCCTCTTCTGTTACGTTCAATGGATTCATTCGTATCGGTTGTAATGAATATGCACCTGCCAAAATCTCAGAGCCGGATACCAGTACTGTTTCAAAGCCATCTGCCGTCACTTGAATGTTATACTCAGAATAAGGCTGCTCCGTAATATCAGGAGTCAGAGAAAGCTCTCTGGGCGGTGCTTTCAGATTGATCTCCGGGGTCTGCCCCGATTCATCGGTAGTAAGTGTCTCTATCGGAGAATCCGGATCTCCGGTATAAGAAATGGTGACCGTAGCACCGGGGATTGGTGACATCCCCAGTGCAGAGACAACACTGATCTGTAGTGTTCCTGTATAAGTAGTATCCTTAACATCCATGGACATGCGTCCTTTCTGCCTATCCCGTACCACATCGTCCTCGTATGTTCGGTCAGGCAATAAATCTTCCTTACAGAATATGCTCCGTTACGCGAAGATGTGCTTAAATGCTAGCTATTCAATGCCATATAAATATGATTGCATGAATTTCTGAATAACTACCATAATTTTTCTAACAAAAAGCAGGAACTATGACTTATGCAAAAACACTCATCACAGTTCCTGTTCTATTTATTGTCCTTCACCGGACCTTCTCTTCATTTACTTCGTCAGCAGCATCATAATGTCATTGCTTCTGGCTACGAACTTAGTCATAGCATCTGCATCCAGAGGGGCATGCTGGAGCTTAGCCAGATCATACAGCTGCTCGCAGATCATTTCTGCATTCTCGCCGTCCTGGTGCTCAGTAATGTACTGTACCAGAGGATGGTTGGCATTCAGGATCAGGGTCTCGCCCTCGCCGCCGAAAGCACTCATATCCATGCCGGGCATGGAGTACATCTTCATCATATCCTGCATACGTCTGCTCTCTTCGGACAGCGTGATCATAGAAGAGATCTTCTTGTTCTTCAGCTTCTCTACCTTGATCGTGATCTTGTCATTCTTCAGAGCCTTCTTCATCAGCTTGCTGATGCTCTCAGCCTGCTCTTCCATCTCTTTTTCAGCCTTCTTGGAAGTCTTGGACTTCAGGGCATCGGTCACATCCGCATCGATACGCTGGAACTTGATTCCCTCGTTCTTCTGCTCCAACTGGGAGATGAAGGGCTGATCGATATTGTGGGTCAGGATCACAGCATCCATCTTGGCAGCCTTGAACATATTGATGTACTGGCTCTGCTGCTGTTCATCCGTTACATAGTAGATGATCTTCTCCTTCTTCTCTTCCTCGGTATTCTCCTCGGAAGCCTCATCTTCCGCCTTGTCCTCTACGACTTCGGCTTCTACCTTGTTGCCGTTCTCGTCTACGGCATTCTCCTTGTTCTCTTCCTCATCCTGAGGCTTGATCTCCAGGCACTCCGGCAGAGTCAGATACTTGCCGTCCAGATTCTTGAAGAGGATGTAATCATTCATCTTCTCACAGAACTTGTCATCCTTCAGACAGCCGAATTTGATGAAGGGACTGATATCATCCCAGTACTTGTCGTACTCTTCCTTGTCGGTCTTGCACATACCGGCCAGCTTGTCCGCTACCTTCTTGGTAATGTACTCGGCGATCTTCTTCACGAATCCATCGTTCTGCAATGCACTTCTGGATACATTCAGCGGCAGATCCGGACAGTCGATGACACCCTTTAACAACAGCAGGAACTCTGGAATGACTTCCTTGATATTATCTGCAATAAATACCTGATTGTTGTACAGCTTGATGGTACCCTCGATGGACTCATACTCCATATTGATCTTCGGGAAGTACAGAATACCTTTCAGATTGAAAGGATAATCCATGTTCAGGTGGATCCAGAACAGAGGCTCCTTGTAATCCTGGAATACCTTGCGGTAGAAGTCCAGATACTCTTCCTTGGTGCACTCGTTGGGATGCTTGGTCCACAGAGGCTGTGTCTCGTTGATCAGTTCGGGACGCTTTCTGATCTTCAGCTTCTTGGGTTCTTCTGCTGCCTCGGCTTCTGCATTCTCGCCCTCTGTTTTTTCCTTCTTCTCCGGCTCGATCTCTTCGAGGACTTCATCATCGGGAAGCTTTTCCTCTTCCTTGATGATCTGGGTCTCCTTGGTGTTCGCCTTGGACAGATAGATCTCGGTAGGCATGAAGGAACAATACTTCTTCACTACCTCACGAGCCTTATACTCATTACAGAACTCCAGGCAATCCTCATTTAAGAACAGAGTGATAGTCGTACCGACATCGGTCTTGTCTCCGTCTTCCATGGAGAACTCGGTGCCGCCGTCACACTCCCAGTGTACTGCCTTGGCGCCATCCTTGTAAGATAACGTATCAATATGTACTTCATCCGCTACCATGAATGCGGAATAGAAACCCAGTCCGAAATGACCGATAATCTGGTCGGAATTGCTCTTGTCCTTATATTTCTCAATGAAATCCGTAGCACCGGAAAATGCGATCTGGTTGATATACTCTTCCACTTCGTCGGCGGTCATACCCAGACCGTTATCCTTGAAGGTCAGTGTCTTCTTCTCAGGATCCACGATGACATCCACACGTCCCTTATAACCTTCGGGAAGAGAATATTCTCCCATCATGTCCAGCTTTTTCAGCTTGGTCACAGCATCGCAGCCGTTAGAGATCAGCTCTCTGTAGAAAATGTCGTGATCGGAATACAACCACTTTTTAATAATCGGAAAAATGTTTTCACTGTTGATTGATAAGCTACCGCTTTTTGCTGCCATTTTTACCACATCCTTTTCTATAATTGCACAGTCATGGCTGACTGTTATCTAACTGATTCTAAGTGTAGGACTGCAAAAATAAAAAGTCAAGACAAATTTAGCACTCATTTCAAATGAGTGCTAACAATCTGTCAAAAAACCAGTATTTATCAGTGTTTCCGCAATTCTAAAATTTTAATAAAGCATATGGTGATCCTAAGAATTACTCCTCCGGAAAATACTTTGCATATACATCAAAAAAGTTATCCGTGGTCACCTGTTCGTCCGTGATCAGAGTGATTTCATCCCACAGTTTGTCATTGAGCTGACGCACCAGCGTATTCACGAAGCTGTCATACTCCTGTCCGAAGACTTCCCTTTTCCGTTCCTCTACAATCTTAAGCTTATTGGCATCGGTTTCTTCTCTGTCCAGGGTATTGGTACATTTGATAATATAATACCCTCTTTCGCACTGAATCACCTGGCTCACTTCATCCGTTGCCAGATTGAATGCTGCTTCCTCGTAAGCACTCTCCGCCTCACCCTTACCGAAAGAATAGGTGATCTCGGAATCATCGCTGTATTTAGAAGCCAGCTCCGTGAAATCATGCTCTCCGTCCACCGCCATGGCTCTCACCTCACAGGCTTTTTCGTAAGCTTTCTGGATAGAGCTTTCCGAATAGGGCTTTAAGTTACCGTCCATATCTGTGGATGCTGTTGCGAAAAAGATCTGCTGCACCGTAATCTTGCGCGCCTCGTCATCACTGATCTCCGGATTGATATCCTGAATGATCAGCCGATAGACCTTATCTGCCATGGCGTATTCCCGGTACAGATTTTCCACGATCTCCTCCGTGGCGCCCATGGTCTCGATCTCTGTGTCATTCAGGGAAGAATAATACTCCTGCGCTGCCTGGACGACCTTTGCTTCCTCGGCTTCATCTAACGTGACCTCTTTTTCCTTTGCCAGCAGATACATGGTCTTGATCTGCGCGATCCGAGCCAGTACCGTCTCCTTGACGTTATCCTCAAGTGTCACACCGTTTAAGGAAGTGTTCCAGATCTCCGTTCCGTAGACATTCGCATACTGATTCTGTATCGTAGTCAGATAGATCATGATCTCTGCCTTAGAGCAGGATTCATCTCCGATACGGAAGACTTCATTTTTCCCGAATCCCGTGGTGAAGACTACTTTCGTGCCGTCAGCCCCACCACAGGCGGTCAGCCCCGTCACCATACTTATGCCTAGCAGTCCCGCGATCAATACCGCGGTGATATTACATCTATTTTTAAAAAACATAGCATTTCCTACTTTCTCAAAGTCTCTGAATTCTGATTATACCCTATTTTTATCTTCCATGCTACGTTTTCTTATAAGTTCAGAAAATTCTAAAAATTCTCCGCCAGTCTGTCCTCTGCGGGAAGCTTTTCCACTTTTACCGCACAGACTTTGTATTCCGGGATTCTCGCATATTTATCCAATGCCGCATTCGTCAGGATATTGGCATTGCCATCCGGGAAATGGAACGGCATCCAGGTCTCCTTCGTGGATACTTTATCTCCCACTCTCGCAGTCGTGATCAGGGTACCTCTCCTGGAGGTAACCCTTACCTTTTCTCCATTTTCAATGCCAAGGCGCACTGCATCCTCCGTATTCATCTCGATGAAGGAATGACCTTCCTTCTCCATCAGTCCCGGAGTTTTTCCGGTCATAGCCCTGGTATTGTAATGGTACAGGATACGTCCCGTCATCATGATAAACGGATATTCCTCATCCGGCAGTTCCGCACTGGGCACATATTCTGCAGGGTAGAACCATCCCAGACCTCTGGAGAATTTACCCACATGCAAAATCGGTGTGCCGGGATGTTTCTTATCCGGGCAGGGCCACTGGATACTCTCACCCTTATCCAGTCTTCTATGGCTGATACCTGCAAAGCTGGGGGTCAGGGACGCGATCTCATCCATGATCTCTTCGGAAGTAAGCTGGGCTTGCGGATATCCCATACGGTTCATCAGGTCGATAAAAATATCGGTATCCAGGCGCATCTCGCCTTCCAGTGTCACCGCTTTACGGACACGCTGTACTCTTCTCTCCGTATTGCTGAAGGTGCCTTCCTTCTCCGCATAACTGGTACCGGGCAGGATCACATCCGCATACTGCGCGGTCTCTGTCATGAACAGATCGGACAATACCAGGAAATCCAGGCTTTCCAGTGCCTTGCGGATATGATGCTGGTCTGCATCCGTTACGACCGGGTCTTCGCCGAAGATAAAGAGTCCGCGGATCTCCTTACGGATTGCCGCAGGGAATACATCCGTTGCATGTACGCCGGGTTTTTTGTTCAGCTCCACTCCCCATGCTTTTTCAAATTTGGCAATAACCTCAGGATTTGTCACTTTCTGATAGCCGGGGAGATCACCGGGCAGTGCACCCATATCGCAGGCACCCTGCACATTATTCTGTCCACGTAAGGGATTGACGCCACAGCCGCTGCGTCCTAACTTTCCTACTAACATCGCCATGTTGGACATGGACATAACACCTTCGGTTCCGGTGGAATGTTCCGTTACGCCCAGGCAATAGATGATCGGAGCCTTCTTCGCCTTGGCATACATCAGTGCCGCCTCCCGCAGGTGGTCCGCATCGATATGACAGATCTCGGCTACACGCTCCGGAGTATATTCTTCTACAATCTTTTTCAATTCTTCAAAGCCTTCAGTCCTGGTGCGGATGAATTCTTCGTCTGCCAGTCCCTCATGGATGATCACATTCATCATACCGTTGGCAAATGCAACGTTCGTACCGGGCTTTAATTTCAGATGAATATCTGCCTGTCTGGACAGACCGATATCTCTGGGATCTACCACGATCAGCCGGGTACCCCGTTCCACTGCCTGACGGATCTGCATACCGATGACAGGATGTGCTTCCTCCGGGTTCGAACCTACCAGCATGATCACATCCACATCATTCGTAATATCACTGATGGGATTGGTCATGGCTCCGCTTCCCAGTGTCATGGCAAGTCCGGCTACGGTTGCGGAATGACAGACTCTGGCACAGTTATCTACATTATTGGTACCAAACGCACAGCGGACCATCTTCTGTAGCATATAGCAGTCCTCGTTCGGAGAACGGGAGCAGGCGAAGCCTGCCAGTGCATCGGAACCATACTTTTTCTTGATCTCTGTAAATTTCGCTGCAATGAGATCCAGTGCCTCATCCCAGGTAGCACGCTCAAACTCTCCGGTCTCATGGTTCTTGATCAGAGGATATTTTAATCTCTCCGGCGAATGTACGAAATGAAACGAGCCAAATCTGCCCTTAACGCACAACAGTCCCTTGTTGGAAGGGCCGTTTGCCGGTTCCACATCCACGATCTCGTTATCCTTTACCACCAGATAATACTGACAGCCGGTAGCACAGTGGGGGCAGGTAGTCAGCACCTTTTTCACCTTGCCAACCTGGTACTTTTTACGGTTTTTGGCTACCAGTGCTCCGGTAGGACATACTGCCGCGCAGTTACCGCAGGACTCGCAGTCTGTCTCCTTCCAGTCCGGTCCGAACGGAGCATCGATCAACGTTCTCGTACCGATCTTGCTGTTATGCAGGGTGCCGTTACAGGACACCTTGTTACAGGTGCTGACACATCTCTGACAATTGATGCACAGCTCCGGATAATACGTCAGAAAAGGATTCTCTTTTTTCGCTTCAAATTTGGCTGCACTTCCGGGATAGCAGGATTTCGTAATGTCATATTCATTGGACAGATCCTGCAGTCGACAGTCACCGGATTTACTGCAGGAAAAGCATCTGACATCATGGTTGGCAAGCAGCATGTTCAATACCTGTTTTCTGCTGTTCACCACTCTCTCGGAATGAGTGTTCACCACCATTCCCTCTTTTACTTTTGTATTGCAGGAGGTTACCAGATGTCTGCTGCCTTCTACTTCAACCACGCACATCTTGCAGGCTCCTACCTCATTGACATCCTTCAGGTAGCAGAGTGTGGGGATCTTGACGTCCGCCTCCTGTGCAGCTTCCAGTATGGATAAATTCTCATCTACGGAAATCTGTTTTCCATCTATGGTGATCGTTACCATTATACTCTGCCTCCTTCTACCACTCCGCATCCGAAGTGATCACATCTTAAGCACTTACCGCATTCCTGCATCGCCTCATCGTAGGACATTCCGTTTTCCACCGGTTCGAAATTGTTCTTACGCTCTCTTGCGGAACGGTCTGTCAGATGCACTCTGCCGTAATGGGTTCTGTCATTCTCTCTGGGCTCCGGGATCTTAATATCCTCCAGATATTTATGATGATACCCAAGATATTCATCAATGTTCAGCGCTGCTACTTTGCCGGCACCAATAGCCTTAATTACGGTTGCCGGACCGAATACACAGTCACCGCCGGAGAAGATCTTGTCATAGCTCTTAAGTCTGGTGGTATCTAATGTCTCAAATGTCTTTCTTCGGGGATTCACATCATACTCTGCAAAAGGTGCAGAGACAATATCCTGACCGATGGCCATAAGTACCACTTCACAGGGCACCTCGATCTCGGGTTTATTTGCCACCGTTACGGAAGGCTTTCCCTGTTTGTCATACACACTGATGATCTGGGGCTGTGCCACAAATCCACAGACATTCCCCTCCGCATCCGCATTGATCTTCACCGGTGCATTCAGCGTCAACAGTTCCACGCCCTCTTCAATGGCTCCCTGGATCTCGGAAGGCAGTGCTGTCATGTCGATCTGACGTCTGCGGTAGATCACCGTTACCTCTTTTGCATGGCACCGGATGGCAGAACGGGCACAGTCCATGGCTACGTTTCCGCCGCCTACGACCACCACACGTTTGCCGGTATAATCCGGGATGTTGCCTCTACCGATCTCGCCCAACATTTCCACTGCGGAATAGACTCCGTTGCTGTTCACGCCGTCTACGTTTACAGATTTACCTACCTGGGCACCGATAGCAATATAGATCGCATTGTACTGCTCCTTAAGCTGCTCCATAGTGATATCCCTGCCGATGGCAGTATTGTAATGCACTGTAATATTACCGGTAGACAGGATCGCATTGATATCTTCGTCCAGTCTGTCCTTGGGCAGACGGTAATTGGGAATACCGTATCGCAGCATTCCTCCCAGCGCTTCTCTCTCTTCATATACATCTACCTTATGTCCCATCAGAGACAGATAATAGGCAGTCGTCAGTCCGGAAGGACCTCCTCCTACGATAGCTACTTTTTTACCGGTGGTGACATTACACTCCGGCACCTTTACCTGATCTGCCGCGATCTGATCCACCGCAAATTTCTTCAGTCCACGGATATTGACCGGGCTGTCTATCAGGTCTCTGCGGCATTTTGCCTCACAGGGGTGTTCACAGATAAATGCGCATGCCGTGGGAAAAGGATTGTCCCTGCGGATCAGATTGATGGCATCTGCATAACGATGTTCACCGATCAGCGCAATATACCCCGGAATATCCACATGTGCGGGACAATGGGAAATACAGGGAACCTTCTGTCCCACTTCCGCCTGGCATCTGTGCTGTTCAATATGGCTCATGTATTCATCACGGAACAGCTCCACACTCTGCAATACGATGTTGGCCGCCTCATAACCTATGGCACAGTCTGCCGTATCCTGAATCATTTCCGCCAGGGATACCATATTGTTAAAAGTATCCATATCCGCCTTACCGTCCAGAATGCTGCGCATCATATTCTCTACCTGTTCCAGTCCGTCACGACACGGAACACATTTACCGCAGGTCTGACTTCTGGCACTTTGTAAAAAAGAAAGCTGCACTGCGATCGGGCAGACACCGGGAGGATTTCCCTTCACCCTCTTTACAAATTTATCTAGGAATTTTGTTGTCTTTTCATTCATTTCATTTTTGTAAATAATATTCTCGGAATGCATGAAACCCTCCTGTGTACGTCCTGTCATGATGAGTACTGTATCTCTTCCACCAGGCATAAGATTTTACCGACTACCCCGAATACTTAAAAAGGTATAATGTAAGTGCTTACATTATACCTTCTTGAGAAACATTCTTCAATTAGATTAATTATTTAACAAACCTGTTATTTTTTTAGCGAAGTACCATTACCGCATTCCCCGTCTTCTTCCCGTAAGATACGGATTCCGTGAGCCAGTGTATCCAGTACTGCCTCCAGGCATTCCTTCACTGCTTTCGGACTTCCCGGCAGATTTACGATCAACGTCCGGTTACGGATGACACTGGCAGCTCTGCTTAACATCGCCCGGGGAGTGATCTGCAGACTGTAATAGCGCATTGCCTCTGCGATTCCAGGTGCATTTCTGGTAGCTGCCCGCATAGTAGCTTCCGGGGTATTATCTCTGGGAGAAAAACCGGTTCCTCCGGTAGTGAATACCACATCCACATCCTCTTCATCCGCAAGTCTTACCATTTCCCGGTATAAGCCTTCCGCATCATCAGACAGTACCACCTGACTTACCACTTCATAACCCTGTTTTTCTATGATACTGCGGATAGCGGGACCACTCTCATCTTCCCGCTCTCCTTTGCTCCCTTTGTCACTGGCAGTAATGATCCCCGCATGGAGTTTTCTGGTACTGATCAGTTTTAAGGTATCACCGACATCGATTCTGCCGCCATGCAGTACCCTGGCGAACACGCCCTCTCTGGGCATGATGCAGTCCCCCACCATATGGAAGATCTCGCATTCCGAATGGCATTTTTTCCCTATCTGTGTGATCTCCAGCACCACCTCATTACATTTGAAAATACTTCCCACCGGATAAGATTTAAAATCATATCCTTTCACCAGCAGATTTTCACCAAAAGCTCCCTCTGCCACGTTCGCGCCTCTTGCACGGAATTTTTCCACCTCTTCCCAGGATAACAGGCTTACCTGTCTGTGCCAGTTGCCCGCATGGGCATCCTTCTCCAGTCCCCAGTCTTCTATAAAATTACAGCTTCCGATATTTTGCTTGGCTGTTCCTTTTTTCTCACTGATACATACTGCTGCTACTTCTCCTGCCATAACTGTCATACCTTTCCTTCGGCCCGGTCCGTTTTTGTCTGCCCGCGCCGGTCATGTTTTGTATCTATCCGCCGATCTGTACCATCTTGCGCTGTTCTTCCGCTCCATCCGTCAGACCTCCGTCAGCTGCTTTTTCCCGGAAATGATGCTCTGATGGTTTCTCCCGGACAGCAGCCAGAATCCGCTTCCGGATCTCTTCATCCAAAGCTCCGCTTCGAAGCAGTGGTTTCAGCTCCAGTCCCCTGTCATAATGCAGGCAGAGCTTTAATCTTCCTTCGCAGGTCAGGCGGACTCTGTTACATTCCCTGCAGAACTTGTGGGAAATCGGACTGATGAATCCGATCCTGCCGGAAAATCCCGGAAACTGATAATATTCTGCCGGACCGTCCGTTTTTCCGTAAGGATCTGCTGCACGCCCAGCCACTGCCAGCGACGATTTCCCCGGAACTGCTATTGCTGCTCCAAATCTTCTCTCCAGCCGACTTAAAATCTCCTTCGAGGAAATTCCCGTATAATCTTTTCCACAGCCAATAGGCATCAGCTCGATGAATCGGACATCCACGGGCCTGTCCGCTGCCAGTGCGGCAATTCCTTCAATATCCTCTCCATTCATCTCCACGCAGGGAACGCAGTTGATCTTCACCCTAAGCTGCTGCTCCAGCGCCGCATCGATTGCGCGGAGCACACTGTCCACACCTGCCGCACGATCTGCTCTGTCACAGCCTGTGATGCAGCGAAAACGTTCCTGATCCAGCGTGTCCAGGCTGATGTTCACTGCCGTAAGTCCCGCTTTGCGGTACACCTCTACCTGCGGTGCGAACAGCGTCCCATTGGTAGTCATGGCGATCTCCCGGATTCCCGGCAATCCATGGATCTGCTCCACCAGCCACGGCAGATTTTTCCGTACCACGGGTTCCCCACCGGTCAGACGCACCTTCCGGATTCCCAGTTGTTCCATGATCCCCACCAGCCGGAAGATTTCTTCCAGCGTCAGTATCTCCTCATGGGCTAACGGCGTGATCCCTTGCGGCGGCATGCAGTATCTGCACCGGAGATTACACTTGTCCGTCACCGATATCCTCAAATAATCAATTTCTCTTCCCAGACCGTCCTGCATTATGTACTCCTTTTATTTTTCCAGCCATATGATCTGTTCCGGCGGCATTTTCAGATACAGTGTTTCTGTATTTTTCAGTGCCTGCCATTCCTCCTTCGGCAATTCATAGGTCAACACCTCTGACGCATGTTCCCCTGTCCGGTTACCGTTACAAAACAGTACCACTGTGGAAAAGGTATCCTCGATCACCCGCAGGATGTGACACTCCAGCACATTCGTTGCCTCCATTGCCGGAACGACCTGAAAATAGTGTGCCCGGAATGCCGCATATTTGTAGCTGCCTTCCTCGGACGGCGCAGACAGGCGGATTCCCCAGTCTGTTGCCGCATATCCGCCATCAGATTCAGCCTGCAGCATCGAGACATTTTTACATCCGGTCAGAAGTGTTGCCGCCAGAGACGCCGGATTCTGAAAAAGCTCCTCTTTCGGCTGCACATCCAGGATCTGTCCGCCTTCCATGACTGCGATGCGGTCTGTCATACGATAGGCCTCGTTCCGGTCATGGGATACGAACAGTACTGTCTTCCCATATGCTTCCATGACCTTCATCAGTTCCCGCTCCAACTGCATCTTCAGATAATTGTCCAGTGCTGTAAAAGGCTCATCTAACATCAGTATCTCCGGTTCCCCCGCTAACATCCTTGCCATGGCGGTACGCTGCTTCTGTCCACCGGACAACTGCGCCGGATACAGCTGCTCCTTACCATCCAGGAAAAAACGTTTCACATATTCCGATGCTTTCTTCCTGTCACCTGCGCCGCACAGGATATTCTGCAGCACCGTCATATTCGGGAAGAGTGCATAATCCTGAAATAAATAGCCTACTCTCCTCTTCTGTACCGGCAGATGGATCCGTTTTTCCGAATCAAAAAACACTTTATCGTCCAGCTGGATCACACCTTTATCCGGCTTTTCGATTCCTGCGATGCATTTGAGTGTCATGCTCTTGCCGCAGCCGGAAGCACCTAACAGCCCCAATACCTCTTTTTCTGCGGTAAACTTTACTTTCAGTAGAAAGTCACCACATTTTTTCTCAATATCCACATACAAAGCCATTATCTTTTTCCACCGCCTCTCCGCTCCTGATAACTCATCCAGTAATTCATCAGAAAAATGGTGAAAAAGGAGATTCCCATGATAATAGCTACCCAGTAATAGGCCAGACTGCGGTCACCGCTCTGCACTGCCGTGTAGATTGCCACCGACATGGTCTGTGTCCTTCCGGGAATATTTCCGGCTAACATGATCGTCGCGCCGAATTCCCCCATAGCCCTGGCGAATGCCAGAATCGTGGCAGCCGCCACACCGGGCCATGCCGCCGGCAGCTGAATCCGGAAAAAAATCTTTGTCTCCGACATTCCCAGCGTCCGTGCAGCATAGATCAGATTCACATCCACCTGCTCCAGGGCGCCGCGGGCTGTCCGGTACATGATGGGAAAAGATACCACCACTGCCGCGATTACCGCCCCCTGCCAGGTGAACAGCACACTGATTCCCATTTTTAAGAGCAGCCCGCCTAACAGACTGTTTTTCCCGAAGATGATCAACAGGAAAAATCCGACTACCGTAGGAGGCAATACCATCGGCAGAGAGAAAATGCCGTCAATCAGTGCCTTGCCCGCTCTTAAGGAGAGGACCAGCCTTGCAGAAAGCAGACCTAAAAAAAACGTAAACACTGTCGCACATACTGCGACCTTCAGGGAGATCCATAAGGGTGAAAAATCCATTTCTGCTCCTATTCTGCCGCAGAGAATCCGTAGCCTTCGAATTTCTGCATGGTATGATCGGTCTGCAGATAGGCAAGGAACTCTGCTGCCGCATCTTCGTTTTCACTTGCCTTCACGATTCCCACCGGATAGATCACCTGTTTACAGGAGCCCGCGGGAGCCTCACAGACGATCTTGATGTTCTCGCCCACATAAGCATCCGTTGCATATACCACACCACAGTCCACTGCACCGGTTTCTACCCAGGAGAGTACCGTGCGGACATCGGAGCCATAGTTTGCCTTTGTCTTTACCGTATCCAGAATTCCCAGAGAGTTGAAAATCTCCTCGGAGTACTGACCTACCGGCACACTGCCCGGCTCTCCCAGACCGATCATGCCGACTTTATCTGTTGCCACATCTTCGAAAGAGCTAATGTCCTTATCACTGCCTTCCGGAACGATCAGAACTACCTTATTTTCCAACAGCTTCACAATAGAATCCGGATCCATCAGTCCCTCATCGTCCAAAGCTGTCATCTGTTTGGTCGCTGCGGAGAAAAACAGGTCTGCCGGAGCGCCTTCCTCGATCTGTGTCTGTAAGGCTCCGGATGCTCCATAAGAAAAGTGCAGTGTCACATTTGGGTGCGCTGCTTCATACTCTGTCTTGATCTCATTGCATACATCCGTCAGGGAAGCTGCCGCTAAAATCGTCAGTTCCACAGCCGCCCCGGTATCTGCTGGATTCTTCGTTTCAGATCCACATCCTGCAAGCAGCATTGCTGCCAGGATCGTTGTCATTACTG
>OLQT01001453.1_pt1 | contig 14557 bp, 9 predicted proteins | sample 1672651 | NCBI WGS metagenome assembly OLQT01 (sample SAMEA3136709, study PRJEB25190) | human gut metagenome | biome: human gut; feature: human-associated habitat; material: faeces | place: Austria | collected 2013 | reverse complement strand
AACGGTCCGGGCATCGAGGCCCCCAAGCCTGGCGACGTGATCTGGGCGGAGTGGAGGTAGCCCGAGCCGTTTGGAATTCGGTGCGCTCGTCTGCGGGCGGCGTCCGCGATGTCGTTTGACGAGATCGCGGGCTTCCCGCAGCTGCTAAGGCCGCATCGCCGTTTCGGAGGCGATGCGGCCTTTTGCATATGTGCGTGAAGGACGGCTCCGGCCGTCCCGCCATCGCCGGCTCGCCCGCTTCCGTCTCGGGCGAATGACGAGAAATCGCGCAAGGTTGGCGCGCGTTTCGCTCGTGCCTATAATAGCGAAAATATGTTCGTTTTTCGACTTGCACGAACATCTGTGCGCGTGCTAGAATCTCCGCATCGCATGAGCCAGTGCAGTTGCTTTCCTTTCGGTCGATAGGCCTGCGGGAATGTCGTGGCCGGCATCCGTCTCCGGGATGCCCTTTCCTCTTCTGCAAGATCCTCGAAACCACGGAACGCAATGATAGTTTTCGCAGGTAAAGCCTGTTAGAATATCGTTGTACGAAATTCGAGGAATTAATGGATGACGTACAGATAGATGCGCATGCTTTCAAGCATGGCGTCACGAGCGATGAGATCCTGCAAGCATGGAATAGCATCGTAGCCATGAGGCTCAGAACGGCACCATGCGAGGATACAATCGTCGCAATCGGCCTTTCGGCAAAGGGCCAGGCTATTGAATTGATTGCCTCGCTGAAATGGCAAGGTGTCCTTGTCTATCATGCGATGAAGCCGCCCACCGAAAAGGTCTTAAAGGAACTGGGGCTTGTAAGGAGGAAACGATGACGGTGTTAACTGCTGAAGAAGTTAAAAAGCGGTTTGGATACACTCCTGAACAACTCGACAAGATGGAAGCTGATGCAACGGCGGGCATTTTCCATGGCGAGCCCAGCGGTCCTGTTGTGTATGCGCCGGGTTATGGCCCCGGTCGGCCTCTGATGTTCGATGAGGAAATGAAACAAGTTGGGTTTAAGGAGCCGATGAGCAAGATTCTGCTCATCGACATCCGCGCAGCGCAGCTGGGAATGAAACGGTCGGAATATCTTCGCCATCTGGTAGATGAAGATTTGAAGCTCGCTGGCATCGCGTAGCGGTCAGCGTCGCGATGGGGCTGGGTCCCGTGTCTATCGAATCGCTGTCGCCTGAGGGTTCGCGGCCTGATGGGCGGGCTTGTTTGCTATCATAGCCAAGTTAACGGTCTAACCGCTTTCAGCGTGCGTGAAGCTGAGCTGCGCCGGCTTCCCCGGCGTGTCCGCAGGTGCCGCCATTGTATCGGCTTCTCTGGGCGCGTCCGCAAGTGTCGCGATTGTGTTGGCGGCAATCGGATGCGGGGCAGTCGTCGTTTTGCAGCGTAGCCGCTAACGCGTGCGTTGGAATCGAAAGGAAAGAAACCAATGACCCAATACCTTACCGAGCGCGAGGTCCGCGGAATCGCGGAATACGCGCGCATCGGCCTTTCCGGGGAGGAGCTCTCCGAGATGACGGTCGATCTGAACAACATCATCGAAACGCTGCAGTCCATCAAGCAGCTGGACCTCGAGGGCGTGGAGCCTACGTTCCATCCCATCGGAAGCCTGTCCAACGTCATGCGCGAGGACGTGGAAACCGAATCGTTCACGCAGCAGGTTGCGCTTGAGAACGCGCCGAAGCAGCAGGACGGCAGCTTCTTGATCCCGTCCATCCTGGGCGAAGGGGGCGATGCGTAATGGCCATCTCCGATATGGGCATCGCGCAGATCCGCGAGGGTCTGGCATCCAAGCAGTTCACCGCCTGCGAGGTCGCGCAGGCAAGCCTCGACCGCATCGCGCAGGCCGATTCTCAGGTGCATGCGTTCCTGGAGGTCACCTCCGAGGCCGCCATGGCCGCCGCGCAGCGCGTTGATCAGGCAATCGCCGACGGCACGTTCGATACGCTCGGCCCGTTGGCTGGCGTGCCGGTGGCGTTCAAGGACAACATGAACATGACGGGTACGCACACCACTTGCTCTTCCCGCATGCTGGAAAACTACGTGTCCCCGTACACCGCAACGTGCGTGCAGCGCATCATCGACGCCGGCGGCGTGCCGCTGGGCAAGCTGAACATGGACGAGTTCGCGTTCGGTTCCACCACCGAGTCCTCCGCGTTCGGCCCCACGCGCAACCCGTGGGATCTGGGTCGTGTTCCGGGCGGCAGCTCGGGCGGCTCTGCGGCGGCGGTCGCCGCCGGCATGGCGTGCGTCACGCTGGGCTCCGACACGGGCGGCTCCATCCGCCAGCCTGCCAGCTTCTGCGGCATCGTGGGCGTCAAGCCCACCTACGGCACGGTCAGCCGTTACGGCGTCGTGGCCTTCGGTAGCTCGCTCGACCAGGTAGGCCCGTTCGCGCGCAGCGTCGAGGACGCCGCCGCCGCGATGGACGCCCTGTGCGGCCATGACCCCCTGGACTGCACGTCGCAGGACGTGAAGGCCGGCTTCCGCGCTGCATGCCAGCAGGATGTCGCGGGCATGCGCGTCGGCGTGGTACGCAGCTTCATGGACGCCAAGGGCCTGTCCTCCGAGGTTTCGGAGCGCGTGTCCGAGGCCGCTGCCAAGCTCGAGGCTGCCGGCGCCACCATCGTCGAGGTCGACCTGCCGCATATCGATGCCGCCATCAGCGCCTACTACGTGTTGGGCCCGTGCGAGGCGTTCTCCAACCTGGCCCGCTTCGACAGCGTGCGCTACGGCTACTGCGAGGAAGGCCACAAGGACCTGGGCAGCCAGTACGAGGCAAGCCGAGCCCATGGCTTCGGCGAAGAGGCGAAGCGCCGCATCATGCTGGGCAGCTACCTGCTTTCCGCCGGCGTGTACGAGCAGTACTACTATCCGGCCCAGCAGGTCCGCACGCTCATCACGCAGGACTACCGTAACGCCTACGAGCAGTGCGACGTCATCTTGGCGCCCACGGCCCCGGCCACGGCGTTCAAGTTCGGCGAGATCGCCGATCCGGCAACCATGTACCTGTCCGACGTGTTCACCATCTCCATCAACATCGCCGGCAACGGCGGCATGAGCGTGCCGTGCGGCCTGGGTGCGCAAAGCGGCATGCCCGTGGGCGTGCAGCTGATTGCCCCGCAGTTCAAGGACGAGAACATGTTCCGCGCCGCCATGGCGCTCGAGGCCGCCTACGGCAAAGCCCCCGTGGCCCCGAACTTCGCCGACGGGAAGGTGGTTGAGTAATGCGTAAGCTCGAAGAAGTGCTGCAAGATGCAACAGTCCAGTGGACTGTTGCAGGCCGAGCACCGCGAAGCGGGGCGCAGGCCCTTGGGATGATGAAGGGTTCGGAGGTGCGTTGCTAATGCGTAAGCTCGAAGAAGTGCTGCAAGATTGGGAGGCGGTCATCGGCTTGGAGATCCATGCCGAGCTGACCACGTTGAACACGAAGATGTTCTGCGGTTGCAAGCTTGAGTTCGGCGCCGACCCGAACACGCACACCTGCCCGGTGTGCCTGGGCCTTCCGGGCGCTCTGCCCGTGCCGAACAAGGCCGCTATTGAGTCCATCGTGCTTGCTGGTCTGGCCACGAACTGCGACATTGAGAAGCACAGCATGTTCTACCGCAAGAACTACATGTACCCCGACATGGCCAAGAACTTCCAGACTACGCAGGGTCCGGTGGCGTTCTGCATGCGCGGCCATCTTGATCTGGACGTCGACGGTCCGGCAGCCAAGGAGCGCGGCGACATCGCCGGCCTGAAGCCGGGCGAGGCGTGCGAGAACGTCACCGTCACCGATTCCGGCTACACGGCGCACGTGGGCATCACGCGCATCCATATGGAGGAAGACGCCGGCAAGATGATCCACATCGGCGGCGACGAGGGCCGTATCGCGGGCGCCACGCATTCGCTGGTGGACTACAACCGCGCCGGCACGCCGCTCATCGAGCTGGTCACCGAGCCCGATCTGCGCACGCCGGAGGAGGCGCGCCTGTTCATGCAGAAGCTGCGTCAGATCTATCTGGCCATCGGCATCTCCGACTGCTCCATGGAGGAAGGTTCCATGCGCTGCGACGGTAACGTCAGCCTGCGTCGCCGCGGCTCCACGAAGCTGGGCGTGAAGACCGAGCTGAAGAACATGAACTCCTTCAAGAATCTGCACGACGGCTTGGCCTATGAGATCTGTCGTCAGGCCGAGGTTCTGGAAGAGGGCGGTCAGATCTACCAGGAGACCCGCCATTGGGACCCCACCATGAAGCACACCATCGTCATGCGCGTGAAGGAAACCGCTGACGACTACCGCCTGTTCCCCGAGCCCGACTTGGCACCCTATGACCTTTCCGATGAGTTCATCGAAGGCGTCCGCGCCAAGCTGCCCGAGCTGCCCGACCAGAAGGCCGCTCGCTTCGCCGATGAGTTCGGCCTGTCCGCCTACGATGCTCGCCACCTGGTCGATCATCGCGCTACGGCCGATTTCTTCGAGGCGTGCATGGGGGTTGCGGGCAAGGATGCCGCCAAGCTGGCGAAGCCTGTTGCCAACCTGGCCATCAACGACGTCACCGCATGGCTGAACGCTAGCGAGGATGCCGACCTTGCGCAAAGCCCGCTCACGCCCGCCCGTGCGGTGGAGCTGGTGAAGCTGCTCGCCGAGGACGCCATCTCGTCCAAGCAGGCCAAGCAGGTGTTCTCCGCCATCATGGACGAGGACAAGGATCCCTCGGTCATCGTCGAGGAGCGCGGTATGAAGCAGGTGTCGGACACCGGCGCCATCGAGGCCGTTGTGGATGCCATCATCGCGGCGAACCCCGACGAGGTCGCTCGCTACAAGGAAGGCAACACGAAGGTCATCGGGTTCTTCGTGGGCCAGTGCATGAAGGAGATGCGCGGCCAGGGCAATCCGAAGATCATCAACCAGCTGTTGGCGAAGAAGCTGGCAGAATAGCGCAATCGCAGCTTGCGGGTTGCGGTTAGCGACTTGCGGGTTGTGTGAGCGGAAACTGGTTGGTTGCGAAGACGCGGTCTGTGGTCGAGTCAGACAGCCAACGCAAACGCAAACGCAATCGCAAACGTAAACGGGGAGCCGCTGAAAAGTGGCTCCCCGTGTGTTATAAGACGGATATGCGAGTGGCGATGCGCGCGAGCGTGTGGAGGTTGGCGAATCGAATGGCGCAGACGGGGTTTGAGGATATCGTCGGCAGTTGTGGCGCGTGGTTCGAGTGTGGCGGCAAACGGTAAAGCGTAGCGCAAGTAAGGCCGAGGTCCTGCAGCTGCTGTAGCGCGCAAGCCGCAAGGTGCAGCAGCCCTTATCGCATCACCTTGGCCAGCACCTTCGCCAGCTTTTCCGGGTCGATGGGTTTGGAGACGTGGGCGTTCATGCCGCTGGACAACGACCGTTTCACGTCCTCGGCGAACGCGTTCGCGCTGGTTGCCACGATGGGCACGTCGGCGGCATCGGCGCGGTCAGCCTGGGCCACTGCCACCCGGCCGTGACCGCGGCGCTGTCCCTGCAGGCCGAAAAGCTCGTGCATGTGGGCATCATGACGTCCATCAAGACGATGTCGTAGCGCCCAACGGGGGATTGCTCGAACGCGTCCACCGCTTCCTGGCCGTTCGTCGTCTTATCCACGGTGAATCCCATGTCGTCGAGCACGTACGCGATGATCTCCATGTTCAGCTCGTTGTCCTCGGCTACCAAGGCGCGCTTCCCGGTGAAATCGACCTGCTCGGCGTCTGCGCACGGCGACTTGTCAGCCGCATCGGCTATCGTCAGGGGGATCTCGAAATAAAACGTGCTGCCATGCCCCAGGCGGCTGTTCGCGCGGATGCGGTCGCCCATCATGAGCACGATGCGGTTGCTGATGGCAAGCCCCAGGCCCGTGCCCTGTTGACGGGCGTCCGTGGTGTTTACCTGTTCGAACTTGGCGAAGATGCGCTCGATGTCCTCCTCGGCGATGCCCACGCCCCGATCGGTGACGGCGAAATATACGCTTGCCGTTCGAGTGTCGCTCGCCTGGACGCCGACCCCTGTAGCCTGTGCGTCGGCATCCACGGCCCCGCGACCCGGCGCCAGCGCTCCGGCGCCGCCGACGGCAGACCGCTCCTCGATGGTCACCGTGATGGTGCCGCCGTCATCGGAGTACTTCACGGCGTTGCCCACCAGGTTGATGAGCACTTGGCTCAGGCGCAGCGCGTCGCCCATGAACCAATCGTGCTGCGTTCGCATATCCACGATCAGCTTCTGGTTGCGCGTGGCAAGCCTTCCGGCGCTTACGGCGTTGAGCTCCTCGACCACATGGCTCATGCTGAAGGGCGCATCGCCGAGCAGCATCTTGTTGTTCTCGATCTTCGTCATGTCCAGGATGCCGTTGAGCAGATCGAGCAGGTACAGCGACGATGCGTGCACCTTGTTCAGGCAATCTACGCGGCGCTCGTCGCTCTGCTCGGGCTTCAAGGCTATCTCGGTCATGCCGATGATGCCGTTCATGGGCGTGCGGATCTCGTGCGACATGCGCGCAAGGAAGTCGGACTTCGCCTGCGCCGACAGGTCGAGCTCCTCTTGGTTGATGCGGTTTTGGATGATCGCGCCCACCTCGCGCAGGGTGTTCGCGGTCTCATCGTCATCGAGGGCCTTGCCCGCGTCGTTCAGGAAGAACACGGACCCCGAGTATTTCCCCACGTTCATTATGGGGAACGCGATGCCGTTGGCGTAAGCGCGCGCCTCGGCGGACATGGCGAAGATGGGCATCTCGCTCACGGGATGCACAAGGCCCTGCTCGCCGAATCGCTGCAGCGTGTCGACAGCCTCCCGCGAAAGCGGGAACACGGCGCTCTCGTCGATGCCCGGGATGGGGTCGAAGAAATAGCGCACCGATGCCGTCTGATAGTCTTCTTGGAACGACGTGATGAACAGGTTGGTCACGTCGAGCTTTTCGTTCAGCCGCCGCATAAGCAGGTCCATGCCCGCCGCCAGCGAAAGGCGCCTATCGAGCAGGTTCAGCGTCAGAGCGGGCAAGGTCATGTCCTCGACATGGCTGAAAGAGGATATGGGGTCGAACGGCTTCGGCCCGTTTGCGTCATCCATGGACGGCTCCCAGCAAGCGCAAATCGCACGATGGCCCATCGACGCCTGAAGCGCCGTTCGCGCTCGGCGAAGTAGCTCGTGCGTGCTCCTTACGTCGCTTGACGAGGCGATGCCCGCGTGAAGCCCCAGTTCCAACACCCCAGGGCGCACCAATTTCGCGAACCTTCGTTGCAGCTCGGCTACCTCGCTGACGGCGTCGTCGGCGTGTTTGCCGGGGACCCAGCAGACGAACTGCCCGGCGCCGGCGCGCACCAGGATGGCGTCGTGGTTGCCCTTGTCAAGATTGAATGCGCGCGTGACCTTGGTCAGCTCGTTGAGCAGCACGTCGCCGAAGGGGATGCCGTAGTCGCGCACGATGCTTGCGAAACCGTCGATCTCGATGGCGGCAAGCTGTCCCGCAGCTGCGCCGACACGCGCCGCCGTGATGGCGTCCATGCCAGGTTCAAAGCGATATGCCGTCGTTGCGGGATCGAGCTCTTGCTTGCGCGCGGATTCGATTTCGCGGCGCTTCCTGTCGTCGATGTCGTGGATGACGCATACCATGCAGTCCTGCCCGCTGGCGGCGTCGTCCACGCGCGATGAGCTCACCTCAAGCCAACGTCCTTGCGGCAAGTGCTCGGTCACGACCTCCACCTGGATGCTCGTCTCCTGCATCCGGTTCACGGCCTGCTCGATGGCGTCCACCGCCTCGGGGTTCGCGCTTTCGCGGCGGAACAGGTCCCAGAAGCACGCGGAATCGAACTCGCCGTCGTTGGGGGAGTTCGTGATCTCGATGGCTCCCGTTTCGGGATGGTAGGTGAAGAATGCGTCGTTCGTGCCCTTAACGGCCAAGCGATAGCGCTCCTTCTCCTCGTTGAGCTTGCGCTGCTTCTCCAGGCCGTCCTCGGTGAGGTCGAGGATGACGTCATGGAGCTGGTCGACCTCGGCGACGGAGGTGCGGAACGCGTGCAGCTTCTCCATGCCTCCCTGGACGCTGTCGATCAGCTCCCTGAGCGGTCGGTTGATGGCGCGCGAGACCAGCACCACCAGCACCAGGCATCCGATGGTGGTAAGGCCGATGGTGACGCCCAGTCGGTGGTACAGCGAGTTGCCTGCGGCGAAGATGGAGTCCTTGGAGAACAGCCCGACGACCGCCCAGCCCGTGTCGTCATAGGGCACGATGCCCGAATACAGCTTCAGCGGTTCGGCGATGGCGTACACCTGTTGATCGCCCATGGTAACGCCTTCGACTTGCATAAGGCCCGCATTGCGCGTTTCCTCAAGCGTGAAAGCGGGTCCTTCGGCGTTCACCGCGTTATAGAGCGCGCCGTTTCCCGTGATGATCCGGTACGAGCCGTTGCCGTCTGCCAGCGCAAGGGCGTAGCCGCCGGCTTCGCTGCCGCTCAGTTCGGATACGGGGAAGCACGTGTCCGCCAGATACGCGGTGGACACCTCGATTCCCAGCACGCCGTACACCTGCCCGTCGAGCATGAGCGGCACCGAGTAGGCGATCATCCGATAGCTGTCGCTCGGATTGCCCTCCAGCACGAACGGCGGCGACCAATACGCCATGGCCTTCGCATCGGCTCCCGGGTTTTGCAGGGCGGCCTCGTAGGGCTTGTAGAAGAAGTCGTCGGCGCTGCGCACACCGCTGCCGGCAAGGTGCAGCTTCGGTGCCCAGGTGTTGTCAAGGGCGATGGACGCGTTGCGGGCGATTTCTTTGTCCCCGCGCTCGAGTAGCAGGTCGGAGTGGGAATCGGAGTTGCCGGTGGGGTCGGAGTCGCGCAGGAAGGCCCCGATATGATCCTGCTCGACGGAAAGGTCGCCATCGTTTCCCAGGATCAGGTACACGCCGCTGGTGGTGTTGGATCCGATAACGGAGAGCAGCCGCGGGAAGGTATCGGCGATGAAGGCCTCCTTCTGGCCGTCATCGGCAAGGAAGCCCGGCACATCGAGGCCCGACTGGGCAAGCTGATCGGAAAGGGCGGAGTTGAGGGCGACGGTCTCACGGGAGATGCCCGCCCAGCTTTTGACCATGGCGCTTTCCAGGTTCATCCTGCGGTTGTCCACCGCGCGTGCATCGATGGAGATGGCGTTGTCCTCAAGCGTGCCCTTCACGCCGCTGAACGCGAGCACCGAAATGGGCAAGGCGCCCTGGATCAAGACGATCACGGCCAGCGAGGCCATGAGGACTCGAAGGAAGGATATCTTTCGTTTTCCCTTTGCCGCACCTGCGTCGGTGCGCTTGCGTTCGTTATGCACTTCTTGCTACTCCGTACCCTCGGCTGCGGCTTGAAGCTGCTGGCAGAAGGAGGCGTACCATTGCTCGAACGCGGCATCGCCCACGTACGGCTCAAGAGCCTCGGCGCGCGACTGGCCGGTGGCCATGGCCGCCTGAACTGCCGCTTTGTCGGCGGTTGCCTTATCGTCGAGCGAGTGGTCGAGCACCTTGCGCGCGGCATAGGCGTTGTCGAAGCTCTTAAGCGAGTACAGCTCCACATCATCGAAGGAGTCCATGGCCATGGCGATGCAGTCGCGGGTCTTAGGGCTCACGGAGAGGCTTTCGTCTCGAATCGCGCTATCGAGCTCGTCGATGTTGTTCGCGTCGGTTCGCACGGGCAGGTACGACGACGTCGCCGCGAAGTGCAGGTTGTTCTGCTTCTCCGTGAACCATTTCAGGAACTCGCAGGAAGCGTATTCGTGTTGCTCGTCGGATTTCGCCACCGCCATGCCGGCTCCCTGCTGAGGGGCCACGGCGTTTCCGCCCTCGAAGGTAGGCGGCATGATGATGCGATAGCCGATCTCGTGCGTCCCGTTATCGTCGGCCACCCGGTCGGGGAAGTACGCCGCAGATGCGGTGGAGCCCGTGTAGCAGATGATGTCGCCCGTCTTCACGTCGTCGGAGCGGAACTTGCCCACGGCGTCGAAATAGCCGCTGACGTAGGGAACGTAGTAGTTGTCCCACAGGCGGCGGACCTTTTCCTTGTCGGCGTTGACCTGGGCTTTGCCGCTGGCGTCGGGTGCGAGCAGGTCGACGCCCATCTGCCTCATGCCGATGATGAAGTAGTTGGACAGGGAATCGCGGCCGTAGAACGCCTTGCCGTCGTCGGGGATGTCGGGCGTCAGCGCATCGGTGTATGCGTAATAGCGCTTCGCGGTGGCGGCGATGCCCTCCTGCGTTGCCAAGTCGTCGATGGTGGCGCCTGTGGCCTGGGCGAACGGCTCCCAGTCCGTCTCATCGAGCATGGTCACCTCGGTAGACTTCGCTACCGGCAGCAGGTACAGGGAATCGTCGCCTTCGAAGCGGCCCTCATCAAGGTAGTCGGGCACGTAGTTGGACAGCTCGTCGGGCGTGAAGTAGTCCGTCAGATCGACGAGCCTGCCCTGCTGCTGCACGCTATAGGCCGTGTCTGCGTAGGAGGAGAACACGTTGGGCATCTCCTCGGCGCCGACTTCGCCCGCCGACGAGTTCGAGATGGCCTTCTCCAGCTCGGGAACCGACCCCTGGGTCTTGCTCTTCACGTAGATGCCCTTCTCCTTGCCCACGGTGGAGTTGAACTCGGACACCAGGCTGTCGAAGGACGCCTGCTGGGCCCCGTTATAGTAATCCCAGACGGTGATGGTGGTGGGGTTGCTCGGGTCCAGCTTGACGGCGGTCTTCCCGCTATCGCCGGCGCAGCCGGCGGAAAGCGCGGCGGCCAGCACGCCGGTAAGGGCGAACGCGGCAAGCACGGCTTTCCTGGCTAACGCCTGCTGCGCGGCGGTTGGTGCGCATGTGCATGCTGGGTTCCTCCTAGTGCTTGGCCGGCTCCGTATCGGCGCTGGTCGAAAGTTCCGTATCGGTTGGGCGAGCTTCTGCGGCTTCGGCGGCCGGGCGGGCGGCGGGATCGCTGCCCGCGTTGTCGCCTGAGCCGTCGCCGCCCTCGTCGGCATTGTGGTCAACGCCATCCTGCCGGGCAAGGATTACGACTTCCAGAATAACTACGAATACGGCAAGACGACTGAGGATCACGGTCAGATGCTGTAAGACATCTTCAATCTCGTTTCGCTCGAGGGGTTGTCTCACTAAAAAGAGGCAACTCCTTTTTGGTGCAAAAAAAGCATTCGGACTATGAAAAGCCGAATGCCTGCGGTAGAATGTAACTACCATGAAAACAAACTTGCCGCAGACAGATTATACAACAATGACGAATGGATTTCAACTGGTCATGCCGCTGGACTGCGAGGTAAACATCGAGAAGAATGCACCGGTGAGACTGCTCAACGCCGTCATGGAAAGGATGGATTACAGCAAACTGTATGCGGCGTACTCCCGGCTTGGGAGAATCGAGTATTCACCGAAGATTCTGCTGAAAATCATGGTGTATGGGTATATGCGCAAGCAGATATCCAGCCGTGCGCTTGAAGCATGCTGCCGAGAAAACCTGCACTTCATCTATTTGCTTGAGGGGCAGCGTGCGCCGGATCACAACACCATCAACCGATTCAGAAAGAATATTCTAACACAGGAAGCCGGGCAGGATATTCTGCGTCAGCTTGTTATTATGCTGCACGAAAGAGGACTGCTCAGCCTTGAAGCGGCTTTCATAGATGGCACAAAGATTGAAGCAAATGCGAACAAGTACAGTTTTGTCTGGAAGAAAGCAACAGCCAAAAAGACGGACAAGCTGCTGAAGAGAATCCATGAAGAGCTTCCCGCAAAGCTGAAAGAGGTAGGTATCCGCTTCCATGTTCCGGAAAAGATTGCTGTTCGGCAGTTGAAGAAACTTCGGAAAAGAATCCATGCGCGAATCAAAGCGGATGGAATCGAGCTTGTTTCAGGAAAAGGCAAAAGAAAAACGCGGCTGCAGCGACTGAGTGAATGGATAGATCAATGTCTTGCCAAACTCAAGCAGTACACAAAAGATATTCACATCTGCGGAAATCGGAACAGCTTCAGCAAAACGGACCATGACGCAACCTTTATGCACATGAAAGAGGACTACATGAGAAACGGGCAGCTCAAGCCTGGATACAATGTCAATGTGGCAACATGCAGCGATTTTATCATCGGGAGCTACATTTCTTCTGACAGAAATGACGTGCATACGCTGATTCCGTTTATGGAGCAGCTCAGGAAAAACTACGCAGGAAGGAATATCGGCAGCGTTGTGGTGGATTCCGGTTACGAAAGCGAAGAGAACTACTGCTGGTTTGAAGCACATCCCGAAACGGAGCTGTATGTAAAACCAAGCAACCACGAGGTGGCCAAGCACAGAAAATACAGAACCGATATCAGCCGCCGTGAGAATATGGCCTATGACGCTCAAGCAGACGCCTATACCTGTGCCAACGGAAAGCTGCTGCAAAGAACACGGGAAAAGAAAACGCATACGGCCTCTGGGCTGGAAATCGCCACATCAGTCTATGAATGCAACGAATGCGACGGATGCCCACTTAAAGAAAAGTGCATCCGTGCATGCGGCAGTAAGAAGTCCCTGGAAGAACGATACAAAGTCATCTATGTGTCAAAACGCTTTGCCAGACAGCGGCAAGCTATGGAAGCAAAGATCTCCTCTCCCAAGGGATGTTTGCTTCGGGTGAACCGTTCCATTCAGGCTGAGGGCAACTTTGCGTATGTGAAGCAGGATCTTGATTTCAGGCGTTTTCTGCTTCGGGGCAATATGAAGGTTGCTGCTGAATGGCTGTTGTTCAGCCTCGCCCTCAACATTCTCCATCTGCACCATAAAATCCAAAACAGACGCTTGGGAAGCGATCTGAAGATTCCATCATCTTTTCCTGCCGGTTTATAACTCATTCCACTTGGAATTCCTTATGAAAATAATTCCTTGAGTGCCGTTCTTTCTGCACTCTGTTTTCGTTTGCCCAAAAATGTTACGGAAAAAGGCGCTGCCTCTCATGGCCTGCTTTAGCCATTTTGAGACAGCGCCTTCATCAGTCAGAGGGAATTACTTGTTGTCGGCCTGAATCGCTTCCGCCGCAGTACGGCCGGAAACGAAGATCTCAACGATGGCGTTGCCGCCGAGACGGTTGCCGCCATGGATACCGCCGGTGACCTCGCCAGCCGCATACAGGCCGGGGATCACGTTGCCATCGGCATCCAGCGCATGGCGCTCGGTGTCAACCTTGATACCGCCCATGGTATGGTGGGTGGACGGAGCCATGAAGCGGATACGCAGCTCCACGCCGTCGAGCTTGTAGGTTTCCGGCAGGTAATTGCCGTTCTCGTCCTTATCGGCAGAACCGATCAGGGCGTTCGGGTTGGTCTTCTTCACGCCTTCCGGCTGCTCGCCAGCCATGATGGCCTTGTCGTAGTTCTCGATGGTCGCGCGCACGGTGTCCGCGTCGGTCTCAAGACCGAGGGAGTTGAACAGCTCGGCGAGCTGATCGACGGTGCGCACGTACTGACGCCACTCGACGTCCTCGTTGCCGTAAAGGTACGGGCCAGGGATCTTGGAACCGGCGTTGGCGATCTCGATGAACACGCCCTTGGTGCCGTTATGCTCGATGCCGTTGCGGAACTCGGCCAGAGAGAGCACGTCGCGCTCGGAGGTCTCGTCCACGAAACGCTTGCCGGTGGTCGGGTTGAGGTAGATCGCGTAGTTGCCGCCGCCAAAGGCAAGGTTGCCGTCGTCGATCCAGCTGATCGGCATCATCTGGGTGTAGCCCATGCCGGTCACGTCAGCGCCAGCCGCCTGAGCCATCGTGATGCCGTCGCCCTTGAGGGAAGAACGGTTGGTGGTCTTGGTGCTGGTGGAGAGGTAATCGCTGGACCAGTACACGTTGGTATCCACGACCATCTGGAGGTTCGCGGCATAGCCGCCGGTCGCGATGACAACGCCCTTGGTCGCATGCGCAGTCACAGGCGTGCCGTCATACTGGGTGGCCTTCACGCCGGTCACCTTGCCGTCCTCAACGATCAGCTCTTCCGCGGTGGTGCGGAGCATGATCTTGTTGGAAGCGGCGGTCTCGGAGGTCGCCAGCACGGTGTTCATCGGCGCCTTGAAGTAGGTGCCCCAGCGGCCCGGATAATCCACGCCGTCGATGGTCGCGCCGACGAACTCGTTCTCACGATACCAGAGCGCGCCGATCAGGGTCGGCTGGGTATCCTCAACGAAGGTGGAGCCCTGCGCTTCGAGCCACTGCTTGAGCGTCTGGCCGCCCTCGATGAACTGCTTCACGAGGTCATAGTCGCCGTAAATCCAGCTGCTCATGTCCGCAGACGGACGCAGGCCGCCGTAGTAGGTCTGGAAGATGTGCAGGTTGACGGTGGAGAACAGGGTCAGCTGGCCCGCGCCCGCTTCAACCTTCGGCTCCGCCCAATCGAGATAAGCCTGAATCTCGGCCTTCAGATCCTTGAGGGTCTGGAGGTACTCGGCATGCACACCGTGCTTGGACAGCTCGGCGATGTCGCCCGCCACGAACTCATGATCCTTATAGTAGCCCTCGTCGAACGGCTCTTCGGACCAGTTCAGGATGGTCTTCAGCTCGTCCAGAGTCGCGACGCTCTCGACGACCTTGTTA
>OLQT01001436.1_pt1 | contig 14674 bp, 8 predicted proteins | sample 1672651 | NCBI WGS metagenome assembly OLQT01 (sample SAMEA3136709, study PRJEB25190) | human gut metagenome | biome: human gut; feature: human-associated habitat; material: faeces | place: Austria | collected 2013 | reverse complement strand
ATGCCGCGCACGTCTTTCTCGCTGAGTGCCATAGGCGCTCCCTTCCGCATAACAGATAAACCGCTCTAGTATACAAGGCAACGCCGCTTGGAGCAGGCGCTTTACCTAAATGCAGCGAAAACGTAACGAGGGCGGCGGGCTGGCAAGCGGCGGGCCGGCGGTTCCGCAGCGAAACCGCACCGTCCATAGCGAAAACCGCGCCGCCCACAACGAAGACCATCCCGCCCACAACGAAGACCATCACAACATTCGACACTTTTCGCCAAAATCGAGATTTTCATCGAATGTTGTGATGGTTTGGAAGCCCCGACCGCCACAAAGGCGCCTGTCCCCTTTGCGGCGGTTCTGAACGATGTCTTATGCCGAGGCCTTGGCCTTGCGGCGCTTGCGGACCGCGTGGATCACGATGTCCAGCAGCAACAGCACAATGGCTACGACCACGATAAGCACGGCAAACTCGCGCTTGCCCCAGTGGCGGCCGGCTAGCGACTTTTGCTTGTCGACGTCCTTCTTGTTGTACTTGGTGCGCACGCAATGCACCAGCAGGCGATGGTCATTCACGCCATAGGGCGTGCAGGTGACGAGCGTCACCTTGTCGGCGCCCGCCTCGATGGTCAGCGACTCCATCTCCTCGGGCAGCACGACCTCGGAGTCCACCATCTTGTAGGCGAGCGTCTTGTTCATGGTGTGCAGCAGAACCAGGTCGCCGGGCTCCAGCGAATGGATGTCGTCGAACATGCTCAGGTTGCGCATGCCCGAGTGCGCGGTGAGCACGCAATGCGTCGAGGTGCCGCCCACCGGCAGGCTCGTGCCCTCCAGGTGGCTGACGCCCGCCATGAGGACCTCCTCGCTCGTGCCGTGGTAGATAGGCATGCTCACGTCGATGGAGGGGATTTCGACCCAGCTCATCATGGGGTCGCGGTCAAAGATGAGTTGCTGGTCGTAGGGCTCGATCTGGTCGGCGGGAAGCTCGGTGGCCTCGCCGGCAAGTTGCTCGTTATAGGAGCGCGCCTGAAGCAGGATGTGCTCGCGCTCCTCTTCGGAGAGCGCGTCCACAGTGCTGGACACGGTACTAATCTGGTTGAACACACCCGAGGCCTCGAGCCGGTCCAAGATCCACGGCCAAGTCATAAGGCCCACGCCAATAAGGATGATGACGACGGTGATGAGCCGGTCGGCCCAGCGCGGCAGTCGCTTGCAACGGCGCTTGGGTTTTGGTTGAGGTTTGGGCTGAGGGCTTGAGCCACCGTTGGCCGCGACGCTATTGCTCTTCATATGTTTGGCGCCCTGCACCATCACCGGTCACTCCTTTACAGCTCAGGTTGTCTAAACAAATAATAGCCGATTAGCAAGCTTCCGCGCCGGACAACGCCGCTAGGCTGCACCGTCCAGTCGAGGATAAGCCAGCATTTGAGTTTTCAAAATGTCCCGGATCGGCGGGGCGATTCGGGATACAATGGCAATAGAAAACGACGCATCCCGCGTAAGTGTTCGAAAGCGCGGGCGGCCTAGTTTTCTGGTTTTGTTAAATGCCCGGGCCTCTAACCCCGGGCATTCTTATTTGCGCTTGTTGCAGCGCAAATGCCTTCTACCGTCCGCACCGCGCGTGCGCCTACGGACCTTAAACCGAACCTCATACGAGTCAAGAAACGCGATGACGAACGAGCCTACCGCCGCGAGGGCGGCGAGCGCGTTAAGGAATTTCAGCATTTGGGGACCTCCGATCGAGTCGTCGGCCGCCCGCGCACGGAATGCGTCGTAAGGGTATTTTACTGCGAGCACTCGCACTTACAGCTGGTAAACGCAATATTTGCAAACATTTGTTCGCTAATCATACGCTCGATCATACGAGCGACGGCGCCCCGGCTGCGCTGTTCAAAAAGAACGGGGCAAACTCCAGTGCGGAGTCTGCCCCGAAAAGTGAATGGCAAAGCAAGAACGTGGATAGACGAGAAAAGTGTCCGCAAGTCTCATGGCCATCACATCCCACCTGCCAAAGGGATGGGTGAGTGAGCGTTACTCCTGCTCGGACTCCTCAGCCTGCTTACGGCTGCGGATGAGGTGCGCCACGCCGATGCACAGCACCGCGCCACCAGCGATCCAAGTGAAGGTCACGCCGTTAAGACCGGTGAGGGGGAGACCGGAGCCCTGCTTGTTTTTGACAATCAAAGCAGCAGTACCGTTATCCGTGTTGGTCGTGTCAACCTCGACCAAATTGGAACCCTTGGTGCTCGTCTTGACCGTGAGCTTGTTTTCTCCCACGCCCTCTGCTTTGTCGAGGCCAGTGGCTTTGATGGTGAAGGTGAAATCGGGGATGGTGTTGTAGCCGGCGAGCGTATGGGTTTCCTTGACGGTGTAGGTGCCGGCATCGAGGCCCTTGACGTTAATCTCGCCGGAGTCGGTGGTCGTGAACTCATAAGGCTCCTTATCGAGGGAGCCATTATCCTGGACATACATGCCCTTGGATGTAGTATCGTCGGGATTAGTGGCACAGATGGTGAACCTTACGCCGGCAAGTTTCTTATTCTCATCAGTCGCGTCCTTCTTGACGAGCTTGAGCGCATAGGTGTAGTCGCGCACGGTGTCGGACACAGACTCACCCTTGGTATCGTGGCCAGGGTTGTTGGAGTAGATGAGCTTGACGGCGTTGGAGTTGCCCGTGCCACCGACAACGACATGCTGGGAGTTATTCGGGTCGAGTTTGGCGCTGTACCTGACAACGACCCTTGTGTTCTCGTCAACAGTGACACCGGCCGCCCCGGCGGCAGCCTTAAGATCTTTAAACTTTACGCTCAAGACCGTCTTGTCATTTGAATCGGAATTAGACACGGTCACAGAAGTAGGCTTGATAGGAGTCTCACCAATCACAGCCTTGACAGAGGACTCATCAACAGTCAAACCGGCAGACAGCTCATCGTAGAACTCATAATAGTAGGTGCCGAACGTGTCGACATTGTTTGCAACCGTGCCGGTCAGCCTGTACTGAACGGTCTGACCCATCTGGGAGTCCGCCTTGTCAAACCAATCGACGCCCGTAGCATCGTCCTTGATCTGCTTCGTCACGGTCGGGATGCCCGTCTTCTCGGTAACGCTCACTGCGCCGCCGCCCACGACCGCAAAGATCGGCGAGGTACCGGTCTGCTTCTCTTTCGTCTTGAGCGAGTCGGTATCGGTCATGAACAGGTAGTAGCCGGCGCTCGTAGTGGTGAAAGTGCAACCGGCAGCAAAGGGATTGCCCGTAGCGGTAACACGCTTCTCTACAGCCAAGGCAATCTCGTTAAGGATGCTGCCCTGCGGCAAACTCGTGGTATCAGTGGTATCAGTGATCTTGGAAAGGTAGTCGGCAACATCAGAAGCGGTCGATTTTTTGGTAATTCCAGGGGCGTTATTTTTAACAAGCTCGTCCAGGACCGCATCCCTTGCGTCACCACTCGCCCACTCAACGTTGGACGTAACCTTACCGGACTTTCCGTCCATAACGTCAGCAGTAAAAATCTGATACGCCTTGAACAAAGTGTGGCCATTGCCCGCGGCCTGGTTAATCGTGAGCGAATAGCTGGGGGCGGCACCCTCCGCCGCAAACGCCATACTCACCGGCGCCATGACTCCACCAAAGCTCAGCGCTGCTGTGAGGCCGGCGGTTACTGCCAGGCGTGCGATGTTCTTGCTCATGCTCATCTTCTTTTCCTCCGTTTTCCGGTTGGTTCTCATTCGATCGATCATCATCTGTCTGTGTCTTAGCATCTGCTTCGTTATGTCTCGCCCCGTTCTCTGTGGGGCTGCCAGCTACTCTTTATGGCTGCCACTTCCCCGCTTGACCAGGAGCGCGACCACGATGAGCGCAGCTCCGGCGGCCGCTGCGGCGGCCGCGGTGAACATTGCCATATCGCCAGTCGAGGGCATAAAGCCTCCGGTGGTAATGCTAGGGGGTGTGCCGGTGGGTGTGTTAATGAGCGACGCCTCCAGGCTGCCCGTCGACCCGTCCGCGCTGTCGGCGCGCAGGGGCGACTCGGCCGTGATGGTGAGCTTGGGCTTGGCGGCGGCCACCTGGTCGACGTCCAGACCCTCGGCCTTGACCGTCACGGAGTGTGTGCCCTCAAAGGCGGTGTAGCCCTTGGGCGCCTTGAGTTCGCGGACCTCCAGCTTGCCCGAGTCCACGCCCGAGACGGCCACGCGACCGTCCTCGCCCGTGGTGACGGTGGCCTTACCCTCTGCATCCCACGTGCCGTCAGCCGCTAGCGTGCGGCCGCGGTCGTCGGCGATGTTCAGGACCGCCCCGGGCAGCGGCTTGTCGCCATCGCTACCGCGCTTGGTGAGCGCGAGATCCCAGGTGTAGGCGCACGCATCGTCGCTCGGCGTGTGGGTGAAGCCGGCGTCGCCGGACTGGTCAGCAAAGGGAGAGCGCGGGTAGCGCAAGTAGACCTCGTTGGGGTTGCCCTTCGCGATGCCGTGGTTGCATGCGCTGTTGAGCGGCGCATTGTACACGGCGACCACGCGGGCACCCGCGGTGAAGGCGTCGGCCCCGCCGAGCGCGGCGATCAAGTCGGCGGTGCGCACGGTGAAGGTCTTGCCGTCGGCCGCTACCTTGGTGGCGCACTGGGCCGTGATATCGGTCCAGCCCTTCGCGGGGTCGGTGCCGACGCGGCCGTCCTTGTCGGCCGAAACGGTGTCGAAGCCGCCGTCCGTGCCCGCCGCCACGTACACGCGCATGCTCGCGGCGACCTTGGAGGGGTCGAGCCCCGCGCTCATGGTGTCGACGAACTGCACCGTATAGGTGTCGTAGGCCGTGAGGCCCGCCGGGACCGTGGCCGAGAGGCGCCAGTACAGGTCGTCGGCGACCGTGGCGTCGGCGGCCTTCTGCCAGGCGGCGGTGCTGTCCTCCAGCACGTGCTTTTGGACCTTGGGCGTCGCCGCCTTGGACTTGACGGTGACGGCGCTGCCGCCGACCAGGGCCATGATCGGCGCGGTGCCGACCTCGCCCTGAGCGATGGCGTCGTCGTCGGCGACGATGAGCCAGTAGCCACAGGACAGCTTGGCCGCCGTGCCCGCGTTAAGGGCCACGGGCACGGCGTCAGAGCTCTGGAGGGAACGAGCGAGCTGTGCGCTCAGCGCGCTCGTAAGGTGGGAATCGGTGTTGAGCCACTCGGCAGCTTCCTGTGCGGTGGCCTGGGAATTGGGCATGCCGGCGCTGTGCAGCACAGGCAGCGCGGCGTCGCGCACGGCGTCGCTTGCCCAGGCGAGGTCGGTGGCGATCTTGGCGTCGCTGTCGCCGTCGACGACGTTGGCGCTAAAGATCTGGTAGGCGTCGTAGCTGCGCGCCACGGTGCCTCTCACCGTGATGGAACCGGCCGAGGTCGGCACGGCCTGCGCGGAAGCGGGGAACACAACCGCGCAGGTGCCGATCAGGAGGGCAAGCAGCGCAAACAAGATCGGGAAGGAGCAAACTTTCTTATTCACGACGCTCGCCTCCCTTCGCATTCGCCTTGCGACGAATGTGCATCCAGGCCGCAGCAGCGCAAAGCACCGCCGCGCCGGCAAGGTACGTCAGAGTGACGCCCGACATACCAGAAAGGGGCAAAGAGGTGGAGTAGGTGTTGGTGAAGGTGGGGATAGTGTCGGGAAACTCGTGGCCCTCGGTCTCGGCGCTTACCCACGTACCTTCTTTGTCAACGGTTCCCTTCCTGTAGGTCACCGCACAGTTGATCTCTCCTTTTTCGGTGTCATACCTTGCCACAACCGTGAACTTATAGACCGAGTGGTCGTACGTGTAGTGCGAGAACCGCGAACCGTCGGTTTTCTCGCGCACATAGTACGTATAGGTCTTGGAAGGGCCACCCGTGGAGTCGCCCGAGTCGTCGGGATTACCCCTGATATCAGCGAGCGAGTACTTGAGCTCAACCTCTTTATCAGTGGTGTCTTTGAACGAAAGCGTCTGCTTCGTTTCTTTACCAGAGGTCACGGCAGTACCGATGATGTTTTTAAATTTGCTGTCTTTCGCAAACTGAAGTGTAAACTCCTTCATCTCGCCACCCTCAACGACCTTAGTCGCCTTAGGAGTCCAGGAGGCGGGGGGCACGATTTTGTTGGTAAAGGTCGGTTTCTTACTGTTACCGATAGTAACCGTAGTCTTCGTGCTATCTTGTGAGCTATCTTGTGGGATGTCAACGGAATAGCTTTCGGAACCAAGTGGTTTGAAGATGGGATCCTTCTCTGTCTTTTTAGAAACGGTTATTTCTTTTACCTTGTAATAATTAATAGGAATCGACATGAGATATTTAGTGTCGGATGGATTGTCCTCAACTTTTACCACGATCTTGTAAATGGTCTCGTCGAATTTGGTATCCAATTCGTTTTCGCCGCTGATGGGTTCCTCAACAAGATAGAAAACGTATTGTCCCGAAGAATAGTCCTTGCCAGAGTCGAAGGTGATATTGCCGTTTGTTTGATCAACAGGCGCCTCGCCCGCAACACTGCAATCGCCCATATCAAATGTGTCGTCATCTTTCCAAGAAGGCTCGATGTCACCATCCTGGCGCAGCAACTTAAATCTGTAATTGTGCGTGCTAAGGCCTTGCGAGATTCCCTTTTCATCTTTAAGCACCTTGGTGGCATTGAGCTTCATGCTCGGATAAACACTCAGATCCTTGACCTCGCCAACGACAAGATCGCCGTTGGTCATGATGCCGCCACCGTGGGTGTAGGAATAGTTACCACTGATAATGGTCGTAGCCGCTGTCTGCGCCTTTCCCATGGCATCGGCAGTCGGATGGGCCTCAAGACCGAACATGTACTTGGCCTCGGCGCCGCCATTTGGCTCAATGGTGATCTTCTCGCCGTCGCAAGTGCCCTGCCAACCAGCCGAGTCGCCGCCGAGCATCTTGCCGAGCACAACTGCAATTGTCGAGTTCGCACCATCTTTTTTACGCACCAGGAAGAAATCCTTATGGCCGGATTTTTTGAAGGGCTCGGTAATGTACTCGGAGTTACTATCCTCGTTCTTCCCATATCCGCCGGCAGAGTAGTGTTCACCATTATTATCTTTATTGTTATAAATAGCGGCACCGTTGGAATGCGAAACGATTGTTTCGCCCGTAGGGCAAGCGCCAACGCCGCCGCCCCAGCCGCCAGCCTCATTTTCGGCAATCAACGTCTTTACGATATTGAGCTTGCCGCCCTTCTGGATAAAGACGCCACCGCCGCCCCAGTCGCCGCCGCGATCCTTACCCGTCATAGTCTTGTTGTTCGTAATGTAAATCTTGCTGTTCTCACCAGCGCTAATTGTTGCCATCGTACCAGTGTTGTCACCGCCAGCGATACGCAAACCGCCGCCCTCAGCGTTCTCCGCCACGTTGCCGGCAATCGTGCCGCCAGTCATTTCAAACTCGATGGTCTGGTTGTAAAAACCAGCGTAAACGCCACCGCCAGCCTCATGGGAGTAGTTAGCAGTAACTGAGCCACCCGTTATACTGAGCTTGCCACCATTTACACATGCAATGCCACCGCCACCGAGCAGGCCATTGTTAAACGATTCAGAGATATTGGAATCGACACGATTGTTAGTAATGCTTGCCGAATCGCTGATACTAACGCAAGCATTTTTGGTAAAGACGCCGCCGCCATAACCATTTTCGGGACTGCCGCCGCTGTTGCAAGTGTTTTCATACGTAGCGTTGCCAGAGATAATTCCGCCCGTAAGCTTCAGGGTGGCTCCCTTGTCAGCATAGATGCCGCCGCCAGAACCCGACTTGTTTCCCGCGACCACGCCGCCTGTCATTTCGAGACTGGCATTCGCGCCCGCCTTCTCGCCCGTTATGCACAGGCCACCGCCCCAGCCACCGCCGTTGCCATTGGTGACGTAACCGCCTTCGATTTTGACTTTACCCTCAGAAAAAATCACATGGCCGTCATCGCTCAGATTGGCGGCCGTGGTAATCATGCCGCCCTTGAGATCGAGCGTGCCGCCCTCTTTAACGGTGACCACATGCTTTACGGAACCGCTGTCCGATGCCGCATCAATAGCGCCAAAGCCCGTAACGACATGCCTGATCGTAGTCTCGGTTGTGCCGAGTCCATCTTGATTGGGCGTGCTCTTGGTCTCAAAGTAAGTAAGACTCTTAGGAGTGCCACTATTTGAGCCGTTTCCTGTTTCCCATTCCATAGACGCAAGATGACCCGCCGTCGTTTCGACCAGGGTCTGTTCGTCTTTTGTTTTACCTAAATCCTCGATAGTGAGTGTGGCTCCATTTTCGACCACAAAGAAGGAGTCTTTGTTGCCGGAACCACGGTAGAGCATGTGTCCCGCAAGATCGATAGCAGTGTCTTTGGTGATGGTGATCTGCTTATCCGAATAGGCAAAATCCGTCAGTCGGAACTTGCCGCCATTGGTGAACGTCTCAGCAATATTACCTTTCACCTCGTTATAGCCATCGGCACTGACGGTAGCGGGAGCGATAGCGTTTTCATCGTTAGTTTCATCATCAGAAGGCTGTGTATCGGAAGGCTGCGCGGCGCCCTTGGCCTCCGCGTCGTCGGACGGCAGTCCCGCGGCAGCGGCGTCTTCGCTCGCGCCATTCTCGGCATCATCGCTAATCTGCTTTTCGGCACCCCCGTTAGCGGTGCTGTCTACACCAGTAGACTCACTTGAGGAACCCTCCCCCATCACAGCTTCCTCGGCAGAAACCGTCTGGGCATCGTTGGCAATGGCCTGCGAGATTGGAGGCATGACGAGCGACAGTACCAGGCTCAACACGGAGGCTCCGCACAAAACGCCTGCCAGCACACGGCGCGTCGCTTTATTACTCTGCTTAGATTTGTCTGAATTTGCTTTCATCGATGTCTCCTCCCCAAGAGACCGCGATCTTGCTCTTTCACTATCAAACGTATCTGCGCAATCTGTAATTGCGCACGCTTAGTAATGGCTATTCTAACGATTGTTTGGACATCTGGGCAAATAAACCGATAGTTTTGTAGCGAATTGTCAATTCTCTTGACAATTGCTCAGATTTACCTTCGTTTATTCGCTATCTATTTTTTGTTTCTACTGGTAATTTAGTTGCCCATCATTTTTTAATGGCATTAGATTTATTTGCACAACATTTTGCTCAAGAGTAAACATCCTGTAAACAGTCGAAAATTGACCGTGAACGGTAGGTCATTAACCGGGATGAATATCCTACCAAATTGATGAGAATATCTTAAACCCATCGGTGGTTAGAAGCATGATGTTCAGACAACAATATTTGAATTTTCCCACAGATTTTAGGTACCAATTCGCCCAAATCGCCTGAGGCCACCACAAAGGCGCCTGTCCCCTTTGTGATGGTTCTCCCCCGGCGCTACAGCAGATGCTCCTCGACAAAGACCGCGATGCCGTCTTTGTCGTTACTCGCGGTTACAAAGTCGGCGGCGGCACGGGTGGCGTCGCTGCCATTTGCCATGGCCACGCCCACGCCGGCGTCAGCCACCATGCAGGTGTCGTTATCGGCATCGCCAAACACGCAGATGTTCTGGAGCTCCATGCCGTTGAGCTCCGCCACGCGCACAAGGCCGCGCGTCTTGGACACGCGCGGATCCATGAACTCGTAGAGCCGTTGCGTGGTCTGCAGAGCCGCAGCCTTAACAGTGTCGTCGGCGAGCGTCGACGCCCGCTCGATGACCTGCGGCATCGCCTCGGGCGCCATGGTAAACATCACCTTGGCCTGCGGCTCGCGCAAAAACTCGGAAAAGTCGACCACCTTGTAGGGCACGCCGTCGACACGCGACAAGTGCTCGACGCACGCATTGCTCTCGGGCACATAGAGCACGCCGTCCCGAGGGCAAACGGGCGTTGCCGGCAGGTCTGCCATGTGCTCGCAAATGCGCGCGATGGTCTCGCCCGGCAGCGGATAGCTCAGCTCGTTGATGCCGTGCGCACGATCGATGACTTCGGCGCCGCCGCAGCCCACCAGCACGTCTACCAGGCCTTCGATACCCCAGAGCCCAAACATGGCCTCGGTCGCCTGGGCGTCGCGCCCGGTGCACAGGCCAAAGAGCACGCCGCGCTCGCGCAGAGCGCGAATCGCCGCCACGGTGCGCGGGGACACCGTGTGCTGGCTCGTGAGCAGCGTGCCGTCGATATCGCAGAGTACGGCTTTAATGTGGCTGAAGGTGGTGTCCATGGGGGCCTTTCTGGGTTGTGCGACGGCGTGGGGTGTATTCGTGAACGGCGTACATGGTATACCAAGGCGCAGGCCGTTGGGATCCAATCGCCACAAAGGCGTCTGGCCCCTCTGTGGTGGCCGAACCCGAAGGGCGGCCTGCCCGGAGCGCAAAGCATCACAACATTCGACGTTTTTCGGCAAAATCGCGATTTTCATCGAATGTTGTGATGGTTTTTACTGCCTTGCGGCACGATCCAAATGCCGGCGTCCAAACAGCAGCAACGCCGCGGGAACTGCCGTCACGACCATGCCCGCCCCTACGAGCGTCTGCTGCACGCCAAACGTCGCCGCCAGCCAGGGGGCAATCGCCAGCGGGGCTACGCCGGCGAACATGTTGCCAAAGCCCATGACCGAGTTGACGTGGCCGAGTTGCTCGAGCGGAGCCGTCGTCTGCACGATGGTGTTATGAAGCGGGTTGACGACGCCCCAGGCCACGCCCAGGACAATCTGGCCGATAAGTGCCACGCCCACGTACGGCGTTCCCACGTAGAGCAGGCTTCCCAGACCCACGGACATGAGCGCCACGAGCAGCGTTTTAAGATTGACCAGGTGCGGCGGCAAGCGGAGCGCGAGGACGGCGCCCAGCACCGCGCCCACACCGCTGGCCGACGAGAGCCAGCCCATCCACTCAACACCGACGTGCAGGACATCGCGATAGAAAAACGACTCGAGCGGATCGAAGGCTCCATAGCCAAAGTTCGAAAGAAAAATGATGCAGAACAGCAGGGCGAGGACGCTATTGGTAAAGACTGTCTTGATGCTGGTCGCGAAGGTTGCACGGGTGGATTTACTGGAGTCGGAGCTTTGACTGGCAGTACTTACCGTTGTGCTGCTATCCGCGGGAGTACTTTCGCGCGCGGCGACGCGACCTGCTTGCGGCCTAAAGCCCCAACCGACGACGAACGCCAGTACGGTAAAGAGCATCATGAGCACGAACACCGCGCGCGACGACGCAGCCGCCGCGACAAAGCCGCCCAGCGTGGGGCCGACGATAATGCTCACGTTGGAGAACATGGTTATGGCGGAGTTGATGTCTTTGAGCTCGCCGGGGTCGTCGGTGAGATACGCCGGATAGGACGTGGCGATGGGCTGGGCGAATCCCATCACAAAGCCCAGGAGTACCGCGCCGGCAAGGACTGTTCCGGTCGCGCTGCCAAAGGCGAGGATTGCCGCGCCGGTTGCCAGCGTGCCCACGATGCTCAGCAAGAAATGCCGGCACGGACCCCAGACGTCGAGCGCCGCGCCACCCGCAAAGGATCCCAAGATCACGAATACGTTCATAAACAGAACGGCCAGCGATGTCGCCACGACCGAGGCATCGTCTGCATAGGTGAGCGTTCCGATGACGCCGATGAAGTAGCTGGTCTGAAAACCGGTGTAGATGAGAAAACGCATCGCCACCAGGCGCTTGGCCTGCACGGACAGCGATGATTGAGACTTTGAGAAAAGAGGGGCGAGCATGGAGACTCCTTGTTTCATACGAATACGGACGGCGGGCATTCGCCACCGTCTGTCAAATCAATCTATCCGCATGAAACATTAAGGACGCATCAAGCCCCTTCTCTCCGTTTTTCGCCCGTCGTGGACTACTTGGTAGATTGTAAGGCATGTCCCACACATCTACTAAAGCAAAAACCACTACAAAGGTGCCTGGCCCCTTTGTGGTGGAAGTGACGTTCGCCCAGATAAAACATGCCAAAATAAACCTATCCCTTTTTGGCAGGTTTTAGGCCAGATGGTCTTGAATCAGGTCGCAGATGGCTCGGGCGTCGTTGATGTTGATGGCTCGGGTCGCAAAGCCGGCGTCGAAGGCCTGACGCGCCAGGGCCTCGTTGCAGGCAAGGGCCAGCGTGTGACCGTCGACCAGGTCGAGCGAGCTCTTGCCGCGCAGCCGGTCGACACCGGAGCGCGCGACGACGATGTTGTCGAAGCCCTCGGTCTTGTAGCCCTCAATGATCACCACGTCGACATCGTTGTAGCGCGACAGCAGCTCGCGCGCAGGCATCTCGTCCTCCTCGCGCGTGTCAGCGTACTCCGCCCAGCGCGTGGCGCAGATGAGTCCCACGTGCTTGGATCCGGCCTGGTGATGGCGCCAGGTATCCTTAGCGGGCACATCGATATCAAAGCCGTGGTGCCCGTGATGCTTGAGCGAACCCACGCGCAGGCCGCGGCGGGTGAGCTCGGCAATGACCTTCTCGACGAGCGTGGTCTTGCCCGAGTTTTGATAGCCGATAAACGCGATCGCGGGGACGGCCGGAGTGGGAGCTGCGGGCGCGACGGCGACGGGTGCGCTCGCGGGCGCGGCACCGTCAGCGGCCACAGCTTCGACAGCAGCAGCCTGGCGCTCGGCACGATCCCACACGCCCGAGCGGCCGCCCTCCTTGTGCAGCAGGCGCACGTCGACGATCTCCATGCCGCGATCGACGGCCTTGCACATGTCGTAGATCGTTAGGCACGCGGCGCTCGCGCCGGTCAGGGCCTCCATCTCGATACCCGTCTTGCCCGTCACGCCGGCCGTAACCAGTACGTGAAAGCCGACCTGCCCGTCCGTGCGCGCTGGCGCCCAGCCCTCGGGCACGTCCTCGGCCGGCGTCCCCGCCGGAGCAATGGGCGCAATGTCGCACTTGCTCTTGGTAATAAGCAAAGGATGGCACATGGGAATGATGTCGCTCGTGCGTTTGATGGCCATGATGCCCGCCACGCGCGCGCAGGCAAGCACGTCGCCCTTCTTGGCGCGGTCTTGCAGCACCATGGCCTGCGTCTCGGGGTGCATGAGGATGGTGCCCTCGGCGATGGCGATGCGATGGGTCTCGGCCTTGTCTGACACGTCGACCATGCGCACCTCGCCCTTGGCGTCCACGTGCGTCAGCTCGTCGCGACGGGCGTCGCGGGCGGGCTCGACGACAGCGCTGGCAGACGGCTGCACGGACGTGTCGGCATCGCTTGCCGCGGCCGCGTCTTTGTGGGCAGACATCGCGGCCCTGCGAGCGGCCTTGGTGGCATCGGCGTACCTGCTCTTGGCCATATGATCATCCTCCGATTTGGGACATAAATCGTTGCGTGCCCTCAATTATCGCGTGTTCCTGCGGTTTGTGGGCCACGGCATCGCGCCAAATCGAAAGTACCTGCATATCATCACCACGGCGCAGGGCGTCGCGCACCGAATACTCGGCATCGCTGAACAGGCACGGACGCACGTTGCCATCGGCCGTCAGGCGCAGACGGTTGCAACTCGCGCAAAAATGATTGGACATGGCGCTAATAAAGCCGACCGTTCCCGCCGCGCCCGGAAAGTGCCAATAGCGCGCAGGGCCCGCGCCGGCAGGAGCATCGTTGATGTCGAGCGGCTCGAGCTCGCCCAGTCCCGTCGCGGCGGCCCCGGCATTGATGCGCGCCCGCAGCTCGTCGCTCGGCACGGTGTCGCTCGCATCCCACAGATCGGGATTGAGCGTGGGTGCGTGAGGGTCCACGGCGCAATGCGAACTTGTGTGTTCGTCGCCGATGGGCATGTATTCGATAAAGCGCAGGTGGATGGGGCGGTCGAGCGTGAGCCGCGCGAGGGCCGCCACATCCTGGTTGAGTCGGCGCACCACAACGCAGTTGACCTTAACGGGCTCAAAGCCCCAAGCCAGCGCCGCGTCGATGCCAGCCATGGTCTGCTCGAGTCGACCTAGGCGCGTGATCTTTCCAAAGAGCGCAGGGTCGAGTGTGTCGAGCGAGATATTGACGCGGTTAAGCCCGGCATCTTTGAGCTGCGGCGCCAGCTTGGGCAGCAGTGCGCCATTAGTGGTGAGCGAGATGTCCTCGATCTGCGGAATCGCGCGGATGTCGCGAATAAGCGGAATGATACGGCGACTGACCAGCGGCTCGCCACCCGTCAGGCGCACGCGGCAAATGCCCTCCCCCGCCACCAAGCGCACAAAGCGGGCGATTTCCTCGGCGCTGAGCAGCTCGTCGTGCGCACGGGGCGCCACGCCATCGGCCGGCATGCAGTAAATGCAGCGGAAATTGCACTTGTCGGTAACGGCAATGCGCAGGTAGTTGATGTCGCGGCCAAAGCCGTCATGTTGCACGAGCCCGTCCACGCAGCCCTCCCCTCGCGCTGGCCTTTATTCTTCGGGGAATATAGTACCGCACGGGAAGAATGGGTCGACATGCGTACGACACGAAAGGCCTTTGCGAGCAAGACCGGCTTCCCAAACCCATCCTCAACACACAAACCATCACAACATTCGATGCTTTTCCCGATTTTGGCGAAAAACGTCGAATGTTGTGATGGTTTGCCTGCCCATGGCGCCCCGTAGAAAGGCCGGAACGCCCCTAAAGGCCGCCGTCCCAGTGCCGAATCACGAATTCTCGCAGATCGTTCTGCCGTTTCTGGAACGCTTCGCTTCGGTCGCACTTAAGGCCCATCGCAAGTGCGATGGCGTTCATCGCCCGGTGCAATTGCAGCTGATGGGCAAACTGAGTCCCGG
>OLQT01001435.1_pt1 | contig 14676 bp, 12 predicted proteins | sample 1672651 | NCBI WGS metagenome assembly OLQT01 (sample SAMEA3136709, study PRJEB25190) | human gut metagenome | biome: human gut; feature: human-associated habitat; material: faeces | place: Austria | collected 2013 | reverse complement strand
GGCCACCGGGGAGCATGCCCAGGATGCCCTTCATGCCGCCCATCTTCTTGACGGCCTTCATCTGGTCGAGCATGTCGTTCATGGTAAAGCCCTCGCGCAGCATACGCTCGGCAGCCTCGAGCTGCTCGGCGTCGGCCGCCTCCTGGGCCTTCTCGATGATGCCGACAACATCGCCCATGCCTAAGATGCGCTTGGCCATGCGGTCGGGATAGAACGGCTCAAGCGAATCGGGTTTCTCGCCCATGCTAACAAACTTGATAGGCTTGCCGGTCACCTGGCGCACGGAAAGAGCACCGCCGCCACGGGCGTCGCCGTCGAGCTTGGAGATGATCACGCCGTCGAAGTCGGTGCGCTCGGCGAAGGTCGAGACGACGTTGACAATATCCTGGCCGGTCATGGCATCGACAACCATCAGCACCTGATCGGGCTTGACGGCCTTCTTGATGTCCACGGCCTCCTGCATCATCTGCTCGTCGATCTGCAGGCGACCGGCGGTATCGACGATGACCACGTCGCGCAGGTGGTCAACGGCCTCCTGGATGGCGCCCTTGGCGATATCGACCGGGTGCGCGCCGTCACCGCGGAAGACCGGCACGCCGATCTCGCCGCCAAGCGTGGCCAGCTGGTCGGCAGCGGCGGGGCGGTAGACGTCGCACGCGGCGAGCAGCGGCGAGCGACCCTGCTTCTTGAGCAGATAAGCCAGCTTTACGGCCGCCGTAGTCTTACCGGAGCCCTGCAGGCCCACGAGCATGATGACATTGGGAATGCGGTTGCTAAAGACGAGCTTGCTCTCGGTGGAGCCGAGCATCTCGGTGAGCTCATCGAGTACGATCTTGACGACGTTTTGCGCCGGCGACAGCGACTCCATGACCTCTGCGGTCATGCAGCGCTCCTTGGTCTTGGCGACGAACTCCTTGACGACCTTAAAGTTGACGTCGGCCTCGAGCAACGCCATGCGAATGTCGCGCATGGCAGAGGTGATATCGGCCTCGGTCAGCTTACCCTTGCCGCGCAGGCGGTCAAATGTGTCGTTGAGGCGATCGCTCAGAGAATCAAACACTAGTCACTCCTTAGTTGGACTCGCCCACCAGGGCGCGGCAGAAATCTTTGGCATTAAACTCCTGCAGGTCATCGACCTGCTCGCCCACGCCGATGCGCAGGATGGGAAGCTTGAGCTTCTCGGCCACGGCCATGGCGATACCGCCCTTAGCCGTGCCATCGAGCTTAGTCATGATAATACCGTCCAGGCCAAGCGCCTCGTTAAACTCGAGCGCCTGGTTGAGGCCGTTTTGGCCCGTTGCGGCATCGATCACGAGCACGACATAGACGGGCATAGGACCGGTGGCCATATTGGCGGCGCGCTTACGGGTCACATTGACCACCTTGGCAAGCTCGCGCATGAGCTCGGGGCTCGTGTGCAGACGACCGGCGGTATCGATGAGCACCAGGTCGCTGCCGCGCTTGTCGGCCTCGTCGAGCACGTCGTAGCAAACACTTGCCGGGTCGGAGCCGCGGTCGCGCTTGATGACGGGGACGCCAGCGCGCTGGCCCCACACATCGAGCTGCTCAATAGCGGCAGCACGGAAGGTGTCGGCCGAACCGATCACCACGTTCTTGCCGCGGGCGGCCATGGCGCTCGCGATCTTACCGACCGTTGTGGTCTTGCCGGCACCGTTAATGCCCACAAACAGCACGCAGCTCGGCGTATCGGAGAACGGATCGCGCTCGATGGGCACAAAGTGCTGCTCAAGCTGCTCGGCCAGGGCGCGACGGAGTTGCGGGGCGGTCTTGAGGTTCTTCTTAGCCGCGGCATCACGCAGGTCATCGGAGACCTTTATGGCGACCTCGGCGCCCATGTCACCCATGACGAGGGTGTCCTCCAGGTCCTCCCAAAAACCCTCGTCGACCTCGCCGCCAAAGTAAAAGACCTCGTTGAGGGCCTCGCGACTGCGCTCAAGTCCGCGCGAGAGAGCGTCAAAGAATCCCATTATGCATTCACGACCTTTCCGGTTTCGCGATCGAGTTTTTGCGAGACGACGCGACTGACGCCGTCAGCTTGCATCGAGACGCCGTAGAGAACGTCAGCGTCCTCCATAGTACGGCGCTGATGCGAGATTACCAAGAGCTGCGTATCGGAACGCAACACATCGAGGGCTCCAATGAGCTTGGACAGGTTGGCGTCATCAAGCGCCGCCTCGACCTCGTCCAGCACATAGAACGGCACCGTGCGCGTGCGGTACACGGCAAAGAGCAGGGCGAGCGCCGTCAGGCTCTTCTCGCCGCCCGACATGAGCATCATCTTGGTGATGCGCTTGCCGCGCGGCTGCGCCACGACCTCGATGCCTGTCTCGGCCGGATGCTCGGGATCGGTCATCTCCAGATGCGCCTGTCCACCCGGGAACAGCATGGCGAAGATCTCGCGGAAGTTCGCGTCGACCTTCTCAAACGTCACCAGGAAGGCCTTCCGCATCTTGCGATCAATGGCCACCGTGATCTTGGTGAGCGCCTTGCGCGCGCTCTCCAGATCGGCCAGCTGCTCCTCGATGTAGTCGGCGCGGCGCTTGAGCTGCTCGTACTCCTCCATGGCAACTTGGTTAACGGGACCAAGGTTGTTGATCTGGCGCACAAGCTGGTTGAGCTCGCGCTCGGCGGCGTCGCGGTCGGTGGGAGCCGGAAGCATGAGCGCTTCCTCGAGCACCGTGGTGCCATCGGCGGTAATGGCCTTAATGGCAGCCTCTACCTGCACCTCGAGCTTGCCACGCGCGACCTTGAACTCGTTTTGCGTGGCAGAGGCGGTATCGACCCGCTCCTTAGCGCGGGCAACCTCCGCCTTGGCATCCTCGATGGTCTTCTTGAGCGAAGCGGAGTCCGCCTCCTCCAGAGAGGCCTGGTCACGCAAGCGCGCTGCCCAATCCGATGCGCGCTCCAGCAGGGCCGAATAGCGCTCGTGCATGGGGTCGACGCGCAGACGCAGCAGCTCGAGTGAGCGCGAGGCCTGGCGTGTTCCGCGGATACGACGGTCGATGCTCTCAAGACGATGCTCCAGGTCGGGCACGCGACCCTTCAGCGAACGCAGGCGCTCGCTCGTCTGGGCTAGGCGAACCTTGGCGTCGGCGAGCTTGCCGGCAGCCTCGGAATCGTCACGGCGAACGCGGTCGAGTTCGTCGTTGGCCTCGGCAATCTGCAAGCCCAGATCGCTTGCCTGCGCGCGGGCCTCGTCACGCGAACGGGTGAGCTCATCAACCCGCGGGCGCGCAGCGCGAACGGCTTCGGAGGCCTGCTCGCGACGCTTGGAGATGCGCACGCGCTCGACCTCGGCATTGTTGGCGCTTTGCTCCAAGCGGCCGATCTCGGAGAGCAACGAGCGGCGCTCGCCCTCAAGACGGGCGATCTCGCCGGCGGCATCGCCCTCAGCGGCACGCGCCTCTTCGACGGCCACATTGGCCTCGACGACCTGATTCGACACATGCTCAAAGATGGCAGCCAGATCGGGCTCCAGGCCCTCGAGCTCACGGATGCGGCGCTTGCGCTCCAAGGCACCCGACGCCTCGCCGGCATCGAGCCCCACGCGCACCAGGCCGCCGCAGGCGACGCGGGCGCCATCGGGGGTAACATAAGTCACGCCGTCAACGACCGGCGCCGACAGCGCGGCAGCAAGATCGTCCACTACGTAATAGCCGCCGAGCAGCGCCTCGACGACGGGTCCGTAGCCTGCGCGCACGGACAGACGATCAACCAGACGGGTACCGGCAGCGCCCTCGGCGGCAGCAGAGCCACTCACGCCGCGCGCCACCAGCAGCGCCTCACCCGAGGCCTTCTTTTGGTCCAGAGCCGCACGACCGGCACGCTCAAGCGTGGCGGCGTCATCAAACAGCAGCGCATCGATATCGCCGGCGAGCAATTGCTCAACCAGGCCCTCAAGCTCGCGCGGGGCCTCCAGCACGTCGCCCAGACGACCCAAGACATCGTCGCCCAGCGCACCCACCAGACGGCTCACGAGCGGCGAGCTGTCGGCCATGCGGGCATCGAGTTTCTTTTGGCTGGCAAGCTCCGAGCGCACCTCGGATAACTTGTTGCGTGCCTCGCTCTCGCGGGCACGCAGGTCCTTCAGGGCCGCGCGTGCCGTCTCGGTGGCCTCACGCGCATCGACCTGAGCCTGGCGCGCTTCCTCAAGAGCGCCCTCAAGCTCCTCGGCGCGGTCACGACGGCTCTCGAGCGAGGCCGTGACCTCCTCGAGCTGCTCGTCAATCTGCTCCAGGCGCGAGGCGTACATGTTGTCCTCGACCTCGGCGTTGCTCAAAGAGTCCTTCACCTTAGCGAGCTCGAGCGCAGCGTTATCGGCAACGCGCTGCACATCGCGCTGCTCGCGCGTAAGCTGCGAAATCTGATTGTCGAGCGCCACGCGACGCTCGTGGAGCTGGGCGGCGGCTGGACCGGCGGCGTCAACGTCGTCCTGGGCCTGCATGTGCGCACCGGTCACTTCCTCAAGCTGGGCGCGCGCATCCTCGAGCTCCTCGACAACGCGACGGCGCTGATGCTCGGAGCTAGAGATCTGGCCGCGCATGTCGGACAGGCGCGAGACCATGTTGTGGCCCTTTTCCTCGAGCAGGCGCATATCGGAGTTAATGCGGCCGACCACGTCTTGCATATGGCGGCGCTGCTCGCCCAGATCGCCCACAAACAGGCCCTTTTCCTCAAGCATAACCTGGAGCTTCTCGAGCTCGCGCTCCTTTTCGCCCATGCGGTACTGCGCAAGCTCCAGCTCGGCAGCGCCCTCCTTGGAGCGACTCTCCAGGTCGTTCCACTGCGACTGCAGCGAACGCAGCTCGTCAACGGCCAGCATCTGCGTAAGCTCGTTCGCGCGCGAGGACAACTCTTTGTACTTGCGCGCGCGATCGACCTGACGCTCCAGCGGTCGCAGCTGACGGGCGATTTCCTTATTGATGTCGCGGGCACGCGTCAGGTGCTCGTCCATCGACTTAATCTTTTTGAGCGCACGCTCCTTGCGGCGCTTGTGCTTGGAAATGCCGGCGGCCTCCTCGATGAGGGCGCGACGCTCCTCGGGGCGGCTCTGCAAAATGGCGTCGAGCTTGCCCTGGCTGATGATGGAATGCGTATCCTTGCCCAGGCCCGAATCGTGCAGGATGTCCTGAATGTCCATCAGGCGGCACGGACTCGAGTTGATGAGGTACTCGCTTTCGCCCGAGCGATACATGCGACGGGTGATGGCGACCTCGTCAAAGTCGACGGGCAACATATGGTCCGAGTTATCGAGCACCAGCGTGACCTCGGCGACACCCACCGGCTTGCGCGCCGACGAGCCCGAGAAGATGACATCCTCCATGGCCTGGCCGCGCAGCTGCTTGGCGCTCTGCTCGCCCAGGACCCACAGAATCGAGTCGGAGATGTTCGATTTTCCCGAGCCGTTGGGACCGACGATGACGGTCAGGCCCGGCTCAAACGTCATATGGGCGCGGTCGGCAAACGACTTGAACCCTTTGAGCGTGAGGGACTTGAGATACACGGTTCCTCGCTTACACGTGCTTCTTGTTCAGAATCACGCCGTTGGTGGTGTAACCCATGCGGTCGAGCGCTTCGAGCGCGGCAGCTCCCTCGGCTTCCTTCTTTGAGGAGCCGGAGCCGCGACCCTGGCGAATACCATCGATCAAAACCACAGCGGTAAAGGTGGGCGCATGCGCCGGGCCCTCGGAGCCAACGAGCTTGTACGCCGGAGGTTCGTGACCGTCGGCTTGCACGCACTCCTGCAAAAACGACTTGGGGTTCGCAGGATGCTCGGCACGCTCGGAAGCCAAATGCGGCTTAAGCGTACGGTGAATGAACTCCGCCGCAACGTCCCAGCCGGCATCCAGGTACAGCGCGCCCACGAGCGACTCATAGACGTTCTCGAGGGCCGAATGCAGGCCGCGCGCACCGGTACCGGTCTCGGAGGCACCAAAGATGATGATGTCGTCGATGCCCAGCTCGTGAGAAACCTCGGACAGCGTAGCGCCCGAGACAAGCGACACCTTCAAGCGCGTGAGCTTGCCCTCGTCAAACTCCGGATAGGACTCAAACAGGGAGCGTGCGACCACAGCGCCCAAAATGGAATCGCCCAAGAACTCAAGGCGCTCATAGCTGGCAGAAACCGGCTGGCCCTCGACTGCCGAGGGATGCGTAAGCGCCGCGCGCAGCAGCACCTTATTGTTGAACTCGTGGCCCAGGATTTCCTGGGCGCGCGTAAGTCGGTCGGATAAAGCCAAGACTTAAGCCTCCTTGGCAGCTTCGATAGCGTCGACGGCGTCGGCGACAGAGTTGAGCGAGAGCAGGGTCTCGTCATCGATCTCGAGGTTGAACTCGTCCTCGATAGCCGTAACCAGCTGCAGGCGCTCGAGCGAGTTGGCATCGAGGTCGTCAAAGGTGGTCTCCTCGCTAATTTCGGCAACATCGACGCCCAGAACGTCAGCAGCGACCTCGGCGATCTTGTCGAAGATTTCGGAGCGGTCCATAGCGCTTCCTCTCATAGTGCATGAATACCAAAAGAATGGTACCGCCCGGGCGGTACCAAGACACGGTTCTGATTCTACCCCACGACGTGCACCGCGAAGCACATAACAGCGCTCTAACTCGCTCTTATAAAACGATACCGTCCATAGAGTTGGCGACATTCTCGACCAGCCCGGCGCGCACGGCTTCGGCCGCCGCGAGCGTACCGTTTTTGACAGCCTCGACCGAGGTGGCACCATGGCCGATCAGGACCACGCCGCGCAGGCCCAAAAGAATCGCGCCGCCCTTGGCGTCGCCCGAAAGTTTGGCTTTAATCTCGCGCATCTGCTTTTTGATGAGCAGCGCGGCAATCTTGGTGCCGAGCGAAGACATAAAGACACCCTTGAGCTCCTGCAGCAAAAACTTGGCAGCGCCCTCGGTGGCCTTGAGCGCAATATTGCCCGACATACCATCGGCAACGACGACATCGAAGTTGCCTGAGGTGAGGTCGGTGCCCTCGCAGTTACCAACAAAGCCGGGAACGGCGGCCTTCATAGCAGGGAAACAGGCCTTGGTAAAGTTAGAACCCTTCTCGTCCTCGGTGCCGTTGGCAAGCAGGCCCACGCGAGGATGCTCGATGCCCAGGACGACGCGGGCATAGGCGCTGCCCATCTGGGCAAAACGCACCATATCGTCAACCTCGACATCGGGGTTGGCACCCATGTCGCACAGCACCGTCAGACCGCCGGCGCGATTGGGCAGCGCATTGGTCAGACAGGGGCGCACCGGCTGCTTCTTGCCTTCGGCCTGATACCTAAACGGCGTCACGTAGGCGGTGGCAGCGGCGGTCATGGCACCGGTCGAGCCGGCGGAGAAGAACGCATCCGCGTTGCCCTTCTTAATGGCGCGGCAAGAAAGCACGATCGACGACTTACGCTTGGTCATCACGGCGCGAATGGGATCGTCATCCATGGCGATAACGTCAGGTGCCTCAAGGGCCTCAACACGTGCATGGGAAGCTGCAAAGGGATTGACGATTTCGGCCGGGCCAGCCGCCAAGACCTCGATATCGGGATCGGCGGCAAGCGCAGCCTCGATACCATCGAGAACAACCTGAGGTTTCTCGTCTCCGCCCACAACGTCTACACAAACGCGAACGTTACTCATATACATGCTCCTTATACAAAAATGGCCGACTCATTGAGCCGGCCATTGTGGTTCCATTTGGAACGGCATCGCATCCAGAGTATACCGTTACTCGGTAACGATAACCTCGCGGTCCTTGTAGAAACCGCAGCTGGGGCACACGTGGTGCGGAAGCTTGACAGCGCCGCAACGGGGGCACGTGGACTGAGCCGCAGCCGAGATCTTCATGTTGGCGGAACGACGGGTGTGAGTGCGGATACGACCCTGCTTTTGTTTAGGTACGGGCATAGTGACCTTCCTTATGAACTATCCAGTGTGGCGATTACGCGCAAGTAGCGATACTACCACAGTTTTACTCGTCAAGCTTGAGATTCTTCAATGCTGCAAATGGATTTTCCGTGGCAGCGGCCCATTCCGCCTCTGCCTGGGCGGCGCAATCGCATTGCTCGACGTTGAGATTGCAACCGCATGTGGGGCACAGACCACGGCAATCGGGCTTGCAGAGCACCACAAACGGCGTGTCCATAACGACCGCGTCATTGATGGGCTCGCCCAGATCGACGATGCGGTCCTCACCCAGGAGCTCGTAGCCGTCCTCGTAGGCCTCGGGATCCTCGGGCTCCTCAAAGAGGTAGAACTCCTCGATCTCGCCGGCGATATCAAACGAGGCGGGCTCCAGGCAACGGTCGCACTCGCCGGTGGCGTGCGCGCGGACCATGCCCGTGAGCAAGACACCGGTACCGGCATTGGTAAAGACAACGTCGTAGTCGATGCCGTCCTGAAGCTGGTACTCCTTCTCGCCCACCGTGTAGGTGGCGACATCGACCTTACCGGTCAGCGGATACGAATCTCCAGGAAACTCGAGCTGCTCGGAAAGATCGACGGTAACGCTCGGAAACTCAGCCATTACCACTGACCATTCTGTTGGGCGGCACCCTCGTTGAGCTGCTGACGGCAACGGGTAACGGTGCCAGTCAGGCTCTTGAGGTTCTCCTCCAGGTGCGTAAAGACCTGCTCCGCGTAGTCCTCGGCAGCATAACGCGTCTCGCGCTCGTACTGCTGGGCACGATCGCGGATGTCGTCGGCCTGCTGCTGCGCAAGGCGGACGATCTCCTGCTCACCGGCAATGGTGAGGGCCTGCTGCTGAGCGTCGGCGATGATGGAATCAGCCTGAGCGGCGGCGGAAGCCATAAGCTCCTCGCGCTCCTTAAGGATACGGCGGGATTTCTGCCACTCCTCGGGATAGCTCATGCGGATCTCGTCGAGGATATTGAAGAACACGTCGGCGTCGATGACCTTGAACTGAGCGTTCTTGCCGAAAGGCGGCTTGGCTTCCTCGATCAGCCCTTCGAGCTCATCGACCAAGCTGACGATCCTATCGCCAGGAAAATTCTCGCCCGGCATCCGGTCTCCTTTCATAGGTAACTTATCATCGTGCTAGTTTACCACATGCCACCAGGCAATAAAAAACGTCACGAAAAGCGATGTCTGAGCGCTTCGACCACGTTGGGCGGCACAAACGTCGATACATCGCTGCCGAGCGAGGCGATCTGGCGAACGACCGAGCTCGAGATGTAACCGTACTGCGGAGCACTCATGACAAAGATGGACTCCAGCTCGCTATCCAAGCGATAATTGAGGTCGGCCTGCTGCAGCTCATACTCAAAGTCGGTCATGGCGCGCAGGCCCTTGACCACGGCCCCCGCCCCCTGCTCACGAGCGAAGTCGACCAAGAGGCCGGTAAAGGGCAGGACTTCGACGCCGTCGATATTACCGAGCGCCTCGCGGGCCAGCGCCACGCGCTCATCGAGCATAAACGTGGTGCCCACACCGTTTTTACCCTGCGACTCTGCAACAGCGACGATCACACTGGGAAAGATGCGGCGGGCGCGGCGGATCACATCGATATGGCCAAACGTGATGGGATCGAAGGTGCCCGGGACGATCACGCGGTTGATGGTGTCATTCATGGGCGTCCTCCTGAAACGTCGTGGCATCGTTGTTATCGGCATCGGTGACGGCACTATCGTCCTCACCGTCGTCATCGCCGACCCAACGAAGCAGGTCGACCGAGGTAATGCCGTAGCGCTTCTCACGTACAGTCTCAAAGCCTGCCGGATGCGCGCCCGCATCGGCGGAGGCATGCTCAAACAGGGCATAAGCGCCAGGCGCAAGCAGACCCTGCTGAGCCAGATTCTGCAGCAGTTCCTCGACCGGCTCGGCGCCAAAAGCATACGGCGGGTCGAGCAGGACCAGATCAAAGGGGCCGCCCGGCACACGACCGCGCGAGGCACTCATCAGCATGTCGCCCGTTACCACGCGCCAACGCGCACGGTCACGGCAGAGCGACTCGATATTCTTGGTAATGAGCCGCGCGGCGTTGCGATCGATCTCAAACGTCGTGAGCGAGCGGGCCCCACGAGAGAGCATCTCGATACCTAGGGCACCGGAGCCGCCAAAGGCGTCCAGCACACGGACCTCGTCCAGATCGAAGTCGAATGCCGACATGACCATAGATGCGCACGCCTCGCGCACGCGATCGGTCGTGGGGCGGGTGACATCGCGACCACGGGGCTCCTCGATCTTACGACCGCGCCATTCGCCGCCGATGATTCTCATCCTCCGCTGACCTCCTTAAAGATATGTCGATAACGCATGGCGACCGCGTCGCGCAAGGGACGCGTCGCCACAGAGTCAAGGTTGCAAGCATACCGCAAGAGCTCGACCGCGTCCAAATGGGCCCATTCGATAAGGTCCTCATCGGCGTCCAGGTCGACAAAGCGCAGGGTCACACCACCATGCTGACGATAACCCAGGATCTCGCCTTCATGGCGCAGGCGCAGGTCCATCTGGGCGAGCGTAAAGCCGTCCGAGGTCTTTTCGAGCGACCGGAGACGGTCTTGTGCCGCCGATGCGCCGCCGTTGCCCTTGGAGTGCGTCATGACCAGGCACGTGCCCGACACGCTGCCACGGCCCACGCGACCGCGCAGCTGGTGCAGGGCAGCCAAACCAAAGCGCTCACCGTTCTCGATAACCATGACGGTGGCATTGGGCACGTCGACGCCCACCTCGACCACCGTAGTCGAGACGAGCACGTCAATCTCGCCACGCTTGAAGGCATCGATGACCCGATCCTTCTCCCCCGCCGGCATACGGCCGTGAAGGCGCTCGACGGTAAGCCCCGGCAACGCAAGACGCAGTCGGTCGAGCTCGGTTGCCGTATCGTGAAGCGGCACGGGGACCGTCACGCGGCCCTCCTCGTCGCGGGCGATACCGGGTACGTCCTCCAACTCATCGGCCGAATCGCTCGGCTCCACGAGCGGGCAAATCACGTAGGCCTGCTGACCCTTTTCATGCGCCTCGCGAATGGCGCCATAGGCGAGGTCGCGGCTCGACTCGGTGAGCACGCGCGTGGTCACACCGGCACCCGGAACAGGCCGGTGGCGGATGATGCTCGTATCCAGATCGCCGTAGACCGAAAGCGCCAGCGTACGCGGGATGGGCGTTGCCGTCATAACGAGCAGATCGGCACCGGGGCCCTTCGCGCGCAGAGCGTTGCGCTGGCCCACACCAAAGCGGTGCTGCTCATCGATGACCACGAGCGATAGATGCTTGAACGCAACGTTATCCGAAAGCACCGCGTGGGTGCCAAAGAGCACATTAAGCTCGCCCGATTTCAGCTGTGCATGGATGCGCTCGCGCTCTGCAGCCGGCGTGGCACCCGTCAGAAGCGCCCAGGACATGCCGGCCTGTGAGAGCAGAGGGCCGGTCTTATCGGCATATTGGCGCGCCAGCACGCCCGTGGGCGCCATAACGCAGGCCTGCGTGCCGCTATCGGCAGCCACAGCCAGTGCGCAGGCGGCAACGGCGGTCTTACCGGTACCGACATCACCCAACAGCAGGCGGTTCATCACACGCCCGTCATCGCACATATCGCGCAGGATATCCTGGAACGCGGCCTCCTGCTCGTCGCTCAGCGAAAACGGCAGGGCTTGCTTGAGCGCGGCCAGGTGCTCGCCCGCGGTGTGGGCATAGGGCACCACATCGACCAGGCCGCCGTCGTTGCGCAGACGCAACGCCAGCTGCAGGTAGAGGCACTCCTCGTAGGCCAGGCGACGACGCGCGATGTCGCGCTCTGCCATACTCGATGGAAAATGGATTGAGCGCAACGCGCGGGCATTGCTCATGAGCTTCCGCTTTGCGCGCAGCGGCGCGGGAATCGGATCGAACGGATTGCCGACGACCTCGAGCGCGCCGCTTACGATGCGGCGCATCCACGCCTGGCTCACGCCATCACTCACGTAATGGACCGGCAGGATGGTGCCTGCGGCACGCCCGTCCTCGAGCTTTTCAAAGTGCGGCGAGGCCATCTGCTTAAAGCCGTAGGCAAACTCGACCTTGCCCATCACGGCCAGGCGGTCGCCCTGCTTAAGCTGCTGGGCAATCCGGGGCTGGCGGAAAAAGGCGACCTGCAGCACGCCCGTCTCGTCAACGAGTGAGACCTCGGTCACCTGCATGCGCGGACGCGGCTGCTTTTGGACGATACGGTCGACCGTGGCGATGATGGTGCACATGGTACCGATGGGCGCCATCTCGATGGACCACGAACGGGTAAAGTCCAGGTATCGATGAGGGATATGGAGAAGGAGGTCCCCCACCGTCCGAATTCCCAGACGGCGAAGGGCCTCCTCACGTTTACCCGAAACAAATTTGAGTCGCGCGATATCCTCGTCGAGCGCATTGCTCTGGGCAAAGCGCTCCGAGACGCGCGGCACGGAGCACAGCTCGGACATAGGCAGAGCCTACTCGATCGAGAAGATCACGGGATAGAGCGGCTGCTCGCCACGATGGGCATCGATCTCCAGATCGGGCTGAGCCTCCTCGATAGCGTCGACGATCTCCTGGAAGGCCTCATCGGACAGCTCCTCGCCGGCCAGAATCGTCAGTGCGTCGCCCTCCTCTTCCTCCTGCATGCGGTTGATGCAGTCGAGCGTGACCTGCTTCACGTCGGAGCCGACCACGTCGATGGAGCCGGCGATGATACCCATGACGTCACCGGAGTGAATCGGCGAGCCGTCGGAGGCGCTGGAGTCGCGCACAGCGCGGGTGACCTCGCCATCGCGGACCTCGCTGATGGCGTCGACCATGGCGGCGACGGCGTCCTCGAGCTCGGAATCGGGCAGGACCGCGAACAGCGCGGAGAACGCCTGCGGGACGGTCTTGGTGGGAACGACGGCAACCTTCTTGTCCGTGCAGGCAGAAGCGGCAGCCTCGGCAGCCATGCGGATGTTGCCGTTATTGGGCAGGATGATGACCGAGGTCGCGTTGACCTGGTCGACGGCGCCCAGCAGGTCTGCGGTCGAGGGGTTCATGGTTTGGCCACCAGACACGATCACATCGACTCCGAGGGACTTGAGGATGTCGGCCTCGCCGGAACCGGCGGCAACGGCGACAAAGCCCAGGGCCTTCGCGGGCTCGGCGGCCTTTTCCTGGTCCTCGTGAATCTTGGCGGTACGGTCGTGGGCCTCCATCTCCATGTTGTGGATAAAGACCTCGTAAATCTGACCGAGCTGCAGCATGTGCTCGAGCACCAGGTTGGGGGTGTTGGAGTGCAAATGGATCTTGTAATCGGGGTAGGCACCCACGAGCAGTTCGCAGTCGCCCATGGAACCCAGGAACTTAAGGCACTCGTCCTCGTCAAACGGGGCGTCGGCCTTAAAGAGGAACTCGTTGCAGTAGCGGAACTCCGAGCCCTCCCAGTCGTCGTTGGCCTCGATCTCAACGCGACCAAGGGCCGCATCGCGGGCAGAGCCAGCGGAATCAAACGTGGCGGAGAAATCCTCGACAACGGTGCTGCGGCCAAGCGCGGCGGCAACAAAGTTCTCCAGGAAGATGGCAAAGCCAAAGGCGCCGGAGTCGACCACGCCGTTCTCCTTCAGAACGGGCAGCAGGTCGGGCGTGCGAGCAACGGACTGGTACGCCTCGACGACGATAGCATCGAGCGCATCCTCGGCCGAGAACTTCTTCTTCTCGCACTCATCGGCCTTGGTCGAGACATCGCGCAGGACCGTGAGGATCGTGCCCTCGATGGGCTTGCGGACGGCCTGGAAGGCGACCTTGACGGCACGACGGAAGGCGAAGGCAATATTGGCGGACGTAATAGGCTCGTCGGCAGAGACAAGGCCCTCGGCCACGCCGCGAAGAATCTGCGAGGTAATAACGCCGGAGTTACCGCGAGCGCCCATGAGAGAGCCGTGGGTGATGGCACCGGCGATGGCCTCCATATCGGCATCGGCGGGAAGGACAGAGAGCTCCTTGGTCACCGAGGCGAGCGTGAGCGACATGTTGGTGCCGGTATCGCCATCGGGTACGGGGAAGACGTTGAGCTTGTTGATCTCCTCGGCCTTGTCGGAAACGGCAGCCGCAGCGATCGGAAAACAGGTGCGAATGGTCTTTGCAATCATGGGTAGTGAAATCTCCGTATTCGGATGCTAGTTCAGACGGCTCTTGAGCGCGTCGATGTGAATGCCGATCTTAAGGCTGGCGGGATCGATCTGGGCGATCTCCTGCAGGGTGAAGGCGACGGAGCTCGAAAGATTGTGGCAGACGGACTTCATGTTGACGCCGTTCTCGAGCACGACGTGAAGATCGACCGTAAGGCCGTTCTCGTCGGCGGAGACAAGCACGCCCTTGCGGAGGCGCTGACCGGCAAGCAGGCGCACGCTCTCGGCGCCCTGGAGCTGCTCAGCCATACCGACAACGCCATAGCACGTCATCGCGGCATAACCGGCAATATCGGCAATAACGTCGTTCGAGACGCTCAGGCTGCCGTTAATGGTCTCAGACACAAGAATCTCCTTTTCTTGGTGCTCGCGGCACCATGTCGTGGGAGCAATCATTGCAATATTCTACAACGACCGCGGCATGTTGAGGTGGCGGGCCTCGGGATTACATCCTCGACACGAAATGTTGATATGGTAACGTTCGCGAACGGCGATCGCGGCATGAAAAAACCCGCCGCATAAGCGACGGGTTTTACAACCTGGC
>OLQT01001434.1_pt1 | contig 14678 bp, 10 predicted proteins | sample 1672651 | NCBI WGS metagenome assembly OLQT01 (sample SAMEA3136709, study PRJEB25190) | human gut metagenome | biome: human gut; feature: human-associated habitat; material: faeces | place: Austria | collected 2013 | reverse complement strand
GCCCTGATTTCACGGCATTTCCAGGAAATCATCGTATGCGAGTAAGCCGCTCTGCAGGCCCTTTCAGCCCCTCGCCCTCTCTTTCTCCATGGGTTACTGGTATACAATGAAGTGAGTATCGTATGCCAGTACGCGAGAATCGTATGGTAGTAACCCCGCATCGTATACCAGTACCCGAGAATCGTATGACAGTAGCCAGTATCGTATGGTAGTAGCCAAGCATCGTATGCGAGTACGGTTTTGACCATATGATAGTAAAAATGACGGCAACGCGCCGCCGTAAAAAAGCATCACGGCCAGGGCATCATGCTACTCTGACCGTGATTGTGATTTCGCCCCTGAAAACAAACTCAACGCATCCGTTCCTCTGAATGATCACCCGTGAGACCAGAAGGTTCCATGCCTGTTCATCCCAATCTTCGAGGTTTTGAGGCTGTGCGTCAAGGGCGGACAGGAATCGGCGGATGCCCTTGCCCCTGGTGAGGTGATCCTCGCGCTCAGCTTTCAGCCGGGCAAGTTTCTCATCCGCTTTTTTGTACCGCTCGTTCAGCATCGCGGCACGGGCATCGAACTCTTCTGTTGGCATACCCGTGAAAGCCTGTTCCCGGATAAGCCTGCGGTTCTGCTCGACAGCCGTGTCGATCTCTTTCTGAGTTGCTTCAATCTCTTGATCCAATCCAGAGGTGTTTTCAAGCTCCGTGGCCAGCCCTTCGCAGTCCGTAATGGCTGATGTCCTTTCCGACATCAGTTTGTTGAATGCCTGGACAAACAGCTTCTTTATGTCTTCCTCAGTTATCGTGGGTGTGCAGCACCTTTCTCCCTGGCCGTATTTCCGATTGCAGCGCCACACGATCCTCCGGTAGGCGTCGTTGGAATGCCAAACCTTCTGACCGTAGTATCCACCGCAGTCGCCGCATACGATTTTCGAACCAAATATAGTCCCGCTGTATGCTCTGCCGATCTTTTTGCGTCTCGCTATCTCGGCCTGAACCATCTCGAATTCTTCCGGTGGAATGATCGCTTCATGGTTTGCTTCTACATAATACTGTGGGACTTCGCCTTCATTGACCTTGGTCTTTTTTGTCAGAAAGTCCACCGTGAAGGTCTTCTGTAATAGGGCATCACCCCGGTATTTCTCGTTCGTCAGGATACTGATGACCGTGCCTTCGTACCATTTCTTTTTACCACCAGGTGAAGGGATGCCCCTTTCCTCGAGCATCCGGCAGATGCCAATCGGGGCCATGCCTTCCATAAACGACCGGTAGATGAGTCTGACGATCTTGGCTTGTTCCCGGTTGACCACCAGATTTCCGTCCGGGCCTTTGTCATAGCCGAGGAACGTGCTGTAAGCAACGGAAACCTTGCCGTCGGCCATTCTTTTTCGATGTCCCCAGGTGACGTTCTCAGAAATGCTGCGGCTTTCCTCCTGGGCCAAGCTGCTCATGATGGTGATCAGCAGTTCGCCTTTGCCGTCGAAGGTGAAGATGTTTTCCTTTTCAAAGTAACATTCGCATCCATGCTCTTTCAGCTTTCTGATCGTCACGAGGCTGTCCACCGTATTGCGGGCGAAGCGGCTGACCGACTTGGTCACGATCAGATCGATCTTCCCGGCAAGGGCATCCTCGATCATCTCATTGAATCCTTCCCTGTGACGGGTATCGGTCCCGCTGATGCCTTCGTCCGTGTACACCTTCACAAATTCCCATTCCGGATGAGACTGAATGTAACGGGTGTAGTAGTCTACCTGAGCCTCATAACTTGTGAACTGTTCATCGGAATCCGTACTGACACGTGCATATCCCGCAACCTTCCGCTTTGCAATACCCGTTATGGGGGCCGCAGTGAAAATGTTCCGCGTCTGCGGGATCTTAGTCACACTTTTTGCCATGTCCTCGCCTCCTGGCGTTCTCTGCTGCCTTCGCCTTCATCTCCGGCGTCCAGCTTTTGGAACGCGATTCAAGCTGCCATTCAGTTTTCCGTTCCGTGCCGTCCTTCAGGTGAAAGATCAGCTGGTCCGGATATACCGCTGTAATGTGGTCTACTGTACTTCTGAACGCCGCTTCGTCAAAACTGTTCCAGCCGAACATGTCAGAAGTAATCCGCATCAGGATTTCCTCGGGAATTTTTCTGCTATGGCAGTATTCTTTTCCTTCCTGTATGAACGTAGGGCAAGCCCAGCGTGACAGTCCGTGATTTTTTGTCCTTTTGAAATGCCGCCCACAGGCCGGGCAGAGAATCATGCCCGTGAAGGCATAATGCTCGATGTGGCCGCCCGACGGATGACGTGCCGCAATCCGCGCAAGAGCTTCCTGCGCCGCATCAAAGGTGGCTTGATCAATGATCGCCGGATGTGTTTCCGTAGCGTAGTATTGAGGAACCTCGCCTTTGTTCTTGATGCGTTTCTTTTCGATATGATTGTTGACGTACACCTTCTGAAGTAGAGCGTTTCCTGTATACTTCTCATTGCTGATAAGATCCCGAAGCCTGGGGGTGTTCCATTTTCCTCCGTAGGCTCCGTGTATGCCGTTCCGGTTCAACCATCTGGCAATGGAATTCAGGGTCTCACCACGTATGACCCTCGCATAAATCTCTCTGACTATTTGAGCCTGCTCAGGGTCGATTTCGATACCGTCTTCTTTGCTGATCCGATATCCGAACATCGTCCGAAGGCACATCAGCTCGCCGTCTTCAAATCCTTTACGGATGCGCCATCTCTGGTTGTCACTGGCTGATTTGCTTTCCTCCTGGGCAAAAGCGGAAAGGATGGTCAGCATCAGCTCACCATCTCCGCTTAAGCTATGAATCTTCTGTTCTTCAAAATAAACGTCAACGCCCAGCAGTTTCAGCTCTCGCACAGTCTCCAGCGAGGTTACCGTATTCCGGGCGAAGCGTGAAACTGATTTCGTGATCACCATGTCGATTTTTCCAGCACGGCAATCTGTCAACAGACGCTGGAACTCTTCTCTGGTATCCTTTGTTCCCGTCATGGCTTCATCAGCATAAATACCTGCAAACCGCCAACCGGGATGCTCTCTTATCATCTGGCTGTAATAGCTTACCTGAGCAGCAAGGGAATGCAGCATGGCGTCCTTTCCGGATGACACCCTTGCATACGCAGCTACATTCTGCAACCTTTCGAGCGTAGGCTTTACAGGCACTCTGGTCACTTGTTTTTCCAAGGTATCACCTCCTGGCAGTGTGTGATATTAGCTCTGTCCGGCACACATAGCAAGCGGTGATCACGATATATGCTGCCCTTCTCAAGACCGTATCTGACACGCATTTTTTCTTCAAATGAAACGAATTCTCTCCGTCCAATCAGTTTTCTATCGAGCATTCTACCGGCAAGAGTCATGGACGACAGATAACCTGTTATGTCGGGCTTAGGCATCCTTTCCACCTGCCTTTCGCCGGGAACGGTGATAGCAAGTGAGAGAGCAGAATTTGGCGGGTTTGTAAGAATAGAAGACTTTGCAGCAAACAGGACATTTGTATTGGTGCTCCCGCGCATTACTGAGTTGCTCAGGATGTTCTGCCCACCATTTTATTCTGCACTTTTCTGAGCAGAACCGTTTTTTCTTTGGAGCGTCCTTTTCGAGACGCTTCTTGCATTGGGCACAAATCCCACTATCGTCTGCCGGTGTATTATTCCTCTTGAAAAACATCTTGACGGAGCTCAACCCTATACCAGATGCCTCGGCAATTTGCTGGTAGGTATATCCCTGATCACGAAGCTCAGCAAGGTGCTTTTTATCCTTGTCAGTCATTTCACCACCTCCATTCACTTTCCACTGGAGGCTGACAATTGTTTTTTGACAATAAAGGCATCCCCAAAAGCCTGACTGTCAGTCTGTTTTCTCATTAGCACCATCAGGTGTCCCTCCAATCGCTTAAGTGGTTCACCTTCCTACGCCCAAAAGTCGTATCGTTTTACAGTGCCAAAAAGAAAAAAGCCGCCGACAGGGAGGTGTCTCCCCATCAGCGGCACAACTGACTTTGGCTCATTTTTGTGCGAAAGTCATCCTGTGATGATATCGCTGTACTTCCCGGACACCCAGCCAATCTGGCTGCCCACCTTTACAGCATGCCAGCCGTTAGCGGCGGTAGCGATATGCTCAAACACTGTCCCACCAGGCACAGCAGTGATACGGGTGTAATCCATACCATTGCCTACGCGGATGTTCACGGTGCCGTTGTCGCAGATGATCTTCACCTTTGTCATGGAAAGCTGTTCGGGCTCTGGCTCAGGCTGTGTCTGCTGCCCGACGTCGTTGTCGGCGACAGCGGCCATCAAGGCAGCGTGGGTCTGGTCACCATACTTTCCATCCTGCTTCAGCCCCGCCTTTTTCTGGAAAGCTTTCACGGCAGCTTCCGTCCTGCTGCCGAAGTCGCCGTCGACCGCAAGCCCAGCACCCAGCTGGTTCAGCAGTTCTTGCAGGGTCTTCACGTCCCTGCCAACGGAGCCCTTCTTCAGAAGGCGGGTGCCCAGCGTGTAAGTCACCGTTTCGGCAGGCTGCGCAGCGCTGGTATCGCCGTAGTCGATGAACGGCAGCTTGGCCCAGTGCTTCCACGTGCGTTCCTTCACCACGGTCTTCACGCATCCATAGTTGAAGCCTCGCCACTCGACCGCATACCCTTCACCGACATAGTAGCCGATATGCCCGTCGGTGAAGAGCGCAAGACCGACGATCTCCGGCAGCGTGTCAATCGTGCCCCAGTCCATGCCCTTGCTCTTGCAGTAGGAGAACATCCCGCTGGCGCTCTTGTCCGGGCATCCGTTGGAGCCATACTTGCTGCTGTACTTCTGGTCCGTACCGATAGATTCCAGCACGCCCTGGCCACCATTCGTCCAGGCGTACCCTTTACAGCCGCCCACACAGTCGGAAACGACCTGCTTATTGGCGATGTCCTTCTTGTATCGGCTGGTCCTGCTGGAACCGTAATGGGACGGATACTGCCTCGTCTTGCTGTTCAGCACGGACGTGGACGCCTTGTAAACACAGGTGCCGTACCAGTAGGGGCTTTTCTTCTCAGCCATTTTCAGGCACCAGTCGGCAAAATGCTCGTTGGTGAACGGAGTATTGATTCTCTCAGACATGATGATACCTCCAGTCATGAAAAGAGGGCGGCGGTTATTCTCCGTCGCCCTGGTCGGTCGTTCTCTCTTTGTCATGAAGCTGGGACAGGATGTCGCGCAGCTTGTCAGGAATGGGCAGGCCGATATGCGCGGCATTCTCAAGCAGGCTCAGGCCCTCGTTGCTCATATAGAAGCAGATCACCGCGCCCCGGAGCGCACTGCCCGTGCCCACCACATGCAGGTCGATGATGTGTGCCACGCCTACCAGCATCAGGATGAACACCTTCTTGCAGATGCCCTTGAAGCCGACAGCCGAAGACAGTTTCTTATCGATGATGGCGCACATGACGCCGCTGACATAGTCCAGGGTCATCAACACAATGAGCGCGATCATCAGGCCATCCATGCCTCCGAGAAAGTAGCCCAGCCACCCGCCAAGCGCGGTGATTGCGATCTGAACCTTGGCCCAGATCAGGTCAATGGAAAAATCCCTCAAAGTCTTTTCCTCCTTGTCGTTGATATGGAAAACCCGCCATCGTGATGAGAGCGGGCTGGTCCCGGGAATTGTGTGATTGTCTCATGGTTCAGGTTCCAATCGCTATCCAGTCGATATTCCTGCTTGTGTTGAAACTGCCGCCGACGATGATCGTCGCGCCGGTAGTCGTCTTGCTGTAGATTTTCAGCGCGCCGTTATCGCCAGACCAGTTGCTGCCTGTGGTGGAATAGCTGGCCACCACGTGCGGAACAGAGGTGAATCCGGCAGACGAGTAGTTGATCGTCAGAGCGCTGCTGCCCGATACCGAACCGGAGCCATGCGCCACTTTGAACGGTAGCCTGGCAGCCGGTATCGTTCCAGTCGTCAGGTTGCTGGCGTTGTTCGCACCGAGATTGGATCTGGCGTTGGCGGCTGTCGTGGCTCCTGTGCCACCATTGGCGATAGGCACTCCGCTGGGCATCCCGGCATGGAATACACGGTAGTTCGACCACACGCCCGCGTCGGCTACCCTGAGCATGACCGCGTTATCGAGGCTGTTTTCATAGCCCTTTGTACGTACTTCCAGCATCCGGCGATTATTGCCAGTGCTGTCTTCCCAGGATGCAAACGAGGACGCGCCGACATAGCTGCCCTCGAATACCGTGCGATTGGTCGTGTTGTTGTAGTAAGGCAGAAGGTACATGGACGGATACAGATATCCCTGGATGGACAGGTTGCCCGTCATGGTGTCGCCGGACTTCTTCACACCGCCGAGGGCCGCTATCGCTCCCGCTGCTGTTGACGCACCGGTACCGCCGCTTTCAATGTCCAGCGGCTCAGACAGTTTCAGCGGCCAGCCGAACTCTGCGTAACCGGAGCTTTCAGCAACCTTGCCGAAGGCGATGCCCGTACCGTCAGCAAGGAAGTCCATGATGACGCCCTTTGTGCCGATGCTGACCGCCTGCTCCACATAGTAGAAATAGTCCTGCAGGCGTACCTTCAGATCATAGCTGGCCAGTGCATCGAATGTCTGTGCCAGCACCTTATCCGTCTGGCTCAAATTGTACGAGGAGACAGGCAGGGTCTCCGCCTGGGTCCAGGTGTCGGCAGAGGCCAGCTTGAAGTACACCACGCAGGCCAGCGCGTTCTTATTGTTCAGCGGGACCACGCCGCCCTCGAATGAGTAGCGGACGTTGGTCCCGTCCACCTGGGCGGCAGATCCATCGCTGTTGCATCGGTCCGCCTTAAACAGGCGAATGGAAGGATAACTGTAATCCAGAACGGTCAGCGTTTCCGTATAGGTCGCCGTCCTGCCTCTGGTATCCGTAACCGTGACCGTAAGCATCACATCCCCGGCAGTGGACAGCTTTTTGCTTGCCGTGAAGGATGCCGTGGTATATGTCACGCCGTCCAGAGACGTGCGGTAGGAAGAGACCGTGCTCCCATATGTTCCTGCCGCTGTGATCGCAACAGACAGCGTGCTCAGCATCTTGACATACGCTTGAATCCGGGTGGCCACTGTCGAGTTGGAATCCTCGACGGTCACAGAGGATATGGAAGGGACCACCGTCGCAGGAACGTTCAGCGTCAGCGTACAGGTGCGCGTGCCGGTCAGCGTGCCGCCGTTGTAACTCTGGCATGTGATGGTGCAGACGCCGTTCGTGGCGCTTGGAATCTGGGCCGCCAGTGTCAGCGGAGGCGTCCAGGAAACGGACGCGCCGACATTGGTGGCGATCGTCCCGCTGGTGTTGCCGAAAGTATAGAGCAGCGTATGCGTTGTGGAGATGCTGACCCGGTTGGTGTAGACGGTCACCGCGCTGCCCATGTTGACCGACGACGCCGATGTGGACGGCTGGGAAACAGCCTCCTCATAGGTAATGGTGATCGTGACAGCGGTCCACTGCAGGTAGTTGTATGAATACCCCTGTGAGGACGCGCTCGGGCTGGGATTGTAGATGGTGAAGGTGTTGTTGCCCTGGCTGATGTAGGCTGCCATATTGTTGAACAGCGTGCCAGTCATCTGATAGGCCGTCGAGTTCCCGAAGAACGAGCCGTCGAAGGTTCCCAGGGCGTTGCCCGCATAACCCGAGCCGGTCACACCTGACGCGATGCTGTTCTGGTAGTTGGCTTTCCGCATGTAGACGGTCTTCGTGCTGCCCGCGCCGTAACCGGCCCTCGCCGCGTCGATGCTCAGCCAGATCCCGGTGATCACCTTGTTGGCCAGGTTCATGCCGGAGAAGCAGACGATGCCGACATAGTTATAGCTGGAATCGTAGAACTCCTGACAGGCTACGCCGTTTTTTGCGTTGGAAGAGGAGTTGGTTTTCCTCGTGCACATTGAAGCGGCATACGCCACTGTGGTCGCCATGTGTACTCCTTTCCCGGCGTCAGCCGTTGTAGATCAGGGAGAGGTTGCCGTTGGCCTGCGGCTCGAAGGCAAACCGGCCTATGATAAGCTTGGTCAGGATCTCAGCCTGCGTGACATACAGCTTGTTGTTGCTGAGGTAGGCCACCTCGGTGTCGTTCATGTAGAAAGCCAGCCTGTCATTCACCACGCGGAATGTGAACGGATTCCCGGTCTTGCCGATGACCAGGCCCTGCTCGTCGAAGGACATGTAGGTTCGGAAGATGGCCAGTTCCTCTTCCGTCGCCGCATGGGTGTCAGTCAGGTCCTGCTGCAGCTGGTTGATTCGGGTGACCGCCCAGGTGTAATTGCTCTGTGTCTGTTCGGAAAGCGTGCTGACCTGCTGCGTGACCTGGGTCATATCGCTGGCCAGAGCATAGGTGGCCTGGACTTTGGAGCGGATGCTGTCAGCCTCTGTGCTGATCTGCGCCCGGACGGAGGACAGCTTCTGCTCCAGAACCTCTTCGGCATCTTCCGGAGCGGCGGTCCAATCAGTGGCCCGGTTGCCCTTTTCCAGTTTGATTTGGTGAATAATGGTGCTGGCCGTTCCCGCGCTGGCGGGCTTGCGGTAGATCAGGATGTCTCCGTTGTCAGGATCATCATCCGGCGTTTTCCCGCTGGCGTATTCCGCTGTGAAGGTCGCCTGGACAGTCTGCCTGGCCGTGCCGGACAGGTCAACAGTTGCCAGTGTCTTGTCTCCGCCTGAGGTACGCACCGTCAGGCCTGTGTATGTCTCCATGGGTGTCAGCGTCAGAGAGACAGTGTATTCTTCTCCCGGGACCATGGCTTCCGACAGCGCATACCGGGCAATGAGTGCAGTGGAATCGGAAATCTCCGAGCCTGAATTGAGGATATAGTTCCTCCCGCCGATTTCGAGATTCTCAACCGCCTCCTGCACCTCTTCTGCTGTCAGGAAAGCCTCGTATGCGATCTGAGAAATTGCTTTGAACCCGCCGTTGTAATATCGGAACATTGGATGCTCCGGAGCCAGCACGGCATTGACCGTCGTGCTCATCAGTCCCAGTAGTATGTAGGTATATCCGTCTTCGGCTGTCGGTACCGTCGTTGTCAGCACTCCTGCGGCAGGTGTGAACATGGAGCCGTTCAGCGTGCCCTTGATGTACACAGTCGCTCCGGCAGTTCCGGAGAAGCCTGATACCGTGCTGGCCAGAGAGAAAGCCGTACCCCAGGAAATATAGTTGTTCGTCTGCGTCAGCGCTGAAGTGGTGTACTTCGTACCGACATACAGGATGGGCTTCGTCACATCGAAAGCTGTGGTGGACAGCAGCATCAGTTTGCCCGCGCTATTGAACACACCCAGCCTGCCAGCAGAAATCGCTCCGACTGCAGTGACAGAGGCTTTATAATTGATCCGGTCGTAGTAGTTGGTGGTCGTGTCCTGGTTCCGGTTGATCCACCATCCGGTATAGCTGCCGCTGCCGTTGATGGGCGTGTTCTCTCGGTAGGTCATCAAAGTGATGTTGCCTACCGCCACATGTGTTGTGCAGCGGGTCGTGCCATTGATATACACAGGCAAAGCGCCGGTAGTTGTTCCGTTTGACAGCGTAAGGTCCAGAGTGGCGGACGATGATGTTCCGGCGAATGGCAGCCAGTACAGGATGGTCTGGCCATCCCTCAGTTCAGAGAAGGTGGCGTTGCCGGTCCAGGCGTTGGTGGCCGCTGCCTGCGTGCCGACGATGACCTCAGCCGTGGCGTCAGAAAGATCGGCAATCGTGAAATGAGCCTGAGCGATCATGGCTTATTCCACCTCACATACGAATACTGTCTTCACCGTTACATCGTCACCATCGACATAGATCACCTTGCCGGTAGTGAAAGCCGCGCCGCTGTCCATGGGGTTGCCGTCCTTATCCCTGCGGTACCAGGTGTACGTTTTCTCATGACCGTAGGTTGCGTCCGTAGTCACATCCACCCAGGCGGAGCCGCTGTAGCGCATGAGTTTTGTTGTCGGGCCGCTGCTCTGGATCTGATAATAGTAATCCCCGGCTGCGGGAGAAGACGGAGCCGTCGTAGAGTAGGTCGTACTCTTCAGCGGGTCGACCTCAGTGCCATTCTGCCACAGGCGGCAAATGAGGCAGGTCTGGCCGACGGTGTTCTTGAACACGTCCCCGGCAGTGCTGTCGATGTCGGCCTGGTAATTGTCAGTCTTGTCGATGATGGTGATTGTGTCATAGTTGTACACGGAACCGCTGTTGTACCTCGACCGGCAGCGGTAGGTCGCAGAACCCACCACATCTGCAGCATGGACGGTATAGGTGTTGCCGTTATTCCCGGTCGCTTCGGCCTGCACCGTCACCCAGGAGCCGCTCTCATATTTCTCCCACAGGAACTGCGCCTTCGTGTTGGCAGTGTAATCCGTCGAGCCGTAGAAATACTGGGCTTTGAGCGTCAGCTCGTCCGTGTCGTTCGCTTGTCCGTTGGTAAACACCGTGCCTCCGGGTGCGTAAACGGTCAGCACATATACTGCCGCGCCGGTTGCTCCGGTATTGACCTTGCTCCAATGGATCTGCAGAGTGGTATCAACGGGAGAAGTCACAGGAACATTTACGACACCGTTCAGCTGGCCTGCCGCGCCCAGCGTGGAATTGGCGGCAACGGCGATAGTCAGCGGAATCTCGTTGTCCGTCGCGCTGCCAGCAGTAATCGTCATGCCGGTAGGCATCCCAGTCGGCGTTCCGACCGTGGGCGTGACTTTCGTCGTACCGGTATAGGCCACCACATTGCACACTTTTGTGTTAGCCGCTACCTTGCCGTCTTTCGTTCCAGCGTAAGTGATATTCTCATTCGTCAGAAAAACCACGGAGGCGTTCTGTCCGGGAGAGCCTTCGCCGCCGGGAGCGCCGTCCTGCACCTTGTAGATGGAGGTCGTATCGCCGATGTTGGCGTCCGAGGTGGTAATGCGCAGCGTTGCGCTCTGGCCCACGAACACGCTGTGCGTCGGCTTCACGATGAGCGTCGTGCCGGTGATGCTGGCGTTGTCGCTGGTAGTCGGATAATCAGCCCAGTTCCCGGAACTGTTCTTATACTGCCACTTGCCCATGGTGACATTCTGAAGGTTCGCCGTCAGCGTGATCTGCGCCGGGGACACAGCGCCAGCGGAGGTGTACTTGAACACCTGCTCGCCGCTGATCCATGCGCTCTTCGCGTCTTCACCCGTGGTCAGGAGTGCAAAGGTGATGTCCGCCGTCGCGTTGATGGTCAGGCCGGTATCCGGATCGGCATAGGCCACATATGCGATATAGGTCAGCTGCTTGCTGGCCGCGGTGGCCAGGTTGTTCTTGTTGACGGTGAGGGCCTTGCCGCTGACTGTTTCGCCGGAAATGAGCGCCGCTTCGGCAGCGGAACCGTCCTTGCGTTTCCAGGTGATCGTCAGCGCGGTGTTGCTCAGGGCGATTGCGGTCTGGTTGGCGTATACCACGGGCGTGACCGTCAGCTTGCCCGCAGTAGTGGTCCAGTCCGGGCTGTAGGTGTTAGCGTTAACGTCGTTGATCTGCGTCCGGGGCTGGTTGGCTCCCAGATAAACAGAAAGCGACTTGCCGTCAGACAAGTCGATGATGGTTTTGGAGCCGGTTGCGATGATGGCCATTTATGATTCTTCCTCCTTCAACAGTTCGCAGTCATAGGTGGCGCTGTACAGCACGTCCCTGGTGGTAAGCGTGATGCTTTTCATGCCGGTATGGGCGTTGTTCCATATGGCGTCAGCGGTATCATCTGCCGATTTCCGTTTCCACTGGAACCGGGACGCTGGCAGGCTGTCCGTTACGTTCTCGCTGCCATGCCATACCCTTGCGGTGAGCGTGGTGGCCTGTATATCCTCGGACAGAATATCCGATGTCGAAACGATCTCGATGCGGAATCCCACCAGCTCGTCCATGTCGGAATAGACCTGTTCCACCCGCTGATTGATGCCTGTGTTGCTGGACAGGTCCAGCGTCTCGCCGAAATTGGACGCCACATGGTTCGTGGTGATCGCTCCGGCTTTTATGTTGGAGCCTTCGATAGTATCGGCGGCAATCTCGCCGCCTGTGATCGTGCCTGCCAGAATCTCATTAGATGTGATGGTCCGGGAGGCAATCTCATTGGCGGTGATGGCGTTGGCTACGATCTTGTCTCCCGTGATGCTCCGCTCCGTCAGCACGTCGCCGTCCAGGGAGTCAACATTCTGGGATACAAGGCCACCGGAATTGTTGAGGGCGTAGACCACGGAATTGTGGGAGCCGACCAATTCCAAGCGTTCCACAGACAATGTTCCAGCGTTAATCTTGTTTGCGGTCAGCTCCACGATTTTGGCATCCGTGATGGAGCCGTCGGCAATCTGTGTAGTGCCCACTGCCTCCGCACCAATGAGCGCTTGGGTGATAGCCGCCTGCCCGATCTGGGCCGTGCCGACCGCTGCGTCCGCGATCTGGGCGCGTGTGATGGCTGCGTCCTGAATGTTTGCCGTGCCGATGGCCGCGTGGGCGATCTTTCCGTTGGTGACGGACAGTTCCCGCAGGCTGCTGCCCGAAACGGAGCCCGGCGCGATCTTCGTCGCCGTCACCGCGCCTTCCGACAACTGGTATCCTGCCACAGCGCTGCTTTCCACGACAAACACGTTCCCGACCGTGATGCTTTTGTACCGCTTTGCCAGAGCATCCCATTCATATCCGGACACCTGCGCCTTGGCCACAAAGCCTGTCGGCGCATGCCGGATGCGCACCAGGTCATACAGGAAGACCCGTTCCAGATTCCGGTACTGCCGGTATTCCTCTGTGTCGCCGATGTGGATGAAGTCGATATCCAGTGTCAGGTCAGGCATATCGCAGCCCTTGGCAAACTCATCCGCTGCCGCCTGACGCATCAGCTCATAGCACTGCTCTTTGGTGAAGGGCTCGACATCGGACGCGGGCGTGTCGTCGGACTCCTCATCACCGATTTCTTCTACGACGACTTCTTTCGCATCTGAAACGGTAAGTGTTCCGGTGTGGATCACGGGGTACTCGCCTATATGCGGGCTGTCGATCCACTGCTCAGGCAGTAACATCCTGCGCCCATCCGCATCCTCGCCGATGGGCACGATGCGTGTGACCACGCTGTCCGTGCTCTTGCTCCAGAAGATGCCCGTCATGTTCTTGCCGTAGACGATCTCATATCCCCGGTCTGGAGGGTCATCGTTATCCAACAGATAAAAATCTGCGTTGTTCCGCACCAGCCTGGCTCGGGAGCGCTGCACCAGCCCAATATCCGGGTCAAGCAGGTACTTGATTGGATTGACGAAGCTGCGGTCGCCCAGACTGACCCTGCGGGCGATATTGGTAGCCAGTATGCGGCTATCCGGGGACATCAGCGCCTCACGCATTTTTGTGAGAGCATTCACCACATACGTACCGACCTGGATGGACAGCCTGCCGCACATATTGCCCATGAAATCATAGCTGATATGCCGCGCCTCCACGGTCACCTCATGGTTGGCGGTGTCCACGCTGACAGAATAAATGCGGAAGCACTGCTCGGTGGACTGTTCTGCCGGGACGATGACCGTTCCGTCATCCTCCAGCGGCTTGTAAGCAGGGACCGGCGCTTTGATGATCCGCTCCTCCTGCAGTTCCTTCCAACGCAAGTCCTCCGTGATGGGATGGACCAGCGTCAGGCTGAAGTCACCACCCGCGATCTCTGATACGGTGCAGGAGGATGGCTGGAGGATGCACAGGCCATTGCCGCGCCAGTCAGTTTCGTTGGCTTCATAGATACAGATCGTGGGCGGTCACCTCCTCCCGCTGGGGATAAAGAAAGCGCCGTTCGCTATGAACGACGCTGAACGGTCTTATTCGATTCGGAAATTCATATATACAAAAGTTCTTAGGCAGATTAACTTCCGAGATTCCTTTCCAACAGGTATCCTGACAAAATGGACTTTACAGTAAGTATTTAAGTAGTACATCACAATCCCGATTGTTTTTCCATAATACTCCCTGCAGTTCAGCTGTTCCGCTGGCGGACAATTTCGTACATCATGATGGAAGCAGCGCAACTGACATTAAAGGAACTTGCATAGGATGTCTCCGCCATCGGAATCGTGCATAGTTTATCACAGTATTCCTTGAATGCTTTGTTCAGTCCCATTGTTTCATTGCCGACCATCAGCATCAGCGGTCCGGAAAGCGTTTCCGACCAGATGGGAGATTCCCTGTGGGCTGTAGTGCCGATGGTGATAAATCCGGGATACTTCTCTTTCAGTTCAGCAATAAAGGAATACAGTTCATTGTTATCGGTGATCCTCAGAACCGGCAGGTTGAAGAAAGATCCCATCGCAGAAACCACTACATCCGGATCATACAGATCTACCCCATGTCCCGTCAGTATCAGCGCATCCGCGCCAAGCGCGTCACAGGAGCGGATCATCGTCCCGAGATTTCCTTTGTTCGATGGGCGGTCAAAAAGAACCAGAAAGGGATTATCCGACAGCCGGATTGTATCAGGACGGTCCTCTCTCATTTCAATCACAGCCATGAGCTCCGAGGTGTCCGTTTTCCCGGACAGATCTTTCATCAGTTCCGGTGTCAGAAGATAATTTGCCTCTGTCCGGACGGTGCGGATCATATCCTTTGCCCAGCCGGAAAGCTGTTCCGGGCAATAAACCAGGGAACGGATTGTCCATCCGTTTTTGACTGCTTCATTGAGGCTGCGTACTCCTTCCACCAGGAAACAGTTCTGCCTGTATC
>OLQT01001430.1_pt1 | contig 14687 bp, 8 predicted proteins | sample 1672651 | NCBI WGS metagenome assembly OLQT01 (sample SAMEA3136709, study PRJEB25190) | human gut metagenome | biome: human gut; feature: human-associated habitat; material: faeces | place: Austria | collected 2013 | reverse complement strand
GATGGCGTCGTATCCTGCCCGCTTCAGGTTGATCACCACAAAGCTTCGGATATTCAGTTCATCTTCCATAATCAATACTTTTTTTCTTTTTCTTCATAATGGTTCTTCCTTTCCACAATATCTTCTAACAGAACAGAGGCTCTGCTGTCACAGAGCTCCCTGCGTTAGTAGCTGTTCATTCCAGACATTATTCCGGCCAAACAACCTCTGTAATGTCAGGATAACGTTCTTTAATTGCTGTTTCAAAGTTTGATTTTGCTTTCTCAAAGTCAACTTTGCCCTGGAAGTAATCGCTGAATGAGTTCTGGATCAACTCCACACATCCCTGATCGTAAGCGGAAAGTGGTGCGATCTTGATGTTTTCAGCAACTGGTGCAAAGTACTGGAATGGGTTCTGTCCGCCAAGGAATTCTGAACCATATGTAGCATCATCGTTTGCTGCTTCCTGCATACCGGATTTTGTATTTGTAAAGTCTGAGTAATTCTGGGAGATCTTTAACAGATTATCTTTTTTTGCTGTCATAGCAAGGATAATGTCTTTTGCATGTTCCGGATTATCTGTACCTGTTGCAACATGGATGTAAGATCCTCCCCAGTTGTATTCCTGCGGTGGGTTTGTTACTGCCCATACGCCGTCTTCTCCATCCCAGTTCGGTTTCAATGTGAAATCAATACCCCATGCCGGGAAGAGGAATGCAAATACTTTGGACTGACTTCCCATCGCTTTGTTCCAGTCATCATTCCACTGACCTTTTACTGTCGGGTTTAAGTAACCTGCATCCAGCCATTCTTTTGAATCATTAATCCACTGCATGATCATTGGATCAACTGTAACCTTTGTGTCTCCATCTTTTACCCATGAATTAGAAATGTTGTTTCCATAGAGACGGAATGTATCAGCATAAGAAGCAAATGCATAATATCCTTTCTGCTTCAATTCTTCTGCTGTCTGTTTCATAGCAGCCCAGTCTTTTACTTTTTCACCTACAGCAGTCGGATCGTCTGTTCCGAATACCTCTTTTGCAATATCACGACGGTAAACCATTGTTCCCGGGCAGCACTGCCATGTAGATCCTCTCTGAACCCCGTCTGCATCAGATGCTGTTGTTTTTGTGAAGTCGTACTGATCTGCAAGATCTTTATCCGGATCAATTCCAAGATCCTTCAGTGGTACTGCAGTGTCTGCTTCAGCATCTGTATATTTGTATACATAGTCTGTCTCTGACAGGAAGATATCTACTTTATCATCTGTATCAACATCTGCCTGTTTCATAAGTGCCTCATCAAGTTTCTGCTGATAAACACCATCCTGATTTGGATTGATGATCCAGTGGATCTCTGTTCCATCTTTCAATGTTGTAACAGTTCCATCTTTGGATGTTGACTCAACTTCAGGATATATAGCTTCCAGTCTCTCACGGAACTCATCATTCCAAGAATAAATGTTAATTACCTTTCCTTCTTCTGTACTGGCCTCTCCGCCATTTCCACCTTTGCTTCCACAGCCGGCAAGTGATCCAACAGCAACTACTGTTGCCATAAGAATCGCAACAACTCTCTTTTTCATTTATAAATCCTCCTTTATCTAAGCACTCTGCTATGCTTTTCTTGTTGTTGAACTAAATATACCATCTTTTTTCCTCCGATTATATTATTTATCTTAACAAAATGTCAAATTCATGTCATAATATAAAAAAGGAGGTTTTTTATGACTTTATCTAATGAATGGTACAATACAGAACTCGAAAACAGCGAATTAGAAACGCTTCACAGATCACCAACTGTAGAATATTCTTTCTATAATGCTGTACGCTCCGGCGACATGGAAGCAGTCATTAAAAACTGTTCCGAAGATGAATTTATTCGCCTGGAGGGAACGGGTGTTCTATCCCGTAATGCGCTTACTAATATAAAATATCATTTTGTTGTCACCACTGCAATGTTGACCCGTTATTGTATCGACGGTGGGCTCGAACCAGAGCAGGCTTACAGGCTCAGTGACTTCTATATTCTGAAGATGGATTCCTGCACAACGATCCGTCAGGTTGCAGATCTTCACCATGAGATGGCAAAGGATTTTACAGGTAAGATGATTCTTCAGAAAAAAAGTTCCATTTTATCAAAACCCGTTATGCAATGTGTTGATTATATTTACAGTCACATCAAAGAAAGAATCACGATTCAGGTTCTTGCTGACCACACCGGACTTTCCACGAATTATCTTTCACGCATTTTCAAGCAGAATCTGGGAGTCTCTGTCAGCGATTATATCCGTGAACAGAAGATAGAAAAAGCAACTCATCTGCTGCGATACTCAAACAAATCAATTGTAGATATCGCAAATTATCTTGCATTTTCTTCACAGAGTCACTTCATCCAGACATTCGAGAACTTTACCGGTCTCACTCCAAAGAAGTACCGGGACAAATACTATAAAAACATGTGGTAAAATCAGATTTCTTCACAGAAGAATTCGCAGATTTTCCCACAAAAAATACTGTCAGAAAGCAATTCTCTTTCTGACAGTATTTTTATCTTTTTAATCTGTCGATTATACTAATTCAATTTCAATCTTATGTGTCTCTTTCACTGAAAGCATCTGAATCTCTCTCTTTGAAAGTATTGTACACCTTTCGGCTGTTATTTCTAATGCTTTTCCATCGCAAGCTGCTTTCTGGATCTTCAACTGATCAAATTCTTTCTTTTCTTTATTATAGAATATAATCTCAAAGTTCCTTCCGGCAAATGTCATCTTAAGTACTGCTTTTCCATCCTGATTATACTGTTCCGGCATAAGTGCAGGTGCGATCTTCAAATCACCGCAATCTCCTTTCACCCCAAACACTTCTGTGATCATGGTAAGCATATACCAGCTTGCAGCGCCCGTCAGATATGCATAGAGGCCTCTTCCCTGATTATCAAAATATTCCGGAAGTCCAGGATACATCTTACTATTATCAAATTCCATTGCTGCATCTAAAAGTGCCTGAAGTACTTTATTTCCTTCTTTTGCAAATCCTCTCTGGTACAATGCATTTGAGTACATAACAGCCATATGTGAGAACACTGCTCCATTCTCTTTCTCGCCATAAGCAAATCCAAACATTCTTCCAAGATCAAATTTTTCCTCATGGAAGTTTGTGTTCAAACGGTATCCGCCGGCTTTCTGATCATAAAGATACTTGTCTGCACTCCTGCAGATAGATTCCACCTGATCTTCTGTTGCCGTTCCACTCATAATGGCAAATACTTGTCCGGTCAGCATCATTCTCACGCTTTCATCCATAACGCCTTCTACTTTTCTTCCATGGTTATCATAATAGCCATTAAACCAGCCATCTTCTCCATCCTTCACCCATTCGTTGGCACGGATGTTTTTCATCATCCAATCTGCTTTTCCCTCAAGATTAGCCGCAAGTTGATCCAATCTTACAACAATTGTGTCTCCACTGATATTATGTTCACATTTCTTTGCGTATCCTGCAAGGAGTGCCTGCTTACGTGCTGCATCTTCATACAGTTCCACGCTTCCTGCAAGAAGATCTTCCATCTCATGTGCAATTTCAATCTTGCTGCTTCCACTGATTTCTTCCAACTGACGGAGTGTTTTTGCAATATTTCTCAAATTTCCGGCATAAGCACAGGTAAATGCAACACTTTCACCCTTCTCCCATGCCATGTCCAGTGCATCATTCCAGTCGGCACCATGAAGACGCATTTCATTATGCTCTCCTACATCATAGAACGCACACAGATTCTGTAAAAGAATATGCTCCAAAACTGTTCCGAAATAAATGTGGTCTCTTTCTGTTTTCTGCTTCTGTCCATATTCGCTGTTCCAAAGCTTATCATGTGCAGTACCTCTCATAGACTGCAAATCTTTAAAATACGGAACCTTTTCAAACAGAACATCCATATCTCCTGTCTGATCCAGATACAGACGAGTCGTTACAAATGGCCAGAATGCATGATCCATCCAGACACGTGTAATATTGTTTCTGTCTGCAATAAACTCACCCTGCTTATTTCCGATGATTGTCGCATTTGTTCCATCAATTCTTACTCCGCCATAATTATCCACGATCATCTGACGGACGTTTGAGGGATCCATAATCAGAAGTGCAAGGCAATCCTGCCAGAGATCTCTCCAGCCTCTTCCTCCTTTTCCATAATCGTGATATGGAAGGAAGGAACATCCATAAATTCTTCTTAAAATTGGCTGGAAGCAAATCCACTTCAGATAATTGTCTGTAGCTTCATCACCGGTTTCAAACTCTACATTTACTTTTTCCGTCCAATACTTTTTCACTTTGGCAAGCTCGTTTTCCGCCTGCTCCTTCGTACCAAATAAAGTACAGATTTTTGGAATGGAAGCCTTTTCTCCCGTTGCTCCGGCAAGAACAACATACTCTATTGATTCATTTGCTTTTAATTTTCTGCGTTCAAACCTGAATGCCCCAACAGCCTCTTTCCCCTCCAGATGGCAGCCTGCGGTACATCCCGTTTTTTCTACACGTACTGCTTCCGGAATCAGGAAAGAACCTCCCTCTCCAATAAAGCTTTCAACAGTCGGATAAAACTCCTTCGGTGCATTTCCTTCTGCTGTAAAACCATATACAAAATAAGTCGTATCATTTTTCTGATGTCCACGCTCATCAAAGGATAATACTGGTGTAACTTCTACGCCACATTCTTTCGTGTCGATTCTGTGAAGAAGTGATGTGACATGTCTGTGGTCGCGGATATTATCTGCGCTTCTTCCATAAACCGGAATGGCAACAATCGGTGTTACTTCCTGTTCTTCTTCCGAAAGATTTGTAATCTTGATCAACTGGATCTCTGTTGTGCCATCAATAGAAACAAAGGATGTGATTTCTGACTGAAGATCATATTTTTTTGAAGTTCTTGTCAACTTCTGCCACATCATTCCTGCTTCCAGAGTACTTTCATCCTGTCTGTCTGTATATTTATCAAACTCCTGCTCCGCTGAAACTCCACATGCTGACCAGTAGCCTTTTCCTTCTACCCGACACCAGAAATTTCTGGTGCCACGGTTATTGTGAAGGTTTTCAATGCTGACAGGTTCGAGAAGGAAATGATTCTGGTCCGTTTTACTATCTCCCCCCAAAGTTGGTGTAATACTGGATTTCAGACCTTCTTCTCCTGCCAGTGGTAAGTAAAGTCCACTATAATTTTCCGGATTTGTAATCGTAAATGTTCCGTTTTTATCTGTAAAATTGATTTTTCTCATGCCCAGTCCCTCGTCATTTCATTTAAGAAAGGAATAATTCTACCTCTGTTGTCTTTGTTAACTTCTCCTGTGGAATATAATTATCTTTCATTTGTTCTCCATTTACGAAAAGTTTTTCACATCCTGACTCTGCATGCCCCGGATTTTTCACAACGATATGTAAATGTGAACCTCTGAAATCTTTTTCGATTTCAAATTCCTCCCACTCTTTCGGTACTGACGGAGCAATCTTCAGTCCATAGAAGTCTGGCCGCATTCCGAGAATTCCTTCTACACATCCCACCATAACCGTAGATGCTGTTCCTGTCAGCCAGTGTACATGAGAACGGCCGAAGTTCGGGCTGTGTTTTCCTTCTGTAAACTGTCCATAGCAGTATGGTTCAAGTCTTCTGATCTCTGCACGATTATTCTGTGCAGCCGGTGCATTTTCAATAAAATAGTTAAATGCTCTCTCTCCGTGTCCACGAAGCGCCTCTGCAAGAATGATCCATCCCTGAGACTGTGAGAAAATTCCTGCATTTTCCTTTGTTCCGGCATTGTAGATCACAGCCAGTGCACCTTCAAATGCATGTGCATGATACGGAGGATCCATCAGGATTGCACCATATTCTGTATTCAGTTTGTCATATACATTCTGAAGTGCAAGATCTGCCTGCGCTTCATTTGCAAGCCCGCTGATCACAGACCAGCTCTGTGGGTTCAGCCACATATTTGCCTCCGGATCTGTGCGCTGTCCGATCACTTCACCATCCTCTGTGAAGCCACGAATAAAGCGGTCTTCGTTCCAACAGAGATCCTGGATCAGTTTTTCCAGCTTCTTCTGACTTTCCTCCAGATAATTCAGATATTCTGTGTCTTTCTTATACTCAGCAAATTCCTTCAAAATTGTCATTGCATAGTAGAACTGTAATGCAACGAAGGTTGACTCTCCATCTTTTCCGAGTCTTAAACAGTCATTCCAGTCAGCATAAAGGCCTGCCGGCATACCATGCTTTCCAAGATGATTCATGGAGAAATCTACTGCACGTTTCAAATGCTCGTACACGGTACCTTCTTCTTTATTTGCAAACGGAATCACTTCATCGATAAATTCCAGATTTCCCGTCTCGGAAATGTATTTGTATACTGTCGGGAACAGCCACAGCGCATCATCTGCACGATAAGCCGGGTGTCCTGTCTCCTGCACATAAGAAGCATCATCCGGTGTATCCTCATGTCCCGGATTGTGTGTGAATTTTACAAGTGGAAGCCCTCCACCATTATTTACTTGTGCAGAAAGCATGAAGCGGATCTTCTCTACTGCCATCTCCGGTGCCAGATGGATCACACCCTGGATATCCTGTACTGTGTCACGATAACCGTATCCATTTCTCAGTCCACAATATGTAAAGGATGCAGCACGTGACCAGATAAATGTCATAAAGCAGTTATATGCATTCCATGTATTGATCATTGTATTAAATTCTTCGCTTGGTGTCTTCACCTGGAAATGGGACAGATGTCCATGCCAGTACTGGATCAGTTCTTCCAGTTCATTTCTGCAGATTGTTTCACAATCCTCATAACGAGACATGATTGTTTCTGCATCAGCATCTTCTTTCATACCAACAATAAATGCTATTTCTTTTGTCTCTCCCGGATATAAAGTCAGGATTGTAGCTAATGCTCCACATCCATTTTCATTATAATTTCCTTCACAATTTAAAATACCATCTTCCACTCCGACCGGATTGTTGTATCCATGATATCTTCCAAGGAAACCTTCCCTGCTTCCACACCAGGAATCAACCTTTGCACCTGCAAGTCCGAAGAAACGGTCAACAACGATCTTGTCATCCACATCTTTTCCATCTTCCAGCTGATCCAAATTAGCATGGATCATCTGCCGCACACGGTTTCCACGGAACACTGTTCTTGTAATAAACTGAGAGTACTGAAGATTTACCTGATCCTGCTCGTAATTGCTGTTGTTTGTAAATTCTGCATAGCCTGTTACATTGATCTTGCGTATGCGATCTGAGGTATTTGTCACTGCAAGATTCCATACTTCATAAGACTGATTCAGCGGAACATAATATCTTACTTCTGAATGGATCTGACTATAATCAGCCATCATCTTTGTGTATGCTGTACCATGATGACATTCGCTCTTATAAGAATTCAGATCTTTTCCTACCGGCTGCCAGGAAGCTGACCAATAATCTTCACTCTCCTGATCTCTTAAGTAGATATATCTTCCCGGCTGGTCAAACTGATTGAAGATATATCTTAAAATTCTTCCGTTCGCTCCTGATTTTGCAAAGCTATATCCACCTGCATTATTAGAAATAATTGCTCCATATTCTGGAGATCCAAGATAGTTCACCCAAGGTGCCGGTGTATCCGGTCTTGTGATCACATATTCTTTTTTCGATTCGTCAAAAAAACCATATTTCATACTTCACATTCTCCTATCACACTTATTATAAACAAATTGCAGGCATTCCTACTATCTGCAATTCTATCTTTACTGTGATAAAAGAATATCAAATCAGAACACATTAATATACAAAATAAGAACTCAAAATATCAAATTCGTGACATGACAAAAAGGACTTATTTTACTCCCGTATCAGCTCGCTTGTATAATATACTCATTTCATGTTAAGATAGTATCAGCTTTATATATGAAAGGATTTTCTCATGCCTGGTTTTATTTTACATTTAACTGCAGCCCAGATGCTGCGAAGCCATCTTCACGAGTACCCTGATTTTCCTTATCCGATTCAATCTGTAAATGATTTTCTGATTGGGAATCTTCTACCGGATGCAACAGACCAAAAAGAGCTTTCACATTTCCGGAATCCTGTTTATCGTGATAAGATGATGGTATTTCCGGATTTAACACGTTTTACTGCTAAATACGCCTCTCTTCTTTCTGATTCCAGTGTTTTGGGCTACTATTTTCATTTATATATCGACCGTCGGTTTTTCAAGGATTTTATTCCGGAGATTGTTGATTTTTATGATGAAACCGGACAGATTACAGATATAAAAGAAGAGATTGTAACCGTTTATATCAGAAATTTTCAGACTTATATCCCTTTTGAAAAGTATCTTACTGCGGAATATTATTACGGGGACTATACAAAGATGAATACTTATCTTGTAAACCGCTATCAGATTCCTTTAGATTTGAACCCGCAGATCATAAATCCCGGGATTAATGAAATTCAGTATGGAAATGTACAGCAAGTCCTGGATTCATTGCATGGATATCTCAGTGTTACCGAAGATGCGGTAAATGATCTTAAAGTATTTCCACTTGATAAGCTTCTTGCTTCACTTGAACAATATGCAATTGAATTTTTATCATTGTAAAAAAGAGCGTGTGAAAGTTTTCACGCGCCCTTTTTCTGTATAGAATATAAAACAAATCCCGCTTATATATTGATTTTATTCTTTTGTACTAGAACTCTGCATCTTTTCTTATAACAGGCGATTCCATATTTCAAAATATTCGTTATCCCTTCGTTTTCGAATGCTTCCGCATACCGTGTAAGTTCTATCTGTTCAAGAGCCTCCTTCCATGCTATCAGTAGTGTTCTCTCTGCCTTGTATACATTATAACAAGTTACTTCCTGCAATTCCACACCAAAAAAGGAAAAGCTCCAATCTATTACTGTTCACCCTATGCGCGATCAGTAACATTCATCTATCTACAATACTGGCGGAAGAAATCACACTCTGCATCATTACACCTGTCTGCATCTGCCAGCTTCATATTCAGATGGAACACATGCTCCAATTTCTTTTTTGTTCCCTCGTAGCAGGAATATGTATACGGAACTTTCTTTTCTTTCAAGACCTTCTCCAGAAGTGGTGCCTGCTCTTTCAGGAAATCTTTCTCTGCTGTCATCAGATATACCGGTGGAAAATTCTCTGTCACATATGTGTCTACATTAACCAACTCTAATTCCTCCGGTGTACCACCTTCCGGAAGAAGTTCTTTCATCAGATTATCTGTCATCTCATTGCTCATTTCTTCCAGGCCAAAATGGTACTGACCACAATTCAGGGCTACTGCACGAATCTTAAGATCCTGCGGTATCTGGATTCCAAATTTATCTTCATAAGTTTTTGCATATTCTGGATTTGTACATAAATTTGTATACAGACCAAGCATATGGGCTCCGGCAGAATCGCCGACTGCAAATATATTTTCTGAATCTAATCCATATTCTTCTGCATAATCTAAGATCCAGCCAAATACAAGGTTCGTATCTATGATAGATGCCGGAAATTTTGACTCCGGCGCCAGACGATAAGAGAAATTCACAACTGCGAATCCTCTCTGTGCAAGGCTCATACAGTAATACTGATAGCGTTCCTTATCACCATAGACCCAGCCGCCACCGTGCACGCTGACAATAACCGGAAGTTTTTCTTCTATATTAGTTGCTTTTGGTCGATATACATCCAACGATTGCCAGACTTTATCTTCTCCATAAACAATGTTATCAAATCTCTGAACATCTTCCGGTGTCTTTAATCCTGCATCTCTTACCATATCACCTGCCGCAAATGCTTTACGGACAATTGTACTTGTTTTCATCTTGTTTTCCTTTCTTAAAAAGAGCAGCCGTTACTGTTCACACGACGTGCGACCAGCAATCTTCTGACTGCCCTTAGTATATAAAACTTATTAACTTGTAAAATTTCCCTTACGCGATCTCTGTCGTACTCTCAAACTGCGAATTATACAGATCTGCATAGAAACCGCCTTTTGCAAGAAGTTCCTCATGATTTCCCTGCTCAATGATATCTCCGTCCTTCATAACAAGGATCAGATCTGCATCTCGGATCGTTGATAATCTATGAGCAATAACAAAGCTTGTTCTTCCCTTCATCAGATTATCCATCGCTTTCTGGATCATTTCTTCTGTACGGGTATCAACTGAACTTGTCGCCTCATCCAAAATCAGGATCTTCGGATCTGCAAGGATTGCCCTTGCAATTGTGAGGAGCTGTTTCTGTCCCTGGGATACATTACTTGCTTCTTCATTCAGTTCCATATTGTATCCACCCGGAAGTGTCTGGATGAAACGATGCACATGTGCCGCCTTCGCTGCCTGAATCACTTCTTCCTCTGTCGCATTCAGTTTTCCGTAACGGATATTGTCACTAATCGTACCATGGAACAGCCAGGTATCCTGCAGAACCATTCCGAACATTTCACGGAGTTCACTTCTATTGAAGTCCCGGACATCGTGTCCGTCAATCTTGATCGAACCTCCATTCACATCATAGAAACGCATGAGCAATTTGATCATTGTTGTCTTTCCGGCTCCTGTCGGACCAACAATTGCGATCTTCTGGCCTTCTTTCACATCCGCTGAGAAGTCATTAATGATGATCTTATCTTCATTATATCCAAAACGTACATGCTCAAATTCAACATTTCCCTGAAGATTCTCTACAGAAACCGGATTCTCTACTGTCTGATCTTCTTCCGGTCCTTCCAGGAACTCGAAGACACGCTCTGATGCTGCAGCTGTTGACTGAAGCATATTCGCCACCTGTGCGATCTGCTGCAATGGCTGTGTAAAGTTACGTACATACTGAATAAAGGACTGGATATCTCCAACCTCGATCACATCCTTAATTGTCAGATATCCGCCAAGGATTGCCACTGCCACGTAACCCAAGTTTCCTACAAACTGCATTACAGGCATCATCAAACCGGAAAAGAACTGGGATTTCCATGCGGAATCATACAGCTTATCATTTGTTTCATTGAATACTTCAATTACTTCCTCTTCTTTATTAAATGCCTTGATGATGTTATGACCACCATAGATTTCTTCTACCTGTCCATTCACATTTCCAAGGTATGTCTGCTGCCCTACGAAATATTTCTGTGAATGTTTCATTACGAATCCGATCAATCCGGCAGAAAGCGGAAGAATCAAAACTGCAATCACTGTCATCAGCGGGCTGATTGACAACATCATAATAAATACACCAATCAGAGTTGTAACCGATGTGATCATCTGAGTCGCACTCTGGTTCAGGCTCTGTCCAAGTGTGTCAACATCATTTGTCACACGGGAAAGCACTTCACCTACCGGCTTTGTGTCAAAATAGCTCATCGGCATGCGGTTGATCTTCTCGGAGATTTCTCTTCTCAAACGGTAGGTTGTCTTCTGAGACACCCCCGTCATCAAATATCCCTGCACAAAACTGCAGATTGCACTGATCACATACAGGCAAAGAACAGTCAGCAGAATCTGTCCGATTTTACCGAAATTCATTCCGTCTCCACCGGAAACTTTACTTACAAGTCCATTGAAAATCTCCGTCGTTGCTTTTCCTAAAATCTTCGGTCCGACAATATTGAATATCGTTCCACAGATAGCAAACACGGCTACGAAAAATACCTGTACTTTGTAAATTGCCATGTAGTGGATCAGTTTCTTCATTGTTCCTTTGAAGTCTTTTGCTTTTTCATTCGGTCTTCGACCGCCATGCACTCTAGCCATGAATCTGATCCTCCTTTCCATCTGTCTGCTCATTTAACGCTGCTTCTAACTCTTTCCTGGACAGCTGGGATTCTGCGATTTCACGGTATACCGGACAGTTCTTGAGAAGCTCCGCATGAGTTCCCTTACCTGCCACTTTGCCTTCGTCCAATACTATGATTTGCTCTGCATGCAGGATCGTGCTGATTCTCTGTGCAACGATCAGCACCGTACTTCCGCTTGTCTTTTCAGCCAGCGCACGGCGGAGTGTTACATCCGTCTTATAGTCAAGGGCAGAAAAACTGTCGTCAAAAATAAATACCTGCGGGTGCTTTGCGATTGCTCTTGCAATAGAAAGTCTCTGCTTCTGTCCACCGGATACATTCGAACCTCCCTGTGAGATCGGGCTCTTATATTTCTCCGGTTTTGTGTCAATAAATTCTGTTGCCTGTGCAATCTCTGCCGCCTCGATCATCTCATCATCGCTTCCATGTGAATTACCAAACATGATATTAGATGCGATATCTCCCGAGAACAGAACTCCCTTCTGCGGAACATATCCAAGCTTCTCACGAAGTTCATGCTGTTTCACTTCACGGATATCTACACCATCCAGCGTAATATCTCCGGATGTCACATCATAGAAACGTGGAATCAGATTTACCAGCGTAGACTTACCACTTCCGGTACTTCCGATAATCGCTGTTGTCTCACCCGGTTTTGCCGTAAATGTAATATCTTCCAGAACATCTTCATCTGCACCTGGATAACGGAAAGATACATGATCGAAAGTAAGTACTCCTTTTCCGTCTTCTGGGAAATGTTTTTCTTGCTTTGGATCGTGGATCATTGTCTCACTCTTCAATACTTCCTCAACACGGTCTGCTGCCACAGCTGCTCTTGGAAGCATAATTGAAATCATACAAAGCATTAAGAATCCCATAATGATCTGCATCGTATATTGGATAAATGCCATCATATCTCCAACCTGCATCTTTCCATCACTGATTCCATGTGCTCCTGTCCATACAATCAGAACAGATACACCGTTCATGACTAACATCATCACCGGCATCATAAATGTCATTGCACGGTTGACGAAAAGATTCGTCTTCGTCAGTGTGCGGTTCGCATCATCAAATCTCTCTTCCTCATGCTTCTCTGTACTGAATGCACGGATAACCGGAAGTCCTGTCAGAATCTCTCTTGTTACAAGGTTCAACTTGTCAACAAGATTCTGCAGCACTTTGAACTTTGGCATAACAACAAGGAACAGCAACAAAACTACAAATGCAATGATAATAACCGCAAGTCCGATGATCCAGGACATAGATACATTTGTCTTCATAACCTGCAGCACTCCACCGATTGCAAGGATTGGCGCATACAGAACCATACGAAGCAACATAACGATCAGCATCTGAATCTGCTGGATATCATTCGTACTTCTCGTGATCAAAGATGCTGTTGAGAAGTGATTGAACTCGTTGTTTGAAAATCCAACAACCTTATGGAATACTCCACTTCTCAGATCACGTCCTGCACTTGCCCCAACTCTTGATGCCAGAAATGCAACCATAATACTTGCTACCATTCCAAGAAGAGCAAGTGCAGCCATCTGACCTCCTGTTTTTAACAGATAATGAATCTGTGTCTGATCCATGTCCATTCCAAGGTCTTTATATGCACTCCTGCAGAAGCTCACTGATGCCTGATCAAGAATTGTATCCGGCATCTCTGACATCTGCTCTTCAATCTTCTCAACCATTGTTGCTCTCTGCTCAGCCGGAAGCATTTTCAGAAGATCAAACATAGACATGTCATCCAGTGACACTGCCTGGGATTCGCCTTGTGGCATTCCTTCCGGCATTGTCTGGTCTGCCCCTTGTGGCATGCTCTGCGCCATTCCCTGGGACATCTGCTCTTTCAGCTTGTCTTCCATCTGTTTTGTTGTATCACTTCCGGACTCGATTCCGGATGTCATCATCATTGGAATCTGAAGAATATCTTTCAGATTCTCCATCGTATTTTCCTCTTCAGCAACAGAATCTTTCAAGACATAAGCTTCTTTTTTATAAGAAGTATTATCTTCTGTATATGCATCCATCACCGTCTGTTGATCGTCTTCCGATACAAACAAAAGCAATTTTTCCATTTCTTCTGTTGCAATCTGTCTCGGTACTTCATCTTTAATACCGCCCTGCTGGATTCCTACATTTACAATATCTGATGTGTAGGCCGGCAAGGACAGATCACAATACGCCTGCACAACCAGAATCAGCACGATCGCAATCATAGCTTTCCAGTACGATGCAGCGTATTTGAATAAGTTCTTCATAATCTGCGTATTTCCTTTCCTGGTAATTCTCTGTTACTGTTCGCAATATGTGTAAGCAACAACAACTCTCTTCAAGTTACACAATTTATCACTAACCGCTGATTCTCAGCGACAGTAATCTACTTCATTCACTACTCCACATTCTCTATAATCTGCAGGAGCAGCCGGCGAAAAAGCATCTTCTCTTCCGCGCTCATTCCTTCAAACACTTTTTCTTCCAGTTTCTCAGCTGTCTTAATCACATAAGCAATGCTGTCTCTCCCTTTCTGTGCAAGAGTCAGGCGCATCACTCTCTGGTCCTGTTCATCGGCTTTTCTTGTAATGTAACCTTCCTGTTCCATCTTCTTGATCATCGATGTAATTGACGGCGGCGTTACATTCAGGCGCTTCGCAAGTTCTTTCTGAGACATGGAATCTTCCTGATGAAGGGCAAATAAGATCCCTGACTGGGCTCTGTTCAAATCGTATTCTGCATACAATTCCTGTGCTCTCTTTCCGATCAGGCGCATACTCTGTCCCATCAATCCAAGTAATGGGGCATCTTCTTTATGACACTTCACGTTCTTTTCCCTCCTTGATCTATTGATACATTCTACAA
>OLQT01001424.1_pt1 | contig 14730 bp, 10 predicted proteins | sample 1672651 | NCBI WGS metagenome assembly OLQT01 (sample SAMEA3136709, study PRJEB25190) | human gut metagenome | biome: human gut; feature: human-associated habitat; material: faeces | place: Austria | collected 2013 | reverse complement strand
TCGGTACGATCGGTCTGATCAAAGCAATCAACACATTTAATTCCGGGAAAAATATCAAACTTGCGACCTACGCTTCGAGATGCATTGAAAATGAAATTCTGATGTATCTGCGGCGAAACAGCAAAACGAGAATGGAAGTGTCTATTGATGAACCTTTAAACGTGGACTGGGACGGAAATGAGCTGTTGCTTTCGGATATCTTAGGAACCGATGAGGACGTGATCTATCACGACATTGAAACGGATGTGGAACATCGGCTGCTTAAGACAGCGATTGGAAAACTATCTGGCAGGGAACGGATGATCATTGAACTGCGGTTTGGGTTAAATTCCATCGATGGAGAGGAAAAAACCCAGAAAGAGGTTGCGGATATGCTTGGTATTTCCCAGTCCTACATATCCAGACTGGAAAAAAAGATCATGGGAAGACTGAAAAAAGAAATCGTGCGTCTTGAGTAAAGTCTCTCTGCTTTTTGTCTGGTAAAACGACAAAATAGTTAAAAAATATATAAAATATGAAAAAATATTGTGCATATAGCTGAAAAATAGTATAATGAAAGAAAAGCAGACAGAATGGGGGACTTCATATGGTATTGGAATTTTTAGGCGCAGCACATGAGGTAACAGGCAGTTGCCATTATCTATCCTTTGGAGATAAGCATATACTGGTGGACTGTGGTATGGAACAGGGGCCGGATCTGTACACAAATCAGGAGATTCCGGTCAATGCAGCGATGATCGATTATGTATTTGTGACGCATGCACATATTGATCATTCCGGATTATTGCCGCTTTTATACAATCATGGTTTCCGCGGCAAAATATACTGTACCTTAGCGACCAATGAACTCTGCAACATTATGCTCAAAGACAGTGCACATATCCAGATGTTCGAGGCAGAATGGCGCAATCGTAAGGCAAAACGGGCCGGAAAACCGGAAGTGGTGCCTCTTTATGATATGAATGATGCGATGAGCGTACTGAGCCATTTTGTGCCGTGTGATTATCAGAAAAAGATCAAAGTCTGTGACGGACTTGAGATCCGTTTTGTAGATGCAGGTCATCTGCTTGGATCCTCAAGCATTGAAATGTGGGTGAGGGATGATGATGGTACAGAGGTAAAACTGGCATTTTCCGGTGATATCGGACCAGGTAACCGTCCGCTCATCAAAGATCCGGAATACATCAAAGATGCCGATTATGTGATCATGGAGTCAACCTATGGTGACAGAAAACACAATACACCTCCGGATTTCGCGATCGCCCTGGCAAAAGTGATCAAAGAAACATTGTATGAACGCGGCGGTAATCTGGTCGTTCCTGCATTTTCCGTGGGCAGAACACAGGAGATGCTTTATTTTATCCGCAGGATCAAGAGTGAGCATCTGCTGCCGGAATTTGAAAATTTTGAGGTATACATAGACAGTCCGTTAGCGGTTGAAGCGACAAGCATTTTTAACAAGAGTGTGGAAGAATGTTTTGACGAAGATGCGAGAGCACTTGTGCAGCAGGGGATTAATCCGATCGGATTTCCGGGACTTAAAATGGCGATCACAAGTGATGAGTCAAAAATGATCAACTTTAATGATAATCCCAAAGTTATTATCTCTGCATCCGGAATGTGTGAGGCGGGACGTATCCGCCACCATTTGAAACATAATCTGTGGAGAAAAGATTCCACGATCTTATTCGTGGGATATCAGGTGCCGGGAACACTTGGCTTTTCACTCTTAAATGGTGCAAAAGAGGTAAGGCTCTTTGGTGAGACAATCGAGGTTGCGGCAAGAATCGAGAACCTGCCGGGTATCAGCGGCCACGCAGATGTGGAACAACTGACAAAATGGGCGGCAGCATTCGAAAATAAGCCGAAAAAAGTATTTGTGGTACACGGGGAAGACAAAGTTACGGAGCAGTTCGCGGATCATTTGAAAGATACTTTGGGGTATGAGGCCTATGCGCCGTTCCCGGGAGATGCATTTGACCTTGCAACCGGCGAGCAGGTACGCGAAGGATCCAGAGAACGGGCAGAGAAGAAGATAACAGAGAAGAGCCGTGCATCGAGCAATGTATTTGCAAGACTGCTTGCTGCAGGTCAGAGACTTCTTACGGTTATCAATAAGTGTGAGGGAATGCCAAACAAAGAACTTGGCAAATTTGCAGATCAGATCAATGCTCTGTGCAATAAATGGGATCGTTAGAGCGACAGATAATGACGAATGGATTTTAACGCAGATTTTTCTAAGCGGCTGACCTGAGCCTGGGAGATATGGATCTCGTCAGCCACTTCCATCTGCGTTTTTCCTTCAAAAAAACGAAGCTTTAAGATATAATTCTCGCGTTCGTTTAACCGGTCGAGAGCATCGTTTAGGGACAGCTCTTCAACCCAGTTTTCTTCCCGGTTTTTCTTGTCACTGATCTGGTCCATGACATAGAGTGTGTCACCGCCATCGGTGTAGACCGGGTCATAAAGACTGAGAGGACTCTGGATGGCATCGAGGGCGAAAACGATGTCCTCTTTAGAAATGCCGGATTCGGTGGCAATTTCGTCGAGAGTCGGCTCTTTGTTTTCCGTCTTTGAGAGTATTTCTTTGGTGTGGATTGCCTTGTAGGCAGTGTCGCGCAGGGAACGGCTGACGCGGATAGAGTTATTGTCGCGCAGGTAACGTCTTATCTCACCTATGATCATGGGAACTGCGTAAGTGGAAAACTTAACTCCGATCGTCGGATCGAAGTTGTCGATGGACTTGATCAGGCCGATACAGCCGATCTGAAACAGATCATCTACATTTTCGTGATTGCCGGAAAAACGTTTGATGACACTTAATACCAGCCTGAGATTGCCTTTGATATAAGTTTCTCTGGCGGCGGTATCTCCCTGTTTGATCCGTGCAAACAGAGCATCTTTTTCCTCTTCTTTCAAAATGGGGAGTTTTGCGGTGTTGACGCCGCAGATTTCTACTTTATAAGAAGCCATGCTGTTTATCCTCCGGAATTTTATCTTTACCATAAAGAGCATGCTTCAAAAGGATGAATTTTATTCAGAAATTAACTTTTTTTCCAATGGGTTTCGTGCTAAAATAAAAAGGTATCAAAAATCAGAACAGAGTGTGGTGCAGTGATGATGAAAGACATGATCGATAAGAGAAATGAACGGGAACGTATCGCAAGAAGTATTATCAAGTACTGGAATGTGAACTATATTCCGAGAACGCAGGCTGATTCCGGGATGCAGAAGCAGACTGCGGAGGCAGAAAATGCGCAAGACCAGACTATGGATCCAAATATGCAGGAAGACTACAATAAGGCAACGAACGCATATTCGGGTAAATATGGTCAGGAGAAAGACTTAGACGAAGTGACGAAAGATCAGATTGATAAGATCCTCCATGAGAAGGCGGAACATATTCACCAGTTGTTTGAAAATGGGTGAGTAGAGTAACCATTTCCTGTTATTCTGCATATGATATCACAAGGAAAATGGCAGAGGAATCAAGATGTCTGAGATCATACTTCGCAAATACCATGGAGTTGGCAATGATTATCTGATCTTTGATCCGAAGAAAAATGATGTAGTTTTAAATGAGAGATTGATAAGGCAGCTTTGTAGACGCAATATTGGTGTCGGTGCAGATGGAATTTTGTACGGACCGGTTATGGAAGATAAAAAAATTAAAGTACGAATTTTTAATCCGGATGGAAGTGAAGCTGAAAAAAGCGGCAATGGCATCCGGATTTTTTCAAGATATTTAAAAGATGCCGGATATGTAAAAGAAAGGCAATATTATCTGACCACGAAAGCGGGGGAAACACTGGTAACATTTTTGGATGATGCTGGAAGTTGTATGCGTGTGGATATGGGATATGCGGTCTTTGAGGCAGAACAGATCCCGGCACTTGGATTTGAGGGAGAAGTTGTGGGAGAATCGATATTTTTCTGCGACAATTTTTATAATGCGACCTGTGTATCCATGGGAAATCCAAATTGTGTTATTATGCTTGAGAGGGTAGATCGTGAGAAAGCACTGCATTTAGGACCATATGTGGAAAATGCAAAATATTTTCCAAACCGTATCAATATGCAGCTTTGTCAGATCGTAGATGAAAAAAATATACAGGTTGAAATTTATGAACGCGGGGCGGGGTATACATTTGCTTCCGGCACCGGAGCCTGTGCGGCAGCAGCGGCTTCTCACCGGCTGGGATTAGTCGAAGATGCAGTGACCGTACATATGCACGGTGGAGATCTTTTTATCGAATTTGAAAAGGATGGAAGAATTTTCATGACAGGACCGGTCGTATATATAGGAAAGATTACTGTGGCAGAACAGTTTTTTGCCTGACAGAAAACGAAAGTGGCGAAAAGAGGGGAAATAAGTTACAATGAAAGAACGGTATCAATTACGCCAGGCAGCGGGGGCATACTGGCTTTTGGATATGGAGCAGGGGGAACAATATAAAAAACCATTCATGTTGAACGAGTGCGGTGCATATATATATCGTGCGTATATTTCAGGAATGTCTGAGGATGAGATCATGCAGGCATTTGCAAAAGAATATGGATTGTCATTCTCCTGCGCACAAAGCGACGTAGGGCAGTTTATGATGGAGTTAAGACAACAGGGAATTATTTGAGAATGGAGCAGGTATGAATATATTGCTAGTTGGGAATGCCGGCAATTTTATGCGGCTTATGATCAACAGACTGAATAAGGAAGGACACAGGGTCTTTGTGCTGACAGAAGAACCAAAGAAGGGATACAGCCTGAAGAAAGTATTTGAAGTGTATCATTTTTCGTATGAGGATGCCTGTGTGCGGGAGGTATTAGAGAGTATTATGCCACAGGTAGTAGTTTTTCTGGGGGCATATGACCATAATTTTTCCTGGAACAGGGTGGAAAACACAGCGGCGTCCTATGCAGCGGGACTTACGAATATACTGATGAATTATACCGCTTTAAAGAAAGGCAGGTTTGTCTATCTTTCTTCGGAGAGTGTTTTTGGCGGTGGAAGCGCACAGTTTATGACAGAGGATGATCCTACCGGGGCATACAGCAAGAAAGGCCAGGCGATCGCTATCGGAGAAGATATCTGTAAAAATTATGCAAGGATGGGGAATGATGTTGTGATTCTCCGCCTCGATCATTTGTATGGGGAAATACGAAAGAAAGAGGATACAGATACGATCTGTGCGGATATGTGCCTCGAAGCAGTCCAGACCGGAGAGATCATTGCGTCGCAGAATGAAAAAATAATGCTTCTGCATGAGGCGGATGCGGTGGAGTTTATCTACCAGATAATGGTGGCAAAAGACCATAAACATACCCTCTATCAGTTATCTTCCGGGGAGAAAATGTCACGGTATGAGCTTGCCCAGGCTGTTGCCGCAGGAATGGAGAATGAGGTCAGTATCGTAGAAGAGGAAAACAAAAAATACCGGGAAGTTATGCTTTCCGGTAAAAGATACGATGAAGAATTTGGAAGCCGTGTGCTTCATCATGCAGAAACAGATGTGGAAAAGATTGCGGCTTATTTCAGCAGACATGTATCTGAATTTACAGATGCAGGGCAGAAAAAGGGACATCTGTTTCGAAGATTAGGCAGCAGGACAAAGGAAATCATAACGAATCTGATTCCTTTTATGGAAAACCTGATTTGTTTTATTCCGTTTTTCATGTTGAATAACCGTGCAGTCGGAAGTGAATACTTTCAGAATATTGATTTTTATCTTCTGTATGTGCTGTTGTTTGCACTTGTATACGGGCAGCAGCAGGCAACATTTTCTGCATTGCTTGCCGTGGCAGGGTACTGTTTCCGGCAGATGTACCACAGAAGCGGATTTGATGTTATGCTTGACTATAATACCTATGTCTGGATCGCACAGCTTTTGATCTTAGGTCTGGCAGTGGGATATCTGAGAGACCAGCTTCGTGCAATGAGGGAGGAACAGCGGCATGAAGTATCATACTTAACCAAGCAGTTAGATGATATTTCGGATATCAATGTCAGCAATGTCAGGGTAAAAGAAATTCTCGCAAACCAGATCGTAAACCAGAATGACAGTTTTGGAAAATTATATGAGATCACATCCAGTTTAGAGCAGTATGAACCCTGTGAGGTACTTTTTTATGCGGCGGAAGTACTTGCAAAACTGATGGGAAGCAAAGATGTGGCAATCTATACGGTGGCAAACCGTTCCTATGCACGTCTTTTTTCTGCAACATCGGAGAAAGCACGCAGCCTCGGTAATTCAATCAATTACAGCGAGATGGATGCCATGTATACGGTGCTTGCCGGGAAGAAAGTTTATATTAATAAAAATATGGATGAAAGATATCCGCTTATGGCAAATGCCATTTATTCGGAAGATGAGATGCAGCTGATTCTGATGATCTGGGGAATTCCGTGGGAGCGGATGACGTTAGGACAGGCGAATATGCTGACGGTTATCGGTTATCTGATTCAGAATGCGGTGGTGCGTGCAAACCGTTATATTTCTGCCTTAGAGCAGCAGCGTTACATAAAAGGAACGAATATATTAGAACCGGAAGCCTTTTTAGCACTTGTAAAGGCGTATTTAAATGCGCGTGATAAAGGATTGACACAGTGTGCACTGCTTTCCGTGGATACAAAGGAAAATGACCGTGATGAGGTCGGGAAAAGGCTTATCAAACTCCTTAGACAAAGCGATTATGTCGGTGAACTTGAAGGTGGAAAAATGTATGCGCTTCTTGCAAATACCAGTGCAAAAGATGCAACCATGGTAAAAGAAAGATTTGAAAAAGAGGGTGTGTCCTGCCAGATACAGGAGGATGTATTTGTATGACGGTTGCAGAAAAGAGATTTTGTATCGTTCTTCTGATCAATACGGCTGTTGCTGTTTTATATGTGATAGGAAACAGCAGGATCAGGCAGAAAGAAAAAAATACAGATATTCTGATGAAGGGGATCATGATGTTTCTCTGCCCGGTAGTGGGACCGTTGTTTTTTTTGGCGGGACTGGTGTTTAACAAGGTTTTTTTCCGGCAGAACGTGGATCTTGAGGATGTTATTTTCAGCAAGGAGCGTGTAAAGACACATCTTCGGGCAGATGAGGAAAGGGAAGGAAATTTAGTACCGATTGAGGAGGCACTTGCGATCAGCGACAAAGACAGTTTAAGAACGCTGGTCATGAATGTGGTCCGTGGGGATGTACAGAATTCTCTGGCATCCATCTCGCTTGCGTTAAACAGTGAGGACACGGAAACATCACATTATGCCGCTACAGTATTAAGGGATGCATTGAATGATTTCAGAAAGCGTGCACAGGAACTTTACCTTCAGATGAAACAGGAGGGAGTTGATGCGGCAGAAGCAGCCTGTATCCTGATTGAGTATATGCATGGGGCATTGATCCAGGAGGTGTTTCATGAAAAGGAACAGCAGACCTACATCGATATGATGGAGGAGGCATGTAATTTTCTGGATGAAAAATACCAGGAGAAACTGCAGGCTTCCTATATTGAGGGACTTTGCGTTCTGCTTCTTAAGATAAAGGATTTTAAGCGCATGAAATACTGGTGCGATAAGAGCAGGGAACTCTATCCGGCAGAATTATCTACCTATACCTGTTATTTAAAACTTTATTTTACAGAGGGAAACAAAAAACATTTTTTTGATGAATTGGAAAAATTAAAAAATTCAGATATTGTGATCGACAGGGAAACATTGGAATTAATTCGTATTTTTAGCTAAAGGAGGTGATGGCAGTGTCGATGAAAGTCCTGACTGTGTTACAGTTTATCAGCATTTTCACAATTTATACGGGACTTTTTATCGCAGTTCCGGCACTGCTTCTGCACCGCAGGTTAAAAGATGAAATATTTAGTGTACGGTTTTTCTTTTATATCGTATTAGGTCATTTCTATCTGATCAATCTGGTATTATTTCTTCAGCTGCTTCATATTTCAGGCAGATTTACGCTGATTTTGGGCAGTGCACTTCCAGTTGTTATATCCTTGGTACATACGAAAAGAGTTTCACCTAAAAAAATCGGACATATCATAGGAAACAGAACATCCCATGTGATCCGGGAGACGCTTGGCATTAAATTACTTCTTCTGGAGATTGTACAGTGGATTGGCAGAAAAATTAAGAAACTGTGTGGCAGAATGTGTGGGCTGATCATCAGGCATTTTGCAGATGGAGTGCTGTTTGTTGTATTTACTGCAACGGTTCTGGTAATGTATGGAACCAATATGATAAATACATACGGTTATTGTGCATCCGATATACCGGTACACAATTACTGGATCAATGCGATGGGGCAGAATGATGTGTTTGTAGCTGGAATTTATCCATTTGGATTCCACTGCGTAATTTATTATATCCATACGGTAACAGGGATTGAAACGTATGTGCTGCTCCGGCTTTTTTATGTGGTGCAGGTCTTATATATCCATTATGCACTTCTGGCATTTTTGAAAGCGTGCTGCAGGACATCGTATTGCGCATGGGGAGCTGTATTTGTCTATGTACTTGCTGCATTTTTTAACAGGAATACTTACTCGCGTTATTACAGTTCGCTGCCTCAGGAATTTGGCATGATATTTATCCTGCCCGGCATTTATTTTATGTATGCCTTTTTAAAACAGCGGAAGATAGAAGTGAATCAATGCAACAAGGAAAGAAATGCTGCCGGATTAAAAACCTGGAAATGCAAAAGTACCCGTTATCTTATGGGATTTATTGCAGGATTTGGACTTACGCTGATCGTACATTTTTATGATACTATGGTAGCAGGGTTGTTTTGTATCGGTATTGCAGGAGGATACCTGTTGCGTATTTTCAAAAAGGAGTATTTTTTCAGGGTTCTTGCGACTGGTCTTTTAAGTATCTTCTTGGCAGTGCTTCCGATGGGAATTGCCTTTTTACAGGGTACGCCGTTACAGGGATCGCTGGGCTGGGGACTCAATGTAATTAATGGCAGCAATAATACGGGTGCTGAGGAGGAAGATGAAGCAGATATCCCTGGCAGTGAAAAGGAAGAAATAAATACAAATACACAGAGTGTGACGGATCAGAGCATGACGGAAAGTACGGATACTGCCGGGAGCATAACGGATCAGACAATGTCAGAAAATGGTGTGGAAAATGCACAGATGACAGAAGGGACGCAGGTAAAAACAACAAGGTTTGGTATGCTGGTGGAAAAGATACGTTTCCGGATTACGGATATTACCCAAAACGGATTGGATTATCTGTGGACAGGAGTGCACAATGTTGTAATGCTTCAGGCAAGCGTGCCATGGATGTTGTTTATTTTTGGGTGCGAGGGATTCTGCCTGATCGGTGGACTATTGTTTACGCTCATTGGAAAACATGATTATGGATCAATGCTGATGTCCGCAGGATTTGGTCTGCTGCTTTTGATGATGTTTCTTTCTGCATGGCGTTTTGGACTGCCACATATCATGGATGCAAGCCGGTGCAGTATCTACGTCGCTTATATGATACCGGTAGCGATAGGACTTGGAATGGACGGTATGGTAACATTGGTCTTTGGATTTTTTAAGCGGAATATCTGGATGAATCTTGTTTCACTGATGACGTCAGCGGCACTTGCTGCGACACTTGTCAATGGAAATCAGATCCGTACACCGTCAATATTGACGGCACTGCAGTCGAATGCGGCGATTACCTGTCTGGCAAATATAAAGCGGGAGAACGAAAAGTATAAATATACAATCTGTTCTGCGAATGATGAACTGCGAATGATGGAAGATTATGCACGTCATGAGGAAACAATTACATTTTTACGGAGTATGGAAGGAGATGCGGTCAATGGAAATCTGACGCTGCCGACAGACCGCGTATATTTCTTTATTGAGAAGATACCACTTGATTATACCGTGGCATATGAGGGAAGCGGACAGCTCATTTCAGAAGAAGGAGCAAAAAAACCGCTGCCAACAGCAGGAGATATTTCGGTTTATGAAGGTGAAAACCGATGGATCGTAATGTCAAGAATGTATTACTGGGCACAGGCATTTATGGAACTGTATGGAAAAGAAATGCAGGTGTATTATGAAACAGATGATTTTATCTGCTATGTGGTAGAACAGAATACCTACAGTTTATATGATTTTTCAATCGATTATGGATATAATTGACAGAAAAAATAATGGCTGCAGGATGAGATGGATTTGGAAAGGAAAATGTGATGGTATCCCGAAGAAATTTTGCTGCAATCACGATCATGTTAATTATTTTACTGTTTATGTTTCAATTTACGGGTGTGATGAAGGATAAATTAAGTAAATATGGGATCAATGAATACAAGGAAAGTGCCACAACGGAACTGACAAAACAGGATATGTATCTGGCATCCGGGCAGAATATACAGAAAACAGCAGGTGTGCTGTATATTGGAAACAGTGAGGCAGTAAAGAATACCGTAAAATGGTGGTGTACATATAGCAAACGTGAATTTCAGACAGCGGACTCTTTTGATGGTATCGTGTCGGAAGACAGCAGGCTGCCGGATATTTTGGTTTTAGATGGAACCTGTCTGAATACCAGGGATAATATAAAGGCGGTCAGTGATGCAGCCGAAAAGGGAGTAAATGTTATAGTTTCAGGACTGCCGGATGCAGAGGAAATTGAGAAGAACGACCGTTTGAGAAAGCTGTTTGGAATCCGATATGTGGAACAGAATGAAGTGACACTTGACGGCATACACTTGTTTGAAGGATTTCTGCTCGGCGGGGAAGTGATCTATCAGGCAAAAGATGAGGAAGAAGAGAAAAATCAGGATATGGATCTTAAAATTCCATGGTATGTGACGGGGGAGGGCACAAAAAGTTATATGGTCGGAATACTCTCAGATGTTCGGCCGGACAGCGGAAGACAGCCTGCCATTATATGGAGAAACGGACTGGAAAATGCCTGTGTGTTTTGCATTAATGGAAATTATTTAAAGGATAATTCCGGTATTGGCATTCTGGATGCAATGATGGCAGAATCGTATTCGTTTGAGATTTATCCGGTGATCAATGCACAGAATCTTGTGATTGCAAATTATCCTGGATTTGCGTCGGAAAATGAAAATAAAATGGAAAAAATATACAGTCAGTCACAAAAGGCATTATTTCGAGAAATCATCTGGCCGTCGCTGGTCGCAATTGAACGAAAGATCGATGCAAAACTGACCTGTATGATGACACCGCAGTTTGATTATGGAGATGAAAATGAGCCACGGGAGGGAGAAGTGGCATATTATCTGAAATTATTGAAAGAAGAATACGGGGAGGCAGGACTTTCATCCGGCAATGTATCTGGAACCGGGCTGTCGGAAAAAATGGAGAAAGACGAAACGTTTTGGAAAAAAGAGGCACCAGATTATTGTTTTCAGTCATTATACCTGCAAAATGAAGACGAACTGGGGGATGCTTTGGAATGCGAGGAACTTGATGGAATAAGGACGATTGTAACCAGGGAATCACAGACCAGCGACGAACCGATCGTTTCCTTTGCAAGGGAAGAGGTGGCACTGCAGCGTGCTACCGGAGATGGTGTGAATCATACATTTATGGATGATTTCAGACAGAGATGTATCCAGACCGCATTGGGGTATTCGAATACGGTATGGGATCTGCTTGCAGCAGCATATCCGGAGAAAAAGGATGATGCGTGGGAGATCCTTTCGAAGGAAGCAGCGTCTAATATCTGTACTTATCAGAAACCGTTTACGGCATTTGATGAGACAACGATCTCAAAGAGCGATCAGAGGATAAGGAGATTTCTGGCACTTTCTTATTCAGCAGAATCTGAAGATAATATGATTTCCCTGCATGTTGACGGATTAGAAGAGGAAGCATGGTTTTTACTGCATACGGGAACACGCGAAGCAGAGGATATACAGGGAGGAAGTTTTTCTGTAGTGGAGGATGGTGTTTACCTGATCTGTGCAGAAGAGGATGAGGTAAAAATCCGGTTGAGTGAGGAAGAAGAAAAGCAATTGTTTTATTACGAGGATTGAAAATGAAAGTATGTATTGTAGCAGAGGGATGTTATCCTTATGTGGTGGGCGGTGTTTCCAGTTGGATCAACAGTATGATAAAAGCTTTTCCCGACATAGAATTCGTGGTGCTTGCGATTGTGGCAAACCGTTCATACAGAGGAAAATTTGTTTATGAACTGCCGGAAAATGTGTCGGAAGTTTATGAGCTTTATCTGGAAGATTATGACTGGGTAGAGCAGGAAAAAAATAAAAAACTGCATCTGCGTCAGAATGAATATGAGGCACTGCGGTCATTACTTTTAAACCGGGATGTTGAGTGGGATACGTTGTTTACGTTGTTTGAAAAGAAAAATTTTTCATTGAACGCGCTTTTGATGGGAGAAGATTTTTTAAATGCTGTGCGGGAATGTTATCAGCTCAGATATCCACAGGTTGTTTTTTCTGATTTCCTCTGGACCATGCGTTCCATTTATCTGCCACTGTTTCTGACCTTGAAAATGGAACTGCCCGAGGCGGATCTTTATCACTGTGTTGCGACCGGATATGCGGGAGTGATCGGAAGCATGGCAAAAAAAAGATATGGATGCGGACTAATGGTTTCGGAGCATGGAATTTATACCAGGGAGCGGGAGGAGGAGCTGATCCGTGCAAAGTGGGTAGGCGGTATCTATAAAAATATCTGGATCGAACAGTTTAAAAAAATGTCCCTGCTCGCATACCGGTATGCAGATCAGGTAACCTGTCTTTACAAGCATGCCATGGAACTTCAGATCGAACTCGGATGTCCGGCAGAAAAAATAAAGATCACACCGAACGGTATTGATGATCAGAGATTTGTCAGATGTCTTGAAGAAGAGAGAAAAGAAGATGACACCATCAATATCGGAGCGGTGTTAAGAATTGCGCCGATCAAGGATGTCAAAACGATGATAAGAGCCTTTGCTTATGCCAAGAAAGAGGCACCAAAACTCGCATTGTGGATCATGGGACCATCCGATGAGGAAAAAGAATATGCCAAAGAATGTTTTGAACTGGTGGATCTTCTTGGCGTGGAGGATGTGATCTTTACCGGAAAAGTCGATGTGACAGAATATCTTGGGAAGATGGATATGACCATACTCACAAGCATCAGTGAGGGACAGCCACTGACGATCTTAGAGAGTTTTGCGGCAAAAAAACCGGTGATTGCAACGGATGTAGGCAACTGCAGGGGGCTGATCTACGGGGAAGGCGATTCATTTGGGGAAGCCGGGATCATTACACATATCATGAATGTGGAGGAGATTGCGGCAGCGATGGTAGATCTGGCATGCCACAGAGAAAAGAGGATTGGCATGGGAAAAAACGGATACCGGAGACTAAAGAGCCGGTATCTTGTGGAGGATATGAAAGAAACATACCGGCAGATTTACCGGCAATTTGAGGATGAAGGCAGAGTGCAGGGAAAGAAAGGGGATGTGTGATCTATGGCAGGAATAGGCGTAAAACTTCAGAAAATTTATGACAGGCGCACGATCCTTGCAAATCTGGCAGGATTCGGTTACAGTACCATGGTCACGATCGCACCCATGTTTGTCGTGATCGGAAATGTGATGTTAATGAGCCATTTTCTTGGATACGAGACAGTAGGGTATGCGAGAAGAGGATTATTTTCAGGCACGGTACTTTATATTTTTATATTTTCCCTGCTGGTTGCGGCACCGTTTAATGCTGTATTATCGAGATATATGTCCGATATTATTTATGAGGAAAAGTACGAAGATATCCTGCCATGTTATGATGTCGGATTATTTTTAAATATTTGTTTCGGGTGTCTGTTTGCAATCCCGTTCTGTGTCAGAGAGTATCTGAAGGGGCAGGTGGATCTGGTGTTTGTGTTTACCGGGTTTTGCGGCTTTATATCGCTTCTTCTGGTATTTTATTCCATGCTGTATCTGTCGATCTGCAAGGACTATCAGAAAATATCATTATTTTTCCTGATGGGTATGGCAGCGGCATTTGGGCTTGCGTGGCTGCTCGTGAAAGTGTTTCACAGGGACATCATATACAGCATGCTTCTTTCACTTACGATCGGATTTTTCCTGACGGCGGCGATATCAGCGGCAACGATTAAGAGTTATTTTAAAAGGAACAGCCGCCAGTACCGCAAGGTGCTTCATTATTTCAAAATTTACTGGCACCTTATTGCGACAAACCTATTGTATACGTTAGGATTGTATATACATAATTTTATATTCTGGACGACGGACTTAAAGATGACGGTGGCACATACGTTTGTCTATGCGCCTGCATATGATATGGCGACCTGTCTGGCAATGTTTACGAATCTTTCGTCGACCATCATTTTTATCAGCCGCGTGGAAATGCATTTTCATGAGAGGTACAAGGCATATTCGGAGGCTGTTATCGGTGGCAGATGGGAAGATATCAATAATGCAAAAAACAGAATGTTCCGCCAGCTTGCATCTGAACTTATGAATCTTGTGAGAATCCAGTTTATTGTCTCGGTCGTGCTTTATCTGCTCTGTGTGATATTTTTGCCGGGAATGGGCTTTTCAGGACTTGTGATGCAGATTTATCCGTGTCTTGCAGCCGGTTACTTTATTCTTTTTTTGCTGTATGCGGAACTGATTTTTCTGTATTATTTTAATGATATGACAGGAGCACTTTTAACGGCGGTCTGCTTTTGTCTGGGTACGTTTTTTGGAACGCTGTTTTCAAAACAGCTTCCTG
>OLQT01001423.1_pt1 | contig 14741 bp, 13 predicted proteins | sample 1672651 | NCBI WGS metagenome assembly OLQT01 (sample SAMEA3136709, study PRJEB25190) | human gut metagenome | biome: human gut; feature: human-associated habitat; material: faeces | place: Austria | collected 2013 | reverse complement strand
ACAAAATATTTTTAATAAGTTAAATAATAACCAACGACTCGTAAAACCTCTATTAAACCAATCGGATTGCGATACTGTCCAGTTTAGAGGTAAATCAATGCCCTCAATGTACGCATCTACATTTGAATTTTTGTCAGCAGAGATTTTCGGAAGAGATAAAAGATTTCAAGTAGACGGCAGTCTGTTATCTGCAAAAAATATTGCAGCTGCAATAAAGCAAGTATTTAATTTTAATATGGTGTTCGGACCATTTAAAAAGTCTATGGTTGATAAAATTAAGTGGAAAAGTTACATTCCACAAGATATTCGTGAATATTCAATAAATAAAATAAATGAAGCTCGTGCCGACAGATTAAATAAATGGAAAAATTTTTTACAAGAACCTGGAGCTGCAAAAGGCTTATTTGATGAACCTGTTGATGAAGAGTTGGCCGCTAAAATAGAAAATAATAATGCATTAAAGTTGATTGTTTGGAATGCTGTTAACAGTGAAGTAAAAGAAAATAACAGGCATATTCCGGTTCCTTTTAATCAAAAAGCTTTGAAAGAAACTGTGAATTATTTTAATGATTTAGCACCTAAAGATAGGCAAGTTGCTTGTGCTAATATATCATTTTTGGACTATTACACACATCGCTTGCGTGATAATCTTTTGATGGATATGAATCTATCCGAGAATAATTCTGTATGGGTAAAGATTCCTTCAATTAAGCATGATCCGTTTAATAAAGAAGCAAATATAAAAAAGCTGGAAATTTTAAGCTGTAAAAACTGGTGTACAAGATCGAGCGTAGATAAGGCAGAGGCTGCACTAGAGGACGGTGATTTTTATATTTATCTGGAACGTAATAAAGCTAAGTTGTGGGAACCTCTTGTTGGGATGACTACTGCAAAAGGTAAAATAGACCAGATTCAAGGCGTTGAAAACAATAATATAGTTCCATTAAAATTGGTTGATGAAATAGAGGATTTCATCAATAAGAGTAATTTAAAATGTCATTCCGGTATATATGATGAAGGACCCAAAGCGTATCAGGCAATATTGATAAGTAAAAAGCTAAATGAGCAGGCCGGAGTATCAGGTAAAACATTTGCCAGAGCTATAAAGGAAAATGATACTCAAGCAATGTTTGATGCTCTCGGGGTAAAAAACCGGAAAGTTGAAGGAGATTTGTTAGAAATTGGAACCTATAAAACTTCTTACAATTTAATGCAGACAAGCGGTATTACTGTACCTTACTCTATGTTTGGACTTAACGAAGATGATTTACTTGCAGATGTTAAGAAGATTGATGGAAATTTTGTTTTGTATAACAAAAATCCGTTATATAATTCTTTAATAACGCATTTTCCTTCTAAGCTTGAAACCGTAACAGGAAAAATCGAATGTACAAAAAAACAGTATGAAAAGTTTGGCGAAGATATGCTGCGTGCAGTTGATGGAAAAGCTGACAGGATTATAGTGCATAATTAATTCTGGAGTTTTTCTATTCTTTTTTGAATATCCGGATGGTCAGACAAAACTTCCGGTGCTCCTGTATCTTGTCCGCTAAGAATTTTCAAGACCTGTACTCCTCCAGTCGTTCTGCCATATAATTCATTTAGAATTTTTGCGGCATACAAATCCGCTTTTGCTTCAACACTGCGTGAATATTTTAAATCGGATAAACTCAGCGTACCTTCAATAATCTTAGATGCTTCCTGATTGTTAGGGGAAACAATAGACATAAATATAATTATAGAAGCATTTGATATTCCTTTTCTCAAATTCATAAGATGGTCTTTGTTTTTATAATGCGCCATCTCATGTGCGATTACGAAAGTCAGCATTTCATCGTCTGTCAGACGTTTGTATAATTCTGATGTGATATAAATATTACCGTTAGGATAGCAGAGTGCATTCATCTGTGTATCATTAATAATATGTATGTCTAAATTAGAAGTTTTAGGAAAATCTCTGTCAACACTTAATACTCTGTTTCTAATATCCTTTATTTTCTTAGTATCAAAATTGTTATCCTGTGTTTCTGTGTTAATCATAGAGGACAAAATATTTTCCATCTGAATTTGTTTTTCAATAGAGAGTGATTTGATTACAAGTCCTGAACCAATGAAAGTAAACAAATAGACTAAAGCCAGTATTAATACTAATTGAATACAGGTTTGAAACAAATCCTTTAAAGGATTTGTTTCAGTCACATTTGTTTCGTCATCAATTAGAAGTTTTGCAGCTTCATAATCATAATTATTTTTTGTCATATTCAACAGCCGTTCCATAAGCAGTTATGCACACCTGCGACATAGTTTGTTCCGAAAGCATAACTGTTTCAATTTTTATATTCATAACTAAATCGGCGTTCATCCTGTATGCACTTTCTCGTATTCTAAGAATTGCTTCTCGACGGCCTCTATCCAGTACTGATTCGTAGGCGGAAACATTTCCGCCGAAAATATTTCTTAAACTTGCAAGAAATACTTTGAAATAGTCGCATCCTATTACAACAGAAGCAGAAACTAGTTTTGCATTTTTTACCGGTTGGGAAATGTTCACATTTTTGGAAAAGTTTATATGAGGCTGTTTGTATAATTTTACTTCTCGTTCACGTATACTTTTATAATGTTTTTTTTCTCTGGTTCTGCCAGTGAAGTAGCATATTATAAGAAGAGCTATTGCAATTAGTAAATCCATTTTTATTATCCTTGTGTTTTAGGCTGAATATCATCTACTTTTACTGCGGTACCATATGCATATACCTCCGCTGCTCCTGCTGCAATTGCTGATGTGGCATATCGAACATTGATAACAGCGTTTGCACCCAGTTTAGTAGCCTGCTGAACCATTCTTTGAGTGGCTTCTTTTCTGGATTCTTCCATAAGCTCAGTATAGCCTTTTATTTCTCCTCCGAAGAAATTCTTAAATGAGGCACAAATGTCTTTGCCGGCATGTTTTGCTCTTACAGTACTGCCTGAAACCATCCCTAAAAGACTTGTTATCTTTTTACCGGGTACAGATTCTATATTAGTCATTATCATGCTAAACCTCGCTTTCATGCTCTTTTGTTTATTACTAATTAATCGTAAATTATTGAAAATAGTAACTGAAAATATGAGATACGTCATCATACAGATATTTGATAAAAAATTTAGACTGACTTTATTGGTAGAATTACAAAAAAAATCGGGATGAGTGCTACGCACGTAGACAACCTGTCGGTCAGCATTTCGTTGTGATTACAAGTTGGTTTTGCGCCTCCAGGCTGACCTCAAGCGTGAAACACCAAATAAAAAATCGGGATGACAAGATTCGAACTTGCGGCCCCCGCGACCCGAACACGGTGCGCTACCAAACTGCGCTACATCCCGATAATGTTTTTTATTCGGTGTAGCGCACCTACGGTGCTACCTCTCCTCGAACGATACTTAATCGTTCTTGTCGGCAGAGTCAAACTGCGCTACATCCCGATTTATATACTCTATTATGAACCGTCAAATTTATAAATCAAGCTTTAATTACTGTTAAGCTTTTGAATAAGCGCATCTGTTATATCAACTCCGCCTGAAAAAACGCTTCTGGCATCCAGAATCGCATCCAGACCTTTTTCAAGCCGTATTTTTTCGGTTACTGCGTGTATACGTGTATAGACTTCTTCTTCACGTTTTTCCCGAAAAGCATTGAAAGCGTTTTCTCTGGCTTTTAATTCAACTCGTACTGTTTCTTCAAATTTCTTTTTCTGAACGGCAGATTCTATTTTATCAAATTCCTTTTCTTTGTTTAAAAGATACTGTTGTATTTCATTATTTTTAGTTTCAATTTCTCTAAGAGAAGTTTTTGCAAACTGATAATTTGCAACAACTTTATCATAATTCACATATCCGACTCCCCCTGCAAACACAGGTAAACAAGAGAGCAGCAGCAATAAAAATACTCTAATAACCATACATATTTCCTCCTCCGGTACCGAACGTAAAGTATCCGCCTTTTGAACCGTAATCACCTGGATTTGTAATAGGAATACCATAATCAACTGATACAGGGCCTACACCAGGAATATAAACTCTTAAGCCGATACCTGCTGTAATTGCACTCATAGGCCTGTCATATAACACACTTGAGATTGTAGGGTCAAACACTTTACCCGCATCAACAAAGAATGTTAAACGTATTCTCTGTAGAAAATCCCATTTTAACCTATCTACAAGCGGCAGCGGCGTTGCGAGTTCTGCCGAACCCATCAGGAATGCATCACCCGTACCAACGCCGCTCATTCTGAAACCTCTTACAGAATAAGGGCCTCCAAGTCTGAATGCCATAACTTCCGGTACATCATCTCCGTGTACGGTTACACCGCCTCTTGCAGTCAGAGAGAAGGACGATTTCTTTCGTACAGGGAAATACTTTGTAACTCCGCCGGCAATTCTGCCATTTGTGTTTTTAAAATCACTTAAACTTATTGCTTCGATAAATCGAGCATTAGCAATTACACCGCTTCTTGGAATTTCTTCTGAATCGAGTGTGCTGTATTTAACTCCCGGTGAAAGATTTACAAAGAAACCGCCGGTTAATTGTTTGGCTCTGTCTGCGATATTAAGGTTTCTTAAAGCATACATATGTGAAATTTTATCAAAGTCGCCTTCCGATAAACTTATATGTTCAATTCCCGCGCTAAAGTTTGTAGAAAGATTATTATAACCTCTAACTTTATGCTCAACAGCAGCATTAATACCGACTCGTCTTTCAATTGCAAGAGGAACCTGCCAGCTTCCCAAATCCCTGTAATAAAGCTTGCTTGTAAGAGAATTATCCGCATTCAGGAAATACGGCTCAAAGAAACTTAATTCAAGCTGGTAGTTCATACGATTTTTAATTGAAGCGTCGCTAAGCAGAATACCTGAACCCAAAATTCCCGAGAGAGTGAGCTTCTGTCCCCGTCCTAGGAAGTTGTTTTCGCTGTAGCTTACAGAGCCGAAAGCTCCTAAACCGTTATCAATACCGCCTCCGAGCGCAAGACTGTTAGGGCTGTCCTCTTCAACAACGACTTTAACGTTATATTCTCCGTCTGTTGTCTCACTCGGATATATTTCACGGTTAACCTCTTTGAATATTTTGGTCGAATAGACTCTTGATAAATCTTCTTTAAGGTAGTTTTCGTTGTATACTGTACCGGGCTGGGTTAGAATGTTTCGCGTAATTACGTAATCTTTGGTTTTTTCATTCCCTTCAATAAATATTTTGTCTATAACACCTTCCGTAATACTGAATATAAGATTTCCGTCATCGCTGTCGTCAACCGAATTTACACCTGCAAGAATGTATCCTTTTGTATGGTAATAATTGTTAATTTTATCGATTGCTTCGTTAATATTAGCAATATTTTGCGGGTAATTTTTGAGCGGTGTAACAAATGGCAGAAGCTCCATTGTGGAGATTACGGTATTCCCTACAACGGAAACCCCTGTTACCTTAATATTTTCTTGTAAAATAAATTTAAGATTAACAGTTCCATCATCGTTTAATTCCGGTTCAATTGCCATTTTGTCAGTAAAAAATCCGATTGCATAAATTCTCTGCAAATCTTGCTGTAAAAGTTCTTCATTAAATAAAGAACCTGCAATGGTTTTGATTTGGCTTTTAATGACCTCCGGACTGATTGTCTTAAGCCCCTCAAAAGTTATCTGGTTGACAATTTTTCCTTCTAAATCAACCTCATCAACGCCGGCCGTATAAACGGCTTCTTCTGCAGGAGGGGCGAAGAAGTCATTTTGTTCAGGGGGTTGTACCTCTTGCACTGCGGGTACATCATTCTCTGTAGTTGACGAAAAATATTCTGATTCATTTAACTCGCCATTATAGGGGGTAATCGTTTTAATAACAGGTTTTATTGTTCTGGAGGTATCTAAATAAAGTGGATTAATAAGTTTAATTGTTTTTGGAGCGCCGATTTGAAGATATGAAAAGTCTGTATTGGAGTATGAAGGAGAGCAGCCTAAAAATGCCGCCAGAACTAAGATGACAGCCTCGTGTCTAAATTCTCTCCTCTTATTTTTTACCTCCATGCTATCCTTTTTCTAAATATCCGCCTCCGTTAATGATAAAATTGTCTGGTAAAATCCTTTTGAGTCATTAGCTGCAAAAGAATTTTTCAGCACATTAGAACCTATATTTACTGTAACGTAGCTTGTGCCGTTTTTGACAAAAACTTCGTACTTATCTCTTACATATTTATTTTCAGCGCCGGTAACCGATGTAACAGGATATGCAACAATTCCGGGACTGTCTTTTGGCAGAGAGCCCATTTTACAATTTGCGAGAGCTTGGCTTTTCGGGATTTTGGCAAGGTTTGCAAACGCAATGTAAACCTGTCCGCCTTGTTCAAACATTGCATTTTCCTGTCCGGCATCAGTAACAGTATTTGCTTTTAGATAAAGTTTTTTAGTTTCAGAACTGTTTGTTATTACCTTAAACTTACTGCACAGCGGAGCATAAAGGTTTCCGGTTCTATCTGTAATATTTGCAATGAGTACAGGACTGAGAACTGATTCTACTTTTACAAATTCTGGAAGCAGTATACTGAAATCTGCACTTGCACTTTCGGCAAATGCAGGCATTAAGGCTGATACCATGGTTATAAACAGCGTTATTAATTTTTTCAAAACTATATCCCCGTATCCAGAATAATGCAGTCAGGAATTTTTACTATAATCCCCCAAGTCTATAGTAAAGGATATATGGCAATAGGGCTAATATGTTAAGATTGTTTACAAATCGTACAAGGCATTTCCGGTGTATTTATGCTGCCGTTATTATTGTAAGCATGAGCCATACAGCCGCTGTTGCAAATCACATTGTATTTGCAGTTTTTACATTTCATTTTTTCTAGTAATCTCTTTTGGAAAAGTATATTATTCTCTCTATTTTCCCAGATTTCTGTGATTGGAGTTTGTCTGATATTTCCCATAAGTGCGTTTTTACACCCTTGAGCCTGCATACACATATAAACACTTCCGTCAGAACGGATACTCAGCCTGTCATGGCAATTACAATTACGCGGAATAGGAATTGTGTATTTTTCAAAAATCGGTTTGTACTTGTCTTCTTCCAGAATTTCGCCGATACCAGGTATGCTGAATAGCTCTATGCTTGAGAATAGACCTGCTATAAGCTTTGTTTTGCAGCTGCTTGTATCTAATTTATAAAGCCTTGATGCAAGAAGCATTAAATCCCGATTTGAAAGTATTAAGTTTTCATGAGATTTGTTATAGTAATACATTCTGCCTGCTACAAAGCAGTTTACTCCAAGCTCATTGCTTAATTTGTATATTTCTTCGATTTCGTTGTAATTAACTGTATTTACAGTGCAGGAAATTGTTATTGTAATATTTCTTTCTGCAAGCTTTTTTATGTTGGAAATAACTTTTTCAAAAAGATTTGTTTGTCTGATTTTTTTGTAAGTTTCGTGTGTTGCGCCGTCTAAACTTATCTGCATACCGTCAATATAAGGGTTTAACATTTCTGCCAGACAATCGATTTGACGGTCATTTAGTAATGCCGCATTTGTAGCCATTTTGACAGAAATATTGTTTTCTTTAAACTTCCGTATTATATCCATTGTGTCTTTGCGTAGGAAAATTTCACCTCCTGTGAGCAGTATTCCTGCTATTCTGAAATCATTAATCAAACTGTCTGCAAGATTCATTGCTTCTGATGTTGTAAGGTCATTCTGTGCAGAATATTCTGTATCATTGTACAAACAATGAATACATCTGAAATTGCAAGCAGAAGTCAAATCCCACCAAGCAAAGAGCGGAGTTGAAAATAGAAAATCATCAGGTGCCAGACTTTTGATGTAATTAGAAAATGGTCTAATCAGGTTTAAGTCTACAGACTCTGCACTTTCCGGCTGTTTTGAAGTGAAAAAAGTGTTGTCCAGATAGAATCTTATTGCATTTGCATATTCTTCATCAATTAATTTCGTCAAGAAATTCCTCCTTGAGCAGACTTTCAAAAATATTTACGAGTTTTTCCGTAAGAGTTTCTGACGAAACATCTTTGTTATTTTCAAGAAGTATTTCAAGAACTTCTTTGACAGAGAGCGTGCCGTCCAGAGCTGCAATAATTGTGCCTGAAGTATAATCTGTGTTTATACAGGCTTTATTTCGGGCATTGTAAAAACAATAGCCCACTTGCGGCTCAAATCTTTTGAGCACGGACGGTGATAATTTTAATTTTTTGTTAAGCATATTAGCAGTTGTAAAGATCTGGATTTACAATACTCCATTGCACAGCATCATCGCATGACATACCGCCTGCATTGCGTTTGATGTTTTTAGCATTAACAGGTTCTGAAATTGCAAGACCTGCTAATGTTCCGTATAGAGCTACCTGTTGTAATTTTTTCTGAGCTGTTTGGGAAGCCTTTTTAGCCATCGGCTTGTAAATCTGATTGGTTGATTGAATTCTTTGTACTAACATACACACCTCCTTTTCCCAATTATATTATGTAATAGGTGCTTGTCAACGCTAGCAAAAAAAAAATATCATTGGTTTTAACAATATTATGAAAGTCATCAAAGTTAACTATGTTAAAAAAATTGAAAGTTTAAAACTGATGCAGAAACAGCGCCGTGTGTTTGCAGAAAATGTATCAGATAAAATTTCATTTCGTTCTAATCCTGTAGAAACGGGGAAGGTTCTGACTAAAATTGTCGGCAGCTTTTCAAAAGAAGATTTTATCAAAGTTGAAAAACTTATTTCAGAGCTAAAAAATCTAACGTCATCAGAGCTTATAGGATTAAAAAATAATCTCATTAAACAAAATACAGACAGGCTGAAAGCTGCCGGAATGCAGTTTAAGATTGATAATAACAGAGAACTTTGCGGGTATAACAATCTGCTTGTTACTTCAAATTTAAAAAAAGAGTTGAAACAAAATTCTCTGAAACTATTTGCACTTAATAAACTGCTTTTTTCTGCTCAGCAGATAGAAACTTTTCCCCTTGCGCAGAGTATATTTGAACATCCCGTAGACAAGGCTCTCAGAATTACAGGAGATTTTACAAAAGAAGATATTTTCCGGATAAAAAATAAAGAGAAAAAATATTCTGAGCTTGAGGTTAACAGGATTTACGAAAACAAGACCTGCTTGATAGATAAAATAAAGACATATTGTACAAAAAAAGATTTGTCCGAAAGGGATTTTTCAGCGCTTAAAAAACTTGCGATAGAGTATACGGCTCTCAATAATGTGCAGAAACAGAAAGGGCTTTTTACAAAAGATTTGGAGAGAGTTTTGAATGCTTCTTCAATACCTGCTGATATAAAAAGCGGTGATTTTATAGACGGGCTTGGGGTGGTTACAGACCGGCTGGAAGTCGACGGCAGGGACTCGGTAATTGTACTTTCAAATATAAATAAATCTCAAATGCTTAAAATGTATGACTTAAAAGAGTTGAACCGAAGGCTTGTTGACGACGGTTCCGATTTAAACACAATGAACGAGCGCGCAAAAGAGTTGATTCAGGGTGAAGAAAAAAGCTCTATGGCACAGGTGCAGTTTACGCCTCTTGCGCCGGAATATCTGGAAAAGCTTACGGGCATCAAAGAAGAAAAACAGAGTTATTATGTTGGTGATTTTTTGAACTATGATACAAAGAAAAACCCGAAAGCTGCAAAAATTATTGCATTGCGCCTGTTAAAGCTTTTCAATGACAAACAATATTTTCCTGTCTATTTAAAGGCTCACGCTTACCACGGAAGCAAACACTCTCCGGTAAATTTCTACAGGTATTACGGCCTGACCCCGATTTCGCATACAGAGGAAGAAATCGAAAAACTTATATCTCAAAATAACGGAAAATTTCCGTATGAAATTCCGGTTTACTTTTGCCTGAGAAATTTTGATGCTATAAAAGACAGGTTTTCAAGCTGGCTGAAAACACTGGGGAACGGTTTCAAGTCCGGTTGTGTGCTATCCCGCACACGACCGGACTTTCACACACCTTAAGGTCGGATTTGAAAAATCTCAAAAATTTGTCAATTTTTGGATTTTTCTGCCTCCTCCTATCTAAAATGTCTGTAATCCGACATTTCGTTTATAGCAAGCATATCTGCAATTCTTGATGCTTTTTTCTGTTCTTTTGTTATTAATGCATTAATACCAATTGACGGCAGAATGCTCAAAAGAATTGCGCTCAAATATTTGCTGAAATTTGATGCCATCTCAAGCTTCGAATTTGATTTAACACCTCTGGTAAGGTATTTTGTTCCTATAACAACACCGATACCTGTAAATAAAAGCGATACGGGAAGTGCAATTGCCTGTCCGAGAGCCTCAATGCTTTCCGAATACTTTTGAGATTTTTCATCTACTTTATTGAAAGTTTTGAATGTATTTCTCTGTAATGTCTGCGCATCTTTCATCTGTTCAGGCGTAAGTTCAAGCGTCTCAATCGCTTTGTAGAACTTTTCTTCCTGTTTTGCAGTTGTTTTTTTGTAGTTGTTGTATTCTTTGTTATTTTCCCATGCGTGAGCGAGGAATTTGAAAAGCCCTTCTTTTCTATCCTGTATGACATTCACGTCTTTCAAATCAGCGATGTTTTCATCAGCAACATACACGAGTTTGGACGGATTGTTGAGTAAATCCTGTTTGATTTTAAATCTTCCTACTCTTGATGCCTGCTTCTGGATTTGTGCGGAAGCGATAGAGAGAATTACAGGAATAATTGCTGCAACAATTTGCGCTATGGCTGTGATTTTTCCTTCGGACTTAATTTTCATTGCCTTAAGAGCCTTGCTTAAAAGTAAGTTGAACAATGTCCCGAACCCAAGCGTTCCGACTACAAGTGCCTGTGTTGCGAGTTCTGCATTTTCTGCATAATCCTGAGAAGCAATATCGATTTTTTCAACAAGTTTGGTTAAAAGCTGCTGGTCTTTTTGGGCTTTTAAGATTTCTTCAGGAGTCATTTCATCATTCATATGTTTTTCGGCTTCCAGAAGCTCTAAATCAAATTGTTTTTTATGAGCTTTATACTCTCTGCTGTCTGTTGCCATTTCTCTAAGCGTCTTAAAACCGTTTGAAAAACTGAACGGAGATTTTTTCCTGTTATCAATTACAATATTCTGCGCTTTTTGTTCTGCTTCTTTTATTTGTGCTTCTGTAAGTACGGCAAAACCCTTAGGATTTTTCAAATCCTTTCTCATAGCTTCAAATCGTCCTCTTCTTGACGCAGCTACTTCTGCTTTTGCAGCCCAGGCATACATAGGAAAAGCCGCAATCATACCTGCCAGAGCGCCAATTCCTAAAGGAAGCCCCTTGCCAATGTATTTGGAATATTTATTTTTGCCAAAATGCTTTATCAGGAAGTTTTTAACCGGTTTGAGATTGCCTATAACAGCACCTGCGGCAGCACCGCCGAAAATCGCAGCATCCAGACCGTAACCTACTGCTGTTTCAGTTGCAACTTCCATATCCTCGGCACGTTTCTGCGAATATTCGTCCATAACATCTATTGCACGGATTAAAACTTTTCCGCGCTGTATGTCGTTCTGGTCAATACTCTCGGGATGTCTGCGAAGGTACTCCATCCTCTTGCTCTCAGCTGCATCACGTGCATATTTCCAGCCCGGATAGGCAGGTTCGTATTTTTTATAAGCTTTATAATCACCGAATGCAGACACGTTTTTTTACCTTCTTGTTACAATGAAAACCCATAATACAATTTTTTGCTAGCAGATTTATAAATGTTTACAATTCTTAATATGATTATGCACGGCAAAATAGTAATAAGCGTCTAACCCTTGTCAGTACATGGTTTTCTCATGTAAATTTATATTAAATTTGCTCGCAAGAACTTTACATTTGTTTCTATTTAAAATAGTATGTTAGTATAGTGGTATAGTATAGATAAAATAGAAAAAAGAGGAATAAACGTGGACAACTTAGGACCGGATATTTTTGGAAGACGTGATATTGAAAATATTCAATCATCAGATAATATGGAACAGCAGCCTGCTCCCGGTATTAACCCGGCAAAGATTAAAGTAATCGGTGTTGGCGGCGGCGGCGGAAATGCTGTTAACAGAATGATTAAGTCAGGTTTGACTGGTGTTGAATTCTGGTTAATGAATACAGATTTACAAGTATTGAATTTTTCAACTTGCAAGAATAAAATTCAGCTTGGTGCAAAATTAACAAACGGTCTTGGTGCAGGCGGAGAACCTCAGGTTGGTGAAAAGGCTGCTGAAGAAGCTCAGCAGGAAATCACAAGCGCAATCGAAGGTGCTGATATGGTATTCGTAACTGCCGGTATGGGCGGCGGAACTGGTACTGGTGCTGCTCCTGTCGTTGCTAAAATCGCTAAAGATTTAGGTATTTTAACAATCGGTGTTGTTACAAAACCATTCTCTTTTGAAGGTAAGAGAAGACAAAATCAAGCTCAGCAGGGCTTGGAAAAATTAAGAGAATCTGTTGATGCTCTTATTGTTATCCCTAACGATAAATTATTAGATGTTGTTGATAGAAGAGTATCTCTTCAAGAATCATTCATTGTTGTTGATGAAGTCCTCTTGAGAGGTGTTCAGGGTATCTCAGACATCATTACTATACCTGGTTTAATTAACGTAGACTTTGCAGACGTTAAGAGTGTAATGGCTGCATCCGGTTCGGCACTTATGGGTATAGGCCGCGGTACAGGCGAAGGAAGAGCTATTGAAGCTGCTAAGATTGCTATTAACTCTCAGCTTCTTGAAACTTCTATCAATGGTGCTTCCGGTGTTATTGTTAACATTACAGGCGGACCTGATATGACACTGCACGAAGTTACCGATGCTACAAACATTATTAATGACGCTGTTCTTGATGATGCAAGAGTAATTATCGGTGCTGTTGTTGATGATAATATTCAAGGCGAAATCCAGATTACTGTTATTGCAACAGGGTTTGAATTGAAGTCGCAAATGCCTATTGAAGAAAAAGTTGAAAATCGTTCAATCAGCGCGGCTGAATTCTTCTCTGGCGCATTTAACAGCCAGCAGCAGCCTAAGGCGCCGACAATGTCATCATTCTCAGATATCCAAATTCCGGATTTCTTACGTAAGTAATATGTGTAGAGGTTAATATATAAAAAAGAGCCGTTGAAAAACGGCTCTTTTAATTTAGGATTAATATTCCTGCGTTAAGATAAGTGGCAAAAAGCAGCCAGATTATATATGGCACTAGAAGCAGACCTGAAAACTTTGATATCTTATAAAATTCTATAATATTGAGTAAAACAAAAATATCCAGAGCAATAATATCTATTAAAGCCAGAGTAGGATTATTCAGGATAAAAAATGACGGCGTCCAGAGAATATTTAAAACAGCCTGTATAATAAAATATGTATATCCTAAAACTTTTGATCTTCTTGTCCTTGTGACAGTAAAAAGAAGCAGGGCTGTGAAAATTGTTATATATAAAAATATCCATGCAGGCGCAAATACCCACGGGGGCGGTGTAAGTGCAGGTTTTGTGAGTGTTGTGTACCAGGTTAAATCAAGCATAATTATATTATGTTTGATTTAATTATTTTATGTATCGGAAATTCAGGCTATTTTTGAACAACAAAAGATATCCACTGATCCTGAGAAATAGTGTCTATGATTTTTAAACCTTCGCGTTCAATTGCTTCAAGAACAACAGTTTTTTTCTCATCGAGAATACCGCTCAAAGACATTTTTGCGTTATCTTTCATTATGTTTTTCAAATCGCCCATAATTTCTGCAAGAACATTGTGCAAAATGTTTGCGCAAATAAAATCATATTTATCAGTTAATTTATCAGCAGTAGTAAGTTCAAAACGAATTCGCGGAGCTATACCCTCCCCTTGAGGGAGGGTGAAAATCTTTGATTTTCGGGTGGGGTCATTTACGATAGATTTCGACCCTCCCTCAAGGGGAGGGTATGCTGGAAAGCCGTTTTTTTCTGCATTTTTCCTGCAAACATCGATAACAGTTTCATCGTTGTCACATCCGAAAGCAGAACTTGCACCGAGTTTCATTGCGTAAATTGCCAGAATACCTGAGCCTGTACCGATATCAGCAACTTTGTCACCGGCACTAAGGTGTTTTTCAAGAGCTTTCATGCAGAGCTGTGTAGTCTGGTGGGTTCCTGTTCCGAATGCGCAGCCAGGGTCGATGTTTATGGTAATTTCATTTTCTTTCGGAGTGTAATTAATCCAGCTTGGTACAATTGCAACTCTGTCTGTTACGTGTGTTACAGTCCATTTTTCTTTCCATTTTTTTGACCAGTCTTGATTTTCTTTTTCGTCAAGGGTAATTTCCCAGCTTCCGAGTTCTTCATCTGTAAAGCCGCGGTCTTTAAGGAGCTCTCTTTCCATTTTCAAAACTTCAGCAGGATTGGAATTGAGCTCTGTAAGGAAAACTTTTAAAGTTCCTTCAGTTGTTGCAGTCATTTCCAAATCTTTGTAAGTTTCTTCTGCTGTCACAACACCTTCGCATTCAAAATTAGAGAAACAAATGTCTGATACAATGTCCTCAATTGCGGGATTTATTGATATTCTTAATTCAAAATAGTTATTCATGTTTTCCTTTCGGGTTGTATTTTAGAAAAAATACGTTATAATAAGAATACAGGCAAGGGTAGCGGAAATACCCGAGCCCGTGTCCTAAATTATAGGACTTGGTACAATAGAACTAAAACTATAACTAGTAAAAGTTCTTTTTCGCTGATTTCAACTAGCATATTGC
>OLQT01001419.1_pt1 | contig 14760 bp, 18 predicted proteins | sample 1672651 | NCBI WGS metagenome assembly OLQT01 (sample SAMEA3136709, study PRJEB25190) | human gut metagenome | biome: human gut; feature: human-associated habitat; material: faeces | place: Austria | collected 2013 | reverse complement strand
GTAAGTGATAAAAAGAAGAATTATATCAAAGTCACCAAATTGCTAGTTAAGCCTTTAATTAAATAAAAGCCAACACTCTGAAAGGGTAAGAAAGAGTGCTGGCTATTGGGTTTGCTAGAAAAGGGGTGAGTTAGTTCCTCATCTAGTAAAACCTAGTATATCACTATGTAATATTTCTTGTAAAGCAAATGATGACAATTTTTACTATAATTATTTTTTGTTCTACAACATTAAATCAACAAGCAAATGATGTCGTAATAAATATATTTAATATGAAAAGATTTAATTAAATAATTGTACTACCATAAAAGACAATTTTTGTGATTTTTGCGGATTTGTTGTACCATACAAATCCAACGGCACCACCATTTTTAATCATCTTAAAAGCTTCTTTGTCAGTCAATTGAGTATAGTTTGATTCAACATCTGATTGATCCACATTACAAGTCCACAAATAAAATTCAGCATTATCTTCTAGTGTTTCTGATAGTTTGTACTTCTTAAATTCTGGATCATCACCATCATAATTTGCAGGGGCAGTTATAATTTGAGATCCATCTATTCTTATAATCGCTAGATAAGAACTAAAACCATTCGTAACATCCTCAGTATTATACGTAAGATTATCAAGGAATGCTTTACTCATGGTCTTATCCTTATCATCAAAAAACTCTTTAACATCACCATCAATATTCAAAAGAAGTCTTGATTTTTCATAGCGTAACACATGAATTGACATATCACCGGCAGGTTTCAAAACAATCTTTTTACTCTTAAAATCATAAGTATATTGATCATACAAATCCGAATCATTGATTGGATTTCCTTCATCACTATAATACGAAAAATGACCATCCTTACCAAAGTAGATCGTTTCAATACATGTAGAGTCATAGTGAATCCACTCATGATCTGTTAAAAAATCTGTTTTACCACATCCAACTAGCAATATACCAATCATTACAAGTGTAAATATTCTTTTCATATCCATACCTCTATATCTATTTTAAAACATTCAATTATTATTTGTTGAAAAAGATACACATCTCATAGATAAATATAAAAACAGATAGAAAGAAGTGCTTGATATGATAAATAAATTACATTTAGCCATGATAAAACTCTATGAAGGGGACGCCAAAAGAATTCAACATTTTTGTAAGGTACATAGTTACGCAAAATTGATTGCAGAAACAGAACATGTTGATGAAAGAACGCTATTTATTATTGAAACTGCAGCTTTAACACATGATATTGGTATTCATGTATGTAAGGTCTTCTTGGTATCGTTAACGAGACAAAGATTGCCTTGAGTGTAGTTGGTACAGACGAAGCTTATAAAAAGCTGTTTGGAATGCTTCGTAATGCTCGTCGAGCAGGGGAATATATCAACGCTTCTGCATACACATCCGATAAGGAGTATTTCAACTTCCTGTTGAGTATGCTTTTAACTTGGCAGTGGCTTGATAAACCGATTACGAAAGAACAGGCACAAAAGCTTTCAGATACTCTGTATGAATGTACAGGTGGAATCATCAATATGCTCATCTGGTTGTACAAATGGATCATGATTGAATATCTGGACAATCGGTCAAAAGGTACAATCGTAATCATTAACGAAAAGTTCATCAAGTCAGTCAGCAAGAAACACTTTGGTCAGTTGAAGGGAGCCATCGACATGGTCAATCAGGCAAAGGTTGAAGAAATGGAAGATGAACAGATTCTGATGCTTGCCGAAAGTGACAAGAACAAATACGAGATGCCAGAAACAAATGTTGAAAACTTGGCTTACGAAAGCAAGATGATTAACATCGTGATTGGCAAAGTCCATCAAATCTACACAGATGTAACATCAGACGATATTGCTCGCTATGTTCGACAAATCTTGGCAGAAGATGAATATCATCGTATGAAGCCGACTGAAGTTGCCAAAGAGGTAGTTGCCATCATCACAGGAAGTCCAACTCGTAAAATGAGAAGACCTTCATCAAAAGCACCTGCATCTAAGAACATCTGTGATTATATCTCGAATACCTAGAACAAAGAGACTCAATGTTTCTTTGTTTTTTTCGCCTTTTCGTATGTAAGCATTTTGATTACATCAAGGTGCATGTTACAATGTAAGTGTAAAGGAGGACATAGTGTATGATGTCATTAGATTGGATGGTTTACGCTTTAGGTGCCGTAGCTGTTGTTTTCTTGATTGCCATGTTCTTCAAGTATAAAAAGCACAATAGATATGCTGATAAATTTGAAGACACATATCCAGATGCAAAGTAAACAACTTCTAGACATGTTGTCTAAAACAATAATAACTTTTCTAGATTTTAAGTATGATAATTTTAGACAGGTATAAGGAGGTATAATAAATACGTATGTATTACTTATTATTCACTGTATATAAATGTCAACTTAAAAATGTACAGTTTTGATCATTTAAGAATGTACAATATTGACCACATCAATACCTGTTGTAGTAGATGGTAAAGATGTGGCCTTTTATCTAATAAGACATCGAAAGTAATCTTTCTTCTATTTTTTGTAACCTTTTTAAAACCTGTTTATATGGCTTTCCTAGACTTTGTCCATCAACTATTTGATATGGACCGATATAATATTGTATTTCCTCTAGATAAACAGAATATAATTCACAATATGGTCTTGATGCATTTATTGGTTCGCACATCATAACACATTTTTTGTTTTCCATATTGATGTCGAATAGATAATAATAAGTAAATGTATCTTCGCTGAAAAGAATTGCTCTAATATTATCTTTTTTGCTGTTTCTTGTTTTATTCAAATATTTAATTAGTTTACCGTTCATTAATCATTGCTCTCCTTTTTTATTAAATGGTCTTTTAATCTGTAAGATTTGCCACTGATTGAGATTACCTTGGCGTGATGTAAGATTCTATCTAAAATCGCATTTGCGATAATTGGATCACCAAATATATCATCCCATTCACCAAAGTTTATGTTCGTTGTGATGATAGTACTTTTCTTCTCATATCTTCTATCAATCAATTGAAAAAATAGCTTAGAGTCTTCTTTATCAATTGGGAGATAACCAAGTTCGTCAATAATCAATAATTTATATTTATTGAAATGTTTTAATCGATCGTCTAATCTGTTTTCTAATTTTGCTTTTTTTAGCTGCATAATCAAATCGTGACATTTAATAAAATACGTCGAATTTCTTTTCTTGGCAGCGGCAATGCCTATAGCTGTCGCCAAATGTGTTTTGCCTACACCAGACGGTCCAAGAAACACAATATTTTCCTTTTTATCTATAAATCCCAATGATTCAAACTCTAATATTTGTGCTTTATTTATTGATGGTTGGAAATCAAAGTCAAAATCTTTAACTTCTTTAATAAAAGGAAATGCTCCAACTTTGACCATTGCTTTGATTAGATTCGTTTTACGATGATCCATTTCAACATCTGTAAGTCTTAATAATCCTTCCGTAAAACTTAATTCATTAGCTGTTATAAAATCTATTACTTCATCCAAGCTTTCACTTGCTTTATTTAATTTTAGATATTCTAGATTATCTTTTAATCTTTGATACGTACTAATCATTTATACATCTCTCCCAGTTCTTTTAAATTGTTTTCCGCAAATTCCTTGATGCTTTGACCACTTCTCATTAAAGAGTATTCAGCCTTTTCTAGTGCGTGTTCTGCCAATTCTATTTTCTTTACGTTATCTTTGCTTATTTGATGTATTACGATAAGTTCTGTGTTATCATACACGTAAAGATAGTCATCGAAAGCCTGGGCATTAAGTACTTTGCCACAATATTTGATTGGAGTAGAATACTTCTTGCCACTATAACTCACAAATCCTTGCGAGTCGGCTTTAAGTGACAATTCTTTGATTTTATAAAGGCTTCTTATATTGTCTTGTGGTAAAGGTGATAAGAAGCCTTTTTCTTTTTGTAAGTGTAAGATCGGTATCTTACCAGTTTCGGAATGAAGTTTATTGTTTTCTCTGTCACATATCTTAGTGACCTGATTTCGTAATCCAACTAAATCCAATAAACCATTGTATGCGTATAATTCATCAAGTAATTTCATCGGAGCTTCCACCTTTGCTTTAACTTCAGGTTCACCTGCGATACATGGCTTCACTTCAAAACCATAATCTTTTGCGAATTGTGCGAATTTGTTGTTGATCTTACCCTTAGAATACTCAGTCCTTGGATCATCCATGACAGTTTTCATATTGTCGGTTCTTAACGTTTTAGGAACACCACCAGCCATTTCAAAAGCTGTATCCAGATGATGAAACAAGACTGTCTGAGTTTTGCTCATGGATAAGAAATATATCTTAAATCTAGAAAACGAATAAACTAAGGCAAAAACATTCAATGTTACTAGCTCACCAGTCTTTAATGTAATAGTTAATTCTTCTTTCCAATCGAGCTGCGCTTCTTCACCCATTCCCGTTTGATATGTGATTATATGTGCTTTGCTTTTACAATCTCTCTTTACTCCATTTACGGTTCTGTTTGTCTTGCCATCAAAATACGATTGAAATTCATTTCTTTGTGATATCCATCTTCTAAAAGAAGATTGAGCGCAATTTAAGTCATGGTTGTCGACTAAGTACTGCCATAACACACGTTTATAGAAGAACACCTGAACATCTTGTTGATTGAGCAAGTAATCAATAACATCATAATATTCATCTATTTTACTACCTCTTTTTCGAGTATCACATTTCGAATAACCATCAATATATTTACTGACAGTTCTACGATCGACACCAAGTTCTCTTGCGATTTCTGATTTATTCACTTTAATACTGCCTACCTCCTGTAATCGTCCCAATATAAAAAGATCATTTAAGGAACGTATTTCTACATTGTTGTTTACTTCTATGTTGATTAACACTTATATACCTCCTTGTAAACCTCAAGGATTATATCAAAGCGTAATCAGAAGTGTACATTCTTAAATGATCATTTATGTACATATTTAGATTATCATTTATATATTTTTTCCAAAAATAAAAGAATGTATTTCTACACTCTCTTACTTAATATCCAATTCAATAGGCTCATCCATCGTATCACTGACGTATTTGCCATTCTTTTTTCTTTGTTTCACACACTCTGTCAACAAGTATTCAATTTGTCCATTGACACTGCGAAAATCATCTTCTGCCCATGAAGCGATTTGATCATACAATTTTTTTGAAAGACGCAAAGGAATCTGTTTCTTTTCCATTAATACAAACTGCCAGAATTTACAACTGGCTGCGCATCATGGTTTCCACAAAGTACGACTAACAAGTTAGAAACCATAGCCGCTTTCCTTTCTTCATCCAATTCTACAACCCCATTTTCATTTAAACGATCCAATGCCATTTCAACCATACCAACAGCTCCATCCACAATCATCTTACGTGCATCAATAATCGCACTTGCCTGTTGTCTTTGAAGCATAACGGCTGCAATTTCTGGTGCATATGCCAAATATGTAATTCTTGCCTCAATAATTTCAAGACCTGCATCTTTCACCTTACTTTGAATTTCATCACGAATTCTAGAAGCTACTACTTCACTAGAACCTCTAAGACTTCCTTCATCGGCAATACCATCACCTGTTGTATCTACATTTTCAGCGACATCATAAGGATAAATACGAACAATATTTCTTAATGCACTATCACATTGTAAAGAAAGATATTCCTTATAGTTATCTACATTAAATACAGCTTTTGCGGTATCTGTAACACGCCACATCACGGCAATTCCAATCTCAACAGGATTTCCCAAACAATCATTGATTTTTTGACGATTGTTGTTTAAAGTCATGATTTTCAAAGATACTTTTTTAGAAGCCATTTCTACTGTTCCATTATTTTGCGCTTGAAAAATACTCTTCTTAGAACCATCATCCACATCTCCACTTTGATTTAGTTTTGTCTTTGCGGCAGGATTGACAGCCTGACAAAAAGGATTGACAAAATAAAATCCAGCATCCTTTAAAGTACCTACATATTTACCAAATAATGTCAAAACCAAGGCTTCTTGTGGCTTTAATACTTTTAAACCAAGAAATGGAATCCAACCAATGCATAGCCATACAACACCAATAATAAATAAAGGCCAAACGAATGCTGCACCTAGTATTGTCATCAACAAGGCTACAAGATATAAAACAATCCATATTATCATCATGGCCATGCCATTCTTTTTATTGCTTAAAACTTTTTCTGTCATATAAGCACCTCCACTATCAAAATGATATCATTTTGATATCTATTGTCAATAAAGAAAAAGATGGGAATGACCCACCTTTAAAAATTATAAACTTTTATGTAAAGTTTCAAGAACTGTCTTAAGATCATTGACACCCATTTGACCTGGAGCACTCGCCTTTTTAGCAGCACCAAATGTCAAACAAGAACCAAATACTTCACCAGCTAAACGAGAAATTACTCCCGTAGCTGCCATTGACATAGTGATGATTGGACGATCGGCATGTTCTTCTACCATTTCATTTGTGGCAGACAATAATGTCAATACATCCTTTTTTGATTGAGGCATAACTGCAATCTTAGGAATGTCTGCACCTTTTTCTTGCATAGCACACAAACGAGAAACAATTTCTTCTTTTGATGGTGTTTTGAAGAAGTCATGGTTCGACATGATTACTTTTACTCCATTTTCATGAGCTGTCGTTACAATCGTTTCAACTTCCTTATCTCCTGTATATAATTCAACATCTACTGCATCTACATAACCGCTTTTGGAAACTGCACAGTTTAATTCCACATAATATTCAGTAGATACTTCTAATTCTCCACCTTCTTTTTTAGAACGGAAAGTAGCTAAGACTGGAGTTTCTTTAAATACTTCACGTAATTCTTTAGCCATTTCTACTACAGATGCAGTATTTTCAACTCCTTCAAACCAATCCATACGCCATTCAATAATATCAGCTGGTGTATCAAGAATGATTTTCGCTTGTTCTAAAACATCTTCTTTACTCTTTCCACAAATAGGAACACAAATCTTTGGTACGCCTGCACCAAATTCAACATTTTTCATTGTTACTGTATTCATTTTTTATTCTCCTTTATTCATATTTTTTGTATACGCATCAACTGACTACTCCTCACCACAAGCAGTGAGGGTTCTTTGCTGACAACATTATGCAGCAATCATACATTATTTTCAAACTTTGGATTCCTATCTTTCTGTTGAAGCAGTGAACTCTACAGTCAAGCACTACATTTAGCACATAGATTGGATAAAATCCACTTCTTCTTTCCTTTTTTGATAGTTCCATCCTCATTATAGTTGCCTGGATTCATAGCTCTACGACTTCTGTCCATTTTCATTTAAAGAAATTAAAGTTAAACAACCCACAAAAGAAACGTATCATTTATATGGCAAACATCAAAAACAGATATATGCTTCCTGCTGCGCATTCATTCTGTAATTTCATTGTCCAAAACTCCAATATTGATTAAAAGAAGAGATCAAGTCGGTCTTTTCTTTTAGTTTTCATATTGAATATAGTTTCTTAAGAAAGCAATGCCAGCTTAAGCTAATGCACAACCAAGTCCTGAATAAAAGAAGGCAATAAAGATATCCGGAAAGATTCCAGCTGCTCTAAATCCAATTCCTCCACCCATCATGCAAGCCATGATCATATAGGCTTTTAAATCAAAGAAGTGCCAGAGTGGATGTATTGCTTCATATCCCAGAATTCGTTTTGTGTGTTTTTTGCTCATTTTGAAAAACATCATTCCAAATATATCCGTTTTCATGTTATCACCATTCCTTTTTAACTCTATTATTTTCATTTTAACTTTAGTATCGTTAAAAGTAATGTTTTTGCGTTAATTTACTTAATCAAATACTTTTCGAATGCCTTTTCTGCATCCAAATGTACAGACTTAAAGAAAAGAATACCCCATAGAACATAGGTTGGTATAGCGATAAGAGTGGATATGAAATAGGAAAGAATAGCTCCCAGGAATAGAATCAATGCATATGTAAAACATCGATTTCGCATATCCAAAGAAATAGATGCCTTATCATAGTTTTTTGGATGATTTAGTGTACTAAAACCAGAAACATACTTAGCTCCTTTTTCCTTTAATAAAGAGAAAAGAATCCCCACAATAAGAAACAAAACCCCGAGAACAATACATGCCATAAATCCAATATTCATAATTAGCTCCTTTCGGATAAATTGTATCACATCTTTTTTTGAAACAGCTTTCCGCTTTTTACATTTATTTTCATTTTAGAGTTGCCACTTACAAAGAAATGGTGTATTCTATGCGTATGAACACTTCAAGACATTATTACTTTTACTTTAAATAGCCCTGAGAAAAGCCATATGTATACGATGGTTATTTTAAGTTTCAGGGCATTCAAAAGGCATTTCTTCTTCGAAATGCTTTTTTTAACATTTAAAGTGCTGTTCTAGAAAAAGAGGAAATGATATGAAATACGGATTGATAGGTGAGCACTTGGGGCATAGTTTCTCCAAACAAATTCAGACAAGAATTGCAGAGATTGAGAACGTAAAAGATTATGACTACCAATTGGTGGAATTAGATAAAGAAGAATTCAAAGAATTTATGGAAAAGAAAGATTTCAAAGGAATCAACGTTACTATTCCATATAAAAAGGATGTCATTCCTTACTTAGATGAAATGGATGAGAGTGCTAAAGCTATTGGTGCCGTCAATACAATCATCAATGTAGATGGCAAATTAAAAGGGTACAATACAGACTTTGGCGGATTCTTATATATGGTTAAAGCCCACAACGTACATATGGAAGGAAAAAAAGTCTTGATTATTGGTAACGGTGGTGCATGTGCTGCTGTTAAAGCCGTTTGTAAACATGAAAACGCAAAAGACATTGTGATTGTTTCGAGAAGTGCAAATCGTGGTGCCATTAGCTATGATGAAATGTATACATCCCATTTAGATGCAGATATTGTCGTCAATACAAGTCCTGTTGGAATGTTTCCAAATATTGTGAATGCACCAATTGATGTAAGCTGGTTCCATAAATTAGAATGTGTATTAGATGTTGTATACAACCCAATTCTTACACGTTTATGTTTTGAAGCTCAAGAAGCAGACATCAAGCGTGTGATTGGTTTGGAGATGTTGATTGCGCAGGCAAAATATGCATTTGAAATTTTTGAAAATATGTCTTTTGATGATTCAATCATTGATGAAATCAAAAAAGAAATGTTGAAAGATCGTTGTAACATCGTATTAATTGGTATGCCAAGTGCTGGTAAAACAACAATTGGTAAAATGCTTGAAGAAAAGCTTGGAAAAGAATTTTTCGACTTAGACGATATGATTATTGCCAAAGCCGGCAAAAGCATTCCAGAAATCTTCCAAGAATCTGGAGAAGCTGGATTTAGAGCGATTGAAACAGAAGTTGCGATTGAGGCTAGTAAGATGAACAATAAAATCATTGCGACAGGTGGTGGTGTCGTTAAACATAAAGTCAATATGGACTTTTTACGTTTAAATGGAATTACGATCTTCATTGATCGTGATATCGATAAATTAATTAGTTCCGATCCAAATAGACCTTTATCAAATTCTAAACAAGCCCTTCAACAAATGCATAAAGAAAGATACCCATTGTACCAAAAATACGCTACTTATGTAGCTGTCAACAATGCGAATATTGATGAAACGGTTGATGATATTGTGAATGCCTATCACAGCATTTTAATTGATGCCGTTGCAGAGTAGCGAGAAGGTTTATTATCTTCTCGTTTTCATTTAAAAAAGGAGAAATCATATGGAAAATCAAGTTACTCAATTATTAAAAGCTATGGTAAAGCCAGACTATACGGCTTGTAGTTATGCCTTTATGCAGGATGGAAAAATTGTATGTGCCGATGCGATTGGTGTCATCGACAAAATCAACAATCAACCCATCACGACGGATTGTACATTTAATGTATGTTCGATATCTAAAATCTATTGTACCGTATGTGTTATGCAGTTAGTGGACGAAGGATTAATTCAACTCGAAGATAAAGTTGCAAATATTCTTCCTGAATTCACAATGAAAGATGAAAGATATAAAGAGATTACAGTACGCATGTGCCTAGATCATTCGAGTGGACTTCCTGGAACACAATGGAAACATTTTAGTGTGAGTACAACTTCTAAGTTTGACTATTATAGCGAAGTATTAAACTATTTATCAAACAGCACCCTAAAAGCAGATCCAGGAACTTACAGTACCTATTGTAATGATGGTTTTACACTCGCTGAAATGGTCGTTTCAAAAGTGCGTAATATGCCTTATGAAAAGGTCTTAAAGAAATATATTACAGAAAAGATTGGTGCAAAAAGCACCAATACGACATATACAATCAATTCAGATTATCCTTTAGTTTCTGAAGGTAAGAAACCAAAAGAATACTTTCCAATTCAAGGAGCTGGTGGCATCACTACTTCTATGATTGATTTATGTAAATTTGGACAAATATTTCTAGAACCTAATTCTATTATTAGTGAAAAATCAAAAGCTTTAATGGCTAAATCCTGGGGCACTACATTCCTTAAATCGGATCTTGGCGCCATTGATTTTGGCTTAGGCTGGGACTTAGTCAGACACCATGATCCAGACTATGATTTTGGTGATGGTGTTCTGGCAAAAGGTGGAAACAGTATGTTCTTTAGTTCAAGGCTGATCATTATTCCTAAATACAATGCCGTATTAGCACTTAGTGAAACCCATGATTGTGGACTCGATGTTCCTACAACTTTAATGCGCTTATTCAATACGTATTTAGAACCAAATACATATCCAGATTATTCAGGAATTTATGCCCATGCCTTTGGTTTACAAAAAATCACAACCATCAAATCAAGTATGGTTGTGCAAGATAAAACGGAAAAAGGCTGGCTCATGAGTAATTTATTAAATTATGCAGATGGCAAATGGACCAATGAAAAAGGAAATCAAATCTTCTTTGAAGGAGATTATCTTTTAAAGACAACAAGAAATCGTACGGTTGCGTTTGCACAAAAAGCCAAAAAACAAGAACTCAACTCAGTCTGGAAATCCAGATTAAACAAGAAATATATTGTGTGTGATACAACTTATTATGATATTGTCACAAATCAAATGTTATGCAGTGTTGAATTCAATATGACTGAGGATACACTATCATTGATTGTGCATGGCAATAAATCCGAACCAGTCATATCTGAATTTCCAATTGAAGTAATCGATGATACACATGCACAAAGCTATTTAAATACGCCTTGTAACGGTTCTAGAGATCGTATTGAGCCTTATTTTGAAGATGGTAAATTATATTGTGCAAGCTACACCTATATTTGTGAAGATGATATCGAACCATATAATTATCAATTGTTTGAAAAAGAAAATAAAGTCTACAAAATCAACAACACTTTAGAAGTCTTACCAACTATTTGTGAAAATCATCGAATTCTAGTATTAGACTCAAATGGAGATCTATACTACGATTCAATGGATGTCGAAGAATATAAACCAATTGAATCTGGATTTATCATCTTGGTTTAACCTTAATGTGGATGGAGGTAATATACTCCTCCACTTTTTTTGTTTCATGAATATCAATCAATAAAAATTCTAAGAATGGCCCATCAACTGCATAATTGTGTTCTTTAATCCAATCTTTCATTTTATTAAACAATTGATTTGTTCGATCATATTGGCCTGAATACGTATATGTACAATACATACCTTCATCTAGAATAAAGTCATGTTTTTCTTCTTGAGTTAAAATAAATACACTTGTATAGACGAATTCATCATTTTTATATTCTACAACACTGCCTGAATCCATATTTCCTAATACCGAGATATCTTCTTCCATCGATTCACTAAGTTTCGTTAATAAAAAGTCAATTTTTTCATCTTGATCAATTTTTTCTTTTAAATACCGACAATATCTTTTGGGATATACTTCAATCTTACATGTATCAAATTCCATATTCTGCGTACGATCTAAATCTATGATTCGAGTTTGAATCGAAAGTAGTTTCGTGTTCAATTCTTGAATCTGTCTTTGAATCAACTTCTCTTCCTCTTTTAAAAACACAATTGTATTATTTACGCTTCGATTGTCTAAATATTCCTTGATTTGATGTGTATCATACCCTAATTTTAAACAATCTCGAATAATGTTTAAAATATAGATATCATTCAGTGTGTATAATCGATAATTTGATTTTGATCGCATTGGACAAATTAAACCTACTTCTTCATAGTATCTTAAAGAGTCTGTTTTAATATTGTATAATTTTGCGATTTCATTGATTTTATAATACTTTTTCATATTGCCATCCTTGACCTTAGTATTATACCAAGGTTTACACTTAAATTGGTGATTTTATGTTGAAACAATATCTTAAATTTGTCATACCATCCATATGTTCGATGGTTATCTTTAATCTATATACCTTAGTTGACGGTATATTCGTTGCTCACTATGAAGGCGATACGGCATTAGCTTCCATAAACGTGGCAAGTCCATATGTCACAACCATTTTCTCCATTGGAGTCTTATTTGCGATTGGATCGAGTACAGTGATGTCCATTTATCGAGGTGCGAATGAAGAAAGAAAAATGCATGAAGTATTCACAATGAATACCATCACAATTTCATGTGTAGCTTTATGTATTGCGATTTTATCTTTTATAAACTCACATCACATTACAGAATTTTTAGGTGCCAATGAAGATGTGTTTTTTTATACAGATACATACATCAAAGTATTATCCTGCTTCTCCTTCTTTTATATTGTATCCTATTGTTTCGAAGTCCTTTTAAAGGCCGATGGCTTCCCCCAAAAATCCATAATGGGTATTTGTCTAGGAGCTGGCACAAACTTAATTCTTGACCCTTTATTTATGGGAACTTTTAACATGGGAATTGGTGGTGCTGCCTTAGCTACAGGTTTATCTCAACTTGTGACTTTCTGCTTCTTCTTTTATCATTTTTCGTTTAGCCACAAATCGCATTTCCATTTTGTGAAGGCAAACTATCCTTGGCATGAATATTCTAGAATTTTATCTTTAGGCCTCCCCGATTGTATTTCTGAAATCTCTCCAGGCATTATGATTACAGTATTTAATTATCGGATCAACCAATTACTTGGTACGGATGGACTTGTTACTTTTACTGTATTGATGTATATCTATAACTTAGTATTGATGGTGATGGTTGGAACCAGTCAAGGAACTCAGCCTTTAGTTAGCTATTATTATGGTCGAAGCGATAAAAATGCCGTTTCAACTTTTCATAAATATGCACGTGTTTTAGTCTCTTGTGCTGGAGTTATATTATTCTTAATTGTAGAAGTGTTTGCACCAAATATCACGGCTGCTTTTATTCCAGTAAATACAGAAAATTACTTTAATACCATTATAGCGCTACGTCAATTTAGCTTTGTCTTCTTGATTATGGGACATGTCGTGATCACAAGCGGCTACATGGTTGCTTTAGAAGAGCCAAGAAAAGCCTTTGTGCTTTCGATTTCTCGTGGCATTCTCTTTGTCTTATTATCTCTATTTGTTTGTACTACATTATTTAAGGAAAATGGAATTTGGATCAGTTGTACCGTCTCTGAAATCTTCTGTTTAGGTATTGCCCTATATGATTTAAAAACGCAAAGAAAAATATAAAAAAAAGGAATCAACTATACAGTTGATTCCTTTTTTCTTACTTTTAAAGTATAGCAAAAATAAATATTTTTTATAAGACTAGAAATGGATTAAAAAATTTTTTAGTATGAAGATGTGGTGATAAATTTTTTAAAGAAAGGGATGAGAATATGTGGTATACAGTTATCAAAACTTAACAAAAATTTTAATTAATCACGGAGGGAAATATTTATGAAGACAAACAAATTATTTAGATTATTCATGGCAATATGTATTTCATTTTCCTTAATAGGAGCAACATCCATTCAGGCACAGGAAAATAATATTAAAATTAGTGAAGATGGGTTTGCTATAGTTTATGCTGATTTGAATAATGAGTTAGAAGTAAAAATGGAAGCTCAAAAAGCGTTCGATGCAGGTGCGACAGTTGTAAAAGTTGAAAATAATGCAGTTAAACCTAGATCATCAGGATGGAACAGCAACTCAGCTACTTATTATTTTGGAGATGTTTTACATGGTTCCAAAGGAACGATTCGTTGTTATGTTGTTGCTGGCACTGGAGTAGATCATGTAACAAATTGTAGTTTTTCAGTAGAAGGGTGGGGAACTGGTTTTAGTTTGTTAGAAAGATATATTGTCAATAATAATACGATGAATGTTGCAGGTAAATGGAAATGTCTTCAATCAGGTTTTGTTAATGTAGTTTCTCCTCAATATTCTGTATCGTTATTTTGATAGTAATTAAAAAAAGATAGCAAGACAAATATGACTTTAAAAAAGAATATTTTAAATGTTTTTCTTGTGATAATGATGGTACTTTGTTTAACTTCATGTAAAAGTTCAAAATTAATGATTGAAGAAATAAATATAAATCAACTAGAAAAGTTAATAGAAAATAAAGAAGATTTTATATTACAAATTTCTTTAGAACAATGCCCTTATTGTCTTGAATTACGTTCAATTGAAGAAGATTTAGTTACAGAGAATAGTATTACGATATACGAATATACAGTAAAAACAAAAAATGATAGGCTTAACAGATACATTGGTGACTTGTTAATATAAGTGACATTAATGATGTC
>OLQT01001407.1_pt1 | contig 14817 bp, 14 predicted proteins | sample 1672651 | NCBI WGS metagenome assembly OLQT01 (sample SAMEA3136709, study PRJEB25190) | human gut metagenome | biome: human gut; feature: human-associated habitat; material: faeces | place: Austria | collected 2013 | reverse complement strand
CCTGTAGGCCGTCTCGGCACAACGCGCCCGAAAGGCCGCCAGAGCCACTGTGCCCTGGCGGCCGCCCGACTTTTGAAGCACTGTTTGTAAAACAACCAAAATAGCGAAAAAATAGTGAAATTGGAGTTTCGCTATTCAGAAGGTCTCTCTACCGCAGCTTCTTCAGGAGCGCCCAGGCGCGTTGTTTGTCGGCGGGGGTGTTCATCATGCCTTCGAAGTCTTGGAAGATGGCGGCGGTGCGGCCCATCAGGCGATTGTCGGCATCCAGGGTCACCGGTGTGCGGTAGGCGGCCGAAAGCGCCTCGGCGGCGAAGGCGTCGCAGGCCACAAGCGCCACGGGGTCGAGGCCTTCCACGATGGTTCGCACGTCTTCCGCGCCCAGCTTGCCCTCGGCGGTTTCCACGACCACCTGCGCCAGAGGGGCAGTGCCGAACTCCAAGCTCACCGCCGATTTCTCTAGGGCCTCCAAGGCTGCGTCGCCCAAAGGGGTCTCGCTCAGCACGAGCAGCGTGGAGGTTGGCGCGCCGGTCAGGTGGCTGCCGTACAGCATGAGCACCGATTCGCCCGTTACCTCAAAAATGTTACTTTTCACGGAAGAAATCACACTCCCTCTTGCGCTGCGCTCGCACTCGCGATAAAACATTCCTGTATATAGTAGCAAATTCCAAGGAGGCGCCCATGTGCACCAATGGAGTCAACACCGGCCAGCTGGAAATGATGATCGACCAGATCGACGACCACATTAAGCTCGAGCGCCGCCATGCGCACGATCTGGGGCATTTGGCCTCCGACGCCGGGTTTGCCACGGTGGGGGAAAAGCTGCATGACGTGATGCGCCTGCTCGACGAGGTGCGCGCCGCACTTGACGAGGCCAAAGAGGCCATGGAAGATGACGCGAAGGATGCCGCCGGCTTCACCGTCGCCCGCGTCTAGGCGGCGCGACCGATGAGCAACGACCTTGTTCGTTTCTCCGTGGCCATGCCCGAGGGGCTGCTCATGGAGTTCGACCAGCTGGTGGCTCGCCGCGGCCTGGCGAAGAACCGCAGCGAAGTGGTGCGCGATTTGGTGCGCGACGCCCTCGTGGAAGAAGAGTGCGCAACGCCTGGGGGCCTTGTCATGGGCACGCTCACCATTATTTACGACCACCACTCCAACGATCTGCAGGAGAAGCTGCACACCATTCAGCACGACTACTTCGACACCATCATCTCCACGATGCACGTACATGTGGACGAGCATATGTGCTTGGAGGTTATCGTCATGCGCGGTGAAACGGGCCTCGTGCAAAGCGTGGCCAACCTCATTTTGGGCACCAAGGGCGTGAAGAACGGCAAGCTGGTGCTTACCACCACGGGAAGGTTTATGTAATGGCAGACGAGAAGGTAATGCTGGGGCATGGTTCCGGCGGTTCCATGATGAAGCGCATCATCGACGAGGTGTTCTTCGAGGCCTACGGCACCGACGAGCTTCTGCGCGGCGATGACGCGGCGGTGCTGCCGGCCCTCGCGCCGGGTGAGCGCATCGCCTACTCCACGGACAGCTTCGTGGTGACGCCGCATTTCTTTCCCGGCGGCGACATCGGCCGTTTGGCGGTGTGCGGCACCGTGAACGACGTGGCCACCTCCGGCGCCCGCCCGCTGTATCTCTCCTGCGCCTTCATTCTGGAAGAGGGCTTTCCCATGGATGACCTGCGCCGCATCTGCGCTTCCATGGCCGAGGCGGCGCGCGAGGCCGGCGTACGGTTCGTCACCGGCGACACCAAGGTGGTGAACCGGGGCCATGGCGACGGCATCTATATTAATACGAGTGGCGTGGGCGCTCTCGCCGAGGGCGTGAACTTGGGCGGCGCGCAAATTCGTCCCGGTGATGCAGTGCTGGTGAGCGGCACCCTGGGCGACCATGGCATCACCATCATGAGCTGCCGGGAGGGCTTGAATTTCTCCGCGAACATCGAAAGCGATGCGGCACCGCTGAACCACCTCATCGCCGATGTGCTGGCCGCGGCGCCGCACACCCGTTGCTTCCGCGATCCCACGCGCGGCGGCATTGCCTCGACGCTGAACGAGCTGGCCGAGCAGTCCGGCACCGACATCACCGTGGACGAGGATGCCATTCCCGTGAAGGACGCCGTGCTGGGCGCCTGCGAGATGCTCGGCTACGACGTGATGCAGGTGGCCAACGAGGGCAAGATGGTCTGTGTGGTGGCCGCCGATGAGGCTGAGGCGGCGTTGGCCGCCATGCGGAAGAGTCCCTATGGTGACGACGCCGCCATTATCGGGCGCGTGACCGAGGCCGACCCGGCCCGCGGCCCCAAGGTGTTCCTGCGCACCGCTTTCGGTAGCACCCGCATCTTGGACATGCTCGTCGGCGAGCAGCTTCCCCGTATTTGCTAGTTCGTTACGCACTCCTTAGCCGCCCCCTGAAAAGTTTTCTATTTCTACTTGCGCTTTGGCTCTTTCATGGTATCTTGCGCAGTGAAGTAACGGGGGGCGGAAAGCCCCTGCTTCATAGACGAGGATTATCACCCGAGAACGAAGGAGCTTCCCATGTCTCATCCCGTAATTGAAGCTGACGAGTGCATCGGCTGCGGCATCTGCGTTGACGCGTGCCCCCAGGAAGTGCTCGAGGTCGTCAATGGCGTTGCCGACGCCGTGAACGAGGAAGCTTGCATCGCTTGTGGCGACTGCGTCGAGGAGTGCCCCATGGGTGCTATCCCGGAGATCGTCGAGGACTAACTCTCAATTTTCGGTAAGTGCGATTGAACGCGGAGTCTTCCGGAGTCTCTTTTATCGAAATCCATTGAAAGCCCGTTGCTGCTGCAGCGGGCTTTCTTGCGAATTGAGTAAATGAACACGCAAAATGAGGTAGCCTGTCGTACCTTAAAGGGGTAAAATTGGCGAAATGAAAATGAGTTGCCCCACGAGAAGCAACATTCAGGAGTCACGTCGTATGCGAAAGAGCAACTGGATCATAGCCGCTGTGCTTCTGCTGGCTTCCGTTGCCTTCCTCTGGATTTGGCATGCGTTGCAGTTCGATCTCGTGGACAACCCTCTCGATATCGTGGTGACGGTTGTCTGGTGGGTCGTTATTGTCGCTGCCTGCGTTGCCATTCACTGGGCCGAAAAGAAGCGTCAGGAACGGATCCGCACAATCTTCGTTGCGCCGGGGCTGCTCTACAACAGCGAGATGGGAGTGGTGCGTCTGAGCCCCGATGATGAGGTGGTCGACGCGTTGCAGGCGATTCTCTCGAACCTTACCTATGGGTTCGAATTAGCCGAGCTGCCTGCCAACTCACGAGTGCGCTTCCAGCGCATCGTGCATTCCTCGAAGTTCGGCGATGCGGGAGCCACCTGGGAGGGCGATGTCGTGGAGGTTTCACGCCCCGATCGCCCCAGGGAGTTCCATGATCGCAATGAATTGGCCTCTCTGGTTCGCGGCGCCGTTTAGCAAATTTCTCTGAAGGACTTTCCTTATGGCGGCTTCGGCCGCTTTTTCTTGCCTGTCATTTCCATTTCAGAACAGAAGAATGACAAATTCATATCAAATGCAATGTCATTACCCTATCAATATCCTATCAACTTACCGCAAAAGCGACTTCCTCTTTAAAGCTGCGTAGAATTCTCATCGATATTGAAATCACTCTGCATTATGCGTATCGCCGGTGTTTTCGGTATCGCACTCACAGCCTGAAATGTGAGGATGCAAGGCGGCGAAAAAGCCGCCGGGGTTAAGGAGAAGTTGGTGGAAATGAACACAATACAGCGATTCGCCGACGCGCGTAACTGCCTCGAGGGAAAGATCGTGGCGGTCGCGCTCTCTCTGCTTATGGCGCTCTCGTTTCTGAACGTCTCGGTGTTTGCCGATGCGGCGCTGGCCGTCGAAGGCTTCGATGGTGAAGTGGGCGAGAAGACGACGGAGCCAACGCCGCCTGAAAATGCTCCGGAGAAGGCGTCCGAGAGCGTTTCGACGCCGACGAATGATGGCGCCAGCGAGACGCCCGCCCAGAAAGACGACGGCCCCCTCGATTCTCCGACGTCCGATGGCCTGCAAAACAATGCGGCCGTCCTGACCGTCGACACCGATGATGTGACGGTGGAGCTGACCGCTGCGGGTGCGCTTCCCGAAGGAGCGCGGCTGACGGTTGATGTGGCGGTAAACGACGAAGGCAAGACCGCCATGGAGAAGGCTCTGGAAGAGGGATACGGGCTGTACCGCATCTACCGCCTCGGCCTTGTTGACGAGGCAGGCGACCCGCTCACGCTTTCTGACATGGGCTACCGCGTTACCGTGACGTGGAATGGCATGTTTGCGGGCGAAATGAAGGCGTATCGCATTGATGGTCCCGACACGGTCACTGAAATAACGTTGGAAAAGCCCCTTACGACTCAGGGCGATATCAATCCCAACGCTCTCACGTTCTCCACTGATGTGCTCAATGCTCCCTTTGCGTTCGCCATGCCGACGCCCAGTGACGATGGGGGCGACAAGCCGAGCGGGCCTGCCGACCCGACCAATCCTGAGCAGTCCGTAATTTCGGATGAGAACACCGGTGAAGGCGACGGCGACAACGCCGAAAACGGCAACGGTTTCGGCAAAGAAGGCGACGTGCCCGGCACCGATAACGGCGATACCGGTACAGGCGCTGACGCTGACGTGGACGCTCCCGAGCAGCCTGCGCTGTCCGAGCCCGCCGCGAACAAGCCCGTCGATGACTCGGATAACGAGCATCAGCTCACCCTGTATGTGGGCGAGGTTCGCGATCTGCACCGTTTTGCCGCTTCTGGCGGCACGTGGACTTCCGAAAACTCGGCTGTGGCCGAGGTTGCCACCACAGGCAAGGTGACAGCGATCGCTCCGGGAGACGCGGTGGTGCGCTGCGGCGAGGTTACGATCAACGTTACGGTGCGTCCGGCTCTGACCGAAGACGCCGAAGGCCCTCAGCTTGCCTACTTCTACTTCCTGCCGCCCTCCGAAAATGGTTTGAACGGCGGTGCCGCGGTGGCGGCTGGCAGCGACATGAGCGGCGCTACGTTCCTCGGGTCGGGCGCCGTGTCGTTGCCCTCGGGCTATGATGGGCACAGCGCCCTGCTCAATGGCACGGTGCTGCCCCTCAGCAAGGATGCCAATGGCAACGAGATCCGCAACAATTATGACGTGCAGGTTGTTCCCGGTACCTTCACCATCGGCCCGGCCGGCTCTACGGTGGTGCCGCCGCGCAACCCGCTTCTGCCGCCGCGTTCGAGCCTGGGCGCGGGCATGCCGGCGGGGGCCACGACTCCGGCTGATGCCATTGCCGGCGTGGTGACGACGATGGTCGGAAGCCAGCGCGCTGCTGCCGTGGCCGAGCAGTTCGGGGCTGTGGCGGGCATCATTCTCGACGAGGACGTCCCCATGGCCGCAAGCGTCTCCTTCGATAACGAGGAGCCCGCGGTGACGCGTGTCGGCGGCGAGGTCATCGAGGACGACGCCACGGCTCTGGGCGCCTTCGACGAGCCCCACTGCTGGGTGCACTGGGTGATGCTCATTGGCGTTCTGCTCACGGTGGGCTACGCTGCCGTGGTAGTGGCGAACCGCCTCGGTTACGCCCGCAGGATTGACGACTTCAACAACTCGCTTACCAGCACGGTTACGACGGGAGCCGAAGATACTCGCGCGGCCCGAGTCGCCCATAAGGCCTAAGGGCGCAAGCGGCCGCAGAGGCCGACGAGTCGCACGGATCAGGACGCGCGACCGGCGGCCAACTCCATGGACTGCCCGCACGGATCAGGACGTGCGGGCAGTCTTGTTTTCAGATCTGGTTGAGCAAGTTCGAAGAAGGGTGCGACGGGCTATTGAACCTGCCAGAACCCCGACTTGTCGGAGCCGACGCGGGCGATGAGCCCCAAATCGCGCAGTCGGCGGAAGCTGCGGCGCACGGTGCTCTCGCTGATGTTGAGGTTCTTGGCGATGCGCGGTGCGGTAAGGCGTCCGTCGATATCGAGCATGGCGAGCACTTTCTCGTCATTCAGCGTGAGGCTCGTGTCCTGCTGGGTCGCCCGGGCTCGCGCCGTTTGCTGCACCTCGGGCAGGTCGGGTCGGGCCACGGGCGCGGCGTTGATGGCGTTCGCGTGCGTTATCGAGGCGGTCAAAAGGCTGTCTGAATCCATGGGGAAGCACACCATAGTCTCGTCGTCGCGTAGTTCGAAGATGGGCTCGGGCGTGCCGGCTTCCATGCAGCTCATGCGGATGCGCGAGACCCCGTTGCCCCAGCCGTCGATGATGCCGAGCGAGCGCAGGGCCGCCACGAGATTGGGGTTGTTGGGCCGCGATGTGTGGCGTCCGAGGAGCGCGCCCACGGTCCAGGTGCGGGGCGGTCGGCCCACGTTGTCGATGCAGAGGCGGTCGGTGAACACGCTCACCTGCACGGGGGCGCCGCTGTCGTAGTTCTTGTGGGCGAGCGCGTTCAGCACGGCTTCGTGCACCGCATCCCGAGGCGGTCGACCATGGCCACCGGCGGTGCCGAGACGGTAGGTGCCGTGCGGGGCCGGCTCCTCTTCCGGTAGGTACTTCTCAAAGAGCAGCTCGACGGTTGAGTGCACTTGCTCGATGAGGGAACCGAAGACCTCGTCCTCGTAGATGGGCGTGCCGCCGTGACTTCCAAAAAACCCGATGCGCACCGTGGCGCCGGGGATGTACTGGTGCGGCCGGTTATGCAGCAAAAGGATGCCGGCATTGGTGGGGGTGCCGACGCCGGTCATGAGGCCCGCATGGCGCAGCGTCTGCTCGATGGCCGAGGCCTCGTCAAGGTCGACCGTGAGGTCGGTATCGCGGGCCGCGCCGGTGAAGCGCGTGACGAGGCCCATGTTCAAATCGTCCAAGCTGGCCTGCACCACGGGACGCTGCTCCCACTTGACGTCGGCCTCCATATCGCGCTGCATGAGCCGATCGAGCGCCTCGTCGTCAAGGATGTGGTTCTCGCCATCTTTATAGAAGAAGAAAATACCGCGGAAGCTGATAGGGTCGTTGGCCGGCGGAATAACCACCTCCAAACAGAAACGACCGCTGTCGAGCACCAATTCCACCGCGCAGGTGAGGTTGAGCGATTGCGCGATAAGCCCGGGAATGGTTTTCATGAGGCGGCTTGTGCGTCGCTTCACGGCGCCGCGGCTGTCTACGTCGGCATCCAGAATGAGGCGACCTCCACCGGCGTTGGCGATGCCGCAGACCAGCTCGAGGCATTCCGTGTCACGCCAAGTGGCCCGGCGCGCGATAGGAAGCGAAGATTCGGATGGGAGCATAATGGCCTCTCTTACCCTGGCAGTACCGTCGCATTACATTATATATAAACAGCTGCTCTCTGTTCGACAGCGAGAAGAAGGGAATGCCGGGCTCGTTTTGCAATGAGCGATCGACTCATAGACATAAATCGTTCATATATCGCTTCACGAGAGGCGCTTAGGAAAGTGAAGAGACACGCGCTCAATTTCTTTGAATTCCCCCTGATAACAGCATTGTTTTAGTTTGGCAACAGAAGCTTCGTGTCGTGTCTGCACCATATTTCGGCGCGTATTGTGCTGGGAAGTGAGCTTGTCTCACTGAATGTTGTTGAGAAAACTTGACAGCACCAGACTAAGGTTTTATAGTGCATCTCAACATCATTCATCTATACGTGAAACTGTGAAAGCGAGGCAGTACACAATGGCTAAGATTCTTGGCATCGACTTGGGCACGACGAACTCCGCCATGGCCGTCATGGAGGGCTCCGAGCCCGAAATTCTGGTGAACGCCGAGGGCGATCGCACCACCCCGTCTGTGGAGGGCTTCCGCAAGGACGGCGAGCGCGTCGTCGGCAAGGCCGCGAAGAACCAGGCGGTCACCAATCCTGAGAACACCGTCTCTTCCGTGAAGCGCTTCATCGGCCGCTCCTACGACGAGACTCCCGAAGAGCAGAAGACCGTCAGCTACAAGGTCCAGAAGGGCAAGGACGGCCGCGCGGTCATCGATATCGACGGCAAGGACTACACTCCCGAGGAGATTTCCGCCATGGTGCTTCAGAAGCTGAAGACCGATGCGGAGAAGCAGGTGGGCCAGCCCATCACCCAGGCTGTCATCACCGTGCCGGCTTACTTTAACGACGCTCAGCGTCAGGCCACCAAGGACGCCGGTAAGATCGCCGGTCTGGAGGTCCTGCGCATCATCAACGAGCCGACCGCTGCGGCGCTCGCTTACGGCCTCGACAAGGTCGACCATGACGAGAAGATCCTCGTCTTCGACCTGGGCGGCGGCACCTTCGACGTGTCCGTGCTGGAGCTCGGCGACGGCGTGTTCGAGGTGGCCTCCACCGCTGGCGACAACCACCTGGGCGGCGACGACTGGGATCAGCGCATCATCGACTGGATGGCCGACAAGTTCCAGGCCGAGAACGGCATCGATTTGCGTAAGGACCCCATGGCCCTGCAGCGTCTGAAGGAAGCGGCCGAGAAGGCGAAGATGGAGCTGTCCTCCACCACGCAGACCAACATCAATCTGCCCTTCATCACCGCCGACGCCTCCGGCCCGAAGCATCTTGACTACACGCTGACCCGCGCCGAGTTCGAGCGCATCACCAAGGATCTGCTCGACCGCTGCAAGAAGCCGGTGGAGCAGGCGCTGAAGGACGCTGGCCTGAAGATGGGCGAAGTTGACGAGGTCATTCTCGTCGGCGGCTCCACCCGTATGCCGGCCGTGCAGGAGCTCGTGAAGCAGCTGACCGGCAAGGCCCCGAACATGTCCGTGAACCCGGACGAGGTCGTGGCCATGGGCGCCGCTGTTCAGGGCGGCGTGCTCGCCGGCGACGTGCAGGGCATCCTGCTGCTCGACGTCACCCCGCTGTCCCTCGGCGTTGAGACCATGGGCGGCGTGATGACCAAGATGATCGAGCGCAACACCACCATCCCGACCCGCAAGACCGAAATCTACTCCACAGCGGCCGACAACCAGACCTCCGTCGAGGTGCACGTCCTGCAGGGCGAGCGCGAGATGGCCGCGGGCAACAAGACGCTGGGCCGCTTCCAGCTGACCGGCATCCCCGCCGCTCCCCGTGGAGTGCCTCAGATCGAAGTCACCTTCAACATCGACCGCAACGGCATTGTGAACGTGACCGCCAAGGACAAGGGCACCGGCAACGAGCAGAAGATCACCATTACCGCTTCCACGAACATGACGGAAGAGGAGATCAACCAGCGCGTGAAGGAAGCCGAGCAGTACGCCGAGCAGGACAAGAAGCACAAGGAAGAAGTCGAGACCATCAACCATGCCGACACCATGGTATACGAGATGGAGAAGCAGCTGCGTGAAAACGGCGACAAGCTCTCTTCTGAGGACAAGGAAACCGTACAGCACGAGATCGACGAGCTCAAGAAGGTGAAGGAAGGCGGAGACGCCGAGGCCATAAAGGCCAAGATGGAAGAAATGAGCCAGAAGGTTTACGCCATCTTCGGCAAGCTCTATCACCAGGAGGGCGGGCAGCCCGGTGCTGATGCGGGCGCTGACGCTGGCCCTCAGGTCAACGATGACGGCACCATCGACGCGGACGCCGAAGTCAAATAACCACCAGGGGCAGTGCCCCTGGACCCCGGTTCGCGTTGGAGTTGGCGAGTTTACTCCGACAATGGCCGCGTGAAAAGGGAAAAGGGCGGTGCCCATAGATCCCGGTTCGCGTTGGAGCTGGCGAGTTTTCTCAGACAGTTTCCGCGTGAAAAGGGAAAGATGGCAGTGCCCCTGGACCCCGGTTCGCGTTGGAGCTGGCGGGTTTACCTCGACAGCTTCCACGTGAAAAGGTTTAGAAAAAACATGGATCGAAGAAACGGCGGACGGACAGCCGGAGGCCGTTCGGGGTATGACGCACTTCATACCGGGGGTTTGAGGGCTTTGCCCCCAAGCCCTCTTCGGCTGTTATACGATTGATTGAATGTAAGTAGGTGAGCTTTTGGCAAAGCGCGATTATTATGAGGTTCTGGGCGTTTCCAAGAACGCCACGGACGCGGAGATCAAATCGGCGTATCGCAAAAAGGCCAAGGAATGTCACCCCGACCTGCACCCGGACGACAAGACCGCAGAGGAACGCTTTAAGGAATTAAACGAGGCCAACGAAGTGCTGAGCGATCCTGAAAAACGGAAGCGCTACGATCAGTTCGGCTTTGACGGGCCTCAAATGGGCGGCGGCGCAGGCGGGTTTGACTTTAGCGGCTTCGGCGGCGAAGGCGGCATGGGCGGCTTTGAAAGCATCTTTGATACTTTCTTTGGCGGCGGCTTCAGCAGCGGCAGCCGTCGGAACGGCCCTGTGCAGGGCAATGATTTGCAGCATCGCATCTCCATTACCTTCGAGGAAGCGGCCTTCGGCTGCGAAAAACAGGTGGATTTCTTCCGCAGCGAGCTTTGCGACACCTGCGGCGGCACCGGTGCAAAGCCGGGAACCCAGCCGCAGACGTGTCCCACCTGCAAAGGCTCCGGCCAGGTGCGCACAGGCGGCGGCTTTATGGTGACCGTCCGCACCTGTCCCACCTGCGGCGGCGAAGGCAAGATCATCAAAGACAAGTGTACGTCCTGCAACGGCACAGGCCATGTGCGGCGGAAACGGACGCTGAATATTCGGATTCCTGCCGGTATTCAGGACGGCGTGAGCCTGGTCAAGCGCAGCGAGGGCGAGCCCGGCATGCGCGGCGGTCAGGCGGGCGATCTGTATATTACCGTGACGGTGAAGCCCCATAAGCTGTTCAAGCGGGACGGCAACAACCTGCTGCTGGAAATGCCGATCAGCTTTACGCAGGCGGCGCTGGGCGCGGAAATTGACGTGCCTACGCTGGAAAAGCCTGTGAAACAGCGGATCCCCGAAGGAACGCAGACCGGCACGCAGTTCCGCATTCGCGGGCAGGGCATTGCCAGCCTGAAAACCGGCGTGAAGGGCGATTTGATTCTGACGGTCGTGGTGGAAACGCCGAAACGGCTGACGGAAAAGCAGAAAACGCTTCTTCGGGAGCTGGAAGAAAGCATGACCGGCAAGGAATACGAAGGCAACAAATCCTTCCGGGATAAGCTGCGGGATCTGTTTAACTGATTGATTCAACCCCTCTGTGACGGAAGTTCACAGAGGGTTTTTGCTGTATCTGAAAAGTTCGCCGGTGAAGCACAGCAGCAACAAGAAAAATCCCCGTTTTGGGCAGCAGCACAGTTTCTTCTTGAAAAAAAGAGCAAAATGCATTAGGATAATACTGTGGTAATCTGCCATTTGGGAAAAAGGCAGCGAGGGGAAGGCGAAAGAAGCTTTTCTCAGGAGGAGGAATAGGAAACCATGCAGTGGCGTGAAATCATCGTGCATACCACCACCGACGGCGCGGATCTTTTGAGCGAGCTGATGATGGAGCTGGGCGCGGCCGGTACGGAAATCGTGGATCGGGCCGACGTACCCGACCCGGATAAGCCGGGCGTTTATTGGGAGCTGTACGATAAAAAGCTGTTGGAAGAGATGCCGGAGGATGTGCTGGTGAAGGGCTGGTTTGCACGGGACGAGCAGGAACAGCAGACAATAGAAAATCTCAAGGCACGGCTGGAAGCGCTCAAGACCGACAGCTTTGGCGTGGAGATGGGCAGTCTCCGCGTGGACGAAGAAAATGTCAAGGACGAGGACTGGGCCGAGGAATGGAAGAAGAACTACAAACCCTTCCGGATTGGTTCTCATCTGGTGGTGAAGCCCACGTGGGAGAAATATGTCAGCCAGCCCGGCGATCTGGTGATCGAGCTGGATCCCGGCATGGCCTTCGGCACCGGCACCCATGAGACCACCAACATGTGCATGCAGCTGCTGGAGCGCTGTCTGAAGCCCGGCCTTCGGGTGATGGATGTGGGCACGGGCAGCGGCATTCTGGCCATTGCAGCGGCCAAGCTGGGCGCGCAGAATGTGCTTGCCATCGATATTGACCCGGATGCGGTGAAGGTGGCCAAGGAGAATGTGGAGCTGAACCACGTGGCAAAGCAGGTGCGCGTGGTTGTGGGCGACCTTTGCAAGAGTGAGGCCATGCCCTGCGAGGTGGCGGTCGCCAATATCGTGGCCGATGCGATCTGCATGCTGGCCGGGCCCATGACCCGTCATCTGTTGAAGGGCGGGCTGCTGATCTGCTCCGGCATTATCCGGGAGCGCGAAGCGGATGTGCAGAAGGCCGCCAAGGAGGCGGGCTACCGGCAGGTAGATCGGATCGAGAAGGGCGAGTGGGTAGCGCTCTGCCTGAAAAACGAGGCCTGACCCATGCATCGCTTTGTAACGGAAGAAAGAATTTCCGGCGTGGGAGAAGAAGTCATTCTCGGAAAAGAGGAAAGCGCCCACGCGTCCAAGGTGCTTCGGCTGCGCCCCGGGGAAAACGTGCAGCTGATTGATGGGGAAAACCGCTACGACGCTGCGCTGACTGCGGTTTCCAGTGAAGAAACCCGCGCCCGTGTGACGGCCCTGTGCCCTTCGCCGGAGGCGCCTGCCCGGGCGGTTCTCTGGCAGGGGCTGCCCAAGGCGGACAAGCTGGAATGGATTATCCAAAAAGCGACGGAACTGGGCGTATGGGAAATTTGGCCGGTAGAGATGATGCGAAGCGTGGCCCGGCTCGGCAAAAACGACCGGGATGCGAAAAAACGGGAACGTTTTTCCCGCATTGCGTTGGAAGCAGCCAAGCAAAGCGGCCGGGCTCATGTACCGGAGGTACGCGAAGCCGTTTCTTTTGAAAACGGGCTGAAAAGGCTGGCGGAAGAACCGTTTGATCTGATTCTGATAGCGTGGGAAGAAGAATATGCGCTGCCGCTGAGCAGGGCAATGGAGGAGTATCGCCAGTCCCACGGCGAACCCAAACAGGTGCTGATCGTGATCGGCCCGGAAGGGGGCGTGGACGAGACGGAGCAGCAGCGCCTTGCCGCGCTGGGCGCTCGAAGCGTCACGCTGGGGCCGCGTATCCTCCGCACAGAAACAGCGGGATTATGCGCCCTTGCCGCGCTCTGGACGGCCATGGGAGAAATGTAAAGCAAGGAAGGAACGAAATCATGCTGAAAACCGTCGCAGCCGTTACGCTTGGCTGCAAGGTGAATCAATACGATACCGAGGCCATGCTGGAGGCCTTTGAACAGCACGGCTACCGCATCGTGCCGAACGGTTCGCCGGCGGATGTTTATCTGGTCAATACCTGCACCGTTACCGGCACGGGCGATAAAAAGAGCTTGCAGCTCATCCGCCGATGCCGCCGGCGCAACCCGCAGGCAGAGGTGGTCGTCACCGGCTGTCTGGCGCAGCGCATGGGCGAGCAGCTTCGGGAGACGGGAGCCCGGCTGATCCTGGGCACCCAGTACCGCGGACAGGTTGTGAAGCTTCTGGAGGAGGCCGTTGCGGAGAACACTCAGATGGTGGCCGTGGAAGGAATCGAGAATGCGCCCTATGAGCCGCTGTCCATTCATCGCCACGAGGACCATACCCGGGCGGTGATGAAGATTCAGGAGGGCTGCGACAACCATTGCACCTACTGCATTATTCCTTCCGTCCGGGGCGGGATTCGCTCCCGGCCGCTTCCCGCCATCGCGGAAGAGGCGGCTGCGCTGGCACAGGCCGGTTTTCAGGAATTGGTGCTGACCGGCATCCATCTGACCAGCTATGGCCGGGATCTGGAGGGCAGGCCGGGATTGGCCGAAGCGGTGAAAGCCGCCTGTGCGCCGGGCGTGAGCCGGATCCGGCTGGGTTCGCTGGAGCCGCGGGTGGCCACGGAGGCGTTTGTGCAGGAGCTTTCCCAATGTCCGCAGGTATGCCCCCAGTTTCATCTGGCGCTGCAAAGCGGCAGCGACGCGGTGCTCCGGCGCATGAAGCGCTGCTATAATACGGAGCAGTTTCGCCAGGCAGCAAAACGAATCTGGGCGGCGTGGCCCATGGCCGCGTTTACCACGGATGTCATTGTGGGCTTCCCCGGCGAAACGGAAGAAGAGTTCGCCGAAACCATCGCCTTCTGTCAGGAGATTGGGTTTGCCAAGCTGCATGTTTTCCCCTTCAGCCCCCGGGAAGGAACCCCTGCGGCCGTTATGGAAGGGCAGGTTCCCGAAGTGGTCAAGGCGGAACGGGTACGGCGGCTGATCGCAGTGGGGGACGAGCTGGCCCGGCAGTACCGGGAGCTGTTTGTGGGCAAAGTCGTGCCGGTGCTTCTGGAAGATCATGCCCCGGACGGAAGCATGACCGGCTACACGCCCGAGTACATTCATGTGCTGGCAGACGGCGGAGAAAGCGGCCAGCTCGTAAAGGTACGGCTCGAAGCGCTGACCGAAGAAGGAATGCGCGGCACGATTGTGGAATGAAGAATTCGGAAGGAAGGGGGCTTCCTTTTCCGACCGGTTTCAGTCAGGACGAACAGATCAAGGGAGGTTTATTTCGATGCAGGATTGTCTGTTTTGCAAGATCATGGCGGGAGAAATTCCCTCCAAGAAGGTTTATGAGGATGAGGATACCTACGCCTTTTACGACATCGCTCCGCAGGCGCCGGTACATGTGCTGGTGGTGAGCAAGCAGCATACGCAGGACGTGGCGCATAACGCCGACCTGACGGATCATCAGCTGGCGGCCTGCCTGCGCACCTGCGCCAAGGTGGCCAAGGAATTGGGCCTGGAAGAGGGCGGCTACCGCATCGTCAATAACTGCGGCGAAAACGCCTGCCAGACCGTCAAGCATATCCACTTCCATGTGCTGGGCGGGGAAAAGCTGGCCGAGCGCATGGCGTGAGCTCTCGCAGAAAAATCGGCTCTTTGTCAAATGTTGGGGTGCGCAGGATTCGCAACCTGTAAAATGCGAGC
>OLQT01001405.1_pt1 | contig 14827 bp, 13 predicted proteins | sample 1672651 | NCBI WGS metagenome assembly OLQT01 (sample SAMEA3136709, study PRJEB25190) | human gut metagenome | biome: human gut; feature: human-associated habitat; material: faeces | place: Austria | collected 2013 | reverse complement strand
GGGCGGCATCAGACAGTTGGTCGTAAACAGCACCGGCGCGGGGATATTTTCAAACTCGGTCTGCTGGCTTTGCCATGCCGTACCGAAATTGCCCGCCAGATGGGGATACTTTTTCAGGCCCGGATAACCATGGGCAGGCAGCATTTCGCAGTGGGTATATACGTTGATTCCCTTTCCCTTTGTCTGCTCCAACAGCTGATGCAGGTCTTCCAGATCATGGCCGGATACCACGATGAACGGCCCCTTCCGGATATCCAGCGGAACACGGACAGGCACGGGGTTACCGAAGGTTTCGGTATTGGCCCGATCCAGCAGTTCCATGCATCGAAAATTGACGCGGCCGAATTCCATGATCAGCTCCAGCCAGTCATCGATGGAACGTTCCTGACGGAGCGCCCGAAGCCCCCTGTAAAACCATTCCGTAACCTGTTCATCCTGATAGCCCAGGTTCAGCGCGTGATGGGCGTAAGCGGCCATTCCCTTCATCCCGAAAAGCAGCGTGGAGCGCAAGGAGACCATATCCGTCGGGCCTTGCCACAGGCTGATCTCCCCCTGATCCTCTCCGCCCAGCTTTTTCCGTTCTTTTTCTACCCGGCGAATAAAGTTCCGAATGGCGTCGTTGTCGAAGTTCACGTTGGTCAAAGTAGTAAACAGACCGTCGATCAGCAGGCGGGAAATTTCTTCTGTCTGCGCGCCCTGATGCCCGGCGGCTTCCGCCAGCCGGATCAATCCGCAGACCAGCTCATCCTGCAAGTTGGCGGTGTCCGGCTGCTTTCCGCACACGCCTGTATTCACGCAGCACTTGTTCCCCGCCGTTTGCTGGCACTGGAAGCAAAACATATCCGACATTCTTTCTCTCCTTTCTCAAAGGGACAGCGTTCCTTCCAAAACATGCTGGCCTTTTGGGAGGCAGAATATTCATCTCATTCTGACTAAAATGAATGTACGTGAAGGTGCCCATGGCATTTCGCTGCTTTCAAAAAAGGAAAGGAAAGAAAGTTACAAAACAGGATTGCGCCCGATCCGCTTTCTTTATATAATGGTGTCAGAACAAACCGCGCCCCTGACCGGGCGGAAAGGAATGCTTCCATGAAAAAAGAAAAGGATCGTTTTGCCTTAACGCCTCCCATGGGATGGAACAGCTGGGACTGCTACATGTCCGCCGTAACGGAGGCGGAGCTGCTGGAAAACGCCCGCTATCAGGCAGAGCACCTGCTGCCCTACGGCTGGGAATACGTCACCTGCGATATTCAGTGGTACGAGCCTGCCGCCGGAACCCGGCCCGGCTGCGAATATATCCCCTTTGCCAGGCTGTGCATGGATGAATACGGAAGGCTGATCCCTGCGGAAAACCGCTTTCCCTCCAGCGCGGGAGGCCGTGGATTCGGCCCTATCGCGGCGGAGCTTCATCGGCTGGGGCTGAAATTCGGCATCCACATCATGCGGGGCGTCCCCAAGCAGGCCGTCTTTGCCCGCACGCCCGTTCTGAACGGAAACTGCACCGCGGATGAAATTACCGACCCCAACGCCATCTGCCTGTGGAACAGCGATATGTTCGGCACCCGAAAGGACTGTGCGTGCGCGCAGGCGTATTACGACAGCCTGTTTGAACTGTACGCCTCATGGGGCGTGGATTTTGTAAAGGTGGACGACATCGCTCATACCGGCGTGGCCGAATCCGGCGGCTACGCGGCGGCGCATGATATCGAGATGATCCGCCGGGCCATCGACCGCTGCGGCCGTCCCATCGTCCTGAGCCTGTCCCCCGGCCCCGCGCCGGTGGAAAAGGCGTGGCACCTGCGCCAAAACGCCAATATGTGGCGCATCACCAACGATTTCTGGGATGACTGGGCGCTGCTGAAAAATATGTTCACCCGCTGCGAGATCTGGCAGAGCCACGTAGGCCCCGGCTGCTGGCCCGACTGCGACATGCTGCCGTTGGGGCGCATCGGCGTAAAATTCGGTCAGCCCCGGCAGACACGTTTCACCCCTGCCGAGCAGAAGACCATGCTGACGCTGTGGTCCGTCTTCCGCTCTCCGCTGATCCTTGGCGCGGAGCTGCCCAGTCTGGACGAAGCCACGCTCCGCCTGCTCACCAACCGGGACGTGCTTCGGCTGAACCGCCATTCCTTCGGCGCGCGGCAGATCGCCCGGGACGACGCTCAGGCCGTCTGGGTCAGTCAGGACGAGGACGGTTCGCATTACGCGGCGCTGTTCAATCTTTCCGAAGAGACGCGGGAAGTTTCGCTGGATCTGCGGGAGCTGGAAGGCGAAGCCTTCGACTGCCGGGAGCTGTGGACGGGCGAAACCCTTGCCGCCCGGCAGCCGCTCTCCTGCAGGATCGAACCCCACGGCGCAAAGCTGTTCCGCTGCCGTACTCGCTGAGCCATAAATGAAAACAGGCCCGTTCCTTCGGTCGGGTCTGTTTTTCCTATTTTTTGAATCACTATGCCGTTACTTCTTCCGGCATTCCATATAATACCGCTTTTCGTTGGCTTCGCCCATGGAGAACGTTTTCCGGGGGAGAACCCCCAGCTCCCGAACCTGCTCGAAGAACCGGCTCTTATCCGGCGCGGGCAGCAGGAAGCCCACGGCTCCCTCGCCTTTGACCAGCTCCCGAACGGCCTTTTCCCCATGCACATAGTCCAGCTTTGCGCCGGGATGGGCGGGCAGCCATTCATCCAAGAAGGTCTGCAAATCGCCGACGGCCAGCCGGTGGGGCGTGGGAATGGAAACCGTCACTTCCTTGCCCTCGTAGACCACGTGAATGTCCTGTGTGGCGTCCGGGTCGATCAGATCCTCGCCCAGCTTAGCCGCATAGGCCTGCAGTTCGTCCAGCAGGTCGTCGCCGTCCACGCCGAACAGCACCCGGTGGATCGGTTCAAAGCGCAGCGCGTCATCGTAAAGATTTTCGATCTCCACCATGGCGAACCGGGCGGGATGGGTCATGGTTTCCTCCGGAGTCAGGCCGGGCTTGATCTTTTCCCAGATGGCCTTGGCCGTCGCAAGGCTGTGATTGCCGTCGCCCACGGCGAACAGCATGGGGTCGTCGCCCTGACGCAGCCGTTCCAGCGCCGTATAAACCGCGTCGATGTCCGCCGCGTCCTCCACGGCGTAGCCGATCAGCTGGCCGCCGTTCATCATCAGCGGGAAATCGTAGAGCTTGCGCAGCTGGCGGCGCTTCTGGAACAGCGGTTCTACCACCGACTGCATGGGATCGTCCATCAGCAGCATCACATGAGACGTTTCCAGCGGCGCTTTTTCCCGAATGCGCACCCGGGGCGGAATCCGCTCGGCAATGGTGCCCTCGCTGGCCCGCACCAGACTTTTCGCTTCGGGATGGAAGTCATAGCACTCCAGATCGATCACGCCCACCAGCCCTACCCGCGCGCCGGAGGGCGTGATGCGCTCCGTCAGGATAAAGCCCCGTTCCACGGCGGGCACCAGCGTGCCGTCCTGAAGGTACTGTTCCATGGTGCGGCAGATGGCGGGAACCCGTGCGTCGGTCTCGTTCAGCCAGCACTCCGGCAGGATCATGCGGAACGCGGAAGGCTGATCGCCCACCAGCCGCTCCACCTCCTCCCAATAGGCGGGCTGAGAGGTGAACTGGTCGCAGGCCACGCAGGCCCACGCGGTCAGGTTCACGCCCTCCCGGGGCAGAAGCAGTTCGCCGGGATAGAAGCAGCGATTGATAACAGCCATGGACAATTTCCTCCTTGTCAAATCGTCAGGGAAAGTGGAAAACCAGCGGGTTTACGGCGTCGCCTCGCCCTCCCGCACCATCCGGAACAGCAGCACCAGACATTTGCCGTTTCCGCGGCTGGATACCGTCGCCAGCGTCAGCAGCCGGTCGGAAGGCTCCACGGAAACGGAAAAACGGTACAGGCTGTGATCCACCGCCGACTGGACGTATTCCATCATCTGCGCGTCCGTATCAAAGGTGGAATGAGCGGCGTAGTCGAAGTAGCCGGGCTTGGCGGGATCGCTGTCCGCCACGACGACGGAAAACAGCACATAGCGCGCGTCCTCATACAGGGTGGTCAGCTGGGCGAAGCAGGCTCCGGCCGCGAAGCCGATGCCGCCGGACTGATACTGCCATAGCGGCGCAAAGCTCACGCCGTCCACGTTGCCCTCGCCCCGCAGCAGCAGGTTCTCCGGCGGCGTGTTGATGGCGCATTCCTTATCCAGAAAGACCGCCCCGCCGTCGGAAAGGGAGCCCCGGTAGTTGTGGGTCAGATAATAGGTATTGTTGCGCTGCACCACGTATTCGTCCAATACGCCGGGAATACTCAGCCGGGCCAGCACCTCCGGGTATTCGGTGTGAATTTCCTTCATGCTGTCCAGCACATTGCACAGCGGATTGTCGGGATAACGTCTCAGCCGGGTGCGGGTATTTTCTTCCTCCGGGAGAGCAGCGTCCGCGGCTTCCGTCCCGTTCTGAGAAAGCTCCGTCTTGGGCGCGGCAAACACCTGGGGCGTAGACGTGGGCGTAAAGGTTTCCCCGGCGGGCAGCAGATCCACCCGCACACCCGCCTGCTCCAATGCCTGTCCCTGCTGCTCCTGATAGGCCTGACGCACCTGTGCCATTTCCCGTTCGTTGGCAGAAAGGCTCAGGAGGATTTTTCCCCCGGCAATCAGGCAGAACAGCAGCATGGCCGCCACGGCCAGAAGCGCCGCCACCCGGCCCCAGAGGATGGGCGGCTTCTCCTTCTTGAGCTTCTCCTTCTTGGGCTTGTCCTGCTTTTTTTCCTCGGCAGGCGGCGCAGGCTTGGGCGCGAAGGGGCGAGTAGGCTTTGGCTGTTCGGAAACGGGCGGGGACTGCTCGGGAGCGCGGGCTTGATTGGAAAAGCCGCTTTTTTCCGTCGGCGGGGCCTGATAAGGCTGCCCGGGACGGAAGGGCGTTTCCGGGACAGTGCTTTGCAAAGGAGCCTGCCACAAAAACCCGTCCGAAATCGGCTGTGTGTCCCAGAAGGGCTGGTCCGCAGACGGTGAAGCGTCTCCGGCGGCGGGCCGGTCGAAACCGTGCAGCGGCGCAGAAGGGTCTTCCTGCGGCGGGATCTCTTCCTCCGGCGGCAGGGAGTCCACCTCAAAGGGATAAAACACCGGGGCGTCCGTTTCGGAAGCCGACGGGCTTTCCGCAGGGGTCACGGGATCGTCTTCGTTAAAATTCCAATGGATCTCCGCCTTGGGCGCATCGTCGCTGAAGAAAGCGTCCAGCTCGCTGCCCATGGGCGACACATCGGGATCCCACAGGGGGCCGCTCTGCTGGAAAACCTTGTACCAGTCGTCCTCCTCGGCGGCAGCGCCGGAAGCGTCCACCGGCACGCTTTCCGGCTTCTTTTCGTCTTCGTTCGTTTTTTCAGGTTCGCTGATCTTCTCCGCCCGGCGGGGTGCGGCGGAAAATAGCGGTTCGGAAGGCGGAACCGTCTCAGGCTCCGTCTGCGGCTCTTCCGCTTCGACCGCCGGTTTTTCCAACACGCTCTCCATCACCGGGGGAGTCTCCGGCGGCGTTTCCGGCAGGGAGTCCGCCTGCTTTTCTTTTTCGGTTTCTGCGGCAGAAGCCGGTACGAGATTTTCGGCAGGTTCCGGCGGCGTATCGGAGATCGGCGCGGGCGTTTCAGGAACCGAGACCGTTTGGGCGCTGACGGGTTCGGAAGCCGCTTCCGAAGGAGCCGCTTCCCTTCTCGCTGTCTCCGCAGCAGCCCGGCGCGCCATACGGCTGCGCCGTCGGGGGGCAGACGCGGGGGGTTCTTCTTTTTCAGCCGAGAGAATCGTTTCGGTTTCCGGCAGCGGCGGCGCTGAAACCGGCTCTGTTTCAGCAACGCTTTCCGTTTGCGGCGCAGCAGCGAGCGTTTCCGTCTCCGGAACCGGTACGGTTTCTTCCGTGGGTTCCGTGACGGGCGCGGGATTTTCTTCCGGCTGCGTTTTGGCCGCAGGCCACGTCATGGGCCACAGGGGCACATCCACGGTTGGCTCTTCCGGCGCGGTGGAAACGGGCGTTTCGGCTGCGGCAGGCCCGGTAACGGCTGCATGGAAAACCGGCGTTTCCCCCAGCGATGGGCTGCGCTGCAAATACCGGGGAACGCCCAGCGCGTCTTTTTCCATAGGCCGCTGCGATTCGGGAATCTCGTCCTCCGGCGGCGTTTTGGGAGCGGACGGCCATTCTTCCGACGGGCTCTGCCAAAGCGGCTGGAAAGCGGGTTCGGGTTGCGGCGGCGCAGGCTGCGTCCAGGATTCCGGCGGCACAAAAGGCTGCTCATTCAGCAAGGGCTCCGCCTTCGCTGCCGGTTGGGGCGGCATGGGAGAATTCATGACGGCGGGCTGATAAAACGGCGTGCGGCCATACAGCTGTCCGGGCCGCATCATCATCGGCGCGCGGGGCGTATGGGGCTTGGATACGGGCCGGGACAAACGCTCATCCAGCGAGATCGGCTGAAAGGGATTGTCCGTTTCCCGGCGCTGCTCCTCCATGGCTTCTCCTCCTTTCCCCAAAATGAATCAAAAGTTTTTTGAAAGAGAACGGTTCTTTTTACAGAAATTCCCCAAAAGCGATCAGGGCGGCTTTGGAGCCCTTGATCTGAATCTTTCCCCGCAACAAAGCGGACAGGGGCGTTACCTTCCGCTGAAGGATATCCATCAGATCCCGCTCCCGGCCGGAGACGATCACGTCCGCCTCGTCCATTTCCGTCTTGGGGATGTAGCGGCCCTCCACCAGCGAAAAGGCGCATACGTAGCCCGTATCGATCGCGCACAGGCGGTAGGAATAGGTGATGTGCTTCAGCTCGTCCTCATGTTCGCTCAAAATGCGGCAAAGCTGTTTCGTCCATTCTTTCAGGCCCGCCTTGGGGTCAGCGTGTGCGGACCATTCCTCCACTGCGGCTTTCAAACGGCTCATGCTTTTGTCAGCTCCTTTTCCATTTGCTTCATCATCGCCCGGCAGCCGCGCTGAACGTCCTGCCAGGTCGCGTCAAAATTGCCGGTATACCACGGGTCGGCCACATCGGAGCCGTCGCCGCAGAAATCCAGCAGCTTATGCAGTTTTCCCTTGGGGTCGCCCGGAAACATCCGGCGAAGGTTGCGCATATTCCAGTCGTCCATCCCCACAATCCAGTCGAAGCGCTCGTAATCCTCCGGACGAATCTGCCGGGCCCGCTTGCCCTGACAGGAAATGCCCGCCTGCCGCAGCTTTTCCCGGGTGCCGGGATGAACGGGATTGCCGATCTCTTCCGTGCTGGTAGCGGCGGACTCCACCGCCACGCGCTCCGCCCATCCCTGCCGCTCGACCATATCCCGCAGCACAAATTCCGCCATGGGGCTGCGGCAGATATTGCCGTGGCAGACAAACAGAATTCTGATCACCGTCTGATCGCTCCCTATGGATCCATCGTTCTTTGCAAGTCCTTTTCCAGCCGCCTGCCGTCGGCTTTCCAAAAGGGTTTGGCGAGTCCGTCTCTCCAGTCCGTCTCTTTGGAAAGAAAAAAGGAGAGACAAACCTGCGATAATATCATATCACAAATTTGACTCTCCGTATAGTTTTATCATCGGAAAACGGCTGTCTTCGGGCTTTCGCCCCGCTTATACCGGCCCCGCATCCTCCGCTCAGGGCTTCTTCGTGGTCTTGGGTGCGGCAGTCGGTTTGGGCGTGGGCTTAGTCGTGGGCTTGGGCGTGGCGCTGGGTTCCGGCGTGACGCTCACCCCCAGCAGCTCGTCATAATCCGCCTGCAATTCTTCAACAAAGGCTTGCAGCTCCTGAAATTCCGCAGCGGCTTCCAGCGCCTTCTGCTCTGCGGCGGCGGCCTGTTCCTTGGCAAGGGTCAGGGCTTTTTCCGCTTCGTCCTTCGCCTTGGCCGCATTCTCGGCTTCCAGCGTGCTGGCCTTGGCCTGCGCAATCGCCTCTTCCGTCTGCTTCTGCGCCGCTTCCAGCTCAGCCGTCAGCTGAACATTCGCGCCGGAGATTTTTTCATGCTGCGTCTGCAATTCTGCCAGTGCTGCTTCGGTATCGGCCAGCTTGGCCGTCAGCTCTTCCACCTGTGCCTTCAGCGCCGCTTCCGTTTCGGCTGCTGCCTGAGCGGCGGCTTCCGCTTCCAGCTTTGCTTCTGCTTTGGCTTCTTCCTTCGCCTGCTGAACGGCGGCTTCCGTTTCTTCCTTGCTCTGGACGGCTGCGGCTTCCAGATCGGCGGCGGCTTTTTCCTCCGCTTCCTTCATGGACGCCTGCAAAGCCTCCAGCTCTGCGGCCTTCGCTTCCCCATCCGCCTTGCTTGTTTCCAGCTCGGCCAGCGTTTCCTCTAACTGCGTGTTCAGGGCGGCCTTTTCCGTGAGGGCGGCGTTCTTGCCGGCAAAGCCGACGATGGCCAGAACGACCGCCGCAAGGAAGGCGACGCAAAGAATCAGGGAAATAGGCTGCTTTGCAGAAGAACTGGTTTGTACCTTACTCATGGAAAGACCTCCTGTTCGAATCGTTTTGCTGGTTTCAGTCTATTTTCAGTATAACACAATATGCAAATAAATGGAAGAAAATCGCCAAAAATTACATCCAAAAAATACAAAACAACTGAAACGGTTTTTCCATACAAAAGGCCTTTGCTTCCCCAAAATGGGAAACAAAGGCCCTTTCGATTTTGTTTTTCGAACGATTTCAGCCAACCGTGCCCTTGAAGGCATAGTTTTCATCAAAACGGCTGAAAATCGCAGGCGCGCCCAGCTCAATCTCGCCCAGCTCTTCATTGCCGATGGACAGCGCCGGGGTTTGGGTGGTCATCAGCGCCGCTTCCTCGGGGGTCGCGCCGAAGCGCATCAGGTTCTGGAAGGCGCGAACCATGGTCAGGGTGCTGCCCGCCAGCGTGCCGTCCTTCAGCCGGGCCGCGCCTTCATGGACGAAAACGTCCTGGCCGCCCAGCTGATACTGGCCGTCCGGCATGCCTGCGGCCTCCATCGCATCGGTGATGGCCACCAGCTTTTCCCCGCCCTTGGTGCGGATGATGAGCTTCACAATGTCCGGGTGCAGATGGATGCCGTCGGAAATCACCTCGCACTGGAGCCGGTCATCCACCAGCGCCGCGCCGGGTACGCCGGGGGCGCGGTGGTTCAGGGGCGTCTGCGCGTTGAAGGTGTGGGTCACATGGGTCGCGCCCGCCTCCGCCGCAGCGTGAGTCGTCTCCGCATCCGCCGTGGTGTGGCCGATGCTGACGGTAATGCCCTTCTTCGTCAGCTCCCGGATGAAGTCCAGCGCGCCCGCCCGTTCCGGGGCCATGGTGATGAGCCGCACGATGCTTTCCAGCCCGCCGGTATAGCGCTGCCAGTTTTCCTCATTGGGGTCGGCAAAATACTGCTTCAGCTGCGCGCCCGCCTTGGCCTCCGCCAGAAACGGCGCTTCCATGTGGGCGCCCAGCACGATGGCTCCGTCCGGCTCGGGCCGGTCCATCACGGCCTTTATGCCCTCAAGGGCCTTGACCGTATCCTCCGGGCTGGCGCTCATGGTGGTGGGCAGGAACGCCGCCACGCCTACCTTTTTCAGTTCCCGGCTCATATGGCGGACGGCTTCCTCGCCCTGCATGGTATCCATGCCCTTGAATGCGTGGATATGAACGTCCACAAACCCGGGCAGCAGCAGATCGCCGCCCAGATCGAGCACTTCTTCTCCCTCCGCCGCCAGTCCGGTGCCGATGGCGCTGATCCGGCCGTCCCGGATCAAAAGATCCGTCTTTTCCTGAAATCTTCCGTTGATAAAGGCCTTCGCGTTTTGAATCAGCATAGGGCAGCCTTCCTTTCGTCCTCGCGCGTTATTGCAGCTTGAAGGCGGCGTAAATATCCGCATAGGCGGATTCCGCGTCGCCGATATTCATCACATACTCGGCGGTTTTCAGCATTTCCTCCGGGGGATTGTAGGCAGGATTGGCCCAGTAGTCGGCGCTCAGCTCCGCCTCGGCGGCCTTGTTGACGCACATGTAGGCCTGATATTCCGCGTTGTGGGCGGCCACCCTCGCATCCATCAGGTAGTTGAGGAACGCATGGGCGCTTTCCACATTCCTGGAGGCGGCGGTCAGCACAAAGCCGTCGATGCCGAAGCCCAGTCCCTCCTTGGGGTACACCAGCTTGTACTGGGGGAACTCCTGCATAATCAGGCTGGCAAAGGGCGTAAACAGGAAGCCCACGCTGGCCTCGCCGCTCTGCATGGCGGCATAGGCCTCCATATCGCCGAAGGTGCGGATGTTCTTGTACAGGGGCATCAGCTTTTCTTTCGCCTGCGCCAGAATGTCCGGATCCGTCTCATTCATGCTGTAGCCCAGCGTTTTCAGCGTCACGCCGATCAGCACCCGGTACTGCTCCAGACAGGCCACGGAGTCGGTCAGGCTCTCGTTCCACAGGTCTTCGTAGCCGGTGATTTCAAAGGACACCCGTTCCGGGTCGTACACGATCAGCGGGCAGCCCGCCACGTAGGGAATCACATACTGATTGTCCGGGTCGAAGTACTGGTTCAGGTACAGCGGATTCAGGTTTTCGTAGTTGGGCAGCAGGCTCTTGTCCAGCTCCTGCAGAAGCCCCGCCTGACGCAGGATGTCCAGTGAGTAATCGCTGGTCAGAATCAGGTCGTAGCCCTCGCCGCCGGACTGCGTTACCTTCAGCAGCATATCGTCGATGGAATCCATGGGCGACCACACCACATCGATGCCCGTCTCGTTTTCGAAGGCCTGAATGGTGTCCTCGTCCACATAGCCCTCCCAGCTGAGGACATTCACCGTTCCTTCCGCCAGCGCGGGCAGCGCCAGCACCGCCAGCGCCAACGCCAGCAGCAGAGATAAACCTTTTTTCATGATTCAAACCCCTTTCTGAGTTTCCTTGGAAACGCATTGCTTTTATTCGATCGCGGGCAAAGCCCGGAGATCACAGAAATGATTTTCCCCGTCCGGGGAACGCCGTCAGTTCGCTGCGGCCTTCTTTTCCCTGGCCTTCCGCACGGCCTGCCCATAGCGCTGGACGGCCACGGCCAGAAACACGGCGGCAATCATCAGCGAGCACAGGGCGTTGACCCGGGGGCTGACCCCCACCTTCACACTGGAATAGATCTTCAGGGGCAGGGTGCCTTCGCCCGCGCCGTAGACAAAAAAGCTGATAACAAAATCGTCCATGCTCATGGCCAGCGCCAGAAACGCGCCGCTGACGATGGCGGGACGGCACAGCGGCAGCGTAATATCCCACAGCACCCGCGGGGGCGCCGCGCCCAGATCCCGAGCCGCGTCGAACAGGGATTGATCCATGCCTACCAACCGGCTCTTGACCGACAGGAACACATAGGGAATGCAGAACGTGGTATGGGCCAGCACCAGCCGGGCCACGTTGTCCCGAACGCCCAGCGCATTGAAGATGACCATAAAGGCCAGACCCAGCACGATTTCCGGGATCATGATGGGCAGGATGGAGAACGCCTCCATGAACCGTTCGAAGCGGCCCGGCTTGCCCCGGAAGCCCAGCGCGCTGCGGGTCATGCCCACCGCGCCCAGACTGCCGACGATCACGGACAGCAGCACCGACCACAGCGCCACCCGAAGGCTCAAAAGCAGGGCGGGGCCGTAGCCGCCCTTGCCGTCCAGCAGTTCGCCGTACCAGCGGGTCGTCCAGCCGGTAAAGGCCAACGGAATGCGGGTGGAATTATCGTTGAAGGAATAAACCACCACGACCACGATGGGCAGATACAGCACCAGCAGCACCAGTCCGAGGAACAGCTTGGAACCGAAAGAATGCTTCTTCATTCGTTTTCCCTCCTCAGAACAGGCCCAGGCCGTCGGCGTCGCCGCCTGCCCGGCGGTACAGCGCTATGACCGCGCCGGTCACGGCCAGCATCAGCACGCTCAGAGCCGAGGCCATGGGCAGATCCCGGCTCTTCATCAGGCTTTGAATCAGATTGCCCGCCAGCATGGTCTTGCTGCCGCCCAGCAGATCGTTCAGGAAGAACAGCCCCGTCGAGGGGATGAACACCAGCACGCACCCCGCCATCAGCCCGGACAGGGTCAGGGGCACGGTCACGGTGAAAAAGGCGTGCAGCGGACTGGCTCCAAGATCCCGGGCCGCTTCCACCACGGAATCGTCCAGCTTTTCCACCGCCGTGGAGGACGGCAGAATCATAAACGGCACCAGCGCATACACCATGCCCAGAAACACCGCGCCTTCGGTGTTCAGCAGCTTCAGCGGCTGCTGAATCCAGCCCAGATTCATCAGCAGGGTATTGATGGGGCCGTTGCCGATGAGCAGGATCCGCCAGCCGTAGATGCGGATGAGGGAATTGGTCCAGAAGGGCACCACCAGCAGCATGGTGACGATGGAGCGGGAAGCCGGTTTCAGCCGCGCCATCAGGTAGCCGAAGGGATAGCCGATCAGGGCGCAGAAAAGCGTGGTCAGCGCCGCCAGCCGCAGGCTGTTCACCAGCACCTGAAAATACTGCGGTTCTCGCAGACGGGCGTAATTGTCCAGCGTCCACTGGCCGGATACGCCGATCAGCTCGCCCCGGCCCTGCAGGCTCAGGGCGATTACATACCCCATCGCCGCCAGCACGAAGAGCACCGTCCACAGGTACAGGGGCAGCTTCAGCAGCAGCGCAAAGCGTTTATCCTTGCGGTTCATCCCTGTCCCTCCCCGGCGGCTTCCGAATCGAGTTTTTCATCGAGTTTTTCATCTGGCACCATGGGCGCGTGGGTCTGATTCCAGCCCACATAGACCCGGTCGCCGATCTGGAACTGATCCATTTCAGAGGCCTGCGTGACGGCTTTGACCGTCACCCGGTCGCTGAGGGCAATCAGGGTATGCTGCATCCCGCCGGAATAGTACTTCTGGCGAATGACGCCCTGCAGCTCCATCTGGTGCTGGGGCTGGAAGCCATAGCGTACCCGCTGGGGCCGCAGGCACAGCACCGCCCGGTCGTCAACGGCAAAGGGCCGGTCGCTGAGGACGGGCAGCTCCACATCCTCCACCCGCAGGGTGAAGCGGTTTTCCGGATGGACGGCGGTCACCTCGCCCCGAAGCAGGTTGCTCTGGCCGATAAATCCGGCGGCGAACAGCGTCTGCGGATGCTCGTACACTTCCTCCGGCGTGCCGATCTGTTCCACCCGGCCCTCCCGGAGAATCACAATCCGGGTGGACATATTCAGGGCTTCCTCCTGGTCGTGGGTGATATAGAGGAAGGTGATGCCCATTTCCTGCTGCATCCGCTTCAGCTCCGTCTGCATCTGCTGGCGCAGCTTCAGATCCAGCGCGCCCAGCGGTTCGTCCAGAAGCAGCACCTTGGGGCGCAGCACCGCCGCCCGGGCAATGGCGACGCGCTGCCGCTGGCCGCCGCTAAGCTGGGCAGGCATGCGCTTTTCATAGCCGGACAGCCGCACCAGCCGCAGGGCTTCCTCCACCCGCTGTTTCTGCTCCGGCTTTTTGATTCCCCTTACTTTTAACCCATAGGCGATATTCTGAAACACGTTCATGTGTGGAAAAAGCGCATAGCTCTGGAACACGGTATTCAGGGGCCGCTTTTCCGGCGGCAGGCCGGTAATATCCCGGCCTTCCAGCCAGACCCGACCCTCCGTCACGCTTTCCAGCCCGGCGATCATCCGCAGGGTCGTGGTCTTTCCGCAGCCGGAAGGGCCCAGCAGGGTCAGGAATTCCCCCGGGTAAATATCCAGATTCAGGTGATGCAGAATCATCCCCTGTCCGTAATCCTTGCACAGGTTTTCCAGCCGAAGCAGCGGCGTTTGTTCACTCACGGGCCTTTTCTCCCTTCACGGCCCGACAGATGGCGTGCAGCAGCGCCTCTACCCCGGGCCAGATTTCCTGATTGATGGTGTATACCGTGGCGCAGCCCTCCCGGCGGGCATGCACCAGCCCCACGTCCACCAGCGCCTTCATATGATAGCTGATGGTGGGCTGGGTGCAGTCAAACGCCCGGTGGATCTCGCAGCCGTTCATTTCCCGTTCCGAAAGCATGCTCAAAATCTGCAGGCGGGTCTCGTCGCACAGCGCCTTCAGAATGGGGATGGATGCCTGAAAGCAATTCATGGTTTCGACTCCTTTGCCTTTATATAGAGATTCCTCTATATAGACGACAGTTTATATCTTCTCCGGCCCCTTGTCAATATGCAATTCATTTTTTTACAAATGGACAATCAAAAGCCCCGAACCGAAGTCCGGGGCTCAGTGTGTCAAAAAAGTGGAGGTGCAGGAGGCACTGCCTCCTGCCGGGGTTTTAGGGGCGGAGCCCCTAATCCTTGTGCCACAGCACTTTTTCCCGCGAACCAGCGAAGCGCTGTTCGCGGGCGATGGCAGCCGATCAGGGCTTTTCGACAGTCTAAAGCCCCGAACCGAAGTCCGGGGCTGAGCGTTTCCGTTTTCCTTGTTTTGAAAGCGATGGGAACGGGCCCTTCCGCAAAAGCGCCGTTCTGTTTTTCAGCCGTGACGATGGGCGGCGAAGCACTCGCTGCAATAGATGGGCCGATCGCTCTTGGGCACGAAGGGAACCGTGGTGGGCTTGCCGCAGGCGGCGCACACCGTTTCATAGGATTCACGGGGCGCGTTGGCACGGCTGGCCTTCCGGGCGGCGCGGCAATCCTTGCAGCGGGTAGGCTCATTCTGGAAGCCCTTCTCTGCATAGAACTCCTGCTCACCGGCGGTGAACACGAACTCAGCGCCGCAGTCGCGGCACACAAGGGTTTTGTCCTGGTACATGATGGGGATCCTCCAATTCCATTCAAGTTGATGCATCCGGCTGACCTGGTCTTTGACCCCACACTCGCCGGCGGGAGGGTTTGCTCATCGCTTCGGCGCCCTACGCCCCCTCTCTCGCCGCCTGACG
>OLQT01001404.1_pt1 | contig 14838 bp, 11 predicted proteins | sample 1672651 | NCBI WGS metagenome assembly OLQT01 (sample SAMEA3136709, study PRJEB25190) | human gut metagenome | biome: human gut; feature: human-associated habitat; material: faeces | place: Austria | collected 2013 | reverse complement strand
GCTTTCGCAATTTTTCCAACTTCCGTGCTCGCATTTTACAGGTTGCGAATCCTGCTTACCCCAACATTTGACAAAGAGCCCTTTGTTCTTGCTGATGGATGGCTTTGCGCTGCCGCAAAGAAAACCGGGGCCGCCCCGGCCGACTCTTCCGAATCGGCCGGAGACAGCCCCGTCTCACAGGGTTATGGAATTACGGCTCAGTCGAAGGGCACGTAGTCCGGATCGTCCCGGTCGTCCTCGTAGATCTTCTTGGGCTCCGTGGGTTCCGACTGCTTGGGTTCCTCCGGCAGGGCGGACTCGGTGTTGCCCTCGGCTTCGGCGCTCTTGCCGATTTCGGCCTCGTCCGTGGAGGTCTTGCGTTCCTTGATGACCCGGGGCTTGGCGATGCCGGGAGCCACGGTCACGTGGAAGCTGGCATAGCTGTTTTCGCTGTACAGGTTGCCGTCCGCGTCCTTATAGCGGGCCCGGATGCGCAGCACCTGCTCCTCGCCGGTGGGATTCTCGGTGACGTACAGTTCGCCGTCCACGATGCTGGCCTTCACGCTCTCGTCCGAGCAGTAGACGCTCCAGACGATCTCGTAGCCTTCCACCTCGCAGGAAACTTCCGCCGTAAAGGCGTACACCTTGCCGGGAACCACCTTGGCAACGTCGGGGCCGTACACAGTCACGCCGATGTCAGCAGGGGCTTCTTCCTTCTTCACGGGCTTCTGCTTCTTGCCGTCGTCCTTCTTTTCCTTCTCGCTCACCACGACGGTTTCTTCCTCCGTCTTGGGGGCGGGCTCCTCGGCCTTCTCGGACTCGGCTTTCTCCTCCGGCTCGTCGCCGCCGGAGATCACCAGCGTGATGTTCTCGTTCTTGGTGTCGATCTCCGTCTTTCTGACGGCGGGCTCAGCAGGCTTTTCCTCCGCCTTGGGCTCCTCGGCGGGCTCTTCGCCCTTGGCGGCGGACTCGGCCTGGCCCTCGGCGGGCTTTTCTTCCGTCTCGGGCGCTTCCTTGCTTTCTTCGTCCTTGGCGGCAGGCTCTTCCTCGCCGCCGGAGATCGTCAGGGTGATGTTCTCGTTCTTCGTGTCGATGACCTTGGCGGGAGCCGTCGCGGCTTCCTCCGGCTGGGCGGCGGGCTCGTCGTCCGCCACAGCGAAGTCATCGTCGGGCAGGAGCGCCGCGCCTTCCAGCGTCATGGTGGCGGCCTTGGCCTCCGGAGCGGTTTCGGTGATGATGAAGCTCCACTTGGCGCTGACTTCGTGCTCCTTGCCGTCGTCGTCCTTGCAGGCATAGCGGGCGGTCAGGAAGATTTCCTTGCCCACCAGCGCGGGATCGTCGGGCACGTTCACGGTGCAGGTATCGTTGGTGGAGGAGGCGATGGTCACATCCGTAGCGCCGTTGCTGGCGGCCACGGCGAACTGTGCCTTGGGGTTGGCCTCAGCGGCGGAGATAGCCACCTTGAAGGCGGCTTTCTGGCCGATGCTGACGCTCTTCTGTCCTTCCACAAAGGTAATGCTGATGGGAGCCTCCGCATAGACCACGGTGACGTAGCACACGGCGGTTTCGCCGGTGGGCACCGCAGTGGCGGTGACTTTCAGCTGCTTGACGGTCTCAAACCGGCTGATCTTCAGAACGCCGGTGGAGGAGCCGATGGTGGTGCCGGAGCTCTTGTCTCCGTCCACGCCCTCCACGCTCCAGCGCACGGTCTCGTTGACGCTGTTCTGCACGGTGGCGATAAAGGTGGTATCCTTGCCCGCCTGCAGTTCGCTGACGGACTTGACGATGGTCACCACGGGGGTCAGATCGCCGGGGGTGCTGTCCGCCACGGTCTTGATGGTCGCGGAGGCACTGTAGAGCTTGCCTTCCACGGTGGTGGAGGCGGTCACCAGCAGCTCCAGATCGGCCTTTTCATCCGCATCGATGGTCACGATACCGTTCTGATCGATGCCGGTCTCGTCCTTGGTGCCGTTGGCCAGCGTCCACTTCCATTCCAGACTGTCCTGATCGCCGCTGAAGCCGGACAGCATGGCGGTGCAGACCACGTACTTCTTGCTGGTGCCCACGGTTACGCTGGTGCGGTCGGCGTAGATCTCGGCCTTGGTTTCCGTGGTGATGGGATCGAAGGTCGCGGTGACGGTGGCGGTATGATCGCCGGTCTTCTGGTATACCGCGCTGGCCGCGCCGGGCACGGTGAACAGGCTCTTGCCGCTGTTGGGGAAGGTGTACTCCGCAGCGGAGGCCAGGCTGATGACGGCCTTGTAGACCTTATTGGCCTCGAAGACCGTTACGGGCTTGCCGCTTTCATCCTGCCAGGCCACGGTGCCCTTGTACTGCGCACAATCGCGGATAGCCGTCACCGGGGTCTTGCCCTTCTCGGGAGCGGTCACGCCGTAGATGCAGAAGTTGTCCACCTCCTGCTTGTCGGTCAGGGCGCTGAACTTCAGTGTGACTGTGTTGCCCACAGGAGAGGCGCTCACCATAGAGCTTCCGTTCACATCCTTCACACTGACCGTTCCCAGACGGAAGCCGCCGGTCAGAATGGTGAAGTTCACCACGGCCTTGTAGCTCTCGCCGGTGCGGAAGGTACCGTTGTCCGACAGGCTGGGAGACCAGGTGATGGTGGCGTAACAGTCCAGTTCAGTAATTGGTTTGCCATTGGAGCCCATCAAGGGTTTGCCATCAGGTTCTGCCACAGCAATCCTTTTCACTGCGAGTACAGGGCTCTGACCTACTTTGGGTGTAACCCCATCAGGTAAGGTTACTTTAATGGGCTTGCCATTTTCGACCTGCGTTGAATTCGTTTTTAATTCGTCTGTCCCATAACTGCCGGTGCCTTGCACCTTGGCATAGATTGTTTTACCCGCATTTTCATCTTTAATCGTATAACTGGATCCAGTCGCGCCTGCCACCTCGACAGAATCTATATACCACTGGTATGTTACGAAGCCAGACTCCGCAGCAGAGGCAGGAGTGACTTTCGCAGAAATCGTCTGCCCCACCTGAGGCTTGTTACCGATGTTCTGCTGAGTGGTTTCATTATAGAGGTAAGCGCCCGTGATTTTCTTTTCCTTCAGCACCTTATTGGTCGCGGCGCTGGTCACAGCCGCGCCGTTGTACTTCAGCGTTACGCGGATCTGCTTGCCCACATCGTCGGGCTGGACGGTATAGGTGGGATCGGCGCTGCTCTTGGTCACGGTGCCGATCTGCCACAGGTACAGGCATTCCGTCGCCGGCAGGTTCTTCGGGTCGGACACAGCGGTGATCTTATCGCCCACCACCGGGTCGGTCACGCTGAGGGTGACGGCGTTCAGGGTGAACTTGCTGTTCACAGGGCTGGAGATGGCGCTAGCCACCACGCCGCCGTAGATGCCCTGGCCATAGGCGCGAACGTAGATGGCCTTGCCGGCATGCTCCGCTTTGACCTCGAAGGTATTGTCCCAGCCCTTCTGGACGGATTCATCCTGACCGGAAATATACCAGTAGTACAGCACGGAATCAGCCGTCACAGCCTCGGCAGGCTCGGCGGTCGCGGTCAGCGTCATGCCCACGGCAGGGGTCATGCTGTCCATGGTGACCCGGGTCAGATTCGTCATCTTCACGGGCTGGCTGGCGTTGCTTTCCACCGTACCGGCGCACTTGTCGGTGCCCGTGGCCTTCACGGTGATCGCCTTGCCCATGTCAAAGGCAGTGGGCGTATAGGTCGCGCCGGTGCCCATCTTGATGCCGTCCACATACCAGACGTAGCTGGCGGTGGCGCTGCTGGGCGTTACGGAGGCGCTGACAGCCTGTCCCACCACGGGGAAGGACGTGCTCAGCTTCACTTCCTTCAGGGCCAGCGCATCGGCAACGGGAGCGGTCATGTCGCTGGCAGCCTGGCCGGAAAAATCGCCGGTGCCGGTGGCATAGACCTGAATCTGCTTATTGGAATCGGAAGCCTGCACCACATAGGTCGCTTCGGTGCCCTTTTCCACACCGGCCACTCGCCAGCTGTAGGTAGCAGTCGCGGAGGAAGGCGCAACCACAGCCTTCAGAATGTCGCCTGCCAGCGGCGCGGTATGATCGGTGTTGGTATTGACGATCATCACACCGGCGATCTTGCGCTCCTTGGTCACAGGCTGAGACAGCACGCTGACCTTCTGTTCCGCCCATTGGCCGGTGCCGGTCACTTCCACGCAGATCTTATGGCCCGCATCGGCGGCGGTGGGGGTATAAGCGGCGGCGGTGCTCAGCTTTTTGCCGCCCACGCTGTCCCGATACCACTGGTAGGTTACCGTGGCATGGGCGGGCGTAACGGTGGCCAGCAGGGTATCACCCACCAGCGGATACTCATAATTGAGTTCCACCTTGGTCAGAGCGCTGTAGGGAATGGGGGTGGGAGCGGGCGTAGGCGCGGGCAGGGCGATGTACTTGGTCATCATATAGCCCACGCTGGAGCCGATCATCACACGGGTCCATTCGCCCTTATAGCCCAGAATGGTCAAAGGCGTTCCGTCGCTGTACAGGCCCAGACGGCGACCGTTGGGCGCGGTGCGCAGCCAGGTGCGCAGGCCGTTGCCCGCGAACACGGTAGCGCTGCCCAGCGAAGGCGCGCTGGACGTGCTGCTGCCGCTGCTGGAAACCAGGAACTTGCTCATCATGTAGCCGCTGAGCGTGCCCGCCTGAATGCGGGTCCAGATGGTTCCCTGTTCCAGCACGGTAACAACCGTACCGGAAGGCAGCGTGGTCTGGCTGGCATAGTTGGTGCCGGGACCAAGGCGCAGACGCACCCCGTACTGGTTGCCGCTCTGCACGGTCGCATAGCTGGCCTCTGCCAACGTGGCGCTCATGGGCGTCATGGTCAGCAGAATCGCAGCCAGCAGCAATGTGACGACGATCTTCTTCATAGTCCGTATCCCTCCATAACAGCGTATCGCGGCGGCCGAACCGACAGGCCCGCCTTGTATACTGCGATAATCCATTGCAAATGATACCAGATTCGTTTCAATTTGTAAAGAGGCTGTAACATTTTCGTGATAAAAATTCGGATATTTATTGACGAATCTGTTCCAGTACCTTTACGATCCCCTCCAGGATCGCCGGTTCCTCCTGCGAAATGGTGCAGACGTGGGGCACGCCGTGGAGCCACAGCTTCCATTTCTTTTCGCTGCTGACGCCATTCAGGATGCAGTCCGCGCTGCCCTCCCAAACCGTCTCGTCGTCTTCAGACTGCACTGCCAGCACCGGGCAGGTAATATTGAAAAGATTCTTCCGGGCCAGCCGGATCAGATGGTACAGATCCGCGCCCTTGGCCGTGGGAAAGCCGGTGTAGCCGAAATCATACTCCGCGTTCAGCACACTGCTGCGCTCCGGGTGATCGCCCCAGGAAATGCGCGGAATCACCTTGCCCATCAGGCCGGACAGGCACAGAAAGCGGTTTTTCGTAGCCATGGGCGCGGAAATGGGAATGCATGCGTCCACCTTCATCTGCTCCGCCAGCAGCAGGGCCAGCACGCCGCCCATGCTCAGGCCGCAGACCGTAACGGTTTGGCAGGTTTCCTTCATTTCCACAACGGCGGTCTTGGCCGCCTGAAGCCAGCTCTGCCAGCTTTCTTTAGCCATATCCTCCTCGGTGGCGGCGTGGCCCGGCAGGCAGATGGAGCGGACGGTGTAGCCCTTCTCTGCCAGTCCATCGGCCAGCATTCTCATATGGGCGGGGCTTCCCGTAAAACCATGCATCAGCAGAATGCCGTTGCCGTCTCCCTGAACATTGACGGGCTGGCATACCGGGCGGTCAAAATATCCTTTAGGCGTAGGTTTCATCTGATTTTCATCCTTTCGCGTCTGCTTGTCCGGGCGCTATCAGCCTATGACCGGCAGACCTCCTATATGTATGACGATGGAAGGAGTGGGATTTGTTCCCGTTTTTGGAAAAAAACTTTTTTCCGCCTTACCTGCGCAGCTTTTCCACATCCTCCCGGCGGCCCATCACCAGCAGGGTATCGCCGGTCTGGAAGGGCATGTCCGGGGCGGGGGCCACCAGATAGCGGCCCTCCCGGTGGACGGAGAGGATATTCACGCCGTATTTGCGGCGCACGTCGGCGCTGCGTAGGCTTTCGCCCTCCCACCCGTCGGGCAGGAGGATCTCCGCCAGCTGGTAATCGCCGCTCAGCTCCATCAGGTCCAGCACCGAGGGCGTTACGATGGACCGGGCCAGCCGAACGCCCATGTCCCGCTCCGGAAAGACCACCCGATCCACGCCGATCTTCCGAAGCACCTTGGCGTGCAGGTCGTCGTTGGCCTTGGCGATCAGGTAGGGAATGCCCATCTCCTTCAGCAGCACACAGATCAGGATGCTGTCCCGGGTATTTTGCCCAATGGCCACCACCGCCGCGTCGAAATTTTTCACGCCCAGCGAGCGCAGGGCCTCCTCGTCCGTCGCGTCCAGCTGCAGGGCCTGCGTCACATGGGGCGCGATCTGGTTGACCAGCTCCTGATCGCTGTCCACGGCCAGCGCCTCCTGCCCCTGGGCGCACAGGGCCCGGGCCAGGCTGGAGCCGAAGCGTCCCAGACCGAATACCAGATATTGCTTTACCTTCATGAAAAAAACCTTCCTTCTCTTTTGACGCTCTCTTTGACGATGCTTCGGGCTCGGATTTCCGGCCTCAGCCAATCATGATCTTCTCCTCCGGGAAATGCACCCGATTCCGCGCGCCGTCCCTTTCCCGGCGGATCAGCGCCGTGGCCAGCGTCAGCGGGCCTACCCGGCCCAGATACATCAGCGGCATCAGCAGGATTTGAGAGCTGCGGCGCAGGGTTCCCGTACCCGCTGCGCTCAGGCCCGTGGTGGACACGGCGGAGACCGTCTCAAAAACCAGATTCGTCAGGCTGACGCCGTGCCGGCGCTCCAGAATCGACAGGGCGCAGGTCACGGCCAGCACGAAGGAGGTGGCAATGAAGGTCAGCGCCACGGCCCGGCGGCCCGTCTCCTGCGATATTTCCTTGCCGAAGGCGGTAATCCGGTCCCGGCCCCGCACCACGCTGTGCACCAGCAGCAGCAGCGCCGCCAGCGTGGTGGTCTTGATGCCGCCGCCGGTGGACGCGGGCGACGCGCCCACGAACATCATCAGGCAGCTGAGCAGCTTGGTGGAATCGTTCATCGCGTCCTGACTGACGGCGGCAAAGCCCGCCGTGCGGCAGGTGACGGCCTGAAAAACGCTGCCGGTCACTTTATCCCAGAGGGTCATGCCCTCCCGGCCCAGCGTAGCCGGATTCTGCCCTTCCAGCAGGAAAACGGCCAGCGAACCGCCCAGCAGCAGGATTCCGTTCACAGCCAGCACCAGCTTGGTATGCAGGGACAGCCGGCCCAGACTCTTGCGATGGCGCAGCAGCTCCAGCATGACCGCAAAGCCCATGCCGCCCAGCTGAATCAGGCCGATCACCGTCCACAGCACCAGCGGCTCCTGCCGGAAGGCCAGCAGGCTGCTGCCATTGCCGAACAGGTCAAAGCCCGCGTTGCAGAAGGCGCTTACCGCGGTGAACAGGCTCAGCCACAGGCCCCGGGCCGTTCCGTAGCGGGGAACCAGCCGCACAGCCAGCAGCGCCGCGCCCGTCAGCTCGATTGCCAGCGCCATGGCGAAAAACCACAGGCTCAGGCGCACCATGCCGGAAAGGCCGTTCTGGTTCATGGACTCGCTTAACAAAATCCGGCTGTGCAGCGAAATGCGCCTGCCGATCAGCACCATGCCCAGCGTGGCGAAGGCCATAAAGCCCAACCCGCCCACCTGAATCAGGCACAGCAGCACGATCTGCCCGAAAAGGCTCAGATCGCGCCCCGCCTCAATCAGCGAAAGACCGGTGACGCATACGGCGGACGTGGCGGTAAACAGCCCCTTCAAAAATCCGATGGATTCTCCCCCGGCGCTGGCGGCTGGCAAGGTCAGCAGCAGTCCGCCCAGCAGGATCAGCGCCAGAAACCCCAGACAAAGCGCCCGTCCGGGAGACATCGGCCTGCGGCCCAGCGGCTCCCGCCGGTTCGAAAAAGCATCCTTTTCGTTCAAAATAGCAGATCCTTTCTGATCGTTTCTCTCGTTCTTCCCCATCAGCAAAACCCCGTTCCCCTTCTATTATAAGCAGGAAAACAGGGTTTGTATAGCGGTGAATCCGCGCGCTTTTCAGCCGAGGATCAGCGCCAGCGCTTCTTCATAGCTGCGGGCCGCCGCGCAGGCTCCATGCTCCGTCGGAGCGGGACGGCCATTGGTAAACAGGATGCTGAACACCCCGGCGGCATTGGCTGCGGGGATATCCGCCGCCGCGCTGTCTCCCAGCATGACCGCCTTTTCCGGGGCCACATTCATGCGGCCCAGCGCCGCCCACACGATGGCAGGGTCCGGCTTGGCCGCGCCCAGCTCCTCGCTGATGAACAGGCCGCTCAGATAGGGCGAAATCGTGCAATGATCGAACCGGGCATGCTGGATGACCGCCACGCCGTTAGTCACCAGACAGATGGGCATCTGCGCGGCTACCCGTTTGCAGAAATCCTCCGCCCCCGGCAGAAGAATGCTCTGGCGGCTCAGCTGATCCCGGAAAAACAGGTGCATTTCCTCCGGGGAGCGGCGCAGGCCGACGGCTGCCAGAAAGTTGGCCATGCGCGCCACCTGCAGTTCCGGCAGGGTCGTCCGGCCCTGTTCCAGCAGGCTCCACTGCTCCCGGTTCACCCGATGATAGGTCTGAAAAAATTCTTCCCGCGCAGGAATGTCGAAGTGGGCAAATAAGGCGGTCAGCGCCTTCTGCTCCCCGGCATCGAAATCGAAAAGCGTGCCGTCCGCATCGGCCAGCAGCAGCTCGTAGGCCATCCAATCACCCTTTCTTTTCCTTTCCTTTGGGAGAAGGTTTTTGGTTTTTCCGCCGTTTCAAAGCATCCGGCGAGGCCACGGAATAGCCGAAGAAGCCCAGCGGCTTTCCGACGGCGCAGTATTTGCCGTGGACATACGCGACCAGCTCCATGTCCTCTTCACGGATGGAGCCGGACTCGGTAAAATACTCATCCGCCACGTAGACCTGCACCACTTCCGCCAGAAACAGGTCGTGGCTGCCCAGCTCCTGTACGCTTTTCACCCGGCAGCACAGGTAAGCGGGCGCTTCCGCCACGGCGGGCGCGTGAGCCAGCGGCGGCGCGGGAATGGGCGTCAGGCCGCAGGCCTCGAACTTTTTTACGTCCCGGCCGCTTTTGACCCCGCAGAAATCCGTTGCCCGGCACAGGGCGCGGCCGGTCAGGTTCAGGGTGAATTCCCCGGATTGCTGAATAATCTCATGGCTCAGGCGGCTTTTGCGGATGCTGACGGAAACCATGGGCGGTTTGGTGCAGACCACGCCTGTCCACGCCACGGTAATCAGGTTGGCCTCATGGCCGTTTTCCGGGTCGGCGCAGCCCAGCATCACCGCCGGAATCGGGCTCAGATAGGTCGTCGGCCCGATAGGCCGGAAAGTTTTTCCAGTGCCGGTTTTCATACGTCTTCCCCCTTGTGCATACTTTCCAAAAAGTGTACAATGAACGGGTTCCTCTGTCAATGCCCGGCCAACTCCTACGGGGCTTCCCAGTTTTCGATGGAAGGAGGTTCCTCCCTTGCCGAAATATCATTACCGTTATCGCAAACCCCAGCGGCGGCATTTTCCCATCCGTCTGACGCTGGTGGCGCTGGCGCTTCTGGCGCTGTGCATTTATCCCTTTATCGAAGCGACTATGCTGACGGTGGACAAACACACCGTGCAGGTAGCCAACCTGCCCGCCAATCTGAAAAACCTGAAAATCGTCTACGCCACGGATATTCATCAGGGCCGCTGGTTTTCCCAAAGCCGGGTCAACGAGCTGGTCAAGACCATCAACAGCCTCAGCGCCGATCTGGTCATCTTGGGCGGTGACTACGCCGAGGACAGCGACGGAGCCATTGCCTTTTTTGAAAATCTGCCCTCCATTTCCGCCCGGATCGGCGTATACGCGGTGCTGGGCAATCACGACCGCACCGAGCCGGAGAGCAATCTCTCCGTGCTGATCGGCACCATCAAGGGCCGGGGCATTATCCCGCTGGTGAACAACGTTGCCGCAGTCAAGCGCGGGCAGACCTATTTCTACATTGCGGGCGTGGACGACTACTACAACGGCTATCCGGACGTGGCGGGCGTGGCCGCTCAGGTCAAGTCCGACGATTTTGTGATTTTCGCGGGCCACACCCCCGACCTGCTGCCCGACATGCTCAAGGCCCGCAGCAGCGACGGCGACAATCACTGGTTCGATCTGGCGCTTTTCGGCCACACTCATGGCGGACAGATCAGCTTTCTTGGCAAATCGCCCTTTTTCAACCTCAAGACGGACGTGGGTCCCCGGTACATGAGCGGCTGGCTGGAGGAAAACCGCGCTGCCGTTCTCGTCAGCAACGGCGTGGGCACCTCCGGCGCGCCGGTGCGGCTGTTCGCCCGGCCGCAGATTCATCTGATTACCTTAAAGAGCCGCTGAGCGCAGGCGTTCGGGCAGGCCTTCCGGCTCGAAGCGGCGTTATAAGCCGTTATCATTCGCTTCTCCTTTTTCAGCATTTGGGCGGAGACGCTTTCTCAGCGCCTCCGCCCAATGTTTTTTCTTATTCTTCCTGTGCTTTTTGTGCGTTGATCGCCTGCGCGACGGCATCCGTCAGGCCGCGCACCCATTCCTGTACATCGGCTTCTTCCGTGCCGTAAGAGAAACGCGCGCCCTCCAGCCAAGCGCCGGTACCCGCCGCTTCGGCCAGCAGCTCGCCGCTCTGCCCCAGACCGGAGCTGGCAGAGGTGCAGAAGGGAATCACAGCTTTGCCGGTGAAATCGTTGCCGGTGACAAACTGATTGACCGGCCACGCGGCAATGCCCCACCAGATGGGGTAGCCGATGTAAACGGTGTCGTAGTTCTCCCAGTTTTCGGGGGTGATTTCGGTCAGCGCCACTTCGTTCTGGGCTTCGGGATTTTCATGCTCGAAAACAACGCGGCTATTGCTGTCCGTCCAGTTCAGATCGGCGTCGGTGTAAGGCTCTTCGGGGGTAATGACGAACACATCCGCTTCCGTCTCTGCGGCGATCATATGGGCGATACGCTCAGTGCTGCCCGTGGCGGAAAAATAGACGACCAACGTTTTGCTCGACGCATCGGCTGCTTCGGGAACTTCAGTCGCTTCGGAAGCTTCCGCAAAAGCGGCGAAGACGGTCAGCGTAAACATCAGGGTCAGAACGAGGGCGATCCGCTTTTTCATGTAGGTTTCTCCTTCCTGTGTCCATAGGGACCTTTCTTTCTCGGGCGCTTTTTCATCCCGACGGCTGCATTATAAGGCCCCATCGCTCTTTGAGGAAGTGCCGGTTGGTTGATGAGCATATACCCGAACGTTATAATGCTTGCCAAAGCAATCCTTCCGGAATACAATATACAATATGGATAGGATTCCCCCCAAAGAAGGAGGCGGGCATTCATGTATAATCCGCAGCTGGAAACCTTTTGCGGGCAGCCGACGCGGGCAGCTTCAGCAAGGCCGCAGAGGAGGCCTACATCACGCCGACCGCCGTCATCAAGCAGATCAACCTGCTGGAGGAATCGCTGGGGGTGAAGCTCTTTGACCGCACCCATCGCGGGCTGACGCTGACCAAGGCCGGACGCAGCCTGTATCAGGACGCCAAATACATCATTCATTATTGTCAGGATTCGGTGGCGCGGGCCAAAAATGCCATGCTGGAAGACACCAATGTCATCCGTGTCGGCTCGTCGCCCATGACGCCCGCCCAGCTTCTGATGCAGCTGTGGACGAAGGTCAATGAAGTCTGCCCGGACGTGAAATTCCAGATCGTACCCTTTGAAAACACGCTGGAAAACGCCCGGGAGATCCTGGGGAATCTGGGCAGGAACATCGATATTGTAGGCGGCATTTTTGATGAAACCATGCTCGCGCTGCGCGGCTGCGCCGGCTTGGAGCTGGAGCGCGTGCCTTTTCAGTGCGCGGTGTCCATTCATCACCGTCTGGCGGAGAAGGATCATCTGCGGCTTTCCGATCTGTACGGCGAAAATCTGATGCTGATGCACCGGGGCTGGAGCCACTACGTCGATCAGCTTCGGGATGATCTCTGGCAGCATCACCCGCAGATTCACATCATCGATTTTGATTTTTACAACATGGATATTCTCAATCGCTGCGAAAGCAGCAGCAATGTGCTGCTTTCCGTCCCCGGCTGGGCAAACGTGCATCCGCTGCTCAAAAGCATACCGATGGAGTGGGACTACAGCATTCCCTTCGGCATTCTTCATTCCCCGAATCCCTCGCCGGTGGTGCAGCGGTTTCTGGATGCTGCAAAGACCGTGGGGCGGGAACTGTACGGCTGATATAACCCGAAAGTATACACCCATGAACCAAGCGAGACTTCTCAGGAATCCTCGCTTTTTTTTATAATGAGGACGGAAAAGAAGGATGAAACCGAAAGCATGGCTTTGGTTTTAGGGAGGAACCATCGTGAAAAAGATATTGCTGCTGACAACGACCCCCACGCGGGGCGGAAACGGGGATGCGCTGATGGAAGCCGCCGAAGAAGCCGCAAGGGACTGCGGCGCGGAGGTGACGCGGCTGAATGTGCGGGAGTTGGACATTCACCCCTGCCGGGGATGCTATGGCTGCGCCGCAACCGGCGAATGTGTGCAGAAGGACGATTTCCGGCGCGTTCTGAATGCGCTGCACGAATGCGAAGGGCTGATCGCCGAAGCGCCGATTTACTACAACTGCATGGCGGCGCAGGCGCTACTGGTGGTCAACCGCCTGTGCTGCACGTTCGCCTGCCGGAATTATCCGCTGGGGCCGAAAAAGAAGATCGGCGTACTGCTCACCTGCACCGGCTCGGATGCGGAAGAAATGAAGCATCATGTGCAGCTGATCGTTGATTTGCCCAGTATCCAACGCTCGGTGGAAGAGGAGCGCACGGAGGTCTTTCCCCAGTGCGGCCATGCCGGTACCTGCCGGGAAACGCCCGCATATTTGAAACGCGCGCAGGACGTCGCCCGCTGGATCTGCGAATAAAACGCGAATAAGACACGAAGTAAGAAAGGAAGCCTGACGCTATGAACAACTTCATCTTTGAAAACAAAACCAAAGTGTATTTCGGCAGAGGCGGCGTGAAGGAATATCTGGGCTGTCTGCTGAAAAAATACGGCCCGACGGTGATGCTGGCCTATGGCGGCGGCTCCGTCAAACGCAACGGCGTACACGACGAGATCATGGGCATCCTGAACGCGCAGGGCAAAACGGTGGTCGAGTTTTCCGGCATCATGCCCAATCCTACCTATGCCAAGGTGCAGGAGGGCGCGCGTCTGGCGCGGGAAAACAACGTTGACCTCATTCTCGCCGTGGGCGGCGGCTCGGTGTCCGACTGCTGCAAGATCGTGTCCGCTCAGGCCCTGCTGGACGAGGACATCTGGGAAATGGAGATGACCAAGCACACCTTCCCCAGCCGTTTCATTCCGCTGGGCGTCATCGTGACGGTGTTCGGGACGGGTTCCGAGATGAACGCGGGCGCGGTGATTACCCACGAGGAAAAGAGACTCAAGTCCGGCGTGTTCGGCGCGCAGGCGGATTTCGCCTTTCTTGACCCCGACTATTCCCTGTCCGTGCCCTTCCCGCAGGTGATTTCCGGCGCGTTCGATACGCTGAGCCATGCGATGGAAACCTACTTCGGCAAGCCCGATGAAAACAACCTGTCCGACGACATCAACGAAGCCGTGATGCGCAGCGTCATCCGCAACATCCGCGTGCTGATGCGGGATCACGACCAGTACGAGGCCCGCAGCGAGCTGGCCTGGGCCTCCGCCATGGCGGAAAACGGCGTTCTGAAAATCGGCAAGATCACGGACTTCCAGTGCCACCAGATCGAGCATCAGCTGGGCGCTTATACCAACTGCAACCACGGCAGAGGTCTGGCGGTCATCCATCCCGTTCTGTACCGGCATCTATATCAGGCGGGAGCGGCGCGCTTTGCGCGGTTCGCGCAGAACGTCTGGGGCATTGCGCCCAAGGGCTGCGAGGAAGCCACGGCTCTGGCCGGGGTGGAAGCGCTGGCGGCGTTCATCCGGGAAATCGGCCTGCCCACCACCCTGACGGAACTGGGCATTCCCGAGGATACCGACCTGCGCGCCGTGGCGGACTCCACCAACATCACCGCCGGGTGCTGCAGGAAACTGACCCACGAGGAAATTTATCAAATTTTGCTGGAATGTCAATAAGGAGGAATACTCATGAAAAAGCAGACGGCAGGCAGAACCAACCTGGGCGAATTCGCCCCGAAATTTGCACAGTTGAATGATGATGTGCTCTTCGGCGAGGTCTGGAGCCGGGAGGACAAGCTCTCCGCCCGGGACCGCTCGCTGGTCACTGTGACCGCGCTGATGGCCCAAGGGCTGACGGACACGTCCTTCCGCCACCATTTGGAAATGGCGAAGGCCAACGGCATCACCCGCAGCGAAATCGCCGAAATTCTGACCCACGCGGCGTTTTATGCAGGCTGGCCCAAGGCATGGGCGGCGTTCCGGCTGGCCAAGGAAATCTGGACGGAAACTGACGCGGAAGGCGATAAGCAGGCGCATCAGCAGGCGATGGTGTTCCCCATCGGCGCGCCCAACGACGGCTTCCGGCAGTATTTCATTGGCCAAAGCTACCTTGCGCCGGTTTCCACCGAGCAGGTCAAGGTGTTCAACGTGACCTTCGAGCCCGGCTGCCGCAACAACTGGCATATCCATCAGGCCGAAAAGGGTGGCGGGCAGATGCTGATCTGCGTCGCCGGACGGGGATACTATCAGGAATGGGGACAGGAGGCGCGGGAGCTGCATCCCGG
>OLQT01001395.1_pt1 | contig 14881 bp, 8 predicted proteins | sample 1672651 | NCBI WGS metagenome assembly OLQT01 (sample SAMEA3136709, study PRJEB25190) | human gut metagenome | biome: human gut; feature: human-associated habitat; material: faeces | place: Austria | collected 2013 | reverse complement strand
GGCTCCCCCAACTGGGCTCGAACCAGTGACATCATGATTAACAGTCATGCGCTCTGGCGAGTGTAGGGAAAAACATCAAAACATCGATATAAACTTTATCTAAATTCTATTTTTTCTAATAGTAAAAATATTAATTAATACTGATAATAAAATTGGGGAAAGACTTACTATAAGTTTAGCCAAAAATCCATTTTGTTCTATATTAACACCAAATAATAACATAATACATAGAGCAACCGATATAATTATAGCACTTAAATTAGGTAAAATATACCTATCAAAAAATTGTGATAAAGTTGCTTGTTCCCACCACACTTCAATATTTTTTGTAATGAATTCGTGTATCTGCTCTACTTCATTACAAAGAATAAGATATTTACATTCATCTCTTATTAAGTCTATTTTTTCTTTTATTCTTTGTACGGAAATTATCTGATTAAATGAATTATATCGGTTGTAACAATTATCAATTAACTTTTGCAGAGAAGTATATTTCTCTCTTAATTCTTCATCATCCATTGATATTCTTTGATTCAATTCTAACATACATGTTCTGAATAATATTTCAGATTTTTCAGAATATAAAGCAATTTCTAACTTTAATATTAATTCTAATATGGTTTTATACTTACACATTTCAGAACTATCACTAGGTTTAAAACTTATAAGTTGATTAATAAATCTTTGAAATTTTTGGTATTTATCGTTATGTAACAATTTGCGCGGCATAGCCGTCAATTCGCTCCATATGTCTGCACGCATTGGTGGATTATCTAAATGGAAAGATATCCTATGATTTTCTTTTTTAGAAAAATCATTTTGGAAAACCACCAAAGTAATTAAACTACATCGTTCAACTTTACCGTCCTTTTTTACTGTAATAGGTAGCTTGATTTTCTTTTTAGTAGGGTTGTTTATTGCTATTAACAACATCCCTTTCCAGCCTGGATCCAATGTTGTAGATACATTTCCTAATCCTTTTGCGGAATTACGAACACGAGAATGAAATGTTCCCGCAATCTTGCTATCTGTCTGAATATATTCATATGATAATATTAATACAGTATCATTTGGATTAATGTAAGTATAGCTGCCTTCTTCACTGTCAAAAATCATTTGCGGAACACCTTTTTTTATTGAATAAACTAAATTTGAAGGAGAAATATTATATCCAATTCCTTTCGCTTTTTGATCATTGAACGGAGCAATTAATATCCCCTGATGGTTCTTTCTGCATTCAATAATATCAGGTGCTATAAGCATGGCACTAAACTTTTTTCTGTTATTTTTCATAAAATCACTTCTATCATAAAAATTGTCATTTTACAACTATATTTTCAGTTTTGTCACCCAACCATAGTTCATGCTCATCTTTAAGAGGAAGCAAAGGAGTATACAACTGCATATAGGCTCTGCCGATAGCACCAGTAAACAATATAAATTCAGGTCTGCTTTCGTTGCTTCCTGCGCATAAAACATGTTTATATGATATTCCAGAATAAGGTTCTATATAGTAGATTTTAGATATCTCCATATATTTTGCTTTTTTAGAGCACAATTCACACGGACTTGATGTCGTAAATAAACAACCGCCTTTTACAAGTATTTTTCCAGTTGGTCCTAAATTTAGAAAAGCAGTTTCTTCGGCATGAAGCGAACGTGGATGAACTTGATTCTGCTTGTTAGTAATTTTATTATATAAATCCTTAAAGCAATAGTAGGGCAGCTTTCCATTTTTGTATAAATTATTTTCAGAAGTGTATACTTCTTCAACATTCTTTTTGATTCTGTTCATCAACTCTTCGTTATCATCATTTTCATAATCACTATATGTCTCAACAGACCAATGATTTATAAGTTCCTTTAAATTTCTATAGGAACAAGGTATCTGATCTTCAGGTTGTTGATTCCAACCTATAGACAACAAATGATAATCTTTATCAGTAATAACCGCACCAACCTGTCTTGAAATACAACCGGAATTTAATTTAGCAGTATATGCAATTTGCATACATCTTTCTAAATGCGTTGGTAATATTAAGCCAGGATGCATGGCAAGTGATACATATTTAATCAATTCATATTTTATTTTGAGACGTGAAGCATTATCTTTTATATTATTGATAAATATATCTGCAGAATCTAAACAGCTCGAAACATTTTGAAGAATAAAAGGTAAAACATTATTTAACTTAAGCTCAACAATTTGAGTTACAATTTTTGTTGCGATATATCCATTGTTTTCTGAAAATTCGGATTTTTTCTCAGAATCCACATATTCTTTACATATCTTTTTAAAATATGATAGAGTTTCAATTGTATCTATTTCTTTTACTTGATCCCGATTTAATCCTTTATGCTCCAAACGTTTTTTTCTTTCGTCGTCCTCTGTATATATTCCAAGCAAATAATAGTTGCTGTATCTTTGTTTAAGAAACAATGATTCAAATGGATTTTTTATTGAATCTATAACAACTAAAGTATGCTTATTATGTTTATTTTTAGAATCATTAGATTCAATTTTTTTAGCTTGAAAAGATATTAATTTGTTACACCAAATTGTATTATAGCTACTTAATAATTTTATTGCTATATTAATATCCTCCGCAATATAAACATAACCGTTTTCTTCAAAATGCACATCACCGATTAAATACGGTTTTTTACAAATTCTTAAATTTATTCCAAGCATCTGCATTGCTAATATTGGTAAACTTTTGGAATACTTTTTTATTTCATCCCAAAATTCATGAACCACTATCGGTAAAAAATCATAAATATAACGCCTTAATATCCAAAAATATAACGGATTTTTAAATGTGGTTTTATTCAACCTTTTATCTTTGTATACCATAAACATTTTATACAAATCTTTGTTTTCAATCCAAATACATGTGCCATCTTGATAATACTCAATTTTATCACCTGTACCGTCCAATTCAAATGTCTTTGCCTCACTTATCATACATTCTTTATCATGATATTCATTAATATCACTATCAATATTAATTGTGAATTTTTCTTGAAAATCTTTATCTGGTAAATTATTTAGGTATTCTCCAATTAATTCATTATCACCAGGATCTAATTTAAACCATTCTGCAAAATTAAAATACATTTTTAGTTTAAAAAATTTTTCACGAATTATATTTAATGTCTCATTTTTATTGGAAGCTATTTTTTCACATAAACCCACAAGAAAATTCAATAATTCTTCTTCACTTTTTTGTAATACAGTAGCAGTAATTAAAGCACTCACTTTTATTCTATAAAAATGTCTCCAATTTACTTTTGCAAAGTTATATAATATACGATATTCATGTTCATTATACAGATTATTGTGTATTGAACCAGGTGTAGACAGAAAAAGCCTTTCAAAATCTTGTTGACATATTTTAGAAACAGTTGATGAGCCAGAACCAGTTTTACCACAAAGACCTATAACTATAAAATCCTCTTGTGAAGTGTACAAATTATTTATAATCTTATAATGAATCGGTTTCTCAACTTCATTATTTCTAATTACATCTGTTTCAGCATTCTTTGAAGTACTGAAACCTTCGTTCTTTAACTGTTTAGAATTTATAGATAGTTTTTCCATTGTTAATATCTCCTTTCTTCATATTCTTATTTTTTAACAAATTGAATTTAATTCATCATTTTATTTAAAACCAATATAATTACATATTATCCCATAGTTATATGCTTAGTAAAATTCACGAAACACACTTCAATGGTTTGTATAAAATTATATTTTAATTCCGTTTCTTACTAAAAAAATAAGGAATTCCGTCAAAGAATTCTATTAAATTCTCAAATGCTACCTGAGGTAATTCTTCAACATAGCTTTCATAATTTATTCTTTTAGATTCGGTGAAACCAAAATAAGTATGTCCTTGTATATTAGTCTTTATCCAATCAAGATTTTCTTTTGCATCAGCAATTTTGGAGTCATATTCACCTTCAAATAACTCAATTCTTTCCTGTGCATTTTCATTCTGCTTTCTGAAATATTTTAAACATTTATCTTTATTCTCAGATAATCCATTTCTAAGCCTTTCATACACTTGATCTTCACTTGCATATATGTTATGACTTACAAGTAACTCTGGAGAAAATAAATAACCTTCAATAGAGCTAAATTTTGTAATATGCGTTTTTGAAATTGCTTTTGAAGCAAATTCACTATCAAGATTACTATTTAATTGATTCTCCAAAATTTCTTTAACCATGTCTTCTGACTTTGTATCTGCATCTCGGATTATTGCAAATTCATCACTCATTGTTGTTTTTTCTAAGAACCTCAGTGTTGCATAAAATCCAATGGTTTTGCATGATTTTGTATCAATAACTGATAATCTTTCTAAGTCAATATCGTAGTATTTATCTAAAATACGCTCAACTATATACTTATCATCCTGACCCTCAACAAACAGTATAAAATCTGTATTTAATACATCCTGACTAGAATATCCTATTTCCTTTAGCACATCGTCAATAGTTGTATTTTCAGCAATACTGCAATATCTTTCTTCATCCAACTTAACCTTTCTTATATTTTGCGTACTAAACTCTCTCAACATTATTGGTGAATGTGTTGTAAAAATGACTTGATTATTCTCCGTAATTTCAGATAGCGTTTTAGCCATAGACTTTTGCAATTGAGGATGTAAATACAGCTCAGGTTCTTCGATAATAAAAATTGTATGTTTAGCACTTATTGCTTGATACGACTGCAATAAAGATAATATATAAACGCTACGAACACCTGCACCAACATTTGAAAGTTCAACCTCGGCATTAAGCACAGGATCAAACAATTTTGTAAGAATTGAAAAGGACTTATCTATATTACTCGTTGCCTTAATATTTACCTTAAAACCTTTTTGATAATTTTTGGCAAACCGTTCCGAAATACTACTAGTAAACTTAGCTGAAGTGTTTTTTGTTTTATAGTTAATAAGTTTTTGCAGTTCTTCAATACTTAAATCCATTGGTGCTTTTTCATCAATTTTGCTTATACAGTTACCATCACAATCATCTATGTTGCAATTATAACAATCAATTTCTTTATTACTAAACAGCTCTGATTTTAATATGGTATTAAAAATATTTGCTGTGATCGTTCTAGCCTTTCCTGTTTCCTCTTCAAGAAAATTACGAGAATCATCAATAAAAGCCACTGACGGCAACAGATAAACAATATCTTTGTTAACAGTATATTCAACTTTTGAAGTGCCTTTTTTAAAAACTAAAGAAGCATGTATTAAGCCTTCCGAAATAGAAAATTTTTTATAAATAGCATTAGTCCATATAGGCTCAAAACTTTCTCTTGTAGATGTGTCTTCCAATGAATCTGCATTTAATACTTCATTTCTCAAACTTTTAAACTCAGAAAATGTTTTATCTTCAAAAATTGTTCCGTTTTTAACATCATTATAATCAGCTGCCGTTGAAGGAACTTTTGCAAAGCCAATTTTGCTGTCTAAAAAGAAATCAGATATATAATTCTCATCGCATTCTAAAACTACTTCAATCTCAAAATCATCAAAATTTTTATATATATCTTTTTCCTGAGGTATGTAGTCGCCAAAAAAGGTTCTTATTGCAGTTAAAAAGGCACTTTTTCCTGCATTGTTTTTACCAATAAGAACTAAAGCGCTATCAATATCTTTAATTGTCTGATCTTCAATACCACGAAATCTTTTTATATGTAGTTTTTTTATCTTCATAATATTTCCCGCATTTCTTTGATATATTATTTCTTATTCAAATATTTGCACAACACTTGAACATTAGGTATGTCCTTCCACAAATTATAATCACCAATAACAGCAATTCTATATTTTGCTCTTGATACTGCAACATTGATAATATTGGGTTTCTGCCCCACCCAATGGGCGGCTCCGATACCTGATTGATTATCACAACCCAATACAAGTATTACCTCGTTAGCCTCCTTACCTTGAAATGTGTGCACAGTACCACAATGTTCCTTTACCCATTCTTCTATCTTTTCGTTTTTAATATATTGAGACCGGCGTAAAACCTTACGCATCATTCTGCTTAAATTTTCCGCAACTAGTCTGAATGGGGTAATAATAAATAGATCCGGAAAACCATTAAAATCTTCAACAGCTTTAGCAAATATTTTTTCTGCAAAATCAATCTGATTAATTACTGTATGATCCTTATTTCCGTTTTCTTTGCCCTTAATATCAAACCATACCGAATAATCAATCACAAAACGAGTATCCTCCTTTGGTCCAATAGATTTTAAAAACATTTTGTTTTCATATGCGATCTGATTTGATATATTAAACATCGGATTTATACAGCGCCTATGAACAACTAACGGACAACCAAGCCAAATTTGTTCTCCGTTTATGTTTCTATAACCACCATATTCATTCATCTGATCGGCAAGCATCTGAACAGAAATTTCTGGTATTCTATAATACTCCGGAATATTATATTCATCAGCAAAACGCTTAACTAATTCTTTTGGCACAGTTAATACAGGTTCAACCTGCAATGGATCTCCAACTATAATTGCTCTTTGTGTTCTCCACAAGGCACCCAAAGCACTCTGAGGAGTTGCTTGTCCTGCTTCATCAATAATCAGTAATCCAAGTTCTTCTTGCTGAATATTAGATAAAAATGATTCTACTGATGCAAAAGTAGTAGAAACAACCGGTATTACTAATAACAAAGTGTTAAGTAATTCTCCATATGAATTTACACTATCCTCATTTGTATACTTTCCATCCCACAAAGAAAACAGCCTTTGTAAATTTTGCTTTACGCATTTACTTGTTAATACGAATGACTTATTCAGTTGGAGAGCCTGATAAAACAGTTCTTCTCTAAGTGCATTATATTTTTCATATACCCATGGACAGCTTTCTTGAGATTTTTCATTCTTTTCAATATTGTCCCAAAAACTATCGTCCGCCCAGTTATTCTGAAAAAGGCTTCTTTCTGACTCTATCTTCTTCTCGATAGCATCTATTTCTTTTTTAACGCTCTCCAGTTTTATTTTACAATCAAATAGCTCATCGCTGATGATGTCTATATCTTCTTTAATCTTATCGCAAACTCCTTTTTGTTCTGAAATTCGGATTATAATCTCTTCCTTTTTTATATTAAGAGTTTTCCATTCATTTACTACCAAATTGTGCTTAATAAACTTCAAAAATAACCTCTGAAATAAATTCATATTTGAAAACAAAAAATCAATTCGATCATTAACTGAATTAAAGTTGTCAGTTAATTTACTTAATTTTTTGTTTTCACAATCTAAATTTTTTTGCTTTTCAGATAATCTTGTTTCAGCTTGATTGTAGTTATTCTGTGCCGTAGTGTTTGCTGAAATAAGTACTGTCTTTTTATCTAACAGTGATTGGGCATCTGAAATACGTTTTCTTTCATCCAACACATTTTTAAGTGCTGAAATAAAATTGTCTCGGGCAGTACTCCAATTTAAAACCGGATTATCATAATAATGCTTGAGCGTAATTCCATCTTCAGCCCACCAAAGACGCTCTTTTAAATTATTCAGATTGCCCTTTTTTCCTAACTTTGCAGAAACAAGACCCCAAGCAGGTTGTCCGATAAGTTTGCTTGCAACATCAGAAAAATAGATATCACCAGAATTGCTACCTGTTTGTCCGGAGAATCTTCCGGTTCTGTCATTAGATATAGCTTTTGGGAGTTCTAAAGAAATGTTTTCAACCGCCGCATTATTATTTGAGGCAACCAAAATTCCATATTTTTTTAATCTTTTATCCATACAATAATAAGAACGATTATATTGATCACACGGATTTTTAAATTCAGCTATACTAAATGCTTGGTCAGGTTTATCAAATTCAACTAATAGCTTTGCTCTTTCTATAACATTGGATACAACAATTTCTTTTAATAATGTTGTTTTTCCTGTTCCCGGTGGTCCATTAATTGAAAAAATATCTTTTTCTCCACTGGTACAGATATTGATACCAATTTGTTGCATCAATGAAGGATTATATGTGGATGGCCAAGCTCCCAAAGGAAATCTCTCAGCAGTAACCCACTTTTTCATTTCATTAATATCTGAATCAATGCATTTGCGCTTTTGCGCATTTTCATTCTGATTTCCGGCAAGGACATATTCATTTAATTTTTTATTTGGATTATCAATTACATTTTTAATATCATTAAGATAAAAACTTTGAAACAACTCGGTTGACGTATCAACATCTGCAAAACTGCCGTCATTTTTTCTAAACTGCTGTTTCTTACGAGCCCATAAAGAAAAATCTGACATTTCGTCAGGCAAATTCAATATACAATTTACATCACTAAATATCTCATTTAAGGTAGATTCATCAACAGGTAATTTATTGTCATCCTGCTTTTTTATTATCAGTGTATCAATAGTATTTTGAAACACTTTAACATCGTCTGGATTTAATTCTGAATTAATAGACCCGGATAATACAATCTTAGAAACAGCCCACACAAAGCTTGAAACCGAAAATGAATTTGGAATATAAAAACCTTCTTCATCAACTTTAAAGGCAAATATACAAGTTATGGAATTATCCGGCTCAATACTTTCCTCTTCAGGAATATTAATTTCAGCTAACATCCATTTTATTAAATCTATTGACTTTATCTTACCAAAGTACAAATCATAACTCAGTCTTATTTTTTCATTCTTTTGCTCTTTTAGCCACGGTAATTTAACTTTATTTAAATTTATATCCTTTTTTATATCTACCGGCCAACACGGAGTAAAATATTCAATTTTATACCAGTAATTTAAAATATCATTAATCATTTGAAACTCCAAGATTATAATAAAAATCTGTATTGTTATAAAATTTAAATATATTCTAATTTAGAATGCCATTAACACCTGACTATCTATAAGAGTTCAGACATGTGTTTCGTTTTGCAAAATTCTTATAAAGGATAACTTACAATTATTAGAGGTTTACTTATGTTTATGTGTTTTTCTAGTGGTGATAGATATACTGTGGCTAAATCCTGTTTGTATCATTTAAAAAATTTCGGAATAAATGTGTGGTATGACTATCATGAATTAATACTAGGTGATGGTAAAAAAGAAAAAAATTTTGAATATGCTATAAAGAATAATCAATATTTTTTAATATTGTATAGTAATAATCTGTTTAAAAGTCCATGCGCAATTGAAGAAGAAAAAAGAATTTTTAATGAATTAAATACACGAAATATAACTATTTTTCCCTTGCTGTACAATATAAAGTTTACGGAATTGCCTATATCTTATCAAAATAAATTAGAAAATTATATATATAATGAAGTTGATGATACAAAAGGAACATTATCTTCAATTAATCAAATTGTAACAAAGATTTTAATAGATAAAATAAACAAAACAATGTACGATAAGACCCCTACTTTATCAAATTATAGTAAAAAGAATCTTAGTGATGATTATATAAAACAATTATTAGATACTTATAACCATATATCTGATGAAAATTTCAATGCACGAATAACAATGTTGTTCGCTATTTATTATTATATAAAATGCAATTATGGAATTGATCAAAAAATAAATTATGTGTATAAAATAATTGAGTATTTATTTGCTTTCACAAAGCTAAACATAGAGCATAATCATAAAGAATTGATTATAGCAGAATTATCTATGATAATTCTGCTTGACACTATTTTTTAAATTTTCATTAATTATTGAAAGAATTATTCTTGACAGTATTTTAGGATCATTTTCGTTTTCAAGAGCGTTTATGTATTTTTCTAAATAAGGATATTTAATAAGATTGTTTTTTACATCTTCAAGTATTATTCTTGCTGTTCCACCAGTACTACCAATAGGTATAATAATTCTATTAGGATTATTTTTTGTAATTTTATATTCTTCAAACATTCCGCTTTCTTTACTACCTGAACCATACAAAAAAATTGAAAAATTTGTTTTTTCTATCATAAAAGTTCTATGATTTGTTTTATCTTCATTAGATAAATGCTCATTAAAAGGAAACATTTGTAAATGTCTCCTAAAATTAATTACATTTTCTTCTATCATTAATTTTGTTGCTTCAGAAGCGATATAATAACCAATTTTATTACCATACCCATTGACTATAGTAAAACCGTTATTATAAAGTGTTCGAGTAATTATTTTACATAATTCATCTATTTCATACAGTTTTTTTTCGTCTTTTCCTTGATATGACCCAGAAATAAAAACATTTCTTTGATTAGTATAATAGTTAATTTCCGTTAATATTTCAGAAATTTCATTATAATCATCAATTAACAAAACATCTATTTGATATCTATTTTCTAAATCAGCAATATAATTTTTAAAATCTTTAGATTGAGAATTTTTAATTATTGTAAAATGGTGTGGCTGATTATTGTTAAAAGCTCTTCCTAATTCTGAAATACAAGGTAATACTAAAGAATCTGTAAAACTATATCCTAAAAAAAGAAAAGTTTTTGTTATTAATTCTCTTTTGAAAAAAGCTAAATAATAATGATGATTTTCATGATATTTTTCTAAATCACTTTTTGTAATTACCGCATTTTGAATATCCCTTATATCACCGTTAAGCTTAAATATATTAACATTTTTGTTTAAATCACAGCCAATTAAATCAGATTCTTTACTAATAATATTTGTTATTTTACCTATTTTTGATAGGTTATTTTCAAGGACTTGATCGAAATTCGTAGTCCATATAGAATTACATTGCATTAACGATAATTGATCAAGAGCTTTTGATGACACTAAAATCCTATTTATTTCTTTTCCAACCTTTTTATATAATTCATTTGTGCCAAATCTATTTGCATAAAATTGGGCAATATCGTAAATTTGATATTTAGTATTTTCGATATTAATATCCATTTCTTCAGCTAGTGGTAAAAAAAGATTTTTCCATGAAGGTAATCCCGCATCCACACTCATTCCGGCTCCTAAAAAAATAGCAGCACTATTATTTTTGCATTTTTCAGCGAATTTTTTTACGAACTCTTCTCTTTTTATCATACTTTCACATCCAATAATTAATAATTGTAAGTTATCCTTTATTCATTATTTTCAGATAAGGTCAATAATACATTTCTGTTAACAAAATACGCTACACATCTTACATTCAACTGGTGTATGTCTATGTAGTACTTAATCTCATTCTAAGAAAAAAGTATTAAGCCTTAACTAAATCTATATTTCGGGTATGTAATATAAAAACATTTATAATTACACTTTATGGTGTCAATTATAACATAATTTGACAAATATTTAAATAACTTTTGCGCAAATCAGTTATAAAATTTCACATAGTGCTTTTATGCATTTTGTATAATACAATTTTGTTTATTGCTCAATAAATAAAATTTTTAGGCAAAATAAATATAGATATTTGAATAGACTTTCTTTATTTTCTATTGCATAATAATTTTATTAAATATAAGGAGCTATATGCGATGGAAATAAAAAATGTACAAGCAAATAATCTAACAACTGATTATCTAAACTTTTGCCTTTCAAGAAAAAATCTTGATCAGAAAACGATAAAATCATACACTATTGATTTAAGGCAGTATTTTGAATTCACTATGGAATCTGCTATTGAATGGACAAACAAAAAATCCATTGAGCAATACATTGATTTACTGCATTGCAAGTACAAACCTAAGAGTGTTAAACGAAAAATCGCTTCGCTAAAAGCATTTTTTCACTATCTTGAAATTGAGGAACTTATTGATATTAATCCTTTTCATAAGATACAAATCAAGTATAAAGAACCCTTTATTCTCCCAAAAACTATTCCCATAAATAATATTGAGCAAATTATTAGGTTTGCTTATCTACAACTTACCAAAGCGAAAACTGAGTATGCTAAAAAAGTTGCTCTGCGGAATGCACTCATACTTGAGTTACTGTTTGCCACCGGAATGAGGATGTCAGAATTATGCACACTCACGACTGAACAAATTGATTTTAATGATTACATAATCAAAATTTACGGAAAGGGCTCAAAAGAACGCCTGATTCAAATCTGCAATCAAAATGTTCAGGAGTTGCTCAAAAAGTATAATCAATCATTTAAATTTGAAATAGGAAACAACAAATTTTTCTTTATAAATAGACTCGGCAACCGTCTATCTGAACAATCTGTTCGTAATATGATTACCAACCATGCAATCGGTGCAGAAGTGCCGCTGCACATTACTCCGCATATGTTTCGTCACTCTTTTGCAACTCTACTGCTTGAAGAAGATGTTGACATACGCTATATTCAACAAATGCTGGGTCACAGCTCCATTACCACAACGCAGATTTACACACATACGAGCATTAACAAACAGAAAAACATCCTTTCTGCCAAACATCCGAGGAACAAACTTGAAATCGGGATATAAAAAAGCCTTGCAAGCGTTAAACTTACAAGGCAATAAATATTTTATTTATTTTTATCGAAATCATTTTCTATAACATCAGAAATGAGATTTGAGAACTCAACTGCATTTTGGGGAGAAATTACAGGTCTGCCTGTTCTTTCTTCAATATCTCTTCTTGCATTTCCGGCAACTTCACCACCCTCTTTTGCTACTTTTCTGTTGTCAGCAAAAGTTTGTGGATTTTTCTCTTTAGAAATTTCTGTTGTAGTTGCTTCAGCCAACATATTCAGTACCAACTCAAGCGTACTCATATTATCTCTCAGGTTTTCCTTTTTCAATCCTTTGAGATTTTTATACTGGCGGGTTGTCATTCCTGACCACGCTTTTGTAATTTCATCAGTCAGAATTGCATATTCTACACCCTGCTTTACACCACGAGAATCCCATTCATCAGTAAGCTCTTTTCTCACCTGTATAGCCTGAAGTCTTTGATTTATCCACTCTCTGCTATATCCTTTTTTCAGGTATGTTTCAAGAGCTCGCTCTATGGTAAGTTCGGGATCAATAGTTTCATCTATTCTTTCTCTGCCAACTTCTGCAAGCCACATTTTAAATGGTTCTGCTTTTGGTGACGGAATAGATTGAATTATTCTCAAAAGTTGCTCTGTATTTGCAACATCCGTCTTGTAATTTTTACCATCCTTAGGAGATTGCATTTTCAGTTGTACGATATTTTCGTACAACTGGTTTGCTCCTTCAGCTTTAAGTTTTCGCTTAAGATCGCTCCAGTAACGACGAGGTTCGTTACTGTCAGTCAGAACTGAAATTACATCAACTATGGAAAAATACCATTCTTCTTCCGACTCATTCCACGCAGTACGAATCTTTTTATCTTCAAAAATTTGTATCTTATTTTCTTCGCTCATATATCTTCACCCACTTCTAAGCTGAAAATATTATAGCAGAATAAATTTGTAAATTCAATCTATTAAGCTTTATAGAGATAGGAATTGTTCATAATTAAGGTCGAATATAATCTCTAATTCGTATCCCCGTGATACTTTCACTTCTCTTATGAGCTGACAAGCTATCATTTTCTTCTGTTCCATTGTGGAGTTATCAAACTCATCAGCCCAAGTTCTGAATTGTGAGTAATAAAAATCAAGCTTACCCATCGCATTTTGCTGATTGGCAAGCTTGAACTTTATATCATTTAATTCAGTTTCTTTTTTATGGAGTAAATCGTTTGTATTATCAATAGAAGCTGACAGTATATCGGGAGCGAATCGGCTCTCACCAAGTAAAGAGCGTCCTATTTCAGCAGATAATTCAATTACCTGTCTTTTTAGTTTATCAATCTCTTTTTCAATCTTAGTTTGCTTTCTCTTATATTCCGATATTTCTGACTTATAGCGTTTTTCGAGTGCTATATCTTTTGGTGTTGATTTGATTTTAGCGAGATAATCCCTCAGCGTTGCAAGCACGGCACCGTCAATTCTGTGTGCCACATAAGCCGACTGTCCGTCACAAGCACCTCGTTTCATTGCTTTATTTGTGCAAATGTATCTCTGCCTGCGAACCTTATACTGACTGCCATCTGCTCTATCATATTTATCAATGTAACTTGTTGATGCCATCTTTTGACCGCAATGAGCGCAATAGATATTTCCAGAAAGTAATGTACTGCCTTTCGTAGTTCTTGCAATTTGTTTCTTCTCTTCATTTTTGTTAGAACGCTGACTTAATATAAATTGTGCTTGTTCATATACATTTTCATCAATGATGTGAAGTCTTTCTATGTATGGGGATTCAACACCGCCTGATATAAAATAACCGCAGTAAATCTTATTTTTCAAAATACGATTTACTGTGTTGCATTGAAATTTACTGTTGTTATGAGTTCTTACTCCATGACTGTTCAGGTAGTCAGCCATTCGATATGAACCATAACCCTCTTTGACTGTCATTTCAAATATCTTCTTAACTATCGGAGCTTCATCATCGTCAATAACTATGTCCATAAGCTCTTTTCCCTTTTTATTGACTTCACCGTTTTTTATAAGTTTGTAACCGAATGGTGCAACACCTCCGGTAAATTTGCCGTCTAACGTCATTTGGTTAAGGCGAGTTTTAACACGTGCTGACGTTTTCTGACTCTCACCGTTGGCTTGCCAAAATCGTATGTAATTCATAAGCTTGTCCACATGATTATCCATACGCTGTTCGCCCTCGTTAACGCTCCACACCTCTATGCCGTGCTTGATAAACCATTCGACGACAAACGGGGTTTCATCATCAATTCTGCCTATTCTGTCGAACATAAAGACAAGGAGTACATCAAATTCTTTCTTTTCTGCGGCGGCTTTCAAATCCTGAATAGCATCTCGATTGCTTGCCGAAACCTTGAATCCCGACACGCCCTTTTCCTGAAATTCTTTCAGAATTGTCCAGCCATTGTGCTCTGCGAATTCTCTGC
>OLQT01001384.1_pt1 | contig 14991 bp, 14 predicted proteins | sample 1672651 | NCBI WGS metagenome assembly OLQT01 (sample SAMEA3136709, study PRJEB25190) | human gut metagenome | biome: human gut; feature: human-associated habitat; material: faeces | place: Austria | collected 2013 | reverse complement strand
CCGTCATACCGGCGAATTTTCTTGGCGAAAATTGCCAGCAGTACAAAGCCCAGCACCAGACCGACGACGATGGACAAAAGGCTGGCCAGGACCCCTACAACGGCGGGACGCTGCAGAAGCGGCTGTTTATTCTGTTTGCTCATGCTTTCGCCTCCCCTTGCTTTTTGGCACCGGCCATATACAGGCCCAGTTCCTCGACGGTGGTCTTTTTCGGGTCGAATTCGCCGACGATCTCCCCCTCGTAAATCACGAGGATGCGGTCAGACAGGTTCATGACCTCGTCCAGCTCAAGGCTGACGAGCAGGACCGCACGGCCCTTGTCGCGCTCGGCCACGATCTGCTTGTGGATATACTCGATCGCGCCGACGTCAAGGCCGCGGGTGGGCTGCACGGCAACGAGCAGCTGCGGGTCCTTATCGACCTCGCGGGCGATGATAGCCTTCTGCTGGTTGCCGCCGGACATGCTGCGGGCAATCGTCGCAGGGCCCTGGCCGCTGCGGACATCGTATTGCTTTATCAGGCGCTCGGCGTACTGCAATACGGCGTTCTTTTTAATAAAGCCGTGGTTCTGGAACTCCGGCTGCCAGTAACGCTGCAAAACCATGTTGTCGGCCAGCGTGTAATCCAGCACCAGACCGTGCTTGTGGCGGTCCTCCGGGATGTGGCTCATACCGGCCTTGCTGCGCTCGCGGATGGGGGCATTCGTGATGTCCCTGCCCTCGAGTCTGATGGTGCCGGACGTGGGCTTTTCGAGGCCCGTAATACCGTAGATCAGCTCGCTCTGGCCGTTGCCGTCGATACCGGCAACGCAGACGATCTCGCCCGCGCGGACGTTGAAGCTGACGCCGCGGACGGCATTGTTCTTGTGGACCTTGCTCGGCACGACGAGGTTCTCGACCTCCAGGATCGGCTTGCCGACCTCGCAGGGCTTCTTATCGACGGCAAACTGCACGTCGCGGCCAACCATCATCTTGGACAGTTCCTCTTTCGTGGTGTCCTTGATGTCAACGGTGCCGATATACCTGCCCTTGCGCAGGACAGAGCAGCGGTCAGAGACTGCCATGATCTCGTTGAGCTTGTGGGTGATGAACAGGATGCTCTTGCCCTCGGCCTTGAAGCCGCGCATGATGTCCATGAGCTCGTCGATTTCCTGCGGGGTCAGAACCGCCGTAGGCTCGTCGAAAATCAAAATTTCATTGTCGCGGTAGAGCATTTTCAGGATCTCGACACGCTGCTGCATGCCGACGGAGATGTCGCTGACCAGCGCGTCCGGGTCGACCTTGAGACCGTACTTTTCGCTCAGGGCCATGACCTTTTTGCGGGCCTCGTCCTTCTGCAAAAAGCCGTGCTTTGTGTCCTCAACACCCAGAATGATGTTGTCGAGCACCGTGAAGCACTCCACCAGCTTGAAATGCTGGTGCACCATGCCGATGCCCAGTGCGTTGGCATCGTTCGGGTTGTTGATCTTGACCTCCTGTCCGTTTTTCCGTATCGTACCATGCTCCGGCTGATACAGACCGAACAGCACACTCATCAAGGTGGATTTACCGGCGCCGTTTTCGCCCAGCAGGGCGTGGATCTCACCCTTGCGCAGCTGCAGGGTGATGTCGTCGTTGGCTTTGATGCCGGGGAACTCCTTGGTAATGTGCAGCATTTCGATGACATAATTATCTGCCAATCGTTGCACTCCCCTTTCAATGTGTACGGGCTTGTACACAAATTCTTATACTATATTATACAGAAAAATTGCGCCATGTACAATAGAATCCGCACAAAAAGTAGTCGGAATTTGGCAAAACAGAACAAAAACCACCCTGCGCGAGGTGCGCCGGGTGGTTAAAAATCATACTTTTAAAGTCTTATCAGTTCTGGTAGTCAACCGCGATGGTGGTGACAGCGGGCTTGACATCGGCGTCATAGCTGTCGTCGATGGCCAGGGTGCCGTCCACGATGGAGGCGTACATGGAATCGTACTGCTCCTGGGTGAACTTGGTGAACTTGGAGGTGCTCATCGGCAGGCCGACGCAGTTCTCGGCAGCGCCGAGCTTGGTCTCCTTGCCGGAGTAGGTCTCGCTGAACTTCCAGCCGTTGTTCAGGGCATCGGTCAGAGCCTCGTTCACAGACTCGGCCAGACCCTTCATAGCGGAGGTCAGGGTCATGCCCTTGCCATAGTCCTTGTCGATGATAGCGGACTGGTCGGTGTCAACGCCGATGACCTTTGCGTCCTTGACCTTGGCAGCTGCTTCTGCTGCAGAGGTGTAGATGCCGCCGCCGCAGGCAAAGACGATCTCGGTGCCGGCAGCATACCAGCCGTCCATCTTCGCGGTGATGTTCGCATCGCCGAAGAACTGACCGCCGTAGGTGTAGTTCACCTCGACCGGAACGTTCAGCTCAGCCGCCGCAGCGCTCACGCCCTGCACGAAGCCGTAGCCGTAACGCTGCACGGCGGGAACCGCCATGCCACCCAGGAAGCCCAGCTTGGTGTAGCCGTCCTTCACAGCGGCATAACCGGCCAGATAGCCCGCCTGCTCCTCGCCGAACACGGCGCAGTACAGGTTTTCCTTCGCATCGGTGCCGAGGTCGGCCGCAGACACGTCAACCGCGATGAAGCTGACGTCCGGATAGTCCTCCTTGAGCTCATAGGCCGCCATCAGGCCGGAAATGCCCGCGCCCACGATGACGATATCCGTCTCCACCGCTTCGCCCTCCACAAGCTCGGTGGGCTGCTTTTCCTGCTTGAAGGGGGTCACATCCACGCCGCCGGCCGTGAGAGCGGCTTCCGCCGCGGTGAGAATGGCGTTGCTGGTGACGGTGGCGCCGGCCACGGTGTCCACCGTCAGGCTCTGCTCCTCCACGATGCGGCCGGGAATGGCGTTGATCGCCTGGTCGCCGATGCCGGGCGTTTCGTTGTTTTCGCCTACGGTGACAGCGGTGATGCGTCCATCCTCATAGCTGACGGTCACCGGCACGTCGCCGCCCATGCCGGGGGCGGAGGCGGTGTAGTCCTCCGCAAATGCGCCGGCGCAGGCTGTGACCAGAACACAGGCACACAGAACCGCAATCATTTTTTTCCAATGAAACACGTTGATTCCTCCTGTTACAAGATGTTTGCCAAAAAGCGAACTATATATAATAGGCGGTCTTTTGGATTGTCAATAACATAACAGATGGCAGCGCTATCAAAAAATCCCGTCGCCACAAGGCCTGGCCCCGCGGAAAAAGCAGGCGGCGGGATGTGGGCGCGCTGCTATGAGGAGGAAGGCGCTGCCGGAGAAAACGCCCGCTGTTAAGCGGAGCGAAAAAGAGAAGAAACCGGGCAGACGGGCGAAGGCGCGCAGGACCCCGGCGCCGGGCCCTACAGAAACGGAGCAAAGCGCATCAGCGCGGCCCTGTCGCCCCGCACCCGCACCTTGCCGCCAAGGAGCGCCTTCAGGGGCGCAAGCTCATGGCGAAAGACGGCCAGCAGGTCAGCTTCGCCTCCGACGATGGATACGTCCACCGGCGCATCGGGTGCAAGGGGAGAAAATACGCCGCTGCTCAGGGCAAAGGCACACGCAAAGCCGGTATCCGCCGCAAGGACGGCATAGCGGCCGGTGATGCCCGCCAGCGCGGCGCATACGCCGTCCATCAGGACGGGCAGGGTTTGGCCGTCGCCGGCCTCCCGGTACAGAGCGCGGAGATCCCGCTGTAGATCCGCTTTGCTCACCGGCGGCGCCTCCCTTCGTTTTTGGAGGCCGGATGCGCCCAAGGGGCGCGCCGTCCCTCCGAAACATTTCGGTTGTTTGCAATCGGCCGGGGAGGCAGCCACGCCGCCTTGCCCGCCGCAGAAGAAAGCGGAGCGGGCGCCCCTTCCCCAAAAAGGATTTACCGGTTTCCGGGGTTATATGCTCTAAGTGACTTCCTAATCACAGCCTTTTGTCATGATTAGGGAGACGATCACTTGGAGCATTTTCATGCAAAGGAGGCTGCGCAATGAGTAAAATCAAGATCACACCGCTGTACGAGCGCCTGTCTCGCGACGATGAGTTGCAAGGTGAATCCAACTCCATTAGCAATCAAAAGCTGATGCTGGAGGACTATGCCAGACGCAATGGATTCCCCCGTCCGACCCATTTCACCGATGACGGCATATCCGGCACCCGTTTTGATCGTCCCGGCTTCAAGGCCATGATGGCGGAGGTCGAGGCCGGGAATGTGGAGGCGATCATCGTCAAGGACATGAGCCGCTTGGGGCGTGATTACCTCAAGGTAGGGCAGGTGATGGAAACCCTGCGGCAGAAAAATGTGCGCCTGATTGCGCTCAACGACGGCGTGGACAGTTTTCGCGATGACGATGATTTCACGCCGTTCCGAAATATCATGAATGAGTGGTATGCCCGTGATATCAGCAAGAAGATTCGCTCCACCTTTCAGGCTAAGGGAAAGGCAGGCAGGCACCTGACGGGAACAGTCATCTATGGCTATCTTTGGGATGAAACCCGCAGACACTGGCTGGTGGATGAGGAAGCTGCCGCGGTGGTACGGCGGATCTTTGCCATGAGTATGGACGGTTACGGTCCTTACCAAATCGCCAGACGGCTCTCGGCTGAAAAAGTCGAGATTCCTTCCATCCATCTGGCGCGGCATGGCGAGGGCGTAAACAAAAACAAGGCCGTCAAAGACCCCTATGCCTGGGGTTCGTCGGTCATCGTGAGTATTCTCAAAAAGCGGGAGTACCTCGGCCATACCATCAACTTCAAGACCCGAAAGCACTTCAAGGACAAGAAAAGCCACTATGTCCATGAAAGTGAATGGAGCATCTTTGAAAACACACACGAGGCCGTGATCGACGAGGAGACCTTTGAAAACGTGCAGCGCATCCGAGCAAACGTCCGCCGATACCCCAACGGTTGGGGTGAAGCGGCTCCGCTGACGGGACTGCTGTATTGCGCCGACTGCGGGGCCAAGATGTATGTTCACCGTATCAACAATGGTAAGCTCATTCCTCAGTACACCTGTTCCAACTACACGAAGGTTCCCTGTGGGACGCGCTGCCCGACGCAGCACCGCATCAATGAAAGTGTAGTGCTCGCGCTTGTGGCCAATACGCTGCGAGCGATCGCAGCATATTCGCAGAATGACCGCAAGGCGTTTATCCAGACGGTTGAGGACCTGAATGCCGCTCACTACTCCACCGACGGCACACAGAAAAAGAAACGCTTGGCTGAAGCGAAAAGACGCGCTGATGAGCTGGAGCGGCTCTTATGCAAGATTTATGAAGACAAGCTCCTTGGCCGACTGGCAGAAAGCCGCTATGCCGTGCTGGATGAGCGGTACGCCAACGAGCAGGAACAGCTGATCCGGGAAATCGAAACGCTGGAAGCGACGATTGCGACGTATGAGAACCGTCAGCAGTCATCAGAACGGTTCATTGCCCTGCTTGATAAATATGAACGTTTTGACCCCCTGACCACAACTATGCTCAACGAGTTTGTGGAAAAAATCCTCGTCCACGAACGCGCCCGCAAGGGCAGCGGAGCGCAAAAGAAATACGAAGACAAGGTCAGAGCAAAGAAAAAAGCTGAAAGGGAGGCAAAGAGCGCAGCCCTCCGAGCCGATGCTATCGCAAGGGGCATATTCATCCCCGTCAGTCAGTTGCCCACGTCGGCACCCCGGAGAGCGACGGTCCAAAACCGCTCTGCAATTTGAGAAAACATCATCAGGAGGAATGAAACGTGAACAGGTTCACCTATCCCCGCGTTGGCGCCTATTGGATTCCCGAGCTGAAGCTGACGGAACAGTCGCTGCATCCTATCGGCAAGTGCGGACGTATGCGGCGGCGGTATTTGAAGGAGTGCCGACCCATGCTGTACAGCCACCTCATCCTGGCAGAGAGGCTCCATCCGCACCTGGTTGAAACCGACGAGGCGGCAAATCGGCGTATGGAGTTGCTGATGCCAAAGCTGGCCAGGGATACAGGTGTGACCGAGCGGCTGAAAGCCAGCGATCCCATGGCATGGGTGGGAAGGATGAATGCATTGAGGGCTCAGGTGGAGGAAATCATCCTGCATGAGTTAATCATGGAGTGAAATAGACGCTGTCCCAAATCCGGCGCGGTGAGCATCAGGCTGGATTCGGGACAGCTGACTGATACCTGGTTGGACACCATATGATCAAACTATACCTGACAACATTCAAGTTGGCATTCGCATCATGATTTGTACATTTCGCGCCAAAGCTGCCATCGCTATTTCAAGCCGAGCGCTGACAATCGCTCTTGTTTATGATATAGTTTCATTGACTTTTTTAAAAGATCGGCCGCGCAGGAGCAACTTCCCAACTGACATACGGGAGGCAAAGCAATGTACATCGATGATGAACGCGAAGCTTTTTTTGTTGATGCACATAGAAAATACCATTCCAAAATGGAAAACGTATGTCGTGCTTATGTGCAATACAACGAGGAATATCGGAGCCTGATTGATGAAAGTATACAGGAAACCTATTTGACAGCCGTAAAAAACTATAAGGAATTGAAAGCACATCCGGCACTGGAGGGTTGGTTTATAGAAACCTGCTTTCACCGTTTTTCGACGGCGCTAGCCAAATATCGCCGCAGACAGGCATATCATCAGGTATCCATGAACAATGACAAAGCAGCCCCGCAAGTAGCGGAGACGATTGATAATATAGACGCATGGTGGCAAAACGAGAACAATGCAAACCAGCTTCAAAGGATATTGGATGTGCTGTCCGAACGCGAAGCACAAGTCTACCATGAGTATTTTGAAGACGAGAAAAGCATGGCAGAGGTAGCCAAAACACAAAACACCACAGTGAGCGCCATTAAATCCATTCTTGCGCGCATCCGAAAAAAGGCGCATGCGATGCAAAATATCGACTATTTGTTTTTCTTTTTCATCATCGCAACTTTTTCAGTTCTCACGCGCTTAATGTAGTGAAGGAGGTTGATCATGGATAGCTCGAAGCGTGAAGCGCAAAATCAGTTGGAAGCTATCAAACAGTCGATTCTTGATGGCCGGCTTACGCATGGGCAGATCTGTGATGCATTAGCCGAAGAAATCAAGAAAGAACTTCAAAAAAGCGCTGAGGAGGTTGATATCGAATATGTGCTTGCATGCCAGCGATTGATTGCAAGTCTTCATTCAAAGGAAGCTGCTCAAGCAGAGAGCCATGCCAAGCACAATTTTGAAGCGGCACATGCCAAACTGCGGCAGGAAAAGCACTCTGTTCAAAAAGGCAGAAAGCGTGCCATCAGGTATGGTTTTGCGGTTGCCTTCCTGTTAGTGGTATTGGCAGGGGCAGATATTCTGCTCACCAAACGGCAGATCAATGTCAGCTACTCACCCGATCATGAACAGATCGTTTATGATGGTACGATGACAATGCCAGGAATCTCAGAGGTGGCAGGAGCAGACGCTCAAACGGATACGGTTCAAGAATTAACAACAAAGAATTGGGACGAGGCTGCTGCCTTTTTAGGCTATGTGCCTGAGATGCCCACATGGATTCCGGACGGATGGGTGTTGGATGAATACTATTGCGCTATATTCAAAAGCTTTTCGATATTCGACGTCACCTATTGTCATCAGGATTCACATGAAGATCTTATATATTCTATTGAGCGTTATTATGGTAGTGAACCACTACATGGCGTTTTTGAGCAAGATGGAATTGGATATGAAGTAGTCACAGCAACGGGTCAACAGCTTTATATCACAAGCAACACAGGCAGCAGTGTCATCCTTTGGCATGACGGTTCCAATGTCAATAGCGTGATCGGTCCTGTTGCCGCAGATGAATTGATTCATATGATCGAATCGATGAAAGAAGGGAAGGGCTCACCATGAAAAAGAACAGAATACGCAGCGGAATGAGTATCATGTTGATGCTGATGCTATTTGCAAATTATGCGCTTGCAGCTATGGTAACGCCATATGCTGACACCGTCTTCTCTTCTGCGAGGGTTTCGTTAAGCACTCAAATGGACGCTTCTTTTACTGCCCAAACAAAATCAAAGCAAGCGGAAATTAAAGTGACGAGTTGTATTCTTCAAATCAAGACGGGAAGCGTATGGGCCGATAGCATGACCTTAACAGCACCATCCAAAGTCGCAACGAATGCAAATCGCTATACTGCATCGAAGAATTATTCCAGCAGTTGTTCCTCAGGAAACACCTATCGTATCAAGGCATTTTTTGACGCGGATGGTTATACCAAAACGGCGTACTCCAACTCGATCAGCTATTGATTTATGAAAAGCAAAGGCTATTCCGTTCAGCGCAGCGTTGAGTCTATCTTCGCTGCGTTTTTTTGCCCGATCAACTAAAAAAGTTTGATTATCACCGCAACTTTTTTGAATCCCGCGCGCTTAATATAGTGAAAGGGAATAGACGAAAGGGGGTATTCCATTGGGCATAGCTTTGTTTTGGCTTCGGCTAGAAGCAAAGAAAGCCCTTGTAAAACAATGCCCGACAGCAACCATCGCATAGGCGATGAACGTTCTACAAGGACAACGTCACTATAGCGCAATCCGCGTTCATTTGCAATCGCCAAATCCGACACAACTGAAAGGAGAATTGTTATGAAGAAAACGCTGGCGTTTGTTATGATTTGTATGCTTGTTTTCGCCGCCTGTTCCGTTGCATCTGCATCTTGGGTGTCATATAGCGGAAAGTCGTTGCCTAAGATCTCTTCCGCCATTACGCCGAATGTAACGCTGGGTACGACCAATTCGAAGAGCAGCAGCACGCAATCAGGCCGGCACAAGCTTGAGACTTGCAAAGATTCGAGCGGCAACACCGTTACCAATACTCAGTGTGTGCGTATGTGGCGCGCAGATGGCACGTCCGTCACCGGGGAACTATGGCACAAAGCAGGAAAAACATATAGCATGGGTGTTGGTAGCACAACAATGATAAAAGGCAAGACCTATACTGTCAAGGCCAGAGGCAATACAGATAATGCCGGACAAGTAACTGTATCCGGTAAGATTGATGCCGATGGCGGAGATCCTATCTAAACCCGTTTCGGTTCGGTGCGGCTTAAAGCCGCACCGAACCCTCGTTCTACGGCTTAGTGTCTCTTTGTGCAAAATACTTTTTGTTTAGACTGCACTACTTCGGAGGTGCGTTAATGAAACGGTTCCATTTCATTCGCTTCTTGTGTTGCACGTTTTGCTGCGCCCTATCCATCTTGCAGTGCTTTTCTTCACAAGCTGAACAGAGCCAATCCTATTCTACATTACGAACGGAATGTCCCGATGCTTTTCAATACAGCACGACCGTTGGAAATGCTGTGATCAATGTGGATGCGCCGATTCTCCTGCCTGACACACATTCCATACCGCTCTTACGCCTGCGGTGGATCATGTATGATGAAGCATACAATAACAGAAGGATTATTTCGGCTGGGAATACATCAGACCTCGCCATGCATAACAACATTTATTACTCGCGCTTTATCATTGCCAGCGATCAAGCTTCCGGCTCTGATATTTTGCCCGAGGAAGCAGCCAACGCGCTGGAACAGCTACGTAAGGCCAATGGCATATCGGAGGATATTCGCATTTGGGCGCAATATGCCACCAGTGGGATGTATGCCATCCCCAACGGCTCTGCCACCGATGAAGCCGCATTTATGCGACAAAACAAGCCTGTAAAAGGCTACGAGAAAGGCATGTACATCGTAAGGGCGCGACAGTATCTTTTTGGCATCCCAATTTTCTTTACTTCCTATTTTCAATATAGCAATGAAAACGAACCAGAGGATCCCTGTCCGACCATTTCTCTGTCCTATTTAGATAAAGACAACTATCACTTGGAGTACAGCGTTGTTTCTGTGGAGAGCATCATCACAGAGAACGTAGCGTTAGCACCCTTTACGAAGATTTGTGATCAAATCAAACTCTTTATGGACCTGGGTCTTATCCATAGAATTGACAAAATCGAGCTGGGCTACATGTTGTATTATGAAAACGATGTACACGCGTCCACGCCGAGAGCGGAATACATCATGCTGGCCATTCCCACATGGACCATCTACGGCTATTTTAATTATGCTGCATTTTCGGGTGAAACAGAAACATTTAGAGAAGACAACAATGCGGATCAACGGATAATCAATGAAAAGGTGCGCGCGGTTTGGGGAAATGATTGTATGCGGATCGACGCCTTAACAGGTGACTTTGTCGATATGTCGGCAAACCCTGCGCCAAGAGTGTACCGTTTGACTGGAGATGAATGATTTGCATCAATATACACGCATTCCCTTGGGACGTGCCTTTGCTTTGAGCCTGCTTATCACCCTTTGCGGTCTGGTCGTCATTGAGATACCTGAAATGCTTCTGTTACCGCAGATATACGCCGACCGTAGCTACTATCCTTCCGCACTTCAATTCGTACTGGATCCCATTTATTTCGGAGGCTTCATCCTTGTTATTCCGCTTGCAGCAGCTCTGCCATATACGAATAGCTTTGTGATGCGCCTGAAAACCGGCAACTGGTATTATGCCATGATCCGCTGCGGGAAGAAACGTTATCTTCAAAAGGAGTGCTTAAGCGCCTTCATACGGGGTGGAGGTGGCGTTGCGCTGGGCTTTGTGACTTACACAATCCTATGCAACATGCTCTTTCTGCCATCCAATCCGCAGAAATATGCCTCTCATATCCTTCCATTCGATGATACCATCTACGAGCAAATGTATCAATCAGCTGGCGGCATACCCATGTACTTGTATCTAACAACCGTTCTCTTCCTGTGTGCAGGCTGTTGGTCGCTCGTCGCGCTGGCAACGGCGGTCTGGATGCCCGATCCGCTCATCGCCGTCACAGCGCCTTTGATTCTATACTACCTTTGGCTTTGGGGTGGTGTGCGCCAAACATGGCTGGTTACTGCTATATCGCCAACAGCATTGTTCAACGACCAGCTAACGCTTCCTAAAATGCTGGGTGCGATGGTGCAATATCTAACGCTGGGCGTTGCTTCAGACGCGCTGTTTCGCATAGGTGCAAAAAGGAGGATGACCCATGCGCAATAGCATCAAACATGTCTTGCTCGCTGCATACACAAACAGTGTGACGTGGATACGCTCACCACGCGTATGGTTTGTGCTGCTGATTCAATGCATTATGTGCTATGGCGGCCTTTATGAGCTTGGCAATTCGTTGCATCAATTTGGATGGAAGATTACACCCGTTGAATGTTTTCTCTTTATTGCCTCTCGGCAAAGGTTGCTAACAGGTACGCTTTTCTTGGTCTTCATTAGTGAAATACCGCCCCAATGCGGATTCCACCATTTTCAATGGATCCGAACAACCCGAAGCTGCTGGGTATATGGCTGCGCGCTATATTGCTACTTGATGGTGCTTGTCATGCTACTTTCACTAACAGTCGTGAGCTGCCTTTCCTTTGCCGGACATCTACAATGGAGTACGCAATGGAGCGACTCACTTCGCGTGGCGAAGGGGATTCCCGAAAGCATGTCCATCATTCCGGCGGTAATTCGTTCCCGCTTCTCGCCCGTCGGCGCGTATTTTGCATTTGTATTGCTAACAGGAAGCTACTGGTTGCTTATGGCGCTGATCGTAATGCTCGCGGCATTTGCAAAGAATGCGCAGTTAGGACTGTCTGTTACAATGGTGATTCAGCTTCTGCCGTGGATTGTCAACACCTTTACGACGCTTCAGGAAAGCACATGGTTTCCCGTATACTATTCCGATATTTTCATGTTGAAATATGCAACGTCGGGCGTGGAAACCTTTTGGCAGTGCGCTGTAGCTTTTTTTATGGCGAATGTCTTACTTGTTATAATGATGCGGCTGTGCATCCGCAAATCACCGCTTTTTGCTGATTCTACATATAGACAGTAGGAGGAATAAGCATGAATCACATTGAGGTTCGGGCCGTTACCAAAACATTCAATAGACATACTGTGCTTGATAATGTAAGCCTTAGCGTAGTCAAAGGGCGCTGTATTGGACTAGTCGGTGCGAACGGGAGCGGGAAAACGATGCTGATGCGTTGCATATGCGGCTTTGTGCTTCCCGACAAAGGTGAGGTGTATGTAGACGGAAAGCAAATAGGTAAGGACGTCGATTTCTCTCCTTGTACGGGTATTGTGATCGAAGCACCAGGCTTTTTACCCGTGTATTCAGGCTTGACTAATTTAGCCATTCTCATGGCCTATTGTACAAAAAAGAAAGAATGTGACCTTGGTGCAATTATGCGCAGCGTAGGGCTTGAGCCGAATGATAGACGACCGCTGCGAAAGTATTCGATGGGTATGAGACAAAGGCTTGGCATTGCGCAGGCAATCATGGACGCACCGGATATTTTGATCCTTGATGAACCGTTCAATAGCCTTGATAAAGATGGTGTCAAGGAAATAGCTGCTTTGCTTCTTTCGCTTAAGCATCAAGGCAAGACCATGATCCTTGCCAGTCACCATTCCGATGATATCGATCTGCTTTGTGACGAGGTATATGAGATGGAAAGTGGCAAAATCAGCAAACAAACAGGAGGATCCAGCAAATGAAGAAAATAGTAATATGGTTGTTGGTATGGTTGCTATGTATAAACCTATGTGTGGGTATTGCGGTCGCTGAAGCAGTTATGATCCCTAATGTACTGGAAGGTTTTGAAGAAAACGAAAGCATTTTGGATATTTGCTGGGTAAACGACACACTTTACATCCTCGGAAACGAAGCAATTTATAGCTGGCGTTTCGGAGACGAGCGGGTCCAGCTCTATTGGCAGCAACCAGAGATCGACGCATATCGCTATCTGGAAACGCCGCCCGAAGCCGCAGACAAGCACGCCTTGTGGGAACAGGCAGTTGAATTTCTTGTGACAGACGGAGTATCGCTCTATGCGTGGCAACCGTACAGTGCTCAGCTCTTTGAGGTGCAAGCGCAGGGTTTGACTCTTGCCGCCGAGATACCTCTCTCCGTATTGACCTATAATAATGAAGGAAATACCATCCATCGGGAGCAATACCAGGTCGCTATGCAAGGTGAACGGTTGCTGCTATTGTTGGGGACGGACGATTCATCAGACTGGACAAAAACGGAATTGATCGGCTTTGATTTGCCAACTGCGGAATTAAAGAGTTTATCAACCGAACCACTTGTACAATTTGCAGTTGCAGATCAGACCAAACTGTTCATCTGCCAACGAGATGATGAAAACAGTCAATATACATTCCATTACATGAATACCGAGACTGGCGAAATATATCCTCTTTTTTTCACACAGAGCATGGAGCGTTCATTAGGCAGCATGAGCTGTTGGCGTGGTCAGGCATTGCAATGCAGTGATGGGCAAATTACGGGGTATGATGTCGCGGGCACGCCGCAGACAATGGCCTATGTGCCTGTATACGATGCATGCAAAACGTTTTGCAGCGCAAAGGGTTTGTGCGCCGTTTCTACCTTCAATACCGTGTTTCTTCGCGATTTGTCGCAGCCTGCACACGAGACTGAGCTACGTGTGATGGGCTCTATCCCATCACACGCGCTGCTCCGCTTCTCCTTGGAGAACCCTGATATTGCTGTTATCACTTTGCCCCAAAGCACTCAGGACGCCTTCGTGCAGTCTGTTCTATCCGCTAACAGCGATGTGGACATCTATGTAGTCCAAGCCCCGGGCGTATATGCACAGTTGCGCGAAAAGGGATACTTAGCTACGCTTGACGCGTCCTCTATGCTCACAGAGCAAGCGAAAATGCTGTATCCGAGCATTCAAGAGGCGATCATTGCCAATGGGCAGCTGATGGCGTTTCCCATTGCCATTAGCGCAGAGAGTTGGACACTAAACCAAACGCTATGGGATCGTTTCGAGCTGGGTGATGTGCCTGCCACATATGCGGAACTGCTCGACATGATGCTGCTTTGGCAGGACGAATATGCAGATGAATACCCTGATTATACATTGATCGACCTGTATGGTGGTGTAGCGGGTTGCATCCGGTTACTGGTAAAGGAATACATTTTGCAATGCAATACTGAGTTTCCTGATTTTAGAAACGAGGTATTCCGAAATGCTATGCTTGCGGTTCTCGCACATCAAAACGTGCTTAACGCGAACAAGGAGAACTACGGCATGCCATTGATCTATACCTATGAGCAAGGCTTTGGTGTCGCGTATAACGATGATGAGCAAACGCGCATGATGCTCATGCCAGCCATTTCTGTCAACGAACAACAGAGGTTAAGCGGTACTTTGACGCTGCTAACGATGAGTAGCAAGAGTACTCAACAACCTGCTGCCCTGCGTCTGATCGAATATTGTGTCGAGCACTTAGATGAGCAGACACAATACATGATGATGCCAGCCTTAAACGAGCCACTCCGCGAAACAGATCACGAGAAACGCCTGGCCGAATTACAAGCAGAAAAGGCAACGTTACAAACACGTCTTGCCGCCGCTGATGAAATGGCAGCTGCCGAACTGTCGGAAGCACTTGCGCAGGTGGATGCCCGTATTGTCGCTGAAGAGGAGTCTTGGAAGATTTCTCCCGAAAGTATAGAAAACTACCGTGCGATTGCAAATCATCTTGTCATTCCTTATGCTTCGCCATTTTTGGGTAACGATACGGGACTTGACGCGTTTGAGACAGTCATCGACGCAGCTTGGGGGCAACTGTTGGATGAGACTAAATTAAACAAGTTTCTTGACAATTTAAATCGCATATCCCGTATGATCATGCTGGAGAGCGAATAGAGGCGACTGATTGAAATAATAGAATAGATCATGATATAAAAAATAGTGATGATATGTTCGCATGATTCGAATCATATCACTTCTACTAACCCCCGACTGTGCTAGTCGGGTGTTTTCTCCATGAATGTTTTTTTCCGATGTCGCTCACCGCCCACTTTCCTTTTGGATTTTTTATCTGAAAGGAGAGAGAAAAGTGAAAATCACCATTCGGTACGGTGAGCAACTGTTCATTGTTGATGTCTCGGAAAACATTTATCTGGCACTGGATGA
>OLQT01001380.1_pt1 | contig 15003 bp, 13 predicted proteins | sample 1672651 | NCBI WGS metagenome assembly OLQT01 (sample SAMEA3136709, study PRJEB25190) | human gut metagenome | biome: human gut; feature: human-associated habitat; material: faeces | place: Austria | collected 2013 | reverse complement strand
GCAAGTTTCTGGCCCTGCTGCCGGAGAAGGACGGTCTGGCCGTCGGCAACGGCGACGATCCCCGGGTGGTGGAAGAGCTGGAAAAGCTCCGCTGCCGTCATTACACCTTCGGCTTCGGCGAAGGCTGCGATTACCGGCCTGCCAACCTGCGCTACAGCGAGTTGGGCTGCGGGGAATACGATCTGTCCTTCCGCGACGAAGAACTGGGCCATGTTAAGCTGAAGGTGGCCGGTTTCTTCCAGGTGGCCAATTCGCTGGCGGCGCTGGGCTGCGCTCATCAGCTGGGGGCGGATATGGCGGTCGCCTGCCGGGCGCTGGACGAATTTGCAGGCGCTCACCGCCGTTTTGAGCTGACCGGCGTGGTAGAGGGCGTGAAGCTGTATCACGATTACGGCCACAATCCCACGGAAATGCGCAACGCCCTGAGCGTAGCGGCCATGCAACCCCACAACCGCCTCTGGGCGGTGATGCAACCGCACACCTACAGCCGGGTCAAGCGGCTGTTCAAGGATTACCTCACCTGCACCAAAGCCGCCGACATCACCTTGGTGACGGACATCTATGCCGCCCGGGAGAAGGATCCCGGCGACATCAAGGCAGAGATGGTCGTGGAAGGCATGCGGGAAAACGGCGTGAACGCCATTCTCACCCCCACCTTCGACGATATGGAAAAATACCTGCGGGAGCACTGGCAGCCTGGCGATCTGGTGCTGACCATGGGCTGCGGCAACATCAACCAGCTCAACGATCAGATTGCCGAGCACGAAAAGTCCAAAGAAAAGAAATAAAGGGGAAAAGAAATGCTTCAGTTAAACGACATCAGCCTTCAGTTTGCGGGAGACCTTCTGTACAAGCACGTGGATCTGCTCTTCCAGCCGGATCACTGCTACGGCATTATTGGAGCCAACGGCGCGGGCAAATCCACCCTGCTCCGGATCATCTCCGGCGAGCTGTCCCCCACCACCGGCACCGTGACCATCCAGAAGGAAGACCGCATGTCCGTGCTGGAACAGAACCACTTCAAGTACGACGAATACTCCGTGATGGATACGGTCATCATGGGCAACCGGCGGCTGTACGACATCATGAAGGAAAAAGACGCGCTCTATATGAAGCCGGATTTCAGCGACGAGGACGGCGAACGGGCCGCAGTGCTGGAAGGCGAATTTGCCGAAATGAACGGCTGGGACGCGGAGACCGAAGCGGCGCAGCTGCTCAACGGCATCGGCATTCCCATGGAGCTGCATCAGGCGCAGATGAGCACGCTGGACGGCCGCCAGAAGGTGAAAGTCCTGCTGGCGCAGGCCCTGTTCGGCCATCCGTCCATCATTCTTTTGGACGAGCCCACCAACGGTCTGGACGTGGAAAGCACGGAATGGCTGGAGGATTTTCTGGTGGACTGCAGCGCCATCGTGATTGTGGTCAGCCACGACCGTCATTTCCTCAACGCGGTCTGCACCAACATCGTGGACGTGGATCACGAGACCTGCAAAATGTACGCGGGCAACTACGACTTCTGGTATGATTCCAGCCAGCTGTTCCAGCAGCTGATGCGCCAGCAGAACAAGAAGCGGGAAGAAAAGATCCGCGACCTGCAGGAATTCATCCGCCGTTTTGCCGCCAACAAATCCAAGAGCCGTCAGGCCACCAGCCGGAAAAAGGTGCTGGATTCCATGCAGATCGAGCAGATGCCCGCCTCCAGCCGGAAGTATCCCTTCGTGGGCTTCGAGCCGGAGCGGGAAGCGGGCAAGGACATCCTGACGGTGGAAAACCTGTCCAAGACCGTTGACGGCGTGAAGGTGCTGGACAACGTGACCTTCACCGTGCGCAAGGGCGACAAGATCGCCTTTGTGGGCGATAACGAAGCGGGCGCGACGGCGCTGTTCAGGATCCTAGTGGGGGAGATCGAGCCGGACGAAGGCAGCTTCAAGTGGGGCGTGACCATCAGCCAGAGCTATTTCCCCAAGGATAATACCGCCTATTTCGAAAATTTCGACGGCAGCTTGATCGACTGGCTGCGGCAGTATTCCGCCGACCAGACCGAAACCTATCTGCGGGGCTTTCTGGGCCGGATGCTGTTCAGCGGCGATGAGGTATACAAGCCCGCCAAGGTGCTCTCCGGCGGTGAAAAGGTGCGCTGCATGCTCAGCCGCCTGATGATGAGCAAGGCCAATGCGCTCATTCTGGATCAGCCTACCGACCATCTGGATCTGGAAAGCATCACGGCGCTGTCCAACGGCCTGCAGGCCTATCCGGGCAATCTGTTCTTCGCCAGCCACGACCATCAGTTCATCGATGAGATCGCCAACCGGATCATCGAGTTCCCGCTGGGCAAGGAAGGCTGTCTGGACTATGCAGGCGGCTTCGAGGAATATCTGGAATGGAAGAGAAGCCGGGTATGATGAAGCTCAAACCGGGCATTTACCGGCACTTTAAGGGAAACGAATACCGGCTTCTGTATACGGCGAAGCACTCCGAGACGCTGGAAGACATGGTGGTCTATCAGGCATTGTACGGCGAACGCGGCATCTGGGTCCGCCCCGCCGCCATGTGGGCGGAGGAAGTGGAGCGAGACGGCTACCGCGGCCCCCGCTTCCAGTGGGTCCGGGAGGAGGAATAGGCATAGGTAAAGGCCCGTCCCAAGGGACGGGTTCATAACACACAGCCCGGCAGCTTGAACGGCCGGGCTGTTCCTATAATGAAGCAGCCGAGCGCGTCAGGAAATCTTAAAGTGTTCGGAAAAAAACGATTCATTTTTTAATAATTTCGGCAGATATGCCGACAAAACATCAAGCAGTTCCTTTGCGTATTGCTGATTGATTTTACACTTTTCCAAGGTATCCACTGCGCCCCATGTACCGCAGTTTCGTTCGGCTTTTATTTCCAAATCGGAAATTTCTTCCATCATCGCCGCATACGTCCAACTGCTCTGCTGCGAAGCAAAGACAATGTGGAGCTGTTCTTTCAATTCCGCAATAATGCCCGGTGTGCTCAGATTTCGATATTGAATCAACGGTTCCAGATTTGTCAGCTTTTCCGGCTTATCTCCTTCAATATGGTCACCAAGAATATGGATATAGTAGACCGCTGCACCGAATGCTTCGCATTGCTCGTTAGGGCTATATAGCATATCCGAAAGCCATGGCACTTTCAAGAAGAGGGATTTATCATGATAAAGCGTCCAATTGATGGTGTACAGAAGAAGCTGTTTGCGTGTTTTCCAAAATTCTTTATTCGGATAATTCCTGTAGCTCCAGCCGAGATGCGTATATTTCCGGTGTGAATTCGCGGTGATGTTTTTCCCGTCCGGAGATACTTTACTGTTCAAATCCAGTTCTTCGAAGCTATAAGGCAGTTTCAAATGGACAAGTTTTTGCACGTTTTCCTGCAAACGGCTATAAACATCTTCTTTCCATTGCGTCTGATCGTTTGGAGAAAACTGATCAATGGTCAGCGCCGCCGCATTGGCGATTGCATCGAATATCGCTTTTTCTTCTCCGACGAGCAGCTTTTCTCGCGAACCAAACAAAGCATATTTCAAATCACCGTCATGCTCGGCCTGCTTATCATGCGCATAGGATATTTGGGTGCAGCCAAATATCAGAGTCAGCAGCAGAAAGACTGAAATAAACGTCTTCTTCATTTATTGCACCTGTTTGAATATGACACTGTTTTCCCAAACCTTGACGTAATCGTACCAGTTATTTTTGTGGCCTTCCCAGACTTTCAAATAATCATACCATTCTTTTTTGGTGCCCTCGGTGGTAAACTCAAAACAATAGGGCGAAAGGTCAGTATCGGCCTTTGGCTGAATTTTCAACTGAATCGTTGCATCGGGCTGCCAGTCATAATGGTGCGCTTCCTCGCTGGAAAAAACGGCGTAGTAAGTGGAAAGATCACCTTCGGTTTCACGGTTTACAGAGTCTATCTGCCAATCGGCCATCATAGCGGGCTCATCGGCATTTGCTTCTTGTACGGAAACGGTAATGATTGTATCCTTCGTGCAGCAGGCAGCCGGCACAATCACCGCTGTTCCGGCGAAGCCTATGTCAATGTCAGATGGTTCCGAAATGGAATCATGCAAGAACCAATACTGATCGTCCAGCGCTTTGGTCAGAAAAAGCGGAGCGCCGTTTGGATGCAGAATGCCATCAAGCCTCTGCTGCTCGCTTTCGGAAATCCTTAATTGGTTCGCCAGTGCAAACAATAGATCGCAATTCAGACGCAGCGGTTCGCAAACGGGCGGAAGCTCTGTTTTTCTGGTTTCCTCCAACGCTTTGTTTGCGTTTTCGATTTGCTTTTTCTTGTCGCCGCTTGCATCCTTTGGGACAGGTGTCTTCTGAACGGGTGCAAGATATGCGGCGTTCAGACTTTGCTGCTCGCCAACCAGACCGTTTACACTATCCAGCAGAATATGGTACGCGGTTTCCAGATAGCTTTTGTCATGGGTTTGTGCGAAAAGATCGACATATACCTGCGCGGCATAGTAGCGAGGCGCCCAGTTATTCGAATCAGTGTTGTCCAGCAGCTGCTGCACGTAGGGTGCGGCAACAGACGCATATTCCGCGCCGGTATAGAGCTTTTCCGCAGCCGAAATGACAAACGGAAGCACCTTTGCCAATTCACGATCCTTACGGAAAATGCGAATGTTCAGGCCTTCGTAAGTGCGAACGGCTTCCAGACACTTGGAATATTGCCCATTTTCATAATAGCTCTGCGCCAGCAGCAGCCAGTATCCGCCGTAAAATTGATAGGTTTTCTGATTGGATTCCAGAAATTGAATGCGGCTGACCGGGTTGGCATTATTTTTCCATTTAACAAATTCTTCTACATTGCTTTCCGTCAGCGTCCAATCGCCAGGCAAATCGTATTCGCCAACCATACTGATCATATAGGCGAAAATCCCTTTACGGCTTTCATGCAGGGCAGCGGCTTCTTCATCGTCCAGCGCCCAGCCATCCGTTAGATATTGCCGATCAATTTCCGCCATATAGGTTGTATAGCTGGTAATGGAATCGAGCGCCATATAAGCGAGCGAGACAGCGATTTTGCTTGCACGATAGGATTGAACCGTGCTGAGCAGTCCCAGCGGATCGGGAACAATGGCGCGAATCGCCTGCGCCTGATTTTGCTCATAGATATATTGAAGCCGGTCACGCTTGACGGCGATCATCCGATAGCCTTCCATAACATCCAGTAAACTGGTCAGCTGGCTTAGGGTACGGCTGTCCACAGCGCTCGGATAAGTATTGTTAATCAGAGAAGAATAGGCCTCCTCCATATAAAGCCGACTGTTTTTAGAGGCATTGACATTCTGCGTCAGTACTGTGATATAGTTCAGCATTGCGATGGCGTTCGTCTGTTCCTCACTTAGCGGCGCTGCACTCTCCGCCCGCGCAATAGGCAGAATCCCCAGCAAAATGCATACGGCTAACATGACACTCAGAAAAAAACGATATCTCATTTGTAACGCCTCCACAACTTCCATTTTCCAAGCGCTATATAGAATTCAACACATATGCCTGCCGTTCCTGCCGGGTTTTCCATGCTTCTGTCATTTCCTGTTTTTTATGATTTGTTTTCCCCTTAAAATCACTTTTTTCCCGGAAAAAGCCTTGACACAGGCCAACGCCTTTGATACAATGAGTTTTGGCATCAATAGACTCCGTTAGCCCCGGATTCTGATTGACACTAGCGCCGTTTGCTGACCATCAAACGCGCACCCCTACTCACACACTCCGAAGGAGGAAATTACCTTGAATACCTACATGGCCAAAGCCGCGGACGTGCAGCGCAAATGGTACGTCGTGGACGCGGAGGGCGTTGTGCTGGGCCGTCTGGCCAGCCAGGTCGCCGCGATTCTCCGCGGAAAGAACAAGCCTGTCTATACCCCTCATGTTGATACCGGCGATTATGTGATCATCCTCAACGCGGACAAAGTTGTGCTGACCGGCAAGAAGCTGGATCAGAAGGTGTACTATCATCACAGCGGATACACCGGCGGCCTGAAGGAGACGGTCTATCGTCACCTGATGGAAGAAAAGCCCGAATTCGCCGTGAAGCGTGCGATCGTCGGCATGCTGCCCAAGGGACCTCTGGGCCGCAAGATGGCGAAGAAACTGAAGGTTTATGCCGGAACCGAGCATGAGCATGCCGCTCAGCAGCCCGAAGTTCTGGTGATCAAATAAGGACACGGAAGGAGCGAATCAAAATGGCGAAGGTAGAATATAGTGCCGTTGGCCGTCGTAAGAAGGCTATTGCCCGTGTCCGTCTGGTCGCTGGCGACGGTAAAATCGTGATCAACAAGCGTGATCTGGATAATTACTTTGGTTTGGAAACCCTGAAGATGACCGTGCGTCAGCCCTTGGAAGTGACCAAGGCTGGCGGTGACATGGACATTCTGGTGACTGTGACCGGCGGCGGCCTGACTGGTCAGGCTGGCGCGATCCGTCACGGCATCAGCCGCGCTCTTATCAAGAGCAACCCCGAACTCCGGGATGCCCTGAAGAAGGCCGGTTTCCTGACCCGCGATCCTCGTATGAAGGAACGTAAGAAGTACGGCTTGAAGGCCGCCCGTCGCGCTCCTCAGTTCAGCAAGCGCTGATCGGCTGCATTTTGCAGTTTCACCGCTCGGAAAACCATCGTTTTCCGGGCGGTTTTTGTATCTGTAGCATTTGAACATGTGCAGATGAAAAGGCCCGCGTGGTTTCAAATCCACACGGGCCTCTTGGTCAAACTAAAATTCTATGCCGCTCTGCCAGCGCCCTTACTCCTGCTGCCAAAGTGTGCGTTTCGCATCGCTGGGCATACGCCAGTCGCCCCGGGGACTCAGGCTGACGGAACCCACCTTGGGGCCGTCGGGGACGCAGTTCCGCTTGAATTGCTGCTGGAAGAAACGACGCAGGAACGTCTCCAGCTGGTCGTGAATCTTTTCGGGAGCATACACGCCCTCGAAGGCTTGCTCGGCCAGCAGACGCAGCTTTTCCGGGGAAGCGCCGCTGTCCATCATGTGATAAAGGAAGAAATCATGCAGAGCGTAGTCGCCCAGAATGTCTTCCGTGCGCTGGTTCAGCTCGCCCTCGCTGACGGGCAGCAGCTCCGGGCTGATGGGCGTGTCGATAATGTCCTGACACACGTCCTTGACCTGCCCGTCAAAGAAATGGGTGCTGATATACCGCACCAGACTCTTCACCAGCGTCTTGGGCACGGAGCAGTTCACGTTGTACATGCTCATGTGGTCGCCGTTGTAGGTGCAGAAGCCCAGCGCCGCCTCGCTCAGGTCGCCGGTGCCCAGCACGATGCCGCCCACCTTGTTGGCGTAGTCCATGAGGATCTGCGTGCGCTCCCGCGCCTGACTATTCTCGTAGGTCACGTCGTGAACGTTCTCATCCTGACCGATGTCGGCAAAGTGCTGCTTTACCGCCGGGCCGATGGCGATCTCGCTGGAGCTGACGCGCAGCTTTTCCATCAGAAGATCGGCGTTGGATTTGGTGCGCGCGCCGGTGCCCATGCCGGGCATGGTAATGGCGTGAATGCCGCTGCGGTCAAGGCCCAGCTCGTCGTAGGCTCTTGCAGCCACCAGCAGGGCCAGCGTACTGTCCAGTCCGCCGGAAACGCCCACCACCAGATGCTGGCAGTGAATGGCCGCAAGGCGGCTCATCAGGCCGGTCATCTGAATGTGGACGATCTCTTCCAGCCGTCCGTCCGCATCCGTTCCCTGCGGCACGAAAGGCAGAGGATCCAGCCGGCGAAGCAGGGGCAGGGAGGCATCCGAAATGGGGGAGACCCCGATCATGGCGGGCTTCCGCTTGCCTGCGGGCATTTGATGGAAGCTGCCGTTGCGCTGCCGCTGATAGCGAAGCCGCTGCACGTCAATATCCGCAATGGCTGTGCCGCCCTTCTGCTGGAAGCGCTGCCCTTCGCTGAGGGCGCGGCCGCTTTCGTAAACGGCGGTGTAGCCGTCGAAGACCAGATCGCTGGTGCTTTCGCCAAAGCCCGCGCCTGCGTAGGCATAGCCCGCGTAAAGCCGCCCGGACTGCTGGCTCAGCAGCTCCCGGCGATACTGGTGCTTGCTGACCAGCGCATTGGACGCGCTGGGATTGACGATCACATCGGCTCCGTCCACCGCCAGCTGACAGCTGGGCGGAATGGGCGTCCACAGATCCTCGCAGATCTCCACCCCGAAGGTAAAGCCGCCCAGATCGAAAAGCTGATCGGGCCGCAGCAGCGCGGAGCAGCTTTCGCCGCCGGGCAGGACGCAGGAAAGCACTTCATCCGCTTCCGCGCCGCTGACGAACCAGCGGGTCTCATAAAATTCGTTGCCGTTGGGCAGATAGGTCTTGGGCACAAAGCCGATCGGCCGTCCGCCGTACAGCACGGCGGCGCAGTTATACAGACGGCTGCGCACATTCACCGGCAGGCCGATTACAACCGCCATGGAGCCGTCCGTTTCCCGGGCAATGCGCAGCATGCTCTCCCAGCTGGCGGCCTGCACCAGCGGCTGCAGCAGCAGATCGCCCAGCGTATAACCGGTCAGGCACAGTTCGGGAAAAACGGCCAGCTGAACACCCTGACGGAGCAGAGACTCCATAGCGCTTCGAATTTCCTGCTCGTTGGCCGAAACATCCCCCAGATGAACGGGCAGACTGACGGCGGCAACGCGGGCAAAGCCTTTGGGCATGATGATCTCTCCTTTTGCTTACAGCACGTTGATGAGCATGGTTCCCTGCTCGTCCAGTTCCACGGTGAGCAGGCCGTCCTTTTCCAGCGCCTTGAGCATGTCGCTGAAGCGCTTGAAGCCCAGCGCCCGCTCGGAAAAATCGGGATAGGTGGCCTGCAGATCCGCCTTGAGGATGCTGGGATTGATGCGGTCAAACCCATCCTCTTTATAGCGGTGCAGCTGCTCCTGAATGACGGCGCGCCAGTTTTCCTTGCTCAGCTGGGGCGCGGCCTCCTTGCCGCTGCTCGCGGCCACGGATACCATGACGTTGAAGTTGTCGCTGCGGATGCGCAGACTGCCAAACTGCTTGCTCAGCTTGTCCAGCACCTTGAGGAAGGTGGCGCAGCCGTAGGCCTTCTCGTTGAAATCGGGCCGCAGACGCAGCAGAATGCCCTTCAGTTCGCTGGCATAAAGCTCGTCCTTGTCGGTCTGCTCCTCCAGAATGCTGCAAAGCAGCTTGTTGAGCTCCGCCTCGTCCAGCGGTTCCTTGTCGTCAGCCGCGGCTTTTTTCTTGCCCGTTTCCTTGCGGATGCGGGGGCCTACGTTTTCCAGAAACTGGAATTCGTTGCAGGCGTTGATGAAGATGGTGCTGGCGGCTTCGCTGCGGCTGATGCCCAGCACGAATTTGCCCATGCTCTTGAGGCGGCCCACCAGCGGCGTGTAGTCGCTGTCGCCGGACACGATGCAGAAGCTGTCGATCAGCGGATTGGTGTAAGCCACTTCCAGCGCGTCGATCACCAGCAGGATGTCCGCGTTGTTTTTTTGGCTGATGCCGTAGCGCAGGCTGGGCACCACCGTAAAGGTGTTGGAAAGAAGCACTTCTTTCAGGTCGCTGTAGCGGTCGGTGTAGCCGTATACCTTGCCCAGCAGGATATCGCCGCGAATCTTCACCTTTTCCAGCACGTTCAGCAGGGTAGAGACTTTCGCGCCGCAGTTTTCCAGGTCTACAAACAGGGCGAATTTGGAAGCGCTGATAGCACGCACGCTCCTTTCTGAAAAAAGAAAATGATGCAGCCGCCCGGCCCAAACAGCCAGCCGGACGGCAAAGAGACAGTAATTCAGATACGGAAGGTAAATTTATCGCCGCGAATCCATTGGCGGCTCAGATGCAGCGGCTCGCCGTGCTGATTCAGCACCAGCTCGTCCAGCACCAGCAGCGCGTCGCCCACCTCGGTATGGAGATGCTTGCTCACAAAGGGCGTGGCGTGACCCATGGAAATATCATGGACTGCCGAAGAAGGAATCACCCCGTGGGCGCGCAGGCATTCGTACAGCGAGCCGGTCACAGGCTCCTCGGCCAGAAAAGCGTATTCCGCCGGGAAACGGTTGACCTCCAGCATGACCGGATCGCCGTCGCTCAGCCGCAGACGGCAAAGTTCCAGCACCCGGTCTTCGGAAGAAACGCCCAGCTTTTCGCAGTCTTCCGCCGTCGCCTCTTCCCATTGGCAGGAGATGGGCCGGGCCTCCGCGTGATGTCCCCGGGCCGCGCAGGAATCAGTAAAGCTGGTAATCATGCTCAGATCCCGGCGCAGCTTTTCCTCCGCAACGAAGGTACCCTTGCCCTGCCGCCGCACCAGAAGGCCCTCCTGCACCAGATCCAGCATGGCCTTGCGCACGGTGACGCGGCTGACACCGTAGGTATCGCAGAGCACCTGCTCGCTGGGGATACGCCCTCCGGCAGGATAAACTCCGGCGACAATATCGTTTTTCAGCCGGGTCATTAGCTGCTGATACAGCGGACTCTGGCTCTTTTTTTCCAAAAACTGTTCCTGCACCGAACTTTCCTCCTATTCAATCCCCAGGGTGGCCAGAATTCCGGTTTCATCGCAGAAACGCAGAATGTCATTGAGAACGCCGGACGGCATTTCCATCAGCAGCGGCGCGCAGGTAAGCGCCACCGGAAGCGCGAAATCTCTCTTGTATTCTTCCAGATAGGCATCGTTCAGATGGAAGAAATCGTTTTGATTGTTGTAGGTTCGATCCACCAGTACGCTTTCGTCCTTCATTTCCACATCGGCGCTGTAGAGAAGGGTAAAGGCCGGTTTTTCGGTTTCGGGATGGAGCCAGTCCAAGCCGAAGGTCACATGGAAGGGCGGCTCTTCGGCGGAACGGGTCAGCCGGAACTGGAACGCATAGGCTGCCTCTTCCAAGGCGCTGCCGGAAACCGCAAAGGTCAGATGGCCGATGGCCTGCGTATCCGTTTCCTTCGGGAGTCCGTCGGCGGTCAGCGTCAGGTCGATCAGCGTTTCTTCTTCGACGGAAACGGTCAGCCGGGCGTTGACGTTCGTGCCGCCGTTCACGCCGGGCATTCTGTCATATTCCACGGCCAGCTCTTCGTCGTTTTCCGTGGGCAAAGACAGCCGGAAGGCCAGCGTGTCCTCGTCCCGGGTGCGGGTGAACAGGGTATGACCGCCGATTTCATAGCGATCCGTATTGCCGGTTGCCGTGATGGTCATGCCCTGCTGCTCGGGATCCAGCCAGTCCAGATAATCCTCCAGATAGCTCAATCCGTCGTAGACCTGCTCGGTCATGCCCAGATCGATCAGCAGGGCAGACAGGTAGAAGTAGGACTGTTCCGCCTTCGCTTCCGTCGTCACGGCGTCCATGTCCAGACAGAGCTGATACAGATCGTCATAGGAAATCGTGCGGCTTCCTTCGCTGTGGAAATACGGCGTCAGCACGTCCTCGTAGCTTTCCGCCAGATAGGCCGTGACCTCGGGATAGGTCAGCAGCGCGATGTACTGCGTAGGAAGCTCATAGTATTCATAGGGCTTGAGCATGAATTCCAGATAGTTGTCCATCTGGAAATGGATGCTCCGATTGCACAGCGCGGGGCTGCGCACATAACGGAAGCCCCAGTAATCCTCAAAGGAAAAGCTTGTCAGCTCCCGATCATTCAGAAGGATCTGAGCATCCATGTACATACGGTTGTTCGGCCGGGGAAACCGCTGCAGATCCATCACGCCGGAAAGGCGCAGCTTGCTCAGAAGGGTCTCCCAGCCCTGATAATCCGTCAGACCGTCAGCCGGAAAGGCGTCCGCGTGGAGCTGAACGCTCAGGTCAAAATCGGCGCGGGTAACGGCGCTGGAATCCACAGGCCATTCTTCGGCGGGGGATACTGCCTCGCCCAGCGCCGCTGCGGGCAGAAGACAAATGGCCAGCAGCAGGGCGAAGGCGCGGCGGACGGCTTGACGGAACATGCGGTTCCCTCCTTTGCGATCACAAGCGGGTAAAGACATTACTGTTTGGCGCGGTAGGCGGCGCGGGCGCGCTGCTCGTGGTTCAGCTCCCGCTTGCGCATCCGCAGGCTCTTGGGGGTGATTTCCAGCAGCTCGTCATCGTCGATGAACTCCAGACACTCTTCCAGCGTCAGGGGATGAACGCTGATCAGGCGCAGGCTTTCTTCGCTGGCGGAAGCGTTGCGCATGTTGGTCACGTGCTTCTGCTTGCACACGTTTACCACCAGATCGTCCGGACGGGCGTTCTGGCCGCAGATCATGCCCTTGTACACAGGGGTTTGGGGCCCGATGAACAGGGTGCCGCGCTCCTGCGTGTTGAACAGGCCGTAGCTGGTGCTCTCGCCGTCCTCAAAGCAGACCAGAGCGCCGAAAGCCCGGTGGGGGATGTCGCCCTTGACGGGCTCGTATTTTTCAAAGACGGAGCTCATGATGCCCTCGCCGCGGGTATCGGTCATGAACTCGCTGCGGTAGCCGAACAGGCCGCGGGAAGGAACCAGGAACTCCAGGCGCACCCGGTTCACGCCGTGCATGCTTTCCAGCGTGCCGCGGCGGCGGCCGATCTTCTCGATGACCGCGCCCGCGTAGGCCTGCGGCACGTCGGCCACCATGCGCTCGATGGGCTCGCACTTTTTGCCGTTGATCTCTTTGTACAGCACCTGAGGCTTGGACACCTGGAATTCATAGCCCTGACGGCGCATGTTTTCGATCAGGATGCTCAGATGCAGCTCGCCGCGGCCGCGCACCTCAAAGGCGTCGGGGCTGGCAGTCTCGTTCACCCGCAGGCTTACGTCGGTCTGCAGCTCCTTGAACAGACGGGCGCGCAGGTGACGGCTGGTGACGTACTCGCCTTCCCGGCCCGCAAAGGGGCTGTTGTTGACGGAGAAGGTCATGGTCACGGTCGGCTCGGTGATGGAAACAAAGGGCAGCGCCTCTACCTTTTCCGGGTCGCAGACCGTATCGCCGATGGAGATGTCCTCCAGACCGCTCATGGCTACGATGTCGCCCATGGAAGCGCTCTCCGCAGGCAGACGCTTCAGGCCGTCGAAGGTGTACAGGCTGGTCAGACGCAGGGGCTGGCTCACCGCGCCGGTGTCCAGATTGGTCTTGACCACCATCATGCCGGTCTTCAGGGTGCCCCGGTTGATGCGGCCGATGCCGATGCGGCCCACGTACTCGTTGTAGTCGATGGTGGAGATCAGCACCTGAGCGGGGCCTTCCATGTCGCCCTCGGGCGCGGGAATGTATTCCAGAATGGTCTCGAACAGGGGCCGCAGGTCGGGAGAGGGCTGATCCAGATCCAGCGTGGCCGTACCGGCACGGGCGGAGGCGTACACGATGGGCCGATCCAGCGCGGTCTCGTCCGCGCCCAGCTCAATGAACAGATCCAGCACCTCGTCCACCACTTCCTCGCAGCGGGCGTCGGGCCGGTCGATCTTGTTGATGACCACGATAACGGGCAGCTTCAGGCTCAGCGCCTTGCGCAGCACGAAACGGGTCTGGGGCATGGGGCCTTCGAAGCTGTCCACCAGCAGAAGCACGCCGTCCACCATTTTCAGCACCCGCTCTACCTCGCCGCCGAAATCGGCGTGGCCGGGAGTGTCGACGATGTTGATCTTGGTCTTCTTGTAGTGGACGGCGGTGTTCTTCGCCAGAATGGTGATGCCGCGCTCCCGCTCGATGTCGTTGGAGTCCATCACGCGCTCCGCCACCTGCTGGTTTTCGCGGAACACGCCGCCCTGCTTGAGCATTTCGTCCACCAGCGTGGTCTTGCCGTGGTCAACGTGCGCGATAATGGCGATATTGCGGATGTCTTCACGAATCATTTCCAAATGGAAGCCCTTCTTTCTATATGGTTGATGGTAAACGGGGGGACGTTGAGGCTCTGCCTCAAATTTCGGCAGGAGCCTGAGGTTTCTGCACTTCCCATAGGATAAATTTGAAATGTCAAGTGAAAAAGCTTGACACGGCGAAAGCAATATGATACAATGTCCAGGCTGTCAAGGAAAGAAGCTTGACGCGGGAGGTGCCTGTGTCGGATCGCATTGAAACCGGTTGGCTGTATGATTTTTACGGCCCGCTGCTCACTGAGAGACAACAGAAGCTGCTCTCCCTGTATTGCAACGAGGATTTTTCCCTTTCGGAGATCGCCGCACGGGAAGGCATCTCCCGACAGGGGGTTTATGATGCGGTTCACCGCGCAGAGCGTCAGCTCTCTTGTTTTGATCTTCATGCGCTCACCCCGCGATCAGATCGTAGTCGGACGCCGCGCCCTCGAGCATGACGGCCACGCGGGCGGGCAGGCACACGATGCTCTGTCCCGCGCGCGAGATCGCGCCGGAGTGCACGCAGTCCTGATTCGGGCAGTCGCTTTCGCTCACGCGCACCGCACCGTTTTCCACAGCGACGGTGAGCGTGTAGCCGCGGCTCTCATACGTGCCGCCTTCATAATTGCTGAGTGCGCAGCGCTCGACGGTCTCGCCGTCGATGGCGATGCTGATCGTCAGCTCGCCCGCCGATTTCGCCGCGAAATACGGCCTTGCGCCAAGTCCGAGCGTGAGCAGCAGCACCGCGAGCACGACGAGCGCGTCCCACTTCGTCGGCTTCAGCTTAGGCGAGCGCTTCATACGTGTACCCGCTTTCGTCGTTCGGCGTGAAGGCATCGGCAAGGCCGTCGGTGTAAAGCACGCGGCCATCGTCGGTGACTAAAATGAGCTCAAAATCCGTCCCCTGGTCGGCAAGATCGTCGCGCAGCGCAAGCGCGCCGTCGGGGCCAAGGACGAAGCACGCCGTCGAGAGCGCGTCCGCCCACGCGCCGTTCTCGCACAGCACGGTCACGCTGACGAGCCCGCTTTCCGCGGGGCAGCCGGTCTTGGGGTCGAGGATATGGTGATAGCGCACGCCGTTTTCTTCAAAATAGCGCTCGTACACACCGGAGGTCACGATGAACTTATCCGCCGCCGATACGACGCCAAGGTAGCTCTCCGTGTCCGCAGGGTCCTTGACGGCGATGCGCCAATCGCTGCCGTCGGTCTTTCGCCCCATGAC
>OLQT01001374.1_pt1 | contig 15083 bp, 10 predicted proteins | sample 1672651 | NCBI WGS metagenome assembly OLQT01 (sample SAMEA3136709, study PRJEB25190) | human gut metagenome | biome: human gut; feature: human-associated habitat; material: faeces | place: Austria | collected 2013 | reverse complement strand
TTTATTGCGGAGGGGACATATGAGATTTGTACCGATAGAACGAGTAGAACATGGAATGATGCTGGCAAAATCAATTTATGATTACGAAACCAGAACCTTATTGCGGGAAGGAAAGCTGTTAAGTGATGAGATCATTGTCAGGATCAGAGAGCGGGGATACCCGGGAATCTATATAGAGGACGAATTAACAAAAGATGTTGTCATTCAGGACGCCATTACAGCCGAATTGCGTAATCATGCGGTAGAGGCATTGCAGGAGCTGGATTTAGAAGAGGCAGTAAACGTTGCAGAGAGCATCGTAAAGCAGTTGATGGAGGCAAAAACCATATCCTTAGATATGTTAGACCTCCGTACTTTTGATGATTATACATTCAGACATTCCGTCAATGTAGCGGTACTTTCCGTAGTTATCGGAATGGGGATAGGATACACCAATGAGGAATTAGTGGACCTTTGCTCCGCGGCAGTATTTCATGACCTTGGAAAAATTTCCATAGATAAGGCAATCTTAAATAAACCGGGAAAACTGACACCGGAGGAGAATGAACTCTTACGCAGCCATTCCCAGCGTTCCTATGATATGTTAAAGGAAAAATGGAACATTCCGGCAAGAGTCAAAGCGGCAGTATTGAGCCATCATGAAAATGAGGATGGAAGCGGTTATCCGAACGGTCTGACCGGAGACAAGATCCATCCGTTTGCAAAGATCATCCATGTGGCAGATGTATATGATGCACTTTCAAGTGACCGTGCATATAAAAAAGCATACACCTATTCGGAATCGTTAGAATATCTGATGGGTGGCTGTGGAACACTGTTTGATCAGCAGGTGGTCCGTGCATTTATGGATAAAGTTCCTGTATATCCAAAGGGTGTAACAGTATTGTTATCCGACGGCAGAGAGGCAATCGTCGTCGAAAATCATTTAGGAAGCCCATTGCGTCCGACCGTCCGATTTTTTGATGGAAAAGATTTAAATCTGAACGATCCGTCCGTAGGAATGAATATCACGATCATCAATCAGGTCAATACACAGACGATCGATGAGCAGGAAATGATAGAGTTTGAGAAAGAGCGTAAGAGCAGAGAGATTAAGAGTATTTTAGTGGTAGATGATATGGTAACGAGTATCCGTTCCGTAAAAGCTGCATTGGACGGATTATATAAAATTATTGCCGTACGCTCCGGCAGTGAAGCCATTGAATACTTACAGAAAGCAACACCGGATCTGATCCTAATGGATATCCTTATGCCGAATATGAGTGGAATTGAGGCAGTCAGAGTGATCCGCCAGCGTTTTCCGGGAAATATACCGGTCATCTTTTTATCAAGTGCCAGTGATGTGCAGACGATACTGGAATGTAAGGATGTCAAAGCCGCAGATTATATCGTAAAACCGTTTAAGGTAAACTATATCCGGGAACGTGTTGCGGCAGTATTGGGAGAAAACGAGTAATATGGGAATGCCTTTAGTAATCAACACGATCTGTATTGTAATTATATTAATGGCAATTTATTGTCTTGTCGGAAGAAAGGAGAGCAGGGGTAGACGCATCAATATGGCGTCTATGCTGGTCTCCTTGATTTATTGCTTTTTAGTAACGGTCGGAGAACTGCTCTGTATGGACTATGTTCCGCAGCTGCTGATCATAGACCGGATGGTGTCAGATTTTGTGTTTGGGATATTGTTTATCTTTTACTACCATTACATTATCTATGTCACCGGTTTTCGCATTGACAGAAAGATCACCATAGGATTTATGAGTGCCTATGCGTTTTTCCTGCTGTTATTGCTGACAGATTCCTCTCATCACTGGTTTTACCGGAAACTGGACGTACGGACGGGAGGAAACGGCTATTTTAAATTCCAGATACAGCATGGGATCGGGTTTTATCTCTTTTATGCAGTGTTGCTGCTGACTTCTTTTTTCTGTTTTTATCTGGCGTGGAAGTATTATCAGAATACAAAAGATAACATTGGACAGATGCGGAAAAAAAGGGCACACATCCTTTTGCAGGTATCACTCCTGCCTTTGATGATCGCAATTTTATATCTGTTTGAAGGAAAGAGTATCTACAGTCCGGTCTGTATCGGAATCGGACTGTCGGCATTGTTGCTGATCCATGCCCTGAACCATTTTAATTATATGGAAGTCATTCAGAATGCAAAAGCACTGGTGGCGGACAATATGGATTTAGGACTTTTGATCTTTGACACGGAAGAGCATTTTTTAGAGGCAAACCAGTTTATGGAGAAGCATTTTCCGGAGGTCTGGGAAACGCCGGATTTTGTCAAAGAATGTGAAGAATTTCACGATGTAATGACCGGAAAACGGTCAAAGATACTCTGGAAAGGCAGAAACTATAATTGTCAGAAGAGTGAGGTTCGGACGCAGAGCGGTGTTTTGATCGGTTATGCACTGACCGTTTATGATATCACGGATTTAGAAGAGTATAGTCATCAATTAGAAATATTAAAAGAAGAGGCAGAAAAGGCGAATGCCCAGAAAACTAAGTTTTTAACGAATGTGACGCATGAGATCCGTACCCCGATGAATACGATCCTTGGTATGAGTGAGATTGCAATCCGGAAAAATACGGCAAAAGACTTAGAAGGTCCTTTAAAGACAATTTACCGGGAAGGAGAAGGCGTATTAGAGATGGTCAACAGCCTGTTAGATGTCTCAAAGCTAGAATCGGGCACGGTTGAGTTGTCCCATGAAAAATACGACATGGAGACACTGCTCTATGAAGTCTCAAATATGGTCTATATGAATATGCACAATCAGGACTTAGATTACCGGATTGAGATCGAAGAGGGATTTCCAAGTGCATTTTACGGAGACCGAATGCGGGTCAAAGAGATTTTCCAGAATCTTTTAGGAAATGCCATAAAATATACAGAAAGCGGAACCATTACCTTGTCCTTAGGAGGTGAACGCGAAGAGAACCGTTATAAGATCAGGCTTTCCGTTCAGGATACCGGAGTAGGGATGGATGAAACGGATGCCGAGCAGATTTTTCAGCGTTTCAAACGGACAAAAAATGCGAGAACGGAAAAAGTATTTGGAGCCGGACTGGGCTTAAACATTACGATGTCGCTTGTCAAAATGATGGGCGGGAATATTACCGTGCAGAGCCGTCTGAATGAAGGAACAACGTTTTTAGCCTATTTTTATCAGGAGATTGCAGACAGTGAAGCTTTATTCATAAAAAATATGACAAGAGAACGTGCAGTTGCATATATGGAATCAAACGGTTTTTTAGAAAAAATACAGGTCTGCTTTCCGGGAGCACATATCCTGCTTGTCGATGACATGGAATCCAATCTTAGGGTAGAGCAGGGACTGATGCAGCTTTACGGAATAGAACCGGAAATGGTAAATAGTGGAAGAAAAGCATTAGAGCTGGTAAAAAAGCGAAAATATGATATCATCTTTTTAGATCATATGATGCCGCAGATGGATGGGATTGAAACCTTGCAGAGAATGCGTGAGTTAGAAAACGGAAAAGATACACCGATTGTTGCGATCACGGCAAATGCGGTGGCATTTACGACCGATTTTTATGAAAAAAGCGGGTTTGATGACAGCCTTACCAAACCACTGCATACCACCGAACTGTTAGAGGTGCTGAAACGCTTTATTCCGGATAAGATACAGCAAAAAGAGACGGAAGAACAGGAAGAGATACTGCCGATCAAGAGCCTGATGCCGGAGATCGACTGCACGATCGGAATCCGGAATATCGGTGGAAATATTGAAAAATATCATGAAATCTTACAGGTATACTATCGGGAAATGTCACAGATGCTTGAAGTGCTCCAAGACTATGCAAATGAGGATTTAGAGCAGTTCCGTATCAGCGTGCATGGGATCAAGGGAAGCAGCCGCAATATCGGAGCAGAAGATTTAGCGGATGAGGCACTGCAGTTAGAAGAACTGGCAAAAGAAGGAAAACAGGAAGAGATATTAGAAAAATTAGAGGAGTTCTTAAATACCTTAGATGAAGTCATGACCAGAGTGGACACTTATCTGAAGGATGCATCCGAACAGGTAGAGCGCGATGGAGATTTTCTGCCGGAGTTAGAACTAAGCAGTGTATATCAGATTTTAAAGGCACTTGCTAAATTCGATATGGATGAAGCGGAGGAATGTTTAAAAGAGCTTTATAAAAACCGCTACGCAGAGGATGTGGAAGAGGTCCTAGAGGAATTGAAACGTTATATCGAAGACTTAGACTACAAACACGCAACAAGTCTCTTAGAGGACTATTTAAAGAAAATCGGATAGGACGATAGAAAGATCATGGAGGTAGGAATGGAACAGCAAAAAGGTCTGACAGGTTCCACATTGAAGATCATAGCAATGGTAACCATGCTGATAGACCACATTGGAGCAAGCATTTTAGAACGGGGAGTCATGCCAAAGGTAGCAGATGGCAGTGTTATGGATGCAGGCGTAGAGGCAATGAAAGTATATAACAGGTGGAAAGTAGTGGATATGGCATGCCGTGGCATCGGAAGGATCGCATTTCCGATTTTCTGCTTTTTGTTAGTGGAAGGATTTTTGCATACCGGCAATTGGAAAAAATATTTTAGCAGACTGTTTCTGTTCAGCCTTATCTCAGAAGTCCCATTTGACCTTGCAGTATTTAAAAGCTGGTATGATTTTTCGAGTCAGAATGTATTTTTTACGCTGTGGATCGCACTTCTTGTCTTAGCCGGGATGAAATATGTGAGTGAAAAGCAGGAATGGTCGGAAGCGTTGCAGCTTTTGGCACAGATTGCCGTAGCAACCGTTGGAATGGGAGTGGCACATCTGTTACATACCGATTACGGAGCCTTTGGAGTGCTTGCAATCGCAGTATTGTATTTTTTGCGAAAAGACAGAAAGCAACAAGTACTTTGCGGCTGTGTGCTGTTTTTGTGGGAGATTACGGCACCGCTGGCATTTTTACCGATCTACCACTATAATGGCAAGCGGGGCATAAATGTTAAATATATATTTTACTTTTTCTACCCGGTACATTTGCTGATTTTTGGTCTGATCATAAAATTTGCTTTTTGACAAAATTCGGTTTTAACATTGACAAAAGAATGTAGTATGCTAAAATGTGCTTAGTGTGAAAACGTAAGAAAAGGAAGATTTTCTATGAAAAGACAGGTATTATCTATTCTGGTAGAGAATACAGCAGGCGTAACAAGCCGTATTTCGGGGCTGTTCAGCCGCCGAAGATATAACATTGACAGTTTTTCATCCGGTGTTACGGCTGATCCGAGGTTTACAAGGATTACAATTGTAACCAGTGGAGATGAGCTGGTCTTAGAGCAGATTGAAAAGCAGTTAGCAAAGCTCGAAGACGTACTGGATATCAAGAAGTTAGAACCTGACAATTCCGTAACAAGGGAATTGATCATGGTAAAGATCCGTGCAAAGGATACCGATCGTCAGGCCATCTTGAATGTCACAGAGATTTTCCATGGAAAAGTCGTGGATGTTACCCACGATTCCATGATCATCGAACTGACAGGAAAGCAGGCAAAGCTCGATTCCTTCTTAGATTTATTACAGGGATATGAGATTTTAGAGTTGGCGAGAACGGGACTGACCGGACTTACCAGAGGTTGTGACGATGTTACATATTTAGATTAAGCTATCAATTTTTTATAATTTAGGAGGATAACATAATGGCAGCAAAAATTTATTATCAGGAAGACTGTAACCTTTCACTTTTAGATGGAAAGACCATCGCGATCATCGGTTACGGAAGTCAGGGACATGCACATGCATTGAATTTAAAGGAGTCCGGATGCAACGTTATCATCGGTCTTTATGAAGGTTCTAAATCCTGGGCAAAAGCAGAACAACAGGGATTTGAAGTATTTACAGCAGCAGAAGCAGCAAAAAAAGCTGATATCATCATGATCTTGATCAACGATGAAAAGCAGGCTGATATGTATAAAAACGATATTGAGCCAAACTTAGAGGCAGGCAACATGTTAATGTTCGCACATGGTTTCAATATTCATTTCGGATGTATCGTACCTCCCAAGAACGTTGATGTTACCATGATTGCTCCCAAAGGTCCCGGACATACTGTAAGAAGTGAGTACCAGGCAGGTAAGGGTGTTCCCTGTCTGATCGCCGTAGAGCAGGATGCAACCGGTAAGGCTCAGGATCTGGCACTGGCTTATGCACTGGGTATCGGCGGCGCAAGAGCAGGTGTTCTGGAGACTACTTTCAGAACTGAGACCGAGACTGATCTGTTTGGTGAACAGGCTGTTCTGTGCGGTGGTGTATGTGCTCTGATGCAGGCTGGTTTCGAGACACTGGTTGAGGCTGGTTACGATCCCAGAAATGCATACTTCGAGTGCATCCATGAGATGAAGCTGATCGTAGATCTGATCTACCAGAGTGGATTTGCAGGAATGAGATATTCCATCTCCAATACCGCTGAGTATGGTGACTACATTACCGGACCTAAGCTGATCACCGAGGAGACCAAGAAGACCATGAAGAAGATCTTGTCCGATATTCAGGATGGTACTTTCGCTAAGGAGTTCCTGTTAGATATGTCTCCCGCAGGCAAACAGGTTCACTTCAAGGCTATGAGAAAGCTTGCTTCTGAGCATCCTTCCGAGAAGGTCGGCGAAGAGATCCGTAAGCTTTACAGCTGGAACAATGAGAACGATAAGCTGATCAACAACTAATCGATTGTAAAAAATTATGCTATGAAAAGGGCTGTGTGAGGAATGTAAAAGTTCTGTCACAGCCCTATTTTTTCGCAAAAAAACAGTTGTTTATAGGTAAAGAGCGCAAAAATGGACTGGAAAGCGCATATTAATTGCGCTAAAATGAAAGGAACGAACAAATAGGAAAGGGATCCTGCAAATATGAAAGATTTTGAAGCAAAAACATTTCCGAAAAAAAAGATGGACACCGAAAGCTGGTTTATTGAATGCTATCGGAAGAATCAGGGACATCCCCTGCGGACACTGATGCATCTGTATAAGGGGAATTATCATAAATTTGTCATGGCAGTGATCTGCTTCTTCGCAAAGCATGCCTGTGTCTGGGTGTTGCCCATCATCACAGCGAATATTATTAACGATGTGACGGCGCACAATCCGGATACTTTCCGGAATATTATATTTTACAGTATTCTGGAAGCGGGACTGATCCTGCTAAATATTCCCATGAATTATCTGTACACTTCCTATAAGAGCCTGGCGACCCGCTATGCGGAGACAGGACTTCGGAAAGCACTGATCCGGAAATTACAGCAGCTGTCCATTTCCTATCATGTGGAGACCCAGTCCGGACGACTGCAGTCCAAGATCATGCGCGATGTGGAAGCAGTGGAAGGTCTTTCCACACAGTTATTTTTAAGTATTTTAAATATTGCCCTGAATATCGGGGTTGCACTGGTGGTCACTATCAGTAAGAGCCGCATCGTATTTATATTTTTCCTGTTGACCACCCCGGTGGCGGCAATTACCATGGTTACCTTCCGGAATATTATGAAGAAGAGAAATACGGAGTTCCGTAAGGAAATGGAAGAGACCTCCGCCAGAGTCATGGAAATGGTGGAACTGGTACCCGTGACCAGAGCCCATGCCCTGGAGGATGAAGAAGTATCCAAAATGAGCGGGCAGCTGTTTGCTGTGGCGGAGAAGGGCTATAAGCTGGATCTGATCCAGGCACTGTTTGGATCGGTGGGTTGGGCGGTATTCCAGATCTTTCAGGTGATCTGCCTGGCATTTACCGGATATCTCGCCATCGGTGGGAAGATCCAGGCCGGTGATATCACACTGTATCAGAGTTATTTTGCTACAGTGGTCAATCAGGTATCTTCTATCGTTACCCTGCTGCCCACTATTGCAAAAGGTATCGAATCCGTGAATTCCATCGGTGAGGTATTGCTGTCTGAGGATATCGAAAACAATGAAGGCAAGGAAAAACTGGAGCAGGTGACCGGTACTTTTGACTTTGAAGATGTATGTTTCCATTACAAAAACAACGAGCATAACGTATTGAACCACTTAAATCTTCATGTGAAAGCGGGAGAGACCATTGCACTGGTAGGCGAGTCCGGTGCCGGAAAATCCACGATCTTAAACCTGGTCATCGGTTTCCATCAGGCGGAGAGTGGAAAAGTCCTGATCGACGGCAAGGATTTAAGCAAAATCGATCTTCGAACATACAGAAAACATTTAGCGGTAGTACCTCAGACATCCATTCTGTTCTCCGGAACGATCCGCGATAATATTACCTACGGCTGTGAAAATGTCTCAGAAGAAGAATTACAGAACGTGATCAAGGCTGCGAATCTGTCAGACTTGATCGCATCCCTTCCAAAAGGTCTCGACACTATGGTGGGAGAACACGGCGGCAAGCTATCCGGCGGCCAGAGACAGCGTATTTCTATTGCCAGAGCACTGATCCGGGATCCGAAGGTTATCGTGCTGGATGAAGCAACCTCGGCATTGGACAGTATCTCCGAAAAACTGATCCAGCAAGCGTTAAACAATCTGACGGAGGGGCGGACAACGTTTATTGTGGCACACAGACTGTCAACGATCCGGGATGCCGACAGGATTGCTGTAATCGCCGACGGACATTGTACGGAATATGGTACCTATGATGAGCTGATGGCTCTGAAGGGAGAGTTCTACCAGCTAAAACAGATCCAGAGTTAAAACTACTTGAAACATATGTTCGGCTATGGTATGATAAACATATCGTAGCCGAATTTTATGTGCTATGATTTGGCAAGCCAGGAAAGACGAGGATTTAACATACATGTTTGCATATATAAATGGCTTTTTGGAAGATGTTACGGTAGATAACGCGGTGATCGATGTCAACGGCTTCGGAATCAATGTCCGGATCTCTGCGGACACGGCATCGAGACTTCCGGGAATCGGAGAGCAGGTCCGACTCTATACATATACCTATGTGAAGGAAGATGCCTTTTTATTATATGGATTTCTCTCAAGGAGCGATCTGGAGATGTTCAAGCTCTGTATTACGGTCAGTGGTATCGGACCTAAGGGAGCACTGGCCATATTGTCTGTTATGGATGCAGATTCTCTGCGGTTTGCCATTATGTCCGGGGATGCCAAAGCGATATCGAAGGCACCGGGCGTAGGCACCAGAACGGCGCAGCGGCTGATCCTGGAATTAAAGGATAAGATATCCATTGACGATACGCTGATCTCCAGAGAGATTGCAGCAGGCGGTGCGGAAGGCATCCTGACCGCAGGAAGTCTGCATATTGACAGTGAGAAGAAAAAGGAAGCTGTGGAAGCCCTGGTGGCATTGGGTTACGGACAGGCAGAGAGTTTAAAGGCTGTCAATGCCATCGAAGATGTGGAGGCCATGGATTCCGGAGCAATCTTAAAGGCTGCCCTGAAAAAATTGTTTTAAGGAATGAGAGCAACGACTATGTCCAGAAGAATGATAGAGACAAATATCACAGAAGAAGATATTAAACTGGAAGGCTCCTTACGTCCCCAGACGCTGGACGATTATATCGGTCAGTCCAAGATAAAGGAGAACCTGAAGGTCTATATTACCGCAGCAAAACAGCGTGGGGACGCACTGGATCATGTGCTGTTCTACGGACCACCCGGACTTGGTAAGACCACCCTTGCCGGGATCATTGCCAATGAGATGGGTGTCCATATGAAGGTGACCAGCGGACCGGCGATCGAGAAGCCGGGAGAGATGGCTGCCATCTTAAACAATCTGGAAGAAGGAGATCTGCTGTTCGTGGATGAGATACATCGTCTGAATCGTCAGGTGGAGGAAGTACTGTATCCCGCCATGGAAGATTATTGTATTGATATTATGATCGGTAAGGGCTCCAGTGCCAGGTCCGTCCGCCTGGAATTACCGAAGTTCACGCTGGTAGGAGCGACGACCCGGGCGGGACTTTTGACAGCACCTCTGCGGGATCGCTTCGGAATGATCCATCATCTGGAATTCTATACCATAGAGGAATTGCAGCAGATCATCATGCACTCCGCAGGAATCCTGGATGTAGAGATCGAACCTGCCGGAGCAAAAGAGATGGCTAGGCGAAGCCGTGGAACGCCCAGACTTGCCAACCGTATTTTGAAGCGTGTCCGCGATTTCGCACAGGTCAAATACGACGGAATCATTACAGAAGAAGTAGCCAGAACCGCACTGGATCTTATGGATGTGGACAAGATGGGCTTAGATCATATCGACAGGAATATCCTCGTGACGATCATCGAGAAATTTAACGGTGGTCCTGTGGGACTGGATACCCTTGCAGCTGCCATCGGAGAAGATGCCGGCACTATAGAAGATGTCTACGAACCTTATCTGATCAAGAATGGGTTCCTGAGCAGAACACCTAAGGGTCGTGTGGTAACAGACCTGACTTATCGTCACCTGGGGATAAAGCTTTAGAAAATCAGGACGCATAATTGGTTATTTTTTGCTTGCCACTCGATATAATCTGATATATAATAAATCTTGTATTATATTTTTTACAAGATGGCACATATTGTGTTTCCAAAAGATTGTTAAGAGGGGGGTTGACAATGTCTCCGAAAACAGATACTGAAGTGCTCATAGGTGGTAAAGTATTTACTTTAAGCGGCTATGAAAGCGAAGATTACATGCAGAAGATTGCCTCCTACATCAATAATAAAATGACTGAGTATGGGAAACTGGACAGCTTTCGAAGACAGTCTTTGGACAGACAGAGCGTTCTGCTTCAGCTGAACATTGCAGATGATTATTTCAAAGCCAAAAAGCAGATTTCCATTTTGGAGGAAGAACTGCAGGGGAAAGAAAAGGAACTCTATGATCTGAAGCATGAGCTGATTTCCGCGCAGATCAAGCTGGAAAATGCGGAAAAACAGGGAAAAGAGCTACAGAAGCAGTTGAACGAAGATGCCAGAAAAATTGTTCGTCTGGAGACAGAACTAAAGGATAAATAAATTGATAGCTGTCCGTTTTCGGGCAGCTATTTGTATAAGCGTGTATCATACGCAACAGAGGATGTCTATGAGAAATAAAAAAGTGGAATTACTTGCTCCCGCCGGGAATGCGGAAGCATTTTACGGAGCCGTACACGCGGGAGCAGATGCAATCTATCTTGGAGGAAATCGATTTGGCGCACGTGCATATGCTGAGAATTTTTCGGAAGATGAACTGGTGGACTGTATCCGATATGCTCACCTGTTGGGCAGAAAAGTATATCTTACCGTAAATACCCTGGTAAAAGAATCCGAGTTCTCTGAGCTTTATGAATATTTGATGCCTTATTATCGCGCCGGCCTGGACGGTGTCATCATTCAGGATATGGGTGTATTTGCCTTTATCCGTGATGCCTTTCCGCAGATGGAACTACATGGAAGTACCCAAATGACGATCACCGGTGAATATGGTGCAGAATTTCTGAAAAAGCAGGGTGCCTGCAGAGTGGTACCCGCCAGAGAACTGAGTCTGGAGGAGATTCGTCGTATCAAAGAAGTAACCGGAATGGAAATAGAATGTTTTATCCATGGTGCCATGTGTTACTGTTATTCCGGCCAATGCCTCTTCAGCAGTATCCTGGGCGGGCGAAGCGGCAACCGCGGCAGATGTGCCCAACCATGCCGACTGCCGTATACCGTAGGTGGTAACCGCCGTGAATGTTATCCTTTAAGTCTGAAGGATATGTGTACCATTGAGAATATTCCGGAACTGATAGATGCCGGAATCGATTCTTTTAAAATAGAAGGCCGTATGAAGAAACCAGAATATGCCGCCGGTGTAACCGCTGTTTATCGGAAATATATTGATAAATATTATGAGAAGCCCGGGGAAAAGCTTTCCATTTCAGGGGAAGACCTTCATCGGTTATCCTGCCTTTATATTCGCAGCGAACGGCAGAACGGCTATTATCATAAACATAACGGCAAAGAAATGGTGACTCTGAACAATCCTGCCTACAGTGGCAGTGATGAGCAGGTTTTGGAGCAGATTCGCGAAAAATATTTATACAAACATCTGACACTTCCGGTACAAATGAAGGCTTCTTTTCTCACCGGAACCGTTGCTAAACTGACTCTTCGTTGTGATCAGACAGAGGTAACCGTTACCGGAGAGACCGTCCAGAAAGCAGCAAAACAGCCGATTACTGTGGAAAATATTTCCAAACAATTGGGAAAATTGGGAGGAAGTAATTTCCATTTAGATGGCACCATGGATATCCGGGTAAGTGAAAATGCATTCTATCCTCTGAAGACAATGAATGAGCTCCGGAGAAAAGGGCTGTCGCTGTTAGAGCAGAAACTGATTACAGCAAACGGCTTCCCTTATACCAGAGAGGTACAGAAACCTTTTGACATTACCGGAGCACATAATGGACATATGCAGAAACAAAGTGGATTTTCGTTATATCTCCGAACCGCAGAGCAGTGGAACGGGTTTCTGAGATCGTCTTTTCTTAAAAAACCGAAAGGACATACTTCGTTACGAATTTATGTTGACAGTGATCTGTTCCTTACCTGGGGGGATACTATCGCAGAGCATTTACAAATATTAAAAAAAATTTCAGCAGAGACAGTGCTCGCTCTGCCTAAAATCATTCGCTTACGCGACAGTCGGTATCTGAAATTGTTGGAGAAAAGCATTCGTGACAATTTAGAAGCTGTTGACGGATTTTTGATAAGTTCCCTGGAACACGTTGGCCTTCTGCAACAGTGGGATTTTTTACAGTCAAAAAAGAGGTACGGAGATCATGGTCTGTATCTTTGGAATTGCCGCAGTATAGAATTCTGGACGGATTATCTGGACGGATTCTGCCTGCCGTTAGAACTGAATTATGCGGAGCAGAGGCAGCTCGTGAATGGGATTCTTCCTGCTGAGAAATTTTTGTACGGTCGGATTCCTATGATGGTGACGGCTAACTGTGTGACGAAGACTACCGATCATTGTCGCCGCGAGGAAGGTTTCGGAATCACAGAACTGACAGATCGTTACCATAAAGTGTTTCCGGTAATGCGAAACTGTACGCATTGCTATAATATTATCTATAACAGTGTTCCTTTCTCCCTGCATAAAACAGTTGCAAAATGGAAGGACAGTTTTTGTTGTCGTTTGGAATTTACAACAGAATCGGAAAATGAGACTTGGAATGTACTGGAGTATTTTTACGGAAGCAGAACGGATCTGCCTTATACGGAATATACCACCGGTCATGAAAAACGTGGCGTAGAATAGAGAAAGGGATCCCTAATTCATGCAGGAATATGTAATAGAATTATCTAAATATTTCATAGCCCTTTTTATGGTGCTCTATACCGGCAGCTGTTTTTATACTTTCCGCTACCCGGTTGGCGAATATTCCAAAGGAATCTTTATATTGCAGAATATTTTAATGTTTCTGGTACAGGTCCTTTGTTTTTTGGATCTGTCTCTTACCGGCGGAGATCTTCAGTATTTATTTTTCTTTGCATTTATACTGATTTTTCTGTTCGCAACGATTACTATGGTTTCTCTGATCTACGAGAATATCAATAGGCTTTTGCTCAATAACATGTGCATGCTTTTGGGCATCGGCTTATGTATGGTGTCCAGACTTTCTTTTGATAAAGCGATCCGACAGTATGTGATTGTTCTGGTATCACTGATCATGTCGCTTTTTATACCTTTTTTACTTGGCAGAATTCACTTTTTCAAAAAAATCACCTGGTTATACGCAACACTGGGAATTGGTCTGCTCAGTACGGTATTGATTCTCGGAGAGGTAACCCATGGGTCCAAAATATCTTTTACCATGGGAGGAATTACATTTCAGCCTTCGGAATTTGTGAAGATCCTGTTCCTTTTCTTTCTGGCGGGTGCATTATGGGAAAATGTGTCCTTTCAGCGGGTGTTACTGACTGCTGTGATTGCAGGAGCTCATGTAGTTGTCCTGGTCGTATCCAAGGATCTGGGAAGTGCGCTGATCTTTTTCATTGGTTTTGTATTCGTTGTTTTTGCCGCAACGAAAAATTATCTCTATTTGGCGGCCGGAATGATCGGCGGAGGCGCAGCCTCTTATCTGGCCTATCTGTTGTTTGATCATGTACGGGTCAGAGTTCTGGCATGGCAGGATCCTTGGAAATACATCGACAGTAAAGGATATCAGATCACACAGTCGCTGTTTGCCATCGGAAGCGGAAGCTGGTTCGGCATGGGATTATTAAAAGGTAATCCTACCGCGATTCCGTATGTGGAAGCGGATTTCATTTTTTCATCCATTTGTGAGGAACTGGGAGTTATCTTTGGAATGTGCCTGATTTTGATCTGTATCAGCAGTTTTTTGGAAATGATGCGGATTTCGGTACAAATTCACGACCGCTTTTATCAGCTGATCGTATATGGCATCGGTATTATGTATATTTTTCAGATTTTTCTGACGGTTGGCGGAGGAACCAAGTTTATCCCTCTGACAGGTGTAACGTTGCCGTTTATCAGTTACGGCGGAAGTTCCGTTATGACTACGATGATCATGTTTTTCATTATACAGGGAATTTACATCCGGCTTCAAAAGGAAGGTGAGCGCAGAAGTGGCAGAAAATAAAAAAACGCAAAATCACAAACGTATGGGAAACCAGCGGGAGATCTGGATCTCTGCAGGTGCAGTCGGTGTGCTGTTTCTGTGTCTGTTTCTCTATCTGGGACATTTTGTGGCCACGAGTGAACAGGACATGATCAACAACAGCTATAATTCAAGACAGCAGATACTGTTGTCGAGAAATTATCGGGGATCCATCTATTCCAGAGATGGAGAGGTACTTGCGGAGACAATCTTGAATGATGAGGAAGAAGAGAGCCGTAACTACCCTTACAAAAATCTGTTTTCTCACATTGTTGGCTATTCCACACAGGGCAGAATGGGTGTTGAAGCGCTGGCCAATTATTATTTGATCAATACAAATACTTCCTTGAGTAACAAGGTGAAAAACGATACTGCCGGAAAAAAGAATCCCGGGGATAATGTTTACACTACACTGGATGTTAAAATTCAACAGGTGGCAAATGATCAGCTGGATATCTATCGCGGTGCCATTA
>OLQT01001371.1_pt1 | contig 15109 bp, 13 predicted proteins | sample 1672651 | NCBI WGS metagenome assembly OLQT01 (sample SAMEA3136709, study PRJEB25190) | human gut metagenome | biome: human gut; feature: human-associated habitat; material: faeces | place: Austria | collected 2013 | reverse complement strand
GCACGGCGCAGAAATTCGTCAACCTGGAGGGCTATATGCCCGGCAAGCGTGTGGTCATCCTCGGCAGCGGCGACATCGGCCTCATCATGGCCCGCCGCATGACGCTCCAGGGCGCCAAGGTGCTGGCCTGCGTGGAACTGATGCCCTATTCCAGCGGCCTCAACCGAAATATCGTCCAGTGCCTCCAGGACTATAATATTCCTCTCATGCTCAGCCATACGGTGATTGATATTCAGGGGCGTGAGCGCCTTAGCGGCGTCACGGTGGCGCAGGTGGACGAGAAGCGCCAGCCCATCCCCGGCACGGAGAAGCATTTCGACTGCGATACGCTGCTTCTGTCCGTGGGCCTGATTCCCGAAAACGAGCTCAGCCAGCAGGCGGGCGTGGAGATGAGCCCGCTGACCCAGGGCGCGGTGGTGGACGACAGCCTGCAAACCAGCAAGGAAGGTATCTTCGCCTGTGGCAACGTGCTGCACGTGCATGATCTGGTGGACTTCGTGAGCGCCGAGAGCTTCAAGGCCGGCAAGGCCGCCGCGGACTATGTACAGGGCAGGGCCCGCAAGGGTGCGTATGTGGCCCTCAAGGACGGCGACGGCGTGCGCGGCGTGGTGCCGCAGCGCCTGCTCAAGCCCGAGGGCGAGGCGCAGAGCGTGCAGGTGATGTTCCGTCCGGCAGGGGTATATGAGAACGCGACCCTGTGCGTGATGGACGGCGACCGTGAGGTTCTCCGGCAGCGCAAGCGCATCCTCACCCCCGGCGAGATGGCCGAGCTGACCCTCAAGCCGGAGCAGATCGCATCCCTCAGCGGCGCGGATGTGACCGTGTGCGTAAAACAGTAAGGAGGCGGCCGGTATGGAACAACAGATCACATGTATCAATTGCCCCGTGGGCTGCCGCCTGCAGGTGGTGGTGGAAAACGGCGAAGTCAAGAGCGTGACCGGCAACAGCTGCAACCGCGGCATTACCTACGCAAAACAGGAATGCGTCGCGCCCCAGCGCATGGTGACCGCCGTGGTGCCCGTGGCAGGGCGCAAGTGCCCCGTGAGCGTGAAAACGCGCACGCCCATTCCCAAGGAGAAGATCGGCGCGTGCATGCGTCAGCTGGCGGATCTGAACGTGCAGCCTCCGGTGCATATGGGCGAGGTGGTGTGTCCCGACGTGTGCGGAACCGGCGTGGACGTGATCGCCACCAAGACCGTGGAGTAATCTTCAACCAGCGTAATGAATCAGGCGCCCGGCCAATCGGCCGGGCGCTTTGATTGGTATACACTTTATACCGTTTGGCTATCCTACCCCTTAGAAAAGGAGGGGGAACGGCATGAACGGGCTGATGACGGAACGGGAATGGCGCAGGCAGGCGGCGCGCGCCAAACCGCCTCGGCCTGTCTGCTGGGGCGCGCAGTGTGTGCTGCCCGCGAAAAGACGCAAAAAACTGCGGGAGGACCGGTCCTTTTCTGTATTTCTGCTGCTGCTGTCGCTGTCGGCGGCGCTGGCGATGCCCGTGCTGACCCCGCGGACCTTGCGGCAGCAGTATCCAGAGGCTACCACGGCAGAAAGCCCGGAGGGTGTGCAGGCCCGCGCGGTCAGCTCCGTGAGCTATGAGCTGCCCGAAGGGCTGGTGACGAAATCCGTTACCTATCCCTATGAACGGTTGCTGCTGGGAGGGCTGATGCTGCTGGATGAGGAGCATCCGCTTCCCGATGGAGCGCCTGCGCCCAATACCATGAGCGTCGCCACCTATGGCAAGGGCATGGTGCCGGTGAACGGCTTAAGCGTCAAAAGCGGGCGGGACACCATCCAGGCGTTGGCGGAGCTGTTTGCGAGCCTGCGCTCGGAGGGCGTCAGCGGCCTGTGCGTATGGAGCGGTACACTGACCCGGACGGAGCAGGCCGCCTCGCAGGCCCAGGCAGCGCTCCGGTATGCAGCCCAAATGTCTCTGGAGGATGCGGTGCGAAAGACGCTGGCGCAGGATACGCCCGTATCCGTCGCTGAGCAGCGGCGGGACGATACCGTGGAAATCCGGCTGATCGCAGGCAGCTCGGAGGACCCCGACCCTCGTCCTCTGGATGATACGCAGCAGGGCCGCGCACTGCTCAGGCTGGCGTGGCGATCGGGATTCATCCGCCGGGAACCGGAAGGAGAAGGTGCGTCCGCCTTCCGCTTCCGGTACGTGGGCAAGGCGCACGCCACAGCCATGACCTACCTGGACCTGACGCTGGAGGAATACCTCGAGTGGCTTCATGAAAAGGGGGCGCTGGCCGTGCAGGAGGACGGACGGCTGAAATACCTGATCCTGTGCAAGCCCCTCAGCGGCACGCATGTCGCCTTTGACCTGCCGCAGGAAGCCGCCGTTGAGGCCAGCTTCGATAACGACGGCTATGCCATTGTGGCCTGTACCTTTGAAGAAAGCTGAAAAGAAGACAGCGAAAGCGGCGCTCTCCGGGGCCGGATGGCCGGCGGAAAGCGCCGCTTTATCAGCGCGCTTTTGGGGTGGCCCTCCCTGTGCCGCTCAGCTCCGGCGGCACGCATGACAGGCTGCGCAGCCGCCTTCGCCCGTCTCGCGCAGCGAGGAAGGCATGGCGTCGCCTACATCGCGCATGGTGAGAATCATCTCGTCCAGGGGGATGGGGCAGGCCACGCCCGAAAGCGCGAGCTGAGCCGCGCTCACCGCCTGCGACACACCGCCCACGTTGCGGTACACGCAAGGTACTTCCACCAGCCCGCCCACGGGATCGCACACCAGGCCCAGCGTATTCATCAGCGCAAAGGCACAGGCGTGCGCCGCCGCCTCCGGGGAGCCGCCATAGAGCTGGGTGAGTGCCGACGCAGCCATGCCCGCCGCTGTGCCGCATTCGGCCTGGCAGCCGCCCTCCGCGCCGCTGATGGTGGCTTGCAGCGCAATCGCACGTCCAATCGCCGCCGCTGCAAACAGCGCCATCACCAGTTCATCGTCCGAAAAGCCGTCCTCCTCCTGGGCGGCCAGCAGCGCGCCGGGCAAGATGCCGCAGCTGCCCGCCGTGGGCGCGGCGACGATGCGCTTCATGCACGCATTGCACTCGGCCACCTTGAGCGCCTCTTCCGTCACGCGCTGAAAATACGTCCCGCCGAGGAGGCGGCCGGCCTCCGCCGCCGCGCGGAATCTGGCCGCGTCGCCGCCGATGAGCCCGCTGTTGGAGCGGTCGGATGCGCAGTACTGCCGGCTCGACTGCTGCATTGCCGTCCAGAGCGCCGCGATCTGGCGGTAGGACGCCGCAGCGTCATAGCCGTTTTCCTGACAGTCCGCATCACGGATGACAGCATAGAGCGGCTGCCCGCTCTCCTGTGCAGCCGAAAGCATGGATGCAATGCTCGAAAAGCTCATACCGGTTCCTCCTGATTAAAGATCGTGATCTTCTGAATGCCCTCGATGTGCGACAGCCACTGCTCGATGTCCTTCGGGATCGGCTGGTCACACTCGAGGATCATGACCGCGTAGCCGCCCTGCTCGCTGCGGTAGAGCTGCATGGTGGCGATGTTGACGTGCCGCTGCATGAGCGCCGCCGTCACGGCAGCGACATGGCCGGGCGTGTCCTGATTGTGGACAATGAGCGTGTTGTGCTCACCGGAAAAGTTCGTCTCGATACCGTCGATGGAGCGGATGCGGATGCGCCCGCCGCCGATGCTCTCGGCCACGATGTCCAGCGTGCGGCCCTTGGCGCCCGTGAGCTGCAGGCGCGCGGTGTTCGGGTGCGCGTTGCGCAGCTGCACGTTCCGGAACGAGAACGTCAGCCCCTGCTCCGCCGCGACGGCAAAGCTGCCCGGAATGCGCAGATCGTCCGGCTGCATACCGAGCAGGCCCGCAATCAGCGCGCAGTCCGTGCCGTGGCCGTGACCGGTCAGGGCGAAGCTGCCGTGCAGCGAAATGTCCGCGTGCACCGGCCGGTCGCCGAGCAGTTTGCGGGCCGTCAGGCCGATGCGCACGGCCCCGGCCGTGTGGCTGCTGGACGGGCCGACCATGACCGGCCCGAGAATATCAAATAAACGCATGGCGCGCCTCCTTGGGTATACGAATCTTTTGCAAAATGAAATATGCGGTATTATACGCGCTCGGCGCGCAAAATGCAATGCCGATCCTCCGCCGGTGCGAAAATTCGGCGCAAAAATGCCGGCCGCCAACCGGCAGCCGGCAATATTCGGCGGATCAGTGCTCCTGGATCATCATGCGGATGATCGTGCGGTCGGTCTCGCGCATGCCCTCGCTCGCAAGTGTGCCGATGTTGCGGATCGTGTTCTCCACGCCCTTGACGACAATGCCGTCGCCGCCGTAGAACTGGCTCTCGTGCATCTGCATCTGCATACCCAGCAGCCCCGCCTCGACCGCCGAAGCGATCTTGGCCGCGCAGCTCGCCTTCGCACCGTCGCAGATCATGCCGGAATCAATGGCGATCGCGTTGACGATGGTGTGCGCGATCTCGCGGAACTGCCCGCCATACAGATACGTCACGCCCGCGGCCGCGCCGCAGCCGGCCGCCGTAGCGCCGCAGTAGGCGGACAGGCTGCCGATGCCGGTTTTCAGATGGATGGTGACGAGGTTCGACACCACGAGCGCGCGGTAGAGCATCTGCTGCGTGACGCCCAGCTCCTTGGCATAGACAATGACCGGCAGTGACGCTGTCAGCCCCTGGTTGCCGCTGCCGGAGTTGATGACCACCGGCAGGTCGCAGCCGTTCATGCGCGCGTCCGACCCGGCCGCGGCATAGGCCTTGGCGCGGTTGTGGATGCTCATGCCGTAAGACTGCAGCAGAATACGGCCGATGTTCGCGCCGTATTCTCCGCGCAGGCCCTCCTCGGCGATGGCCCAGTTATAGTCGATCTGCCGCTGGAGCGTCTCCTGCACGTCGGCAATGTCCACCTCGTTTGCAAAGGCGATGATGTGCTCGACCGTCAGCAGACTGCGGTCGGTGGCGTGCTGGCTGCCGGACTCCTGATAGTCCTTGTGAAACTGCACGACGCCGTTTTTCTCGATACGGATCACGTTCGTGTGATAGCCCGCGATCTCGACGGATGCGCTGTCCGCCCCCGCCGTGACGCGCACCTGAATGTCGAACACGTAGTCCTTGTCCGCGCGCCGGACGGTAAAGGCAGCCTGCTGCAGATAGGCGCCCACCGCATCCACCTGCTCCGGCGTGAGGCTCGCAAGCACCTGCAGCTGCGCGTCGGCATTGCCGGAAACGATACCCGCCGCCGCGGCCGCCGCAATGCCGCGCTGGCCGTTCGTATTCGGCACGATGACGCTCTTGACGTTTTTGATGATGTTCGCGCTCGCAAGCACTTCGACCGTTTCCGGCAGCGCGCCGAGCGTCCTGCGGGCCAGCGCCGCGCAGTACGCCACGGCGATCGGCTCTGTACAGCCCATGGCAGGCTGCAGCTCCTCTTTCAGGATCGCAACATATTCGCGGTAGATCTTCTCGTCCATGTTCTCCTCCGATTTTGTTTTTTCTCCGTTTTTGACCGTAAAATTCCGCTTTTTGTAATAGTATAACGAAACAGCGGCACATTTTCAACAAAAAAGATACCGGCAAAAGCACCGGTATCTCAAGGCTGGTCAATCTTCACGTTTTTTCCGGCAGGCGTGCACGATCGCCCAGAGCGCATAGCCCAGCACGCCGCCGGTCGTGTTTGTAATCACGTCCGTGATATCTGAACTGCGAAACGCATGCAGCAGCGGCTGCACGACCTCGATGCCGACACTGAGCGCCAGCGTCAGCAGCAGGCAGCGCCAGAAGCTGCACCGCCTGCCGCGGCAGCTGCGGCACAGCGGCAGCAGCACACCGAACGGGACAAACAGGGCGATATTCAGCACGATCTGCCGAACATAATCGCCGTGGCGGAGAATGACATCCTCAAACGGCGCCATGTGCATGGGGATATACGGATGGTCAAGGCAGAACGGCAGCGCCGTGAGCACCGGCATGAGCGTAAAGCGCACGATCCCGGCGAGGCAGCCGTACATGAGCGTATAGACGAGCAGCGGTCTTTTCCCCAGCGGCCGCCACTTCGGCAGCAGCCAGATGCCGTAAACGGCCGCGAGCACGGCCAAATCGATGAGAATCTTTGCGTTTCGGCTCATGCACAGCCTCCTTCCTCTCTGCCGGTCAGAACGCGCGTGTTATCCGCGCACCCACTGCTCCAGTTTCGGTTTTGCGCCCTCGACCGCGCTGCCGCGCAGCGACAGGCCGCGCGCGACCCGCGCGCCCTTCGCCGCCCGCTGGATGTCCTGCTCCGTGTTCGACAGGCCGCTGCCCTCGTTCGTGCAGAACGGATGGATGGTTTTCCCCTGCCAGTCATAGTGCTCAAGAAAGGTGTAGACCGCCATCGGCATGGTACCGCAGTAGTTCGGATAGCCGAGGTAGATTTCTTCATAGTCGTCCAGACGCTCCGGCAGCGCCGTCAGTTCCGGACGGGCGTTCGCGCGCAGATCGCGCCGCGCCTCGGCGACGCAGGTGTCATAGTCGTCCGAATACGGCACCTTCTGCTCGATGTGGAACAGTTCCGCACCGGTGAGTTCGGCAAGCAGTCGTGCCGCCTTCTCCGTGTTGCCGACGGCGATGGTGCGGCGCGCCCCGGAAAAATAGTTCTCTCCCGCGCGGGAGTAATAGGCAATGAGTTTTTTCATGATCCGTTCGCCTGAAAAACAGGCGCTCCTTTCTGGGAACAATGCCAAAAGCATACCGCAGTTTTCCGCATCCGTCAACCGGCCGGCGCGGATGGGAAGTCGCTGCACCGGACACCGTGCCCGGCAATGCACAGTGCGAAAAATACGGCCACACCAAGGGCACGCGCATCGGCGAACAGCGCACACCTGAGCCGAACGCCTCTGATGCCGCATACTGCTACTGCGACGCGATTTATCCGGAGTATGCGTGCGGGCGCTGCGGCGAGGTCTGGGGCACCAGTGCCGGGATCATCGAGCGGCAGACGCACGAAAAGCTCTATTACCACTTTGAAAACGGCATGTGCAAAAGCTGGTACTGCAAAAACTGCCACACCTACAGCTGGAAATAAGCGCACAAAAAAGCTCCCCCGCCGGGGGAGCTTTTTTGCTGCCTTAGCGCACGCGCAGGCGCTCCACGAGCGCCTCATTGCTCTCGGCCATGCAGGTCTGGTAGTCCGTATAGAGCACCATGCCCGGCAGCGCGCCGGACGGCTTGCGCACGAAGCGCGCCATGGTGTAATCCACCGGTGTCTTCCCGCCGCCGCGCGCCTGCGAATAGTATACGGCGAGACTCGCCGCCTCGGCGATCGTCTGGTCGTCGGGCGTCGTGTCGTGCGCACGGATGATGACGTGCGAGCCATGCACCTTCTGCACATGCAGCCAGATGTCCGTGCGGCGGGCGGTGCGGTGCGTAAGCTCATCGTTTTGCGTGTTGGAGCGGCCGACGAGGATCTCATACCCGGTGCTCGAAACGAAGGCGAGCGGCGCGCGCTGCGCCGTCTTTTCCTTTTTGGCATTGCGCGGCTGGCGCAGATACCCGGTCGCGCGCAGCTCGGCGCGGATGTCGGCAAGGTCGCGCTCGCTCTCGGCGCGCGCGAGCTCATCGAGCACACTGTTGAGGTAGTCGAGGTTCCGGCTCGCCTCCGCGATCAGGCCGGTCAGGTGCTGTTCGGCCGTTTTGGCCTTGCGGTAGGACTTATAGAGCGCGGCGGCGTTCTCCTGCGGGCTCTTGCGCGGGTCCAGCTCGATCGTCACGTCCGGGCAGCCCTCGGCATAGTAGTCCTGCACCGTCACGGTGCGGTCACCTTTCTGGATACGGTAGAGGTTGGCCTTGATGAGGTCGGCCTTCTGCCGCAGGGCCTCGCGGTCGGCGCAGCGCAGCAGGTCCGACTGCTGGATGGCCAGCTTTTTGGCCGTGCGGTCGCGCAGGGTGCGCACCTGATGCGTCAGCTCCTGCGAGCGGCGGCGCATGGCCTCCGCCTTGTCGCGGCGGAGATAAAATTCGTCCAGCAGCTCGGAAAACGAGCCGCAGCCGCGGCATTCCAGCGCGTCCTGATACTGCAGGATCGGCACGGCGGAAAAGTCCTTCGGCCGGTCGCCGTCGAGCAGCATGGTGGGCACGAGATTGTTCGTCTCGACCGAGAACACCAGCGCGTCCAGCTCGTGCTCCAGGCGCGCGCGCTGCGCATCGTCCAGCCGCTCGAGCCGGGGGCTGGCATCGCCGAGCGCGCGGAAGCACACCTCCCGGCACAGCAGGGGCGACACGCTGGAGAACAGACCCAGCAGCCACTTATCAAGCGTCGCCGCAGTGACCGGGCCGGAGAGCAGCTGCGCGCGCTGCTCCGGCGTCGTGTCAAACAGGACCGGCTTGTCCTGCCGCAGCGGCAGGCGGTAAAACATGCCCGGCTGCACCTGGCGCGTCTCGCTCATGGAGGAATCCACGCGGCGCATGCAGTCGATGATGTGCCCGTCGGCGCTGACGAGGATGACGTTCGACTGGCGGCCAAGCATTTCAACAATGAGCTGCTTTTTGACCGGCGTGCCGAGCTCATCGCGCCCGTCGAGATCGAGCACGAGCATGCGCTCGAAGTCCGGCTGGGAAATACCCGTGATGCGCGCGCCGACCAGATGCTTGCGCAGAAGCATGCAGAACATCGGCGGTTCGGCCGGATTTTCAAACGTGCCGGCCGTGAAATGCACCCGCGCGCTGCCCACACCACCGTGCACGAGCAGCTTCGCGTTGCCGCTCTGCGTGCGCACGGACAGCAGCAGCAGGTCGCGCTCCGGCTGCTGCACCTTGTCGATGCGCGCGCCGGTCAGGCTCTGCGTCAGTTCCTGCGTCAGGCCGTGCAAAAAAACTGCGTCCATTGGCATGTTACAGCACCTCCGTGATCTTGCTGAAGAGCTCGCGCAGCCGCTGCGTGCGGCCGAGCAGATACAGCCAGCCAAAGAGCGCCTCGAGCCCCGTGGCCGCGTGATACTGCGCGACGTCCGCATGCTGCGGCACCGAGTTCACCTTCGCGTTGCGGCCGCGCTTGTAGACCGCGCGCTCCTCGTCCGTGAGCGCGGGCTGAATGGCCTCCGCCGCGCGCGCCTGCGCGGGCGCGTTGACGCGGCGCACCGTCTCACGGTGCAGGTCGGTCACGGCCGTGAGCCCGGCGGCACACAGGGCCGTGCGCATCATGAGCTCATATACCCCGTCGCCGATGTGCGCGAGGGCGAGCGTGCTGTAAGCGCCGACCTGCGCCGGCGTCATTTCCGGGGCAAAGTCCGCCCCATCCGGAAAGGCAATCGTGCCGACGGGGCGGCGCTCCGGCCGCCCCGTGTGGAGATCATGATTCATCGTCTTCAGGTTCCTCTTCGTTGTCATCGGCAAAGTCCGTCTGCGCCTGCAGCACCTCGCTCGGCGCGGTGCCCTGCACATACTGCATCTCCTGCCACTGCTGCTTCGTGATGAGGATCTTGCGCGGCTTTGAGCCCTCAAACGGGCCGACGATGCCCATCTCCTCCATCTGATCGACCATGCGCGCGGCGCGCGAATAGCCGAGCTTCAGCCGGCGCTGCAGCATGGACACCGACGCCTGCTTCGTCTCGAGAATGACGTCCACGGCCTGCGGCAGCAGCTCGTCATAGTCGCTCTTGGCGGGCTTGTCCGCCTCGGGCGCGGGGCCGGACTTCTTGTCGGCCTCGGCGGCGGATTTTTCGATCTGCGCGATGATATCGTCGCTGTACTGCGCCTCGGAGTTCTGCTTGATGAAGCGCACGACCTCCTCGCGCTCCTCGTCCGACACAAACGAGCCCTGCACACGCAGGGGCTTGCCGGTGCCGATGGGCGCATAGAGCATATCGCCCATGCCGATGAGCTTTTCCGCGCCGGAGGTATCGAGGATGATGCGGCTCTCGAGCGAGGACGAGACCGCAAAGGCAATGCGGCTCGGGATGTTCGCCTTCATGAGGCCGGTGATGACGTCCGCGGACGGGCGCTGCGTTGCGATGATGAGGTGCATGCCCGCGGCGCGGCCCATCTGCGCCACGCGGCAGATGCTCTCCTCCACCTCTTTGGCGGCGCAGAGCATGAGGTCGGCCAGCTCGTCGATAACGATGACGACCTGCGGCAGCGTCTGCCCGTCGGGCTCGTTTTTCTGGAGGGCATTGTAGCTGGCGAGGTCGCGCACCTGCGCCTCGGAGAAGAGGCGGTAGCGCTTGAGCATCTCGACGACCGCCCACTGCAGCGCGCCGGCCGCCTTCTTCGGGTCGGTCACGACGGGGATGAACAGGTGCGGGATGCCGTTATAGATGCCGAGCTCAACCATTTTCGGGTCGATCATGATCAGGCGCACCTCGTCCGGCGTCGCCTTATAGAGCAGGCTCAGAATGAGCGAGTTCATGCACACGGACTTGCCCGAGCCGGTCGTGCCGGCGATGAGCATATGCGGCAGCTTGGCGATGTTGCCGATGATGCAGTTGCCGCCGATGTCCTTGCCGACGGCAAACGAGAGCTTGGACTTCGCATTGCGGAACGCGGGCGAGTCGATGATATCGCGCAGGCAAACGGCGCTGACGACCTTGTTCGGCACCTCGATGCCGACGGTCGAGATCTTGTCCGGGATCGGCGCGATGCGCACATTCTCCACACCGAGCGCGAGCGCAAGGTCGCCGGAGAGGTTCGTGATCTTGTTGAGCTTCACGCCCGCCTCGAGCTCGAGATCGTAGCGCGTGACCGTGGGGCCGCGCGTCACGTCGCGGATGGTCGCGTTGACGCCGAAGCTGCTCAGGGCAGTGTTGAGCCGGTCGCGGTTGAAGCGGATCTCCTCCGTCGCGTCCGTCTGATCCTTCTTCCCCGCGCGCAGGAACGACACCGGCGGGAGCTGATAGGACGAGTGGTCGGCATTCTCGCTCTCGATGGCGGAGGTGATCGCGGCCGTCTCCGCCGCGACGGCGGCGCTGGCCGCCTTTTTGGACGGCTTCGGCGGGTCCTGGATCTCCTGCGTGACCGGGGTGACGCCGCAGATATCGGCCGCCTCCTCCACAGACAGCGGCTGGACATTCTGCGTGGCATCGGCCGGCGCGGCCTTTTTCGCGCCGCGGGCAGGCTTTTTGACCGGGATCGGGTCGATCGGATCGTCGTCCGGCTCCGTCATGGTCTCCTCGACCGGAATGTCGATGAATTTTTTCTTGGCGACCGGCTTGTCCGGCACGGCACGGCGCGCACTGCGCCGCGGCTCGGGCAGCGGCTGCGGTTCCGGTTCGTCCTCCTCATCCTCCGCAAGCGGCACGTCTTCGTCCGGGATGTACTGTGCCTCGCGCCGTGCGCGCACCCAGGCCGCGATCTTGCCGACCGTCAGGTCCATGCTGCCCAGGACGCAGAACACGAACGCCGCCATCGTCAGCGGCAGCGCCGCATAGACGCTGATGCCGGCCTTGAGCAGATAGCCAATGCCGCCGGAGATCACGCCGCCGGACGTGAGCGCCTTGCCCCCGTCATAGAGCTGGCCGACGATCGCGCCGAACGTCTGCGCCGTGAACGCCACGCGGCAGACCATGAGGTGCACGATCGTGCCGAACAGCGGCGCGATCAGCAGCGACGCCGTCACGCGCAGACAGAAGTGTCGCTCCGGATTGCGCACAAAGACCCACGCCAGCAGCAGCATCGCAAACGGGAACGCCCAAAAGCCCCAGCCCATGATGCCGCACAGGAAGCCCGCAAAGCCGTCGATCACGACGCCCTCGGCATGAAACAGGCCCAGGAACGCCAGCAGCGACAGCACGATGCACGCCAGCGCATACGGCCATGTCGGTGCCGTCGGCGCGGAGGCCGGAGCCGCCTTGGCAGCCGGCTGCTTTTTCGGCGCGGCGGCCGGCTTTTTTGCTGCCGGGGCGGATTTTTTCGCCGTGCCGGTTTTCTTTTTGGATGATGAAGTTGCCATGTTATATAACGTCCTCTCAGAAAATCAGAGACAGAATCATCGTCAGTGCGCCCGCGCCCCAACAGTAGTAGGAAAACGCGCCGAAACGGCCCTTCGACGTCAGGCGCTTGACAAGGCCGATGGCCGCGACGCCCGAGACCATCGCCACGAGCATGCCGGCCAGATACGCCGGCAGGAGCGACACATCGATACTCGCCTTGGCCGCCTTGGCCAGCGACAGGATGTTTGCCCCCAGCACCGCGGGCAGCGACATCAGAAACGAGAAGCGCACCGCAAAGCTGCGGTCCAGTCCCGTGGCCATGCCGGCCGCGATCGTCGTGCCCGACCGGGACAGGCCCGGGATCGTCGCCACAGCCTGACACACGCCGATGACCAGCGCGTCGCGCACGCGCATGGTTTTCTCCGTGCGCGTGCCCTTGGGCATTTTATCGGCCACGAACAGCAGAAAGCCCGTGAGGATGAGCATGAGGCCGATGAAGAAGGTGTGGTAGTACAGCTGCTCGACCAGATCGTTGACCGGCAGGATCAAAAACAGCGGCAGCGTCGCCAGGATGATCATGAGCACCATGCGCGCGGCGGGAAGCTGCTGCTGGCGCTGCTCGGCCGGCAGCCGTGCGCTGCGGAAAAACGCGATCGTCTCGCGCACCATGGCCACGATGTCCCGCCAGTAGACGATGCAGATGGAAATGAGCGTGCCCAAATGCAGCAGAACATCGAAAAACAGATGGCCGTTTTCCGCCGTCGACATATGAAACAGGTTTTGCAGGATCGACAGATGGCCGGAGCTGGAGATCGGCAGAAACTCTGCGATGCCCTGCACCAGACCGAGCAGGATCGCGTTCCAGATGGTCACGGATGCACCTCCCAATACGCAGATAGGAATGTTGATTATACCACGGTTTTCTTTGCGTCACAAGGGAAAACGGTCACTGTCCCCGTTTTCCCCTGCCGCATCCGGTCACGCCTGCGTGTCGCAGTAGGCAGCCAGCACGCCGCGGTACGTCATCCAGCAGTCGAACTTTGCCACGAGCTCAAACGGTGCGTGCATGCTCAGCACCGGCACACCGGCGTCAATGGTGTCAATATTCCGGTCGGCCATGAACTTGGCGATCGTGCCGCCGCCGCCCTGATCGACCTTGCCCATCTCGGACAGCTGCCAGACGACGCCGTTGTCGGCAAACAGACGGCGCAGATAGGCCACGAGCTCGGCCGAGGCGTCGCTCGTGCCGGACTTGCCGCGTGCACCCGTGAACTTGCAGATGCCCATGCCGTAATTGAGCTTGGCCTCCGTGCGCTTGGCGCTCACCTCGGGGAAGCTGGGGTCAAAGGCCGCGCAGACATCCGCCGAGAGGCAAAAGCTCCTGGCAAAGCAGTGGCGCAGCGCGACGTCCTGCTGCTCGCAGAGGTCGGCCATGAAGGCCTCGAACGCCTGCGACTGCATGCCGGACACGCCGTCGGAACCGATCTCCTCCTTGTCGGCGAGGATGCACACGGCCGTGCGCTCCGGCGCGCCGTCGAGGTCAAGGATGGCGCGCAGCTCGGCATAGGCGCACACGCGGTCGTCCTGACCGTAGGCGCCGATCATGCTGCGGTCAAAGCCGATGTCGCGCGCCGGGAACGCCGGCACGGCGGCAAGCTCCGCCGACAGGAAGTCCTCTTCCGTGATGCCGTATTCATCATGGAGCAGCGACAGCACGGCGAGCTTCACGCGGTCGCGCCCCTCGCCGGCATACGGCATGCTGCCGATGACGATGTTGAGCGCCTCGCCCGTGATGCCCTCTTCCATGGTCTTGCGCATCTGATCCTTGCCGAGATGCGGCAGCAGATCGGTGATGACAAACTGCGGCTCATCCGGCTCGCGGCCGATGGCAATATCGACCGTGCTGCCGTCTTTGAGCGCGACCGTGCCGTGCAGCTCCAGCGGGATCGTGACCCACTGGTACTTCTTGATGCCGCCGTAATAGTGCGTCTTGAAATACGCCAGCTCCGAGTCCTCATACATCGGCGTCTGCTTGAGATCGAGACGCGGGGAGTCGATGTGCGCGCCCGCGATCACGCAGCCGTGGTCAAGCGGCTGCTGCCCGAGCACGGCCAGCATGAGCGCCTTGCCGCGGTTGTTGACATACACCTTCGAGCCCGGCTGCAGCTCCATGCCGAACGTATACGGCACAAAGCCCTCGGCCTCCGCCATGCGGATGGCCTCCTTGACGGCCTCGCGCTCGGTGCGCGCGGCGTTGAGAAACTGCTTATATCCCTCGGCGTAGGCAAAGATCTCCCCGGTCTGCTCGGCGTCGATCCGATCATAGCCGTTTTTCGGCTGATAAAACAGCTTTTCCTTCCACTGCTTGAGTTCCTTATCATCGCTCATGAGAGCACCTCCTGTATCAGTTGATGGCAGCGGCGCTGAAAATCGGCGAGCGTGCCGCCGTTATCCAGCACGTAGCTGCAATGTTGGGCAAACCATTCGTTGGGCTTCTGCGCGTCGATGCGCGCCTCGGCATAATCGCGCGTCACGCCCTCGCGCGCGATGAGCCGCTCGATGCGCACCTCGCGCGGCGCCGTCACGCCGATGGTGACAGTGCACAGCTCCGCCAGCCCGCTCTCAATGAGCGCGATGGCGTCGATCGCCGCGACCGTGCCGCCCTGCCGCGCCCACGCGCGCAGGCGAGCGCGCACCTCGGCACGGACATACCGGTGCGTGATGGCGTTGAGGTCGTCGAGCGCCGCCGCGTCCGCGAACACGACTGCGCCGAGCCGCTTTCGCTGCAGCGTCCCATTTTCTATTGTACCCGGAAAACGGGCATTGATCTCCGCGAGCATGGCGGTATTGGACGCCAGCAGCTCGTGATACACCGCGTCGCAGTCGATGACGAGCGCGCCCTGACGCTCCAGCTCCATGAGCGCGGTCGTTTTCCCGCAGCCCGTGCCGCCCGTGATGCCGACAATGTGCATTTTCCGCACGAGCGCGTCCCAGACGGCATCGTCCGGCACGGCGGCGGAGCGCAGAATGCGGTACGGCGTGTGCGAGAGATCGACGAGCGTGGACTCCCGGCCGATGCCGCAGGGCCCGCCGTCGATGACGGCCGCGATCTGCCCATTGAAATACGCCAGCACATCGTCTGCCGTTTTCGGGCTCGGCGCGCCGGAGGGATTGGCCGACGGCGCGGCCAGCGGCAGCTGCGCGGCCTCGATGAGCGCCAGCGTGGCC
>OLQT01001362.1_pt1 | contig 15171 bp, 7 predicted proteins | sample 1672651 | NCBI WGS metagenome assembly OLQT01 (sample SAMEA3136709, study PRJEB25190) | human gut metagenome | biome: human gut; feature: human-associated habitat; material: faeces | place: Austria | collected 2013 | reverse complement strand
TGGGCCATGCCGTCCACCCGGCCTGCGGCTATATCGGCGATGATACCGGCGACAATATCTCGGAGCGCAACGCAAATTTCTGCGAGCTGACGGGCCTGTACTGGGCGGCGCACAACATCGATTCCGATTATATCGGCATCGTGCATTACCGCCGCTATTTTGCCAGCCGCCGCAAAAGCCGCTTTGCGGACAAGAAGTCGCGTGTCATCAGCCATGAGGAGCTCTGCAGCATTCTGGCTACGACGAACGTCGTCCTGCCGAAGGAGCGCCACTATTTTATTGAGACGAACTACACCCAGTATATCCACGCCCATCACAAGCAGGATCTGGAGGTGACCCGCGCCATCATTGCGCGCAAATGCCCTGAGTACCTGCCCGCGTATGACCTGTATATGTCCAAGACCCACGGCCACCACTTCAACATGTTCGTCATGAAGAAGGAACTTTTGCAGCACTACTGCACCTGGCTGTTCGACATTCTGTTTGAGCTTGAGCGGGAGCTGGACATGACGGGCTACACGGTCAATGACCGCCGGGTCTTTGGCTTTGTGAGCGAGCGTCTGCTGGACGCCTGGCTCACCACGAACAACATCAGCTTTGAGGAACTGAGCATCGTTTACATGGAGCACCAGAACTGGCTGCGCAAGGGCACAGCCTTCCTCAAGCGCAAATTCTTCCCGAAAAAAGATGCTTGACGCAAGAAATGTCACGGCCATCGTCGTGACCTACAACCGTCTGCCGCTGCTCAAACAATGCCTGGCCGCCCTGCGTGCCCAGACCGTGCAGGGCTTTACGGTGCTGCTGGTGGACAATGCGTCCACTGACGGCACGGCGGACTATATAAAGACGCTGGCAATGCCGGGGCTGGTCTGCCGTAATCCGGGGGAAAACCTCGGCGGTGCGGGCGGCTTTGCCTACGGCATCCGCGCCGCGGCGGAGCTGGAGCCGAACGATATCTCGCTCTATGTCGGCATCCCGTTCTGCCCGACACGCTGCGCCTACTGCAGCTTCGTCAGCTCGTCCATCGAGCGCTTTTCCGGCCTGTTGGAGCCGTATCTCGACGCGCTGGTGCGCGAGATCGCCCACACGGGCGACCTGCTGCGCGCGTCCGGCCGGACGGTCCGCACGCTGTATATCGGCGGCGGCACGCCCACGACGCTCTCGGCGGCCCAGCTGCGCAGGCTCATGGAGGCGCTGCGGACACATATTGACTTGACAGAGCTGGTAGAATATACGGTGGAAGGCGGCCGCCCGGACACGCTCGATGCCGAAAAGCTCGAAACGATCGCGTCCATGGGCTGCGGCCGCATGAGCATCAACCCCCAGACCATGAACGACGCCGTCCTTGCGCGGGTCGGCCGCCGCCACACTGCGGCGCAGACCGTGGCCGCCTATGAGGCGGCGCGCGCAGCGGGCTATGACGCTGTGAATATGGACCTTATCGCGGGCCTGCCCGGCGATGACCCGAAGTCGTTTGCCGATTCGCTGCGGCAGGTGCTGGCGCTGGCCCCGGAGAACGTGACCGTCCACACGCTGGCCCTCAAAAAGGGCGCGGACCTCTATGCCGGGCGGATGGAGCTTCCCTCGGCGGACGATGTGGCGCAGATGCTGGCCGGAGCGGAGACCTCGCTCCGCGCGGCGGGCTACACGCCCTACTATCTCTACCGGCAGAAATACATGTCCGGCAGCTTTGAGAACATCGGCTGGTGCCGCCCGGGAACGGCCGGACTTTACAACATCTATATGATGGAGGAGATGCATTCCATCGTGTCGCTCGGCGGCGGGGCCATGACGAAGATCAACCTGCCCGACGGCCGTCTGGAGCGCTTCCACAATCCCAAATTCCCGCAGCAGTATCTCGAGCGCATCGACGACGTTCTGGCTCAGAAGGACGCGGCGTTCCGCCTGCTGTGAGGCACGGAAAGGAAATTTATGGACACTTTATTTTCCAATGTGACGATCGTGACCATGGACGAGGCCATGCACGTCTACTTTGATGCCTACCTCGGCGTGACGGACGGCAAGATCAGCTATCTCGCGCGCGAGGCCCCCAAGGAGAAGACAAAGCGCCTTGTTCCCGGCGAGGGCATGGTGCTCATGCCCGGCCTCATCAACTGCCACACGCATCTGCCGATGTCCGTGCTGCGCGGCTATGCCGACGATGTCGAGCTTTCGAGCTGGCTCAACGACTATATCTTCCCGCATGAGGACCGGCTCGACGGCCGCAGCGCCAAGGCGGCAGCCCTGCTGTCCATTGCAGAGTGCGTCCGCTTCGGCACAACATCCATCTCGGATATGTATAATTTCTGCGACGAGATCGCCGAGGCTGTGGCCGAGTCCGGCATCAAGGCCAACATTGCCCGCGGCGCGACACTGTTCGGCGAGGACTTCGATTTTGAAACGCACCCCGCCTGCCGCGAGCTTGTCGCCCTGAAGGAAAAGTGGGACGGCTATGACAACGGCCGCATCCGCGTCGAGGCCTCCGTGCACGGCGAATATACCTCGGACTACCGCCTTTGGGACGCGCTGAGCGAGTTTGCCATCAACGAGAAGGTCGGTATGCACGTCCACCTGTCCGAGACAAAGGCTGAGCACGAGCAGTGCCTCGAGCGCAACGGCCTGACGCCCGCGCAGGTGCTCGACTGCCACCATGTCTTTGACACGCGCGCCATTGCGGCCCATTGCGTCTGGGTCACGCCGGAGGACATGCGCCTGCTGGCCAAGCGCGGCGTGACGGCCGTGCACTGCCCCGTTTCGAACCTGAAGCTCGCCTCCGGCTGCGCCCCCGTGACGGAGATGGTCAAGGCGGGCATGAACGTCGCCCTCGGCACGGACTCGTCCGCGTCGAACAACAACCTCGACCTGTTCGAGGAGATGAAGGCCGCGGCCCTCATGGCCAAGGTGACGTCCGGCGACCCGAAGGCGCTGCCGGTCGAGGCCGTGCTGATGATGGCGACGGTCTGCGGCGCGCGCGCGCAGGGCCGCGAGGCCGAGTGCGGCATGCTGAAGCTCGGCATGGACGCCGACCTCGTGCTGCTCGACTTCACGTCGCCGCATCTCATGCCGTGCCACAATGTGATGTCGCATCTCGTCTATGCCGCCTCCGGCCACGACGTCGTGATGACCATGGTGCGCGGGCAGGTGCTCTATGCTGCGGGCAAGTATCCGACGATCGACCTCGACAGCGTCGTGCGCGAGCTGTCCGGCTACGTCATGCCGCGCATTTTCGAAGAAGCGCGCAGCTGATCCCAACGGAAAGGACGGATGAATGTTGGAAGAAAAGACAACGAAGAAGCAGAATTTCCTGGCCGGTGCGGCGGTGCTGTCGCTGGCAACGATGATCGTCAAGGTCATCGGCATGTTCTTCAAAATCCCGCTCAACCGCCTCATCGGCGAGGCAAACTACGGCTATTTCACCACCGCCTATGACATCTACACCGTGCTGCTCATGATCTCCACGACGGGCCTGCCCGTCGCTATGAGCCGCATGATCTCCGAGGCCCGCGCGCTGAACAACGGCAAACAGGTGCGGCAGATCTACCGCGTCTCCCTCATGGCCTTCCTGTCCATCGGTATCATCGGCTCGGCGCTGATGCTGATCATCCCGAAGCAGCTGGCCAACATGATGGAGAACCCGAATGCCATGTGGTCCATCTTTGCGCTCGGCCCGGCCGTGCTCTTCGTGTGCTACATCTCCGCCTGCCGCGGCTTCTTCCAGGGGCAGGGGAACATGGCTCCTACGGCCGTCAGCCAGATCATCGAGGCCCTGTGCAAGCTCTTCCTCGGCCTCGGCCTTGCCTGGCTCGTCATGAATCGCCTCGGCGACGGCCCGCTCGCCGCTGCCGGCTCCATCGCGGGCGTGACGATCGGCACGGTGCTCTCGGCCCTCTACCTCTTCTGCAAGACGCGCCGCCGCACGCGCGAGCTCAGCCGCGCGGAGGGGCAGGCAAGACCCGCAGGCGAGACGCTCAAGCGCCTGCTGGCCATTGCCGTGCCCATCACGCTCGGCGCAGCCGGTCTGCAGATCATCAACCTGTTCGATGCGGCGACGGTCATGAACCGCCTCATCAATGCCGCGGGCTACACGCAGGAGCGCGCGGACGTCGTCAAGGGCGTTTATAACTACTGCCAGACCATCTTCAATTTCCCCTGTGCCTTCATTCCCTGCATCACCATCGCCATCATCCCGGCCATTACGAACAGCCTGACGCTGCAGGACCGCCGCGGCGTGCGCTCCGTGCAGAATTCGTCGCTGCGACTCATGGGCCTCATCGCCATGCCCTGCGCCGTCGGCCTCATCGTGCTGGCAGAGCCCATCGTCGCCCTGCTTGGCGGCTATACCGGCGCGAACCTCACGCTTGCCACGAAGCTCATGGCCATCCTCGGCGTCGCCGTGGTGTTCAACAGCATCGTGCTCATGACGGACGCCATCATGCAGGCACACAACCACGCCGTCATCCCCGTCATCAACACGCTCATCGGCGGAGTCGTCAAGGTCATCGTCAACTACATTCTCGTCGGCAACCCGGATATCGCCATCACGGGCGCGCCCGTCGGCACCATCGCCTGCTATGCCGTCATCACCGTGCTGAACCTCATCGCCATGCGCCGCGTGCTGCGCCGCAATGCGCCGAAGCTCCTGCCGAACCTGTGGAAGACGACCATCGCCGCCGTTCTCATGGGCGGCACGACGTGGCTGGCCTACTGGGGCATCGGCCGCATCGGCATGGGCCGTGCCGTCGCCTGCCTCGGCTCCATCGTCGTGGCGGTCCTCGTGTACGTCGTGCTCATCATTGTGCTCAAGGTTTTGACCTATGAGGACTGCCTGCTGCTGCCCAAGGGCGAGAAAATTGCAAAAATTCTGCGCGTTCGCTGATTTTTTCCAGAAAAAACCTTGCGTATTTGCCAGGCATGTGGTAGATTTTATAAGCATGCGCTCGGGGATCTCCCCGGAGAATGATATACTGAGAAAAGAGGATACCCATTATGAACAAGACTGAACTCATTGCGGAAGTCGCCAACAAGGCCGGCCTGTCCCGCAAGGACGCAGAGAAGGCGCTCGGCGCCGTCGTTGAGACCATCACGGAAGCCGTCGTCAAGGGCGACAAGGTGCAGCTCGTCGGCTTTGGCTCCTTTGAGACGAAGCAGCGCGAGGCGCGCACGGGCCGCAACCCCAAGACGAAGGAGACCATCGAGATCCCGGCAACGCGTGTTCCTGTGTTCAAGGCCGGTAAGGCTCTGAAGGATGCTGTCGCAGAATAATTCTTCTGATATTTCACAAAGATTTTACAGAACCTTAAAGATGAGAGGCTGCTCCGCTTTGGCGGGGCGGCCTCTTCTTTTGCTCCAAATGACGATAAAAAATGGATATTTTTCCGAAAAAAGCCTTGAATTCGACGGAGGATTATGGCATAATTATCTTAAACTTTTGCATGGTAAAGGATAACGGGATTCGTCCTTTCCTGTAAAAGAATGAAAATTAAAGGAAAGAGGTAAAAGCGATGTTAAAAGGCAAGGCGAAGCGATCCCTCGCATTTGTCCTGGCTGCCTGCATGCTGCTTGCTCTCCTGCCGTCCTTCGGCGCGGGCGCAAGCGCGGCAAACGTGTCGTATACCGAGGTCGATCCTTCTGTGATCGATACGGGCGCGGCCGTGCTGCCCGAAGCAGAGCAGGACGCGGAGCAGGACGTTCCTGCCGCGGACGAGGAGGTCCATGTGATCATCCTGTTCGAGCAGAAATCCCTGGCGAAGAAAGGCTTCTCTACCAAAGACCTGCTGGAGAATGAGAAGGCTGCCAGCTACAGCAGCAGCCTGAAGAAGCAGCAGCTGTCTCTGGTCGACCGCATCGAGCGCGAGGCGCTCGGCGGGGAGGAGCTGGAGATCCGTTATCAGTTCACCGTTGCCGTCAACGGCGTTGCAACGGTGGTGCCCTATGGCAGGATCGAGCAGATCCTTGCCGTGGACGGCGTGGCGGATGTCTACCTGGAGGAACGCTACGAGCTTGATGAGACGGTCCAGCCGGATACGGCGACTGCGGGCGAGATGGTCGGCTCCTACAGCGCATGGGCGGACGGCTATACCGGCGCGGGCAGCCGCATTGCCATCATCGACACGGGCCTTGATCTGTCGCATCCCTCGTTTTCGGAGGGCGGCTATTACTACAGCCTAGGCATCAGCGCGGCGAGCTTCGGCAAGAAGATCTCCGATTACAACCTTCTGACGAAGGAAGAGATCAAAAAGGCGCTGCCCAACCTGAGCATTTCCGCGGACAAGAACCCGCCCAAGGCGGACGACCTGTACCGCAATGCCAAGGTCCCCTTTGCCTATAACTATGTGGACGACGGCCTGGATGTCTCCCACGATGCCGAGGGCGACAGCAACGGCGACCACGGCACGCATGTCGCCGGTATCGCGGCGGCGAACCGCTATGTCCCGCACTATGACGCTGACGGCGACCTGTACTATGACAAGCAGGAGCTCGGCGTTACGGGCGTTGCCCCGGATGCCCAGCTCGTCGTGATGAAGGTCTTCGGCGTGGGCGGCGGCGCGTATTCTTCCGACTATATGGCCGCCATCGAAGACGCCATCTGGCTGAACTGCGACAGCGTCAACCTGTCCCTCGGCTCCGGCAGCGCAGGCCGCAGCTACGGCTCGAAGAGTGATCAGCAGATCCTCGACAGCTTCCGGAATACGGATACGGTCGTGACGGTCTCCGCAGGCAATAACGGCGCTTGGGGCGAGAACGTTCTGACCGGAACCGGCATGACCTATACGACGGATGTGCGCATGCACACCGGCGGCAGCCCCGGCTCCTATACGAACTCCTTCACGATCGCCTCCGTGACGAACACGAGCATGAGTGGCGTGATGGGCAAGTTCAACGGCGTCGCCGCGATCCCCGGCGACACCGGTGAGACCTACGGCGCAAAGAATTTCTCCACGCTCGACACGAGCGAGGACCAGAGCGGCACGACGTATGATTATGTCTTCCTCGGCGATCCCGTCAAGGGCGAGGGCATCTACGGCCTGCCCGAGAACTATGCAAACGTCGACGTGAAGGGCAAGGTCGTCCTGATCTCCCGCGGCAATTCTTCGTTTGCGGACAAGGCCAACGCGGCCATTCAGGCAGGTGCCGCGGCGGCCGTCATCTACAACAACGCGCCCGGCTCCATCAACATGAACCTGACGGGCTATAACTTCCCGAACCCTGCCGTTATGATCGAGCAGAGCAAGGCGAAGGAGATCCTCGCGGCTTCGACGCAGGATGAGACGACCGGCCTCTGGGGCGGCAAGATGACCGTCTCCGCCAAGGCCGAGACGCTGCACGGCGTGGCCGACGGCTACAAGCCCAGCTCCTTCTCCTCCTGGGGCACGACGGAAAATCTCGACCTGAAGCCCGAGCTTATGACGCCCGGCGGAAACATCTATTCCACGCTGAACCACAGCAGCTACGGCATGATGAGCGGCACGTCCATGGCGGCTCCGTCCGCAGCGGGCGGCGCAGCGATCATGGCGCAGTACATCAAGGAACACAAGCTCAGCAAGCAGGAGGGCCTCACGGTCCGCGCGCTGGCCATGGCGCTCATGATGAGCACGTCCGAGCCGCTGACCGACCCGGACACCGGCGTGACCTATTCCCCGCGCCAGCAGGGCTCCGGCCTGATGCAGCTGCAGGAGGCCGTGACATCTCCGGCCTACCTGCTCGTCGGTGAGAAGGAAGGCAACGACGGTAAGGTCAAGCTGACTTTTGGCGACGATGCGGAGCGCACCGGCGTCTACACCGGCAGCTTCTCCGTCCAGAACCTGTCCGATTCTCCGCTGCACTATGCACTCAGCGGCAAGGTCACGACCATGGCCGTCGAGGAGATCGAGGGCGAGGATTACATGAGCGACAGCGCCTATGCGCTGGATGCGAACGTGACGTTCTCCGCCGACGGCAAGAGCGTCTATGTCTATGACCTTAACGGCGACGACAAGGTCGACGAGCAGGATGCGCTCGTCCTGCTGAAGGCCGCAAACGGTACGCATGACGCGCTCGACGCCGAGACCGTGCAGAAGTACGACCTCGATGCCGACGGCACCATCACCACGGCCGATGCGCAGCTCTATCTTGCGGCGGTCAAGGGCGACAAGAGTGTCGTGGACGTCTACGCCGTGACCTACGAGGTCCCCGCAAACGGCAGCATGAACGTCAGCTTCACCGTCCGCCTGACCGACGGCGACAAGGCGTGGCTGAACGGGCATTATCCGAACGGCTCCTATATCGAGGGCTTCCTCTATGCCGATTCCTGCGACGGCGACGGCCGCCAGCTCTCCGTCCCGATGCTGGGCTTCTACGGCAGCTGGGCCGAGCCGAGCATGTATGACAAGTCTGTATATCTCGAGGATATGTGCACCGAGGGCGCAACGGGCTATGTTGCCCAGCGCACGAACTTCCTCGTGCAGCGCATGGCAGGCTCCACGTCCGGCTACTACTTCGGCGGCAACCTCTATGCCGAGGATGACGAGGCCATCGCGGACCGCGCGTCCTTCGCCAATGAGAGCGGCAATACGATCTATGCGGCCGTTCCGACCATGATCCGCAATGCGTCCGATCTGAAGGTCACGATCCGCAATGCCGAGACCGGCGAGGTCTATACGACCGTTGACTACGGCACGGCGACCGGCGCATATTACTCCGCCTCCTCCGCCGCGTGGTCCGCGACCGGCACGCAGGTCAACCTGAGCTGGCGCGGCACCGCGGCGGACAACAAGACGCTCCTGCCCGAGGGAACGCCCATCGAGGTCGTCACCCGCGCCGTCCCGGAATACTACTGGGATCGCGAGACGGAGACGGTCATCGGCGGCGAAGAGAACCTGCCGGAGAGCGCCTTCTGGACGACCCGCTTCGTGCTGGACAACACCGCCCCGCAGGCCAACGACATCGTGCTGCACAGCAGCGCTGCCACCGGCAAGCGCTCCCTGAGCGTCACGGTGCAGGATAACCGCTATGTCGCGGCCGTCCTCCTGCTCAGCCGCAACGGCAAGCAGATCCTCGCGCGTCAGGCCGTCAACCAGACGGAGCCCGGCACAGAGACGACGCTGGAATTCCCGCTCGACGGCATCTACACCAACGACCTGCTCGTCGCGGTCTATGACTACGCCTGCAATGTCACCGCCTATCAGACGAGCTTCGGCGGCGATGTTGAGCAGCCTGCTGCCAACGCCACGCTCCGTGCGGCCGTTCCCGGCACGGATGACACGACCCTCTTCCTCGAGCTGAACACCGAGGACAAGAGCAGCATCAAGGCCCTGAACGAAAACAATCCCCTGCCCGCATCTGTCCTTTCCGTCACGAGAGGCCCGGAGGGAAAGCTCCTGCTCGCAAGCAACGAGCTGGATGATGCAAAGAACCTTGTTTCCACGCTCTACAGCGTCGATGAGACGGACTACACCGCTACGAAGATCGGTTCGCAGAGCAAAGCGGCCTACACGGCTATGGCCTATCTGCCGCACCTGAACGGCGGCACCCTGCTGGCCGGTTACGGCTACAACCTCCTGCGTGTCGACACCGCGACAGGCACGATGACGAGCCTCGGCAGCTTTGCCTCCGTGATCGGCAGAGGTGTCTACATCGTCGGCATGACCTATGTCGGCCCGGAGGAAACCGACGAGTACGGTACCTGCGATGATTTCGCCATGCTGTGCAGCGACGGCAGCGTCTATCTCTTCTCCATGGCTTACTACACGAATGCCTACGGCCGCAAGACCTATGGCCTGTACTCCCGCTCGCTGCTCGGCAACGTGCCGGACGTGATGGCGAACTACGCCGCCGGTTCTGCGCTGTACTATGCGGATAACCGCCTGTACATCAGTGTGCTGACCACGTCGGCCTCCAAGCTCAGCTATGTGGACCTGACGGCCGACATCTTCTGGCCCATTTCGATCGGGCAGATCAGCGCGGCGCCCGTCGCCCTGTACTCCGCAATGCAGAATGCGGCTGCGGACGACGCAGCGGCGCTTGCCCCGTGGGCGGAGCGCCAGACCGGTATGCAGGCTCTGGAGCCCGCCGCAGCGGAGACGCTGACGGCCCAGCCGCTCCCGGCTCTGCAGTGAGCGCGGAACGGAAAGGAGACTTCCTGTTATGATGAAAAAACTCTTTGCGCTGCTTCTTGCAGCCGTAATGCTGCTGGGCGCCGGTGCGACGGCCCTGGCCGCCGAGCCTGAGGGCGCGGGCTATGTCATCAGTATAGCGAACAGCAGCACAACGAACAGCCTGACGGTCGACCTGCTTACCTGGGAAGGTATGAAGAACGGCCGGCTGGAGCTGACGTACCCCGAGGAACTGACGCTCGTTTCCGCCCGCAGCACGCTGGATGCCGGGGCCGGCATCACCGACCTCGACGCCTCGAAGCCCGGCACGGTGCACTTCGCCTGGGCGGCCTACACCGCGCAGAAGGATGGAACGCCGGTCCTGCGCCTCACGTTCCGCGGCCAGCACGGCAAGAGCTATGAGCTGACGCTGACCGAGACGGAGACCGGCAAGCAGGCAAAATTCCAGCTGGCCTTCGACTTCCGCTTTGCGGATGTGATGGACGAAAACGCCTGGTATTACGATGCCGTGTACGCCGCCTATGACGCGGGCCTGATGAACGGCGTGGGCGAAGGCCTCTTCGCGCCGAACGCCACGCTGGACCGTGCGACGCTTGCGACCGTCCTCTATCGTGAGGCGGGCGAGCCTGCCGCGAAGGGCACGGCGTCCTTCACGGACATTGCCGAGGGCCAGTGGTACACCGACGCCGTCAACTGGGCGGCCGAGCAGGGCGTGGTCAACGGCTATCCCGACGGCACGTTCCGTCCGGAGGCCCCGATCACCCGTCAGGAAATGGCCACGATGCTCTACCGCTACTGGAAGCTGCGGGGCGGCAAGTATACCGCGAAGGACGATGTCCTTGCGGGCTATCAGGACCGCGGTGAGGTCGCCGATTGGGCACTGGAGGCCATGAGCTGGACGGTGCAGTCCGGCATCATCGTCGGCATGACGCCCACGACGCTGAACCCGGCCGGCAGCGCAACGCGCGCGCAGGTCGCTCTGGTGCTCGTCAACTACCTGAAGATGAACTGATCCCGAGACCGCAGGCTCCCGCCGTCTTCCGGCGGCGGGAGCGCCCCCGAACGATTCTGAAAGGAAGGAAATCTGCATGAAAAAGCGGATGTTATCCCTGCTTCTGGCGGTCGCGCTCGTGCTTGGGCTTTGCCCGGGCGTCTTTGCGGCGGGAAGCAGCTATGCCGATGTGCTCGACACCCATTGGGCGCATCCCTATATCGAAGACGTCACGGAAAAGGGCATCATGAACGGCGTGGACGATAAGAACTTCGCGCCGGAGGATGCCATGACGCGCGCCATGTTCGTCACGGTCCTTGCCCGCCTGAGCGGCGACACGCTCACGGAGCAGACCAGCTTCTCCGATGTCCCGGCCGGTCAGTGGTATTCCGCTGCCGTGAGCTGGGCGGCGGAAAACGGCATCGTGCTCGGCTATCCGGACGGCACGTTTGCCCCCGACAAGGCCGTTTCCCGTGAGGACGCCATGACCCTGCTGGTCCGCTTTGCGGGCTGGAAGGCGCTCACGCTCCCCGAGGGCGGCGAGCTGACCTATGCGGATGCCGCGAGCATCCAGGACTATGCGAAGGAGGCCGTCGCCGTGGCGACTGCGGCCGGGATCCTGGCCGGTTATCCGGACGGCACGTTCCTGCCGCAGAAGTCCATCACGCGCGCCGAGGCCGCCAAGATCCTCAGCACGCTCATGAAGGTCACGGATTATACGCCGGTCGAGCCGACGGAGCCCTCTGAGGAGCCGACGGAAGAGCCGACGGAGGAACCCACCGAAGAGCCGACCGAGGAGCCGACGGAAGAGCCCACGCAGGAGCCCACCGAGCCGTCCGAGCCGACGGAGCCGGGCAAGACTGTGACCGTCACGTTCCGCGGCGAGAACGGCTATGCCAAGTACCATGGCCAGAAGGTCACGAGCATCGAGGTCAACACGAACGAGCCCTATGTGGAGTTCGGCCTCTACGGCGTGGCGGAAAACGGTTTTGAGCTCGACACCGCCTCCGCCTCTGCGGGCACGCTCGTCCGCGCGGAGAACGTGTTCATCCTCTCGGACTTTGATGAGGATGTTACGGTCGACTTCACGACCCGCTACCGCACGATGCAGGTCAATTTCGTTATCAGCCCGAACGTCAACGCCATGTACGTCGACACACCCGTGAGCGTGACGTGGGGCCAGCCCGTCCCCGTGCCGGAGACCCGCCGCGTCGGCTCCCATGTGTCGAACTGGTACACGGACGCCGCCTACACGCAGGTCTATGACTTCTCCACGCCGGTCACGACGAACCTGACGCTCTACGGCAAGTGGGAGACCAATGTCTATACCGTGACCTATATCGTCGACGGCGAGGTCTACTATTCTACGCAGGTCGATCACGGCAAGTATGTCACGAACCCGAAGAATCCGACGAAGAACAACTACGTCTTCAACGGCTGGTATACGGACGAGGCCTGCACGCAGCTCTTCGACCGTAATCAGAGCATCAAGGCCGACGTTACGGTCTATGCTGCCTGGGCCGAGGCAAAGCTCAACTATGTCTACCTCGACGGCAAGAACGGCGACGACAGCAAATCCGGCATGACGGCGGCAGAGGGTGTTAAGACCTTTGCCCGCGCCAAGGAGCTGCTGGCGGATTCGGCCTACAAGGTCATTTATATCACGAGCATGGTCACCGTCGGTGATACGCAGGTCTGGGATCTGAGCGAGTATCCGGATGCGGTGGTCACGCGTGCCGAGGGCTACAAGAGCAGCTACATGTTCTGGGTGAACGCCACCGGTAACCTGACGCTCCAGAATATCTGCATTGACGGCGGCGCGCAGCGCTGGGCTGCCGAGGACGGCACGCCGTTCTCCAGCTATATCGTCGGCAACTGCACGTCCGGCAAGCTGACGCTGAATGCGGGCACCGAGATCTGCAATACCGTTACGACCAGCAGCAATATTCTCTATCTGCATAACGCCGACTTCACCATGAACGAGGGCGCGAGCATCCATGACAACACCTGCAAGACGGCGACGATCGGCCTTTCGACCACGAAAGGCGGCAGCAGCATCGTCCTGAACGGCGGCGAAATTCACCACAATACCGTGACCGATGCCGCGAAGGCAAACGTCAGCGTCTTGAGCGTCCCGGCCGGTGCCATCAGCTTGTCCGGAAGCTCCACGAAGGGCTTTACGACGTTCACAATGAACGGCGGTAAGATCTACGCCAACAATGCCGCTGCCGAGGGCAGCCTGAAGGGCGTGGGCGCGATCATTGTCGGTCAGTATGTCAATGCCGAATTCAAGGGTGGCGAGATCACCGGCAATGTCGGCGCTACCGCAGGAGCCATCCTGCTGCAGGGCGGCTCGGCAACGAAGCCCAGCAGCTGCACGCTGGAAAACGGCAGGATTTTCGGCAATACCGCCACGGCGGGCGCAGAGTACCAGATCTACGCCCACGGCAGCCTGATCCTTGCGAACCAGAGTATGGTGGAAAGCGAAATTCTGCTGATGAACAGCACGGCCCGTCTGCCGGTTCTCGTGACCTCCGCTCTGAAGCAGCCGCTGCGGCTGAAGCTCGAAGCACAGGTTTACATGAACAAGATCGTTGGCGGCAGCGGCTATACGCTGACCGAGGCCGATCTGGCGAACATTGAGCTGACAGAGCCGCTGGATTCCCATTACAAGCTGTCGGTCGACACGGAAACGAACACGGTTTTCCTGAATGCTTCCCGTGTGGTCGGTACGGTCGTCTATCTCGCGGCCACCGGCAGCGATGCGAACGACGGCAAGACGGCCGAGACCGCCGTTCTGACGTTCGCGCGCGCGAAGGAGCTGCTTATCGAGCGGCAGTCCGCCACGGGGGACAACATCATCAGTATCCCGCCGGCTTCGGCGGGCTCTTCCCCCAAGTGCCTTGTGGTACGCAGCGACGAGACGTGGTCCCTGAAGGGCATTCCGAATGCCTATGTCATGCTGGAGAACGACACGAATACCTCTGGCAATCTTGTCGAGGTCCTGAACTGCACACTGACGCTTGAGGACATCACGTTCGACGGCAACCGCTATTATCAGCTCAAGGGCAAGTACGCTACGGCAATCCGCGGTGACTGGAGCGACGGCCAGAAGGCGCAGATCGTCGTTAAGTCCGGCACCGTGTTCCGCGATTTCGACGATGATGCCATCTATGCCTATGGCTCGATCGTTACCATCGAGGACGGCGCAGTCTTTGAGAACATCAGGAAGGGCTCCGCCGTCTTTGCAACAGGCTCGGTGCAGAAAACGGACGACAAGTCTTCCGAGGTCATCGTCAACGGCGGAACGTTCCGCAACAACCTCTATTCCTGCCTCAGCATCCTCGGCCAGAGCAAGCTCACGGTGAACGGCGGTACGTTTGAGAACAACGTCGTCAGCAATACCAAGGGCGGCGCCGCCATTCTCGGCGATTCGGCCGGTGCGGAGATTACAGTGAACGGCGGTATTTACCGCAACAATGCGCTGACGGCGGAGACCGGCACAATGAGCATCGGCACCGTTCTGCTGGCCACGAACGGCTGCAAGGTCACTGTCACGGGCGGCGAATTCTACGGCAACACCTGCGCCTCGGCTGAAAACGGCAACGGCTTTGCCTGCAGCGGCACGAACGCGGCGGACATCACGCTGAAGCTGAAGGCCGGAACGAACATGACCAATGCTCCGTTCTTCTGGAATACACCGAGCAAGACGGCCTGCCTGAACATCGCCTCGGCCCTGCCCGGCGCGATGAAGATCGCCTTCCGCAGTGCGCCTGCGGCCGGTACGGTCGTGGCTGCCGGTGCGGACTACACGCTCACGGAGAACGACCTGAACAACCTGACCAGCCTGACTGAGGGCGTGCGCTTCGCGCTCGTCAACGGCCAGATCGTCACGGCAGAATAAGCAATATCCCCAACGGCCCCGCTGCACCCGCAGCGGGGCCTGCGTTTTATGGGGGGGGAATTGCAGGGGAGGGGAAGGTGCAGGCGGAAAATTGAAAATGGAAAGCGGAAAGTTTTGCCAAGCGGCCAGCCATGCGTTGTAGGGGAGCGGCATGCCGCTCCCGGCGCTGCACGGACGACTGGTAC